>ENA-OQNA01000170-OQNA01000170.1-human-gut-metagenome-genome-assembly--contig:-NODE-170-length-21057-cov-3.219255_pt1 | contig 21057 bp, 20 predicted proteins | sample MGYA00242625_ERZ504872 | MGnify/ENA primary metagenome ERZ504872 (study PRJEB26092, sample SAMD00036425) | human gut metagenome | host: Homo sapiens | study: EMG produced TPA metagenomics assembly of...
ATAACAATATCTTCGATTGCTGATAATTCATTTATTTTAGATTCTGTTGGGATTAAATCTGTTTCAAGTGGAATATAGAAAATTTTTATATCAGTTTTAGCTAATTCATTAAGTGCTGGTCCTAATGGTAAGCAGCACAAATCAATATTTTTGTTAGGATGGGGAATCCACTTATTACCTGCACCTGAATAATTGAAAGAAAAGGATTCAGTATCTAAAGGTTTCCCGTTTTCATCTGCTTTACAAAACTCAAAAACAGTTCTTACACTGTTGTTTACTACATGATTATTTGTAATTAAAACTGGAATACAGGTTTTCTCTTCTGGTTTATTACATAAATTTACTATAAACCCTGTACCACTCCCAACTGAACCATCAGCATATTGGCAGTTTATCAAAACAGTAGAATACGTAAGCATTTCTGAAATACTCATATTGCTTTCACTCATTGGATTTACTCCTAAAATAAAAATAAGTAGCCGCCCCAAAAAAAGCTTTTTCGAGACGGCATTGGTCGGAGTGGCGAGGCTCAAACTCGCGGCCTCCGCATCCCAAATGCGGCGCGCTATCAACTGCGCTACACCCCGATAGTTATTAAATTGTGGTCGTGTAAGTGGTCAAATCTGTGGTCAAACACATTTTTGACTGCTTTTTTTCATTTTCCGAACCGCCCGAAATACGCACGGTTGAAGGGTTTTCGGCGGCTTTCGCTTTCGTGCGGTGCGAACACCGTCTATGCTCCCAAACCAAGCGCGCTACCATCTGCGCTACACCTCGGTGTTCCGTTTTAAAAGCGGGCGTGTCCCATAAAACGTATTATACCCCAGAGGGGGAGAAAATGTCAAGTATCGGTGCGTGCAAAAACGCGTTGACAAACCCGGCGCGGTATGGTACAGTAAACGCGCAGACACGCAATTCGACCATTCGCGCGCGTCTGCCGGGTCAACCGAAAAATAATGACGGATGCGAAATCTTCCGCATGAATGGCAAAGCTGCCGAACCGCGCGTTCGGGGCTTATGCTGCTCGTGCCGGAAGATTTTTTGTTTTCCGGCGGGCAGACGAAAACATAAGGGGTGTCCAAAATGAACGAAGAAAAATGGAAGCTGTTTTTAGAGGTCGCGCGCACGCTGAACTGCCGCGGAGCAACGCCGCTTTTGTACGGCTCGCTCGGGCTGTGGCACCGCACAGGCGAGGCGATTTTCGCCGATGACATCGACGTCCTGCTTCCGGAAACGTGGCTTTCCGAGCAGTGGAGCGCGTTTCAAACCCTGCTGCAAGCGGAGGATTGGCGCCTGATCGACGCGCACGAGCACACGTTTGAAAAACGTGGCGTGCACTGCTCCTTTGCCGCGCTAGAGGAGCTCGAGACCTTCGCCGGAGTTCCGATTTCTGAGATCGAAACGCGCGCGGAAAGCGGCGCAAAGTACCGTCTGCTCTCCGTAAAACAGTACCTCGCCGTCTACAAAGCCTCCGCAAAAGACGGCTACCGCGTGAACACCCGCGGCAAAAAAGACGCGGAGAAAATCGCGCTGCTGGAAAAAATTGGTGTAAAAAAAGGAACTCTCTGCATCATCGCGGGGAGTTCCTTTTTAAAACACATGCGTGGGAATCTTCTTGTTACTGAAAAAATAGGCGGTCATGGTTTAAGCTTCACCACAACCACCCCGCCGCGCTGTTCTGCGGTGCAAAAGCCGCTTTGCGCTAAGACCTCGTTTATCGGCACAAAGCCGTTTGAAATCGGCGTGCCGCACGGAATGCGGTGCGTTTTTCCGCCGAGCACAATGTGCAGCGTGTCTTCGAGCAGCTCGCACCCGCCGCCGAGCAGGGTGAGGAGCGGCAAAAGGCGCACGCAGCCGTTTTGCAGCACAGGTTCGTCAAACAGCATCGGGACGCCGCCGATCTCGGCCTTGAACGGGTTGTTCGCGAACAGCAAAACGGTCTTAGCTTGCAGGCGGTTTTCGAGGGTCTGCACATTTTGAAACAGCGCGGGGCTTTGCGCTACTTCGTCCCAGCGGTGCAGCCCGCGAAAGTGAAGATCATCTGGCGGCGTAAACGTGTTCGGCGTCGTTTTTCGGTGCAGGCCGAATGTGAAATCGACCTGGTGCCATGCGCCGTTCGGCGCCCATACCGCGTTCCACGCGTGTGGACCCCAATCCGTACCGGAGTAGCCTTCGCCGCAAACGTACCGCGCCAAAATGCCAAGGTGCGGCAAAATCACCATGGAAAGCGCGGCGATTGCCTGGCACACGCCCTGCCGCGTTTGCAAGAGCCCCACAGCGGCGTGGTCGCGCGTAGCACCGGTCTTTTTGTAGACGAAAAAGCGTTTCAGCCAGCTTTGATAAGCCGCAATCACCTGAAAAAAGTCGGTGCTTTCCGGCAGACCGCGCTTTATGCTCTCCGCAATATCCGCCGCAACGCACCGCAGGTCGTTCACCTCTTTGCCGGTGCTCATGTACCGCGCGTTAACCGTCACGGTCAGCGTTCGCTTTGCAAAGTCGTGCACGTAGCGCGTGTTTGTTTTCAGCATTTGCGCACACGGAAACGATGAAAGCGTCATGCAGCTTTTCACGGCTTTTTTGGCGCTTTCCATGGGCTCTGCGCCAAAAAGCGAAGCAGGGCAGCTCAGTGAAAAATCACGCAGAAGCGCGTTTTCCGCCATCATCATGGCGGAAAGAAAGCCGTCTGCGGATTTTGGAAAGAATTTCATGCGTCTCCCTCCGTTTTCAGCATGTCAAGGCGGTCTAAAAGGTCAAGCTTTGCGGTAATGTGCTTTTTGAGCGCGCGGGGCGATAAAATCTCTCCTGTCAGCCAAACGCCTTTCAGCGTCTCTTCGCGGCTTTCGAGCGCCCAGCGGATGAACTCCGCCGTGTCAATCCCCATAGGCTCAAAGTTCAGCGCGCCCGGGGAGAGAAACAGCATCTCGCCGCGCTTTGCAATCGCAGTATCGATGCGGGAGACGGCGAAAAGGCCGCCGTCTCCAAGGTCACCGAGGAAAAGCAAGTCAGAAAACGGCTTGTTGTCTTTTGTGTTGCGGGCGAAAAGCTGCCCCCCGCCGTAAAGATGCAGCAGGCCGCCCGCACAGGAGACCGTTTCGCAGTGGCGAACGAGAATGCCGAGCATGGAATCCGGCAGAATGCGAAACGCTTCTGCGGCGTTATGGCCCGCGCCGTATTCCGCCGCCGAAACGGTAAGAAATGCGCGGTTTTCTCTTAAAAGGTCTGTGAAAATCTTAGTGTTCGGGGTCATAGTTTTCTCCTTATATCACGCGCACGCGCACTTTTGTGCCGTCGGGCAGACCGCGCATCTGCCAGCCCATGTAAGAGCCTGCGCCGCGGTTATCCGTGCCCGCAACGTACATCACGTGCGCACCTGCGCCGCCCTCTTTAAAGCACGCGCAGGGGTATTCGTCGCGGTCCCAGATGCGGCTCGCCTTGATCGGCGCAAGGGAGGCCTTTCTGCGCTCTGCCGCGCCGCCGCGGTCCAGCGTCAGTATATCCGGAAAGCCGATGTCCTGCGCCACGCGGATGTGCTCGGCGGTCTCGGGGTACAGCGCACTGTCCACAATACAGACGAAAACGGGCGCGTCACCGTGGTTTGAAACCGTTATGCTGCCGGGGTCGGGCGAAAGTGCAATGCGGTTCAGCTTTTTCAGATAAACGCCGCAGCGGTGCAGAGCATCGCTTACGTGCGTTTCGGATTGACGGCTTTCCTGTGCCCATGCGGCGGAAAGCGCACCGCCGGCTAAAATGCAGCACTCGTTCAGGGCCTCCAAGGCGTCCAGTCTGGCGCGCAGGCGGGCGGCCTCCGGGTTTTCTGCCGTATTGCCGGTTTCTTCGTCCGTATAGGAAGTAGCTTCTGCGTCTGCAAGCGCACGGCGGCACTGCTCGGTTTCCAGCGCCACGCGTGCCAGCACGGAGCTCAGCGCGAACGAAACGCGGGCGGTCACATCGGCGCGGTCGCGGTCAAAGGCCGCAAGCGTATTCATGGCGCTGTCCACCGCGCAGAGCAATACGTTTACGTCGCTCATATCACAAAGCGCGCAGCTTTGCGGCCAGCACGGAAATATACTGCACCGCGTCGTTCAGCGCAAGCAGCTGTGCGCGGGCTTCACCGGCGTACAGCTCTACGCGCTCGTGCAAGAGGTCGTACTGCGGGTCATGCCAGTTTGTTTCCTGTGCCGCGCAGCTCACCGTAAGCGCATTATAAAGCGATTCCAGTTCCGCGCTGCGCGCCGCAAGCTCCATGCCGAATTTTTCAAGGGAATCCATGTCGTGTACCACAACGCTTCCGTTTGCCATAACGATGCCTTCTTTCAAGAATATATGTCGGTGTCTATGTGTGCAAGTTCGTGCTCTGTGCCGAAGATGAACGCGTAAATGTCCTGCTCGGTCTCCTGCATACGGCGGCAGAGCTGCCAAAGCGGCAAAAGACAGTCTTTTTCGATTTCCGCGTATTTGCGGTCGTCCCAGTCGTCCTTTATGCGCTCAAGCTGCCGCAAGTAAGCCGTGAGCGCGTCCGTGTCCGTCATGCTTCACCCGCCGGGCGAATGGAGCGGCTGATGTACAGCGGGTACGGGAAGATCTTCGCGTTTTCACCGCCGATTTCCGGGCGGTTTGTGTTGCAGATGAGTGTGTACGGCGTGTAGTCGTTCAAAACGCGCGGGGTATAGGCTTCGCTTTCAAGGTTCAAAAGGTCAAGCGCAAATTTCACGCCCACCAGTGTCACAAAGCCGATGTCCGTAGAGGTGCCTGGCTCAAAATGGAGGCGTTCACGGGCCTCTGCTTCGCCAAAATAATCGCCGTGCGTGTCGCGCGCCGGGGCGTCCTTTAAAAGCGCGGAGAAGGTCTCGCCGTAGGTTTTCATGCCGCGGTTTGGGATGTGGTAGAACACCTCGCCCGCGTGGGCGCGTGCCCAGCAGCCTACGGCAATAAACGGTACGCCGAGTGTATTGGAGAGCGCATTTGCAAGCGCATTCGCGCTTCTGTCATCCGCCGTCGCAAAGACAATGCCGTTCTTGCCGAGATTTTCAAAGAGAGAAAGCGGCACGTTTTCCAGCTTGCCGCGGAAAGCCGTCACTTCGGCTGCGGGGTCAATGTTCAGAATATCCTCGCGCAGAAGGTCAGCCTTAAAGCGGCCGAGGTCGCGCATACCGTGCGTGTGGCGGCAGATGTTGTGCGGCTTTAAAATGTCGTCGTCGATGAGCAGAAATCTGCCCACACCGGCGCGGGCCAGTTCCAAAGCGGCGCGTGCACCCACAGAGCCGCAGCCGATGATGACGGCGAACTTTTTCAGCATCTCGGCAGATTCAAACAGACCCGTGTTACGACTGAAAAGGTCGTGGATGAGCGTAAAGCTGTCCACCGTCAGCGTGCTTTTCGCTTCGTCGCAACGGTTGAAAAGCCAGCCGCCGTCCGTATAGGTGCCAAAATAATCGTAGCCCGTCAGCACCACGTTTTCACGCAAAAGTGCCGTGTATGCAGTACCCGATACGATCAAACCGCGGGTGGTGTGGTCGGGATTTTTGAACGTATCGGCATAGGTCTCATCGGTAGCCAGAAGGTAGTAGTAGCCGGTGTCTGCGCTGCCCGCGCCGGTCACTTCACCTACATAATCATTGCCGGGCAAAGCCGTGTCGGAAAGCCCCAGCACGCCCACGTGCTCCTTTGCCGTATCCGTCTGCTCCTCGCGCAGGCTCTCGCCGAGCTGCACGGTGCCGTACGTGCGCGGGTCAAACGCGTTTAGCAAACGAAACGCCTCGTCAAAGTCGCCGGACTGTAAGTCAACGTCCTCTTTTTCCGCGTTTTTCGGCAGACGCTCGGAAAGTGCGTTTAAAAGTGACACAGTTCTGTCGTGTTCGGATAGATCAGCCGGAATTTGTCTGATAAGCTCACGGCGTGTGATGATGATTTTTTCCACAGTTAAGCCTCCTCGGGGTCAAAAATTTCAGCTTGCAGGCGGTCTTTGTTCTTTAAAAGCGCTTCGGATGTTGTCAGCTCCAAAAAGCCGGTACCCGCAAAGTATTTGTCGCCGACCATGACCGGCACGGTGCGATATTCGCCGTTTTTACTGAGGTAATAGCATGTCAGGCGCGCAGTGGGGTCGAGATTGACGAGCATCGAAACCGCACCGTTTCCGATGACCTCGGCAAAGCTGTGATTTGTGCGGTCGTCGTCGCTTGAAAACGTGTCGAGCGAGCCGGGGTGGCGGTGCCAAAGCCCCAAAAGACACAGCCCGTGCTGATATAAGCGCGAAAGCACCGGGTAAATGTGGTTGTGGTAGTTATTGTCCATCTCGTGGTGGGCGCGCGTGTGCAGCGTGTAAACGCCGGGGTCACTCGCTTCCGCCACATACCACACGGCATTTTTCACGTTGCCGAAGAAAATGCCGCCCGTCTCCAACGGGTCGCGGGAATACACCTCGCTCAGAACAGAGAGATACGCGCGGTTTGAAAGCACTACGCCGCGGCAGTCGGCAGCTTTGTCGGATTCAAACGGGTGGTCGGCGCGCTTTAACGCCTTGCGCTGCGCCTTCAAAAGCTTTTTGCGTTTCTGTTTTCTTGCCGGAAAGCACCGGCGGGGTCGAAAAGAGTTTCATAAAAAAACCTCCGTTAAATCTTCCCATGCGCCTGAAAATCCTTCCATGCTTCCGGCTTGCGGATGGCAAGCTCAAACACCATCAGCCAGCGGTAGGCAAAGCGGAAGGAGGTCACGGCGCTTGTGGTGCAGGTGTCCTCCGCATGTACATCCGCCACGTCGCTGGAGCAAATATAGCGCTCGCCGCGGTTGTCCGTCAGCGTGTGCGGGATGAGTTTTTTGCCGTCCGCATCCAGCGGAATGTGCGGCAGCATGTTGACGATTTTCTGCAATTCGCCGAGCGTCGGCGAAACAAGATACGGCTTCACGGAGGAAGAATAGCGCACCTTCGGGTGGTCGGGGTCGTAGACAAGCTTCATTGTGTATGTCATGGTGTTAAAGCCGCGGCCGAGGTTCGGGCGGGTCTTCACAAGCCAGTACATGCGGCCGTCTGACATAAAATGCGGCTGCATGTTCGGGTCGTTGAATTCCTTGCGCATGGCGGCGACCTCTGCGTTATAAAGCGCCTTGTTCGTCTTGTACCACTGCTGCACGGGCGCGGAAACGATCGTCTTCGGAATAATGGATTTCTTTCCGTCGGTCTTCTCCGGCGTTTCTGCCTTTTCCTCGGGCTGTTCTTCCGGAAGCGGCTCAGGCTCCTTGTGCAGCTGCTCGATAAGGTCACCCACGGTGTCCTTTTCGGGCGCGGAGACCACCGTGTGCGGAATGATCTCCTTTTTCGTCTTCACCGGCGCTTTCGGTTCGCTGCCCGGCGCGGGCTTTGCGCGCTTTTTCGGGGCAGAGGCGGGGCTCAGCGTGCCGTCCGGGTTCATCTGCAGGTCTTCGCCGCTTGTCAGCAGGTCATAAACGCGGTCAAGCTCGCTTTCGCAGCGGAACGACCGTCTTCGGGATGATGGATTTTTGCCCTCGGTCTTTCCGGCTGTTCTGTTTTTCCTCGGGCTTCTCTTCCGGAATCGCCTCAGGTTCCTTGTGCAGTTGCTCGATGAGGTCGCCCACGGTGTCCTTTTCGGGCGCAGAGACCACCGTCTTCGGGATAATAGATTTCTTGCCGCTGTCCTTCATTTCCGGCTTCGGTTCTGCCGTGCCGGGGATCTCGCTCTCGCGGCGGATCTGGTTCACAAGGTCGCCTACGGTGTCTTCGGGTGCGGAAAAATACACGTGCGGGATAAAAGTTTTCATAAAAAAAGCTCCTTCAAAGTTCGTTTAGGCTTGCCGTTTTCGGCTTCCACCTGATCTACGAACCGTGAGGAGCGTTTTTTATAGTCAAAATTAAATTTTCAAGTTTTTTAAAGCGCCTTCAAATATGCCGCCATGTCAAAGTCCTCCAATTTCGAGTCCTTTCGCAGATACAGCGGGTGGTGCGGGTGTCCCTTTTTAGAGGGCTTGCCTGCCTGATACCACTTTGCATGGAATGCGTCGCCGATGGCCGTCATGTCCGCAAGGCAGGTTTTGAGATAATCGCGCTTTTCCACAATCGTGCCCCATGCCGCCCAAATGCCGGGCTCTTCGCCGCTGCGCGAAAGTACCCAGCGGAACGCGTTCATGTTTTCCTCGTGCAGCGCACGGTTAAACGCCTTATCCATGTGGTCGGGGTTCGTCGCACGCTGCGCGTAGACATTGAACATGATAAACGAGTCAAACCCGTTAAAAAGCGCAATGCGCTCTACGGATTTCAGTGTGTTGTCGAGGTTATCCGGCTCCGCCGTCGAGGGGTTGATGCCGATGGTAATGAGCGGCTTTTTGCCGGCGGTACCCAGTATGTAACGGTATTCGGAGTAAAAATCCGGGATATAAAGCCATTTTTCGCGGTCGTAAACGGCGCTTTCTTCGCGGTGCTTCTGCGCTTCTTCAAATGTCAGAATTTCGGTGTGCTGCGTGTCGCTTTTCGGAATGTGCATGTCGGTCTCCTTTTGTCCCAAATTGTCGTCTTTTAAAAGATTATACCGCGTTTTATACCGCCTGCAAAGCTGTTTTTTCGCTTTTCTTTTCGCGGTATAAAAGATAAAAGCCCGCAAAGCAGAGAAAGCACCTCCGCCGTCGGCACGGCAAGCCACAAGCCCGTCAGCCCGAATATATTTGCAAGCACCACCGCACACGGCACAACTAAGATCACGCCGCGCAAAAGAGATAAAACAGCCGCGTCCCGGCTGCGCTCCGCCGCCGCAAACCGCGCGATAAGCAGCAGATTCACGCCGCTCACAAGATAGTTTAAGAAGTACAACATCAGGCCCGGCACGGCAAGCGCCGTCAGCTCCGCGCTACCCTTGCTGAATACCGCCGTCACCTGCTGCGGAAAGAGCAAAGCGCCCACGGTAAACAGCGCGCCCAGTAAAACCGCCGTCACAACGCCGCGCCGCGTCTGCTTTGTAAGCGTTCTGCGGTCATGTTCCGCAAACGCAATGCTGATCAGCGGCTGCACGCCTTGCGCCGCGCCGGTCAACACCGCCGTTGCCACAAGCGCCACGTTTGCAATGATGCCGTAAGCCGCAACACCCGTGCTGCCCGCAAGTGATAATAGCAGATAGTTAAATATTAAAATAACGACCGTCGAAGAAAACTCTCCGATGAACGCGGAAAAACCCGCCGCAGAAATTTTCGGAATTTCCTCAAAAATGCGGTGCTTCCCGATGTGATACCCGCGCTTTCGCGTCAGGCAGATCGCTACGCCGAAAATCGGTGACATGCCGGTCGCAAGCACCGCACCCAGCATACCGGCGTTCAAGACGCACACCATGTACCAATCCATCATAATATTCGCAAAAGAGCCCGTCAGCATCGCCGCCATCGCGCGCCCGGGCGCATCGTCGTTTGCGCGTGAACGTCGTTAAGATGTTATTCAAAATAAAAAACGGCGAAAACAGGCAGCAAACCTTCAAATAGACGGTTGTCGGCTGTAAAACCGTGCCGGAAGCGCCAAGCAATCTTGCCAGATGCTCCGCCCCGAACACGCCGCACAGCACATAAATGAACGACAAAACAGCGCCCATCAGTAAGCTTGCCGTAAATACGCTGTCTGCGTTTTCGTCGCCGCGCGTGTGCCGCAGCGTGTACCGCACACCGCCGCCAATGCCGATGAGCAGCCCCGTGCCGTTGATGATACCGTAGATCGGCAGCGCGAGGTTTAAAGACGCCAACCCGTCCGCACCGATGTAATTTGCAATGAAAAATGTGTCCGCCAAAATGTAGACGGAAAGCCCCAGCATGCCCAAAACGCTCTGGGAAACAAAACGAAGATATTTGCGCATAGTCCCTCCAAAACAAAACGTGCCCGCAGAAAACCTGCTGAGCACTTTAAAAGCGCAGACCTATCGGTTTTCTGTGGGCACGTTCTTCCGCCTACCCGGTGGCAGACGGCGTGTTCCTGTTGATTTCTAAGGTACTATACCACATTTTCGTTTGCATTGCAAGTTTTTCATTTTGTTTTCCACACAGGTGTGCTATACTGTGGATAAAAGGGGGCTTTGATTTGAAAACCGATCGCCTCATCGGCATCATTACGACCATTCAGCAAAAAGGCACCGTTACCGCGCCGTATCTCGCGGAAAAATTCGGCGTGTCGCGCCGCACCATTAACCGTGATATCGAAGACATCTGCAAAGCCGGCATCCCGCTCCTTACCAAACAGGGCGCGGGCGGCGGTATTTCCATCATGGAAGGCTTTTCGCTCGATGCCGCCGTGCTCACGCGGCAGGAGCTTTCCGCCGTCCTCACAGGGCTGCGCTCGCTCGACAGCGTTTCCAAAGCCCCTGCATCCGACCTGCTCGCCGCAAAGCTCGGCGCAGATACCGATATACCGCGGGACATGGAGATCGATCTCGCGTCGTTCTACAAAAACGACTTGGCGGAGAAGATCGAGACGATCCGCCGCGCCGCAAAAGAGACGCGCCGCATCGTGTTTCACTATTATTACGCCAAAGGGGAGGCGGATAAGCTTGTCGAGCCCTATCGCGTCGTGTTCCGCTGGGGGGACTGGTACGTTTTCGGCTTTTGCCCCGCACGCGAGGATTTCCGCCTCTATAAGCTCCGCCGCCTGTGGAATTTAAACGTGACCGATGAATTTTTCACCCCGCGTGAAGTCCCGCCTGAAAAAGAGCCGAACCGCAGCCGCACCGAAAGCATGACGGATGATTACATTGTCACGGCCGTTTACGAGCCCGCCGTAAAATACCGCCTTGTGGAAGAATACGGCCCCGCGTCGTTCATCACGCGGGAAGACGGCAAGCTCTACACCGAATGGGGATTTTCTACCCCGGAGGACGCCCTGCGTTGGCTTTTGAGCTTCGGCGTCGACGTGCAGGTGACAGCCCCGCCCGAAATGGTAAAGAAAATGCGTTCTGCGATCAAAAAAATGAAAAAGCGCTATAAAACATGACACCCCGCTGTCATATTCTGTGTGTTACGATCTGAATATCATAATTTAGGAGGAACACACATGATCGATTCAAGATGCGGACTGCATTGCACGACCTGTACGTATAAAGAGCCCTGCGGGTGCGGCGGCTGTATAGAGACAAACGGACACCCGTTCCACGGAGCCTGCCCTGTGGCGCAGTGCTGTCAGGAAAAAGGCTTTTACCACTGCGGAGAATGTCCGGAACTGCCCTGTGAGTTGTTATGGAGCTATACATGCGATCCCGAGCAGGGCGATACGCCGCACGGCGCACGCGTGGAACAGTGCCGAATATGGCGCGCGGAAACGAAAGGAAAACCGTAATGTACGATGAAAAAAATACGCGCTCTGCGCATGGAGCGCCAGCATCTCCTTACCCCGGCGAATGAAAACCGAATACGACGCGTTGTACCGCAAGCCTTTTATCACGGAAAGAGGAGATCATCGCCGCCGTGCAAACCGTAAATTTCGGTGCGCTGCCGCAAAGATTTATGGGGGAGAAGCCGTAAAAATCCGTCGGCTTCGTTCGTAGTCAAGCCGAGGTGATTTTATGCAAAGCTTTACGCTCCGTCCGCCGATTGGGAAGACCTGCCCGCCTTCAAACACATCGCGCGCACAACGCTGACCGAAGATATTCCGGCGCTTTTTGACCCGAATAAACTGCTCGAAGATAAAAAGATCGGGTTCGAGTACATCATGGCCGCAGAGCAAAAACGGCGTAAGTCATCGGCTTTTGCTGCCGCTACGCCTGCCGTGATGCCGACACCCCCTACTGCGCGGAAATTTTCTCGCTGTGTGTCCTTCCGAAAGCGCAGCACAGCGGTATTGGTCGCGCTTTTGTAGAGGACGCCCTCGCCATCCTCTACATCAGTGGCTTTAAGATCTGCAAGGTCTGGTTGCCCGCCGGAAACCGCCGCGCCCGCGAATTCTTTGAAGCCGCCGGCTTTACGCGCGACGGCACATCTCGCGTCGTGCAGTGCGGCGAAGCCCCGCATCTTTTTTACCGTTACGAGCACCTCCTCACGCGCCCGGATAAAAAATATTACCGATAGCAAAAAGCGCAGCCGTGTATTTAACACACCGGCTGCGCTTTTATGCGGATTTCATCTTCCCGCAGACTTTCTACAAACTCGCCGAAAGCCGCCCCGCAAAAACGGACAAAATGCCACTGTACAATATACTGCTTTGGGTGTATACTACCCATGTATGCCTATGGCGATACAAAGGGGAAACGTGTCGTCCCGGGCGGAGTATTACGTGTTTAGGAAGTTTTCGGTTCGGGATATACCGAAAGCGGTTCGAGAAAGGAAAAAGAAATGAGGATCATTATTGCCGGTGACGGAAAAGTGGGTCTTGCGCTTACGCGTCTGCTCTCACAGGAGGGTCACGACCTTGTGACCATCGATTCCAATCGGGCGGTTTTGGAACGGGATATGCAGCAGTTCGACGTCATGACCGTGGTGGGCAACTGCGCCACCATGGCCACGCTGAACGAAGCGAAAGTACAGCAGGCAGAAGTGCTCATCGCCGCCACAAGCGCCGATGAAATCAACTTGCTGTGCTGTCTTACAGCAAGAAAAATGAACCCCACGCTGCACACCATCGCGCGTGTGCGCAGCCCTGAATACAGAGAACAGCTCTACATGATGCGCGGCGAGTTCGGCCTTTCGCTCATCATCAACCCGGAGCGCGAGGCGGCAAAGGAGATTTTCCGTCTTCTGCAATTACCGGGCTTCTTAAAGCGCGAAACATTCGCAAAAGGCCGTGTAGAGATTGTCGAGCTGCGCGTTTTGGAGCGCAGCCCGCTCGAAAACGTCATTTTAAATCACCTGCCGCATGTGCTGGGCTGCAAGGTGCTCGTCTGCGCCGTCATCCGTGACGGCCACGCACTCATTCCGTCCGGCGATACCATGCTGCGCCGCGGCGACCACATCTACGTCACCGCGCCGGTTACGGTGCTTTCCTACCTCATGAAGCGCCTCGGCATCACGCAGAAAAAGATCCGCCACGCCATGCTCATCGGCGGCGGCCGCGTCAGCTATTACCTTGCGCAAATGCTCATCGGCGCGGACGTCCATGTCAAGATCATCGAAAACAACCCCCAGCGCAGTGAACAGCTCGCACAGATGCTGCCGGAGGCGGCGATCATCTGCGCAGACGGCGCCAATCAGGAAATTCTGGAAGCGGAGGGTCTCAACGAAACGGACGCTCTTGTCACGCTCACCGGCATCGATGAGCAGAACATCATCACCTCCATGGTCGGCAACGCAAAGGGCGTGCCGCACATTGTCACAAAGGTCAACCGCATCATGACGACCGGCATGGTGGAAACGCTCCCCATCGGCAGCGTCGTCAGCCCGAAGGAGCTGTGCAGCGCGAACATCGTGCAGTATGTGCGCGCCATGCAGCATCAAACGGGCGCCGCTGTCACGCTACACCGTATCGCAGACAGCCGTGCCGAAGCGCTGGAGTTCATCGTCAATAAGCAGTCGAAGTATATCGGCGAGCCGCTGAAAAACCTGCGCCTGCGTTTAAAGAAAATATTCTGATCTCCTGCATCACACACCACGGCAACACGGTCATTCCGGACGGCGAATCGTACTATCAGCTCGGCGATACCGTCATCGTCGTTACCACGCGCGAGCAGCCGGTTTTGCAGTTCAACGACATTTTTGTGTAAAGGAGCGGCTGCACAATGAATGTTAAAAGTATCAGCCGCACCGTCGGCTTGATTTTGCTCATCACGGGCATTTTTCAGCTTTTCCCGCTGCTCATCGCCGTCATCGATCACGAGCCGAGAAATATACTCGCCTACATCGAGTCGCTGTGTCTCATTCTGCTCGTCGGCAGCGCGCTTTTGCTGTTCAGCCGCGGCGGCAACCGCATGTTCTCCGCGCAGGAGGGCTTTGCCGCAACGGGTCTTTCTTGGATTTTCATGTCTGCGTTCGGCGCACTGCCGTTCTTTTTAAGCGGCCAGATCCCGAGCTACGTCGATGCGTTTTTTGAGATGGTCTCCGGCTTTACAACGACCGGCGCGTCTATCCTGACGGATGTCGAAGCGCTCTCGCGCTGCAACCTTTTCTGGCGCAGCTTCAGCCATTGGCTCGGCGGTATGGGCGTGCTCGTGTTCCTCTTGGCAGTCGTGCCCGGCGCGCGCAAAAACGGCGGCACCGGCATCTACCTCATGCGTGCGGAAAGCCCCGGACCGAGCGTCGATAAATTAACGCCGCACCTGCGCCAAACCGCTATGATTTTATACGGAATCTACATTTTGCTTACCGCGCTGTGCATTGTGTGTCTTTTGCTCGGCGGCATGCCCGTGTTCGACAGCTTCTGCATCGCGTTCGGCACGGCCGGCACCGGCGGCTTTGCCATTAAAAACAGCAGCATGGGCGGGTACAGCTACTTCCTGCAAACCGTCGTCACCGTGTTCATGTTCCTCTTCGGCGTGAACTTCAGCCTTTATTACATGCTCTTGCTCCGCAAGTTCAAAGCGGTGTTCAAAAACGAGGAGCTTCGCCTGTATTTCGGTATCGCCGCAGGCTCCGTCGTTCTCATCGCCATCAATATCAGCCGCATGTACAATACGGTCTGCGAGTCCGTGCACCACGCGGCGTTTCAGGTCGTCAGCATCATGACCACAACGGGCTACGGCACGGTCGATTTCGAGCAGTGGCCGGCGTTTTCCAAAGCAATCCTGCTTTCGCTCATGTTCATCGGCGCCAGCGCAGGCAGCACGGGCGGCGGTCTCAAGGTCTCCCGTGTTTTGCTCCTGATGAAGAGCATTCGGCGCACCATCCGCAAGGCGCTCCACCCGCGCCGCGTGCAGCCCGTTTATATGGACGGCCGCGCCGTCAGCGAAGAGGTCTGCGACAACGTCAACGCCTATCTCGCCATTTACTGCGTCATCCTCGTGCTCAGCTTCGCCGTCATCTCGGTGGACGGCTTTTCCATCGGTACCAATTTCTCCGCCGTCGCGTCCTGCTTCAACAACATCGGCCCCGGCTTTGAGCTTGTCGGCGCCACACAAAATTTCAGCATTTACAGCGATCTCTCGAAGATTATCCTCTCGCTCGATATGCTCCTCGGCAGACTCGAGATTTTCCCACTCCTGCTCCTCCTCAGCCCCGACACCTGGAGCCGCAGAAGATAACTTTTTGCAATAAATTTGCACGGATAAATTGCATCAAACGCTAAAATGCGTTATAATCAAATCAGCTTATAGAGTTCTGCATTTAAAACAGATCGAACTCAGGGTTTTTAAGGATAGGTGAAAACAAATGCAATACAGAAAACGTATGATCCGAAAGGGTACGGCGCTGTTACTTTCCGCGTTGCTGCTCGCTTCGGCAATGCCGTTTGCGGTCTCTGCGGAGGAGGTCTCCGCCAAAACGACGGAATATGTCAATTTCCGCACCGGCCCCGGTACAAATTACAGCTCTAAGGATGTTATTCCGTCCGGCACCGGCATCACCGTTATCGATACGAGCAATTCCGAGTGGTACGCCGTGCGTCTCTCTGACGGCTCCACCGGCTACATTTACGCCGAGTACATTTCCGTTTCCGGCAGCAATACTACCGAAGACGGGGAGGTAAATGCTAAAACCACTGCGGATGTGAACTTCCGCTCCGGCCCCGGCACGAATTATAATTCCAAAGCCGTCATCGGCTCCGGCACCGGCATCATCGTTACCGATACGAGCAATTCCCAGTGGTATGCCGTGCGCCTTACAAACGGCTCCACCGGCTATATCTATGCGGAGTATATCCGCATCACGGGCGATGTCGGCACGCCGTCCGCACCGGCAGAACCAACACCTGCACCTTCTAACCCCGAAGCGGAGCAGACTGCGAAAACGACGGAGTACGTCAATTTCCGCACCGGCCCCGGTACAAATTACAGCTCTAAGGGTGTCATTTCCCTCGGCACCACCGTCACCGTCACGGATACGAGCAATTCCCAGTGGTACGCCGTTCGCCTGTCTAACGGCTCCACGGGCTACATTTTCGCGCAGTATTTGAAGCTCACGGGCAATACGTCCGCGCCTACGGCTACGCCCGCGCCGTCCGACCCGGCAAATGAAAAGACCGCCAAGACAACGGAGTACGTCAACTTCCGCACGGGCCCGGGCACAAATTACAGCTCTAAGGGCGTCATTCCGTCCGGCACTGCGATTACCGTAACGGATACAAGCAACTCCCAGTGGTATGCCGTGCGCCTTGCTGACGGCTCCACCGGCTACATTTACGCACAGTACATCAAGATTACTTCCGCTACCGCAATGCCCGCGCCTACCGAGGCTCCGGCAGACGGCACCGTCCGCGCCAAGACCACGGCAGACGTCAACCTGCGCAAGGGTGCAGGCACAAATTACGGCGTTATCCGCGTTGTCGGCAATAACACCGCCGTCACGGTCACGGAAGCCACCAACACCTGGTATAAAGTAAAACTTTCCGATGGCACAGAGGGTTACCTCTATGCCCAGTACGTTACCGTCACCTCCGGCGACATCAACAGCGTCAAGAAAGAGGAGACCACCGATCCCTCCACGCTCACCGAAGCCGAACAGAAAGCAAAGTCCGTCCTCGATACGATCGGCTGGGACCTGCGCGCGGCCTACAACTGGTCCGCACACGCACTTCCGTATTACACGCTCGGCCCGGAGGTCACCGGCAACAGCGTTCATTCCGAATGGTACGCAAACTTCGGCTTTGACAATCACAAGGGTAACTGCTACGTCATGGCAGCCACATTCCAGAAAATGGCAAAGCTGCTCGGCTATGATGCACACCTTGTTGAGGGTTACATCCGCACGTATAACGGCCGCGGCCGCCACGGATGGGTCGAGATCGACATGAACGGCACCACCTACGTGTTCGACCCGAACTTCGAGTACGGCGGTTACGGCAACGGCTACCAGATCAACTACGGTATGTCCGGTACGTTCAAGTATATCGACTACGCCCGTGTAGATTAACGGCAAATCCTAAATCGGAAAGGAAAATTACCCCATGTACAATAAAATGAAAACGGGCGCGTTGGCGTTTGTCTGCGCGGCGCTCGTGCTTTGTGCCGGCTGCTCCGCTGCGGAGAATTCGTCTTCCGCAGAAGCCACACCGTCTCCCATCGCAGCCCCCACGGCTACGGCAGAGCCCACCGCCACACCTGTCCCGGAGCTGAAAGTCGTCGGCGAAAAGTCCGACAGCAAAGATACCTTCTGCGTCACGCTTGAAAACGGCACAAAGCAGGAGATCACCGCCGTGTCCGTTAAGACCGGCAGCGAGGAAAAGTTCCCGGAGAGCATGATGAAAAAGGGCGAGACCCTCGCAAAGGACGAAAAGTTCGAGCTTTACTACACGCCCAAAACGGAAGAGGAATCCTCCGGCTCCGGCGACGAGTATTTTGTCTCCCCGCGCTACGACGTGCAGCTCACCCTGAAGGACGGCAAGACCTACATTTTGCACGGCTTCCCGTTTGAAGATATCAAAGAAGGCACTGTTCTTTTAGAGGATGATATTGCCTACATCACATACACCTCCGTTTCCACGAAGGAAAAGATCGATACCAAAGAAGCGGAGCGCGCCACAAAGGAAGCGGAAAATGGCGAAGTTTCCGTACAGACCGAAGAAAAGCCCGCATCTGCGGCAGAGGTCGTTACGGAAGAGCCCACCTACGAAGAACCGTCGTATGAAGAGCCCTCTTATGAGGAGCCTTCCTACGAGGAACCGAGCTATGAAGAACCCGCTGCCCCGGAAAGCCCGGATAACGGCGGGCAGGAAGGCTGCGTGAACGGCGCGCTGTTCAACTGATGAGCCGCCACATGAGAGCGGAAGCAGGGACTTCCGCAAACACCTTTCGCGTCTATTCGTTCTCTTATCTGCGCGCTGCGGCGTGCTTTGCCATCGTGCTTCTGCACACGATGTTTTGTGCCGTGTCCCTTTTCCCGGAGGAAGCATCCGCCGCACAAGCCCTTCTCTCCAACATCGTCGTCAACAACATGATGTGGGCGGTGCCGTGCTTTTTAATGGTTTCGGGTGCGCTGCTTTTAAACCCGGAGCACCCCGTCACGGTGAAAAAATGCCTCACAAAGTACATTCCGCGCATGCTCATCGCGCTCGTCGTGTTTTGTCTTCTGTTCCGCGCACTGGAGATCCTCGTCAATCACGAGCCCGTCAATGCCGAAACGCTGCTTTCGGGCTTTTATGAGATTTTCTCCGGCACCTCGTGGTCGCACGTCTGGTATCTCTACCTCATGATCGGCATCTATCTTCTTTTGCCGTTCTACCACAAGATCGCGTCGAACAGCACGGCGGGGGAGCTGCGCTATCTCATGATTGTCTACGTCATCTTCCTGTCGCTTGTGCCCGTTTTAAAAACGTTCGGCATCTCCGTCGGGTTTTATATCTGCGTTTCCGCCATTTACCCGTTCTACCTCTTCTGCGGCTACGCATTGCGGCAGGGCGTGTGGCGCGTGAATCGCGGGCTTGGCCTGCTGTTTCTCCTCATCGGCACAGCGGCGGTCGTCCTGTTCACCGTGCTGAAAGAAAACGGCACCGTAAAGGCCGCAGGCGTGTTCTACGGCTATTCTTCCATTTTTGTCATTCTCCAGTCCGTCGGCGTGTTCACGCTGTTTGGCTGCGCGGCAGACAAAACCGGCGCACCGCGAAAAGAAAAATCTCCCGGCGTTTTCGGCAAGTTCGTTTTGGAGATTGATAAATGTTCGTTCGGCATTTATCTCATCCACATGATCTTTGTGCGCGGTATTTTAAAGCACACGAAGCTCCACCCCTACGGCGCAGGCAGTCCGTTTGTTTTGATCGGCCTGACCCTCGGCATCTTCCTTGTCTCGTTCATCCTAACGTGGATTCTGAAGAAGATTCCCGGGGTTAAGAAAATCCTGTAAACGAATTTGGAGGCACACTTTCTTGTGAAATGTGCCTCCATTATCATATCGGTTGAAGACGGCTATATTAATTTCCTCCAAAATGGAAATATCATGCCGCATACATACGCGGTATATCACAGTTTCACCCTAAAAAGGAAGAAACTGCAAAAGAATACGCGCTTTTTGCTTGACATTTTTGTGCTTTTTCCGCTACAATCAAAGAAAAAGGGGAGGCGCTGCCATGTTCATCAAAGTCCCGTATTCTGACTGTTCTCGATTGCATACCCGTCGTCGCTTGCCTTTTGTGCATTCGGTATCTGGAAAAACGTTTTACCCGGGGCATTTCAGCTCCGGAAAAGCGGCCGCCGTCACGCTTATTTTAGTGTTTTTAATGGCGTTTTTATACTACCTCGCGGCCTTTACGGAGGAGCTCGGTCGCCTGCTTTGCGGGCTTTTAACGGGCTACAAGTTTTCGTCCTTCTCCTTCGGTCGGTTCACACTCGCAAAGCAAAGGGGAAAGCTGCGCCTGTGCCGCACATCATCCAAAAAGCTCAACTGCATCATGGTGCCGCCGCCCATGGAAAACGGACGTTTCCCGTATAAGCTTTACTACCTCGGCGGCAGCATTTTCAACCTGCTCCTCGCCGCCTGTGCCGCGTTTTTGGCCGTGCGGTTTCGCGTAGTGCCCCTCGCGCTTTGCGCAGCCGCAGAAGCCGCGTTTCTCTTCTTCTGGTCGGCGCTTATAAATTTCATCCCGCTGCGCACGGAAAACTACATCAACCACGCGTGCAGCGCCGTCATGGCCGGCAAAACGAAAGAAAGTCTTTCACGTTGCCACGCAAAGTTAAACCGCCTTGCTGCCGAGCTCTCCGGCGTGCGTATGCGCGATATGCCGAAAGACTGGCTTCACATGCCGCGCGATTATGAGCTCCGCATGGCAGACGGCGCAGAGGAAGCGTTTCAGCTTCACTGCAAACGCATGGATGAGCACCGTTTCACGGAGGCTTTAGAGATTGCCGACCGCATTTTCGCGCAGAACACAGAAGGCCCCTTCCCATTGCAGGGCGATCTGCTCAATAACTGCGTTTACCTCTGCCTCATGGAAGACAAGTCCGCCGCAGGCTATAAAACGCCCGCGTGGGAGCTTTTTCGCTCGCACAATGGGGGAAACCTCGCTGCCCTGCGTACGGAGTATGCCATGGCGCTTCTGTATGGGAACGACGCCGAAGCCGCGCGAAAAATCCGCCTGCAATTCGAGCGCGTCGCGCTGCGTTATCCCGCCCCCGCCGATGTCGAAACCGAGCGCGAGCTCATGGAGCTTGCTGCCGAAAAACACCGAAAGGAACCTTGACATGTCCACACTCCACATGGAAAAGATCACGGAGCACTCTAAAGATTTTCACCGCACCGAAAACCTCTACGTCCGCGCGTTCCCCGCAAACGAGCGTACGCCCATTTGCGGTCTCATGCGGCACGACGGCCACGATTTCGTCGGCTTCTACGACAAAGACGAAAACTTCTGCGGCTTTGCAAGCCTGCTCACCTACGGCGGCATCACGCACATTCTGTATTTCGCCATCGATGAGCAGTATCGCGAGCACGGCTACGGCAGCGAAGCGCTAAAGCTCATGCACACGCTGTACCCGAAAAACCGCTTCATCGCCGACTTGGAGCTCGACATTCCTACCGCCGAAAACGAGCCCCAGCGCCACCTGCGCCGCGCATTCTACCTGCGCAACGGCTACACCCCGTCCGAGGTACGTTACATCTGGCAGGGCGAGCAGTACGAAATTTTAGTCAGCAGCGGAACCATCACAAACACAGAATTTGAAAACTTTTGGGATCACTTTCCAAATGATGAAGATCGGTGATCTTCATCATTTGTGATCACGGACAACTGATAAAAACAGACAGACTTCAACAAAACGGTCCGGATCGTTTTTGATGAAGACCGATAAAAAGGAGCCCGCCATGACCCAAAGAACCCCCGAAGAAATGATGAATCTCATCCTCTCCCGTGCCGAAAACGACGCGCACATCCGTGTCGTCGGCATGGAAGGCTCGCGCACGAATCAAAACATCCCGAAAGACCGTTTTCAGGATTTCGATGTCACCTATTTTGTCGATGACCCCGCGCTCTACACCGAAGACGACACATGGGTAAATGTCTTCGGCGAGCGCCTCATC
>ENA-OQNA01000175-OQNA01000175.1-human-gut-metagenome-genome-assembly--contig:-NODE-175-length-20574-cov-6.607277_pt1 | contig 20574 bp, 19 predicted proteins | sample MGYA00242625_ERZ504872 | MGnify/ENA primary metagenome ERZ504872 (study PRJEB26092, sample SAMD00036425) | human gut metagenome | host: Homo sapiens | study: EMG produced TPA metagenomics assembly of...
GATGGTGCCATCGGTGCGTTCCAGCAACGGCGAGGTGTCGGTGATGGGTGCGCTACCCATGATGGTGGCGCAGGCATGTACACCGGTCTGTCGAATCAGGCCTTCGATACCCTTGGCTTCCTCGGTGATGCGCTTGGTGTCCGGGTCGGAATCGTAGAGTTCTCGGAATTCCCTGGCCTCGGCATAACGTTTGGCGGCCGGGTCGAAGATGTCATGCAGGCTGATGTCTTTGCCGCCGGTGGCCGCCGGAGGCAGCGCCTTGGTGATTTTTTCACCGACTGAGAATTCATAACCCATGATGCGGGCGGAGTCTTTCAGGGCCTGCTTGGTTTTGATGGTGCCATAGATCACGCACTGGGCGACCTTATCGGTGCCGTATTTTTCGCCGCAGTATTCGATGACTCGCGCACGACCTTCAGGGTCGAAGTCGACATCGATATCAGGAAGGCTCACTCGCTCAGGGTTCAGGAACCTCTCGAAAATCAGGCCATGCTTGAGCGGATCGAGCTCGGTAATGCCCATGGAATAGGCGACCATGGCGCCTGCGGCCGAACCACGGCCCGGACCCACCATAATGCCGTGGTCCTTGGCCCACTGAATGTAGTCGGCGACCACGAGGAAGTATCCGCAGAACTGCATCTGGCAAATCACACCACATTCGTAGTCGGCCTGCTTCAATACGTCGAGCGGCGGGTTGCCGTCGTAACGCTTCTCCAGACCTTCCTCGACTTTTTTGAGGAACAGGGAGGTCTCATCCCAGCCTTCGGGGCAAGGGAATTTCGGCATGAACGCGCCGTCTTCGTGGTCGTCGAACATCACGTTGCAGCGTTCGGCGATAACGAGCGTATTGTCGCAGGCGTCCGGGTGGTCCTTGAACAGTTCGCGCATCTCTTCGGCGGTTTTGATGTAGTAGCCGGTGCCGTCGAACTTGAATCGGTCCGGATCGTCAAGACGGGAACCGGAGTTGATGCAGAGCATGGCGTCCTGTGCGCCGGCATCTTCGGCGTGTACGTAGTGGGAATCGTTGGTGGCCAGCAGTGGTGCGTTGAGTTTCTTGGCGATGGTCAGCAGGTCACCGGTCACCTGAGTTTCGATGGGCAGACCGTGATCCATAAGTTCGATGAAGAAGTTGTCTTTGCCGAAGATGTCCTGGAATTCGCCGGCGGCGCGCAGGGCCTCATCGAATTGACCGAGGCGCAGACGGGTCTGGATGATGCCCGAGGGGCAGCCGGAGGATGCGATCACGCCTTTGGAATAGGTGGCGAGCACCTCCTTATCCATACGCGGATAACGCATGACGCGACCTTCGAGGTTGGCCACGGACGAGGCTTTGATGAGGTTGACCAGGCCTTCGTCGTTTTCGGCCCACATGGTCAAGTGGGTGATAAGACCACCACCGGAGACGTCGTCGCGGCGCTGGGCTTCGGTACCCCAATGCACGCGGGACTTGTCTTGACGTGCGGTTTCCGGGGTCACATAAGCTTCGATGCCGATGATGGGCTTGACGCCATTGGCCACGCAGTTGGTGTACATCTCGTAGGCGCCATGCATGTTGCCATGGTCGGTGATGCCGACCGCAGGCATGCCAAGTTCGGCGGCGCGTTTGGCCAAATCCGGAATCTTCGACGCACCATCGAGCAGCGAATAGTGCGTGTGGTTATGCAGTTGCACAAAGTTGTTCCCGTAATCAGCCATGCGCTCCACCATACCGTGTGGTCTGGGCGGCTGTTCAGCATTCCCGTCGGCACTCCGCGATGAGGGCGGCGCACAGCATGATGACCTGGGCGACGAGGTTGAACCAAATGAGCACGCCGATCAACGCGGCGAACGGGGCAAGCATCGGATTCCGGGAGGCTCCGGCTAATAGTCGCGCACCGAGAAGCTGCATTGCGGAAACCGTCAGAGATCCCAGTAACGCGCCGAGTATCGTGAATCGTCCGGCTTTGATGTGGGAGACCACGCGCAGCAGCAACATGAACAACGCAAAATTCAGCGCGACGCCGGTACCGAAACCGGTCATCTCCAAAAGCACGGTGCCGGGCAACGAACTGCTGGGGATGCCGCCCCATTGCAGCAGTCGGCGTACGATGCCGCCGGACACCGTACCGGCCGCGGTCGAAAGAATGAACAGTATTGCGATGGCGATGGCGGCAAGCGTATCGCGTAACCTTGCGACGACGATATTGAGCTCGTCGCCGCAGTCGTCGAACATGGCCCGTACGGCGTGGCGCAGCGAGTTCATCCAGCCGGTCACCGTCCACCAGAATATGGCCAACGTGGCCAGACCGGTCCACGTCAATGCGCTTGACATGGTGCCTAGCGCGGAAGACGTCAGAAACGAGTCGGCCACACCGGGAATGACTTCACGCACCGCGTCAATCAGCATCTGCTGCCAATCAATGTTGCCGACCATGATAAGGCCGAACACGCTTACCGCAATCCAGACGCCGGCAAAAAAGGCGAATAGCAGACCATATGCCAGACCATTCGCCAGCAAGGGGCCGCTCCGCGACACATACCGGTCGAGCACGCGCCCAGGCAGCGAACGTGCCCACGCGTCCGCTCCCCTGTCAATCGCACTCTTCAACCCATGCATAGTTCAACTGTAGCCGTTGTCACCGTTGTTGAAACAGCATGGCGCGAAATCGCATTTAGCCAGCCCAAACGATGGCAACCATCAACGCCCCCACTCAATTGTTCAGAATCGGATATCATATGAGTATTCAATTCATCCGTCGGAGTTCAATGTCAGCAGTCCTCACCAACTGATGTCTTGCTAACCCGCTGGCCGCCCTAGTACCTACTGTTTCTTGTGGTCTTCGTTCAACAGCCAGTCAAGCGCGTATACCTGTCGGATGCCTTCGTGGGAGTAGGGCCGTTCGTCATCCAGCGTAATCAGTGTCTTGGGATAGTTGTCACGCACGGCGCGCAGCGAGGACAGCTCCCGATCCAGCGTCGCCGAATCGTGCACCGATTCGCTGACCTGGTAGTACCGACGTCCGCCTGGCCCGTTCGTGACGAAGTCGATCTCGCCGCCGGAGCTCTGTCCGACATACACGTCGCCCTCGCGGCGCATCAGTTCGAGGAACACCACGTTCTCGAGGAGGCGTCCGATGTCCCGCACGTTGTTGGAGCACAGGATACGTCGCATCCCCAAGTCCACGGCATAGTACTTCTTTTCCTGCTTGAGAATCCTCTTGCCCTTGATGTCGTATCGGTGGGCCGGGTAGAGGATGAACGCGTCGTAGGCCGCGATCGTCGTCGGAACGGGCACGGTCAACGACTAGGAAACGGTTTTTATCAGCAGGAGATTCTGCAATCCGGATGGTATATACCGCCCGGCTTCATTACTGCTTTGGCTCATTTCTGTTCACTTCACGCTGGAGTACCGAGACACGTTGAGCGGAAATACCGGTGATTCACGTACGGTTACCGACCATTGGACTGAATGGTACTCAGCATCCGCAGTCACTTGGGGTATGGTCATGACGGAGAGCCATCATGACCGATCTCTCGTTATTCTGGGATGAATCCGGCGAAGCCGGAACTGAATCTAAATATTAAAACGCATGATGCACACGTTGCGGAATTAGTCCACCAGAACTTCGGCATATTCGGCAGGTTCAGCGGGTTCGATATGTCGGGCACGCATGGCATCGAGGGCGGCAGCCAAGTCGGCCGGGTACTGGGACCGGACCGTGGTCCAGACGCGGGTGCGGGGATGACGGAATTCGAGCTTCATGGCGTGCAGCCACTGCCGGTCAAGTCCCAAGGCCTCAGACAGCACCGGATTGGCACCATACATGGGGTCACCGCACAGGGGATGCCCAATCGAGGAGAAATGCACGCGAATCTGATGAGTACGTCCGGTCTCCAGATTCACGGATACCAGAGTGGCCTCATGGCCGAAACGCTCCAGCACATCCCAGTGCGTAACGGCCGGTTTGCCGGCCGGAGTCACGCAGAAGCGGAAATCGGACACTTTGGCGCGCCCGATCGGTGCCTCAATGGTTGCTTTGTTCTCTTTAAGACCACCCTGCACGAGCGCATGATAGGTTTTCTTTACCTCATGCTCGGCGAACTGCCGACGCATCTCGGTGTACGCAAGGTCGGACTTGCACACCAACATCAAGCCGGAAGTGCCTACATCAAGGCGAGAAACAATGCCCTCACGCCCGGCCGCACCATAGGAAGTGATATGCACGCCGCGGTCACGCAGTGATCCGAGCACGGTTGGACCGGTCCAGCCAACCGAGGCATGCGCCGCCACGCCTACAGGCTTATCGACTACAACGACATCATCGTCTTCGTAGACAACGGCCATATCAGTTGCGATAGGCTCAGGCTCGGCCTGTTCCTCCGCCAAATCAAATTCGACGGTCTCCCCCGCCTGCAATGTGCTGGACCGCGCAACTTCACGTCCTAAAACGCGCGCCTGCCCGGAGTCAACCAGATCGGAGGCTTTAGATCGTGAAATACCCAGCATTTTGGCCACGGCTACGTCGAAACGCTTACCCACCAATGCATCGGGAGCAGGGACTATTCGACTCATTACTTGGCGTCCGCCTCCGGCTCAGACTGTAGGGATTCGTCGGATTGCTCGATGAGATCCTTGTGTGAGAACGGCTCCCCCATAAGAATCAGAATCACCAGGACCACACCGGCGACTACCAGATAGATATCCGCCACATTGCCAACGGACCAGCCATAGTTAAGGAAATCCACCACTTTGCCGTCGAGGAAGCCGTCAGCGTACATAACACGGTCAATCAGGTTGCCCAGAGCGCCTGCAAACGCGAAAGAAATCGCCACCGACCATTTCATGGAGACAGTGCGCACCCCAGCCACAGCAAGGGCCACGCAAGCCACAACGGCCAACAGACTGATTACCCAAGTAGGCGCCTGATCCCATGCCCAAGGACGCGCCCGGATTACGCACCAAGGTGAAGGACAGCAGTCCGGGAATCACGCGAATGGTCTGACCGTTGGATAACGCGGCCATCGCCCAAGCCTTGGTGAGCTGATCGACAATCAGCGCAGCCGCGGCCACACATGCAAAGACGGCCACGCGGGTGCGCAGCCGTCCCTGTTGGTTCGTCATACGACCTGTACCTGCCTACGCTCAGTTGGTCTTGGACGAGGTCTGGTCGACGTAGTTGTTCGACTCGGAAACCTGCGATGCCAGCTGGCCGAGGTACTCGGTGAGGCGGGCGCGGTATTCAGTCTCGAACTGCTTGAGGCTCTGGATGTTGCCCTCGACGACCTTGGACTGAGCCTGAAGGTTGTCTCGCACCTGCTCGGCATACGTATCGGCTGCAGAGCGGGTGTTCTTGTCGTACGCATCAGCCGCGGAACGAGTGTTCTTGTCGTACTCGGCGGCACGCTGCTGCACTTCCTTCTCGTAGTTGTCAGCGTCATCGTGCTGAGACTTGGAGTAGTTGTCCGCATCCTGACGAGTCTTGACGGAGTATGCGTCGGCCTCAGAACGGGTGTTCTGGGAGTAGGTCTCGGCATCCGCGTGAGTCTGGTCACGGTAAGCGTCGGCCTCGGAACGGGTACGATCCGAATAGGTGTCGGCGTCGGAACGAGTACGAGTGGAGTAGTCGTCGGCCTCGGAACGGGTACGCTCGGAGTAGTTGTTGGCCTTGGTGACCAGATCGTTGTACTTGTTCTGGCTGGCCTCGGTGATTTCCTTGGCCTTGTTCTTGCCCTTCTCCACGTACTGATCGTGCAGCTGCATAGCCAGGGTCAGCATGGCGGTGGCGCGCTCGGGCTCGGTGCCCGGCATGGAAGCGGCGCCAGCGATCTTCTGCAGAGAACCGGTCTCGGTGCTCGGCTCGACCTTGGAAACCTGAGCACGAAGCTGGTTTTCACGCTGCTTGGCTTCTTCGAGCTGACGGGACAGCTCAGCGATCTGAGCGGACTGCTGCTGAGCGGCGGAACCCTGCTGCTGAGCGGCGGCGAGCTGACGGGACAGCTCCTCGTTGGCCGCGCGGAACTGATCACGTTCCTGCTGAATGGCGGCGATCTGCTGACCGACAGCCTCCTGGTCACCGGAGGCCTGAGCAGCCTGAGCGGTGAGCTGATCGATTTGAGCGTTCAGCTGATCGACCTGACCCTTGAGCTGCTCATTCTGGGAGGACAGCGCGCGGTTGGATTCCTCGGCTTCGCTGAGCTTGGCAGAGACAAGCTGTGCTGCCTGATCATTGCCAGCCTGAGCGGCCTGCTGGGCCTGAGCCACAGCGTTCTTCAAACCAGCATTCTCCGACTCGAGTTGCTGCACCTGACCGGTAAGATCGGAGATCTTCGCATTAAGGTTGGTCACGTCAGGGCCCAGAGACTGGGTGGCCTGACCGCCGGCTACCGCCTGACGTCCAAGAGCCTCGACGGTTTCCGTGACCTGATCAAGGAAGTCATCGACCTCGTCGACATCATAACCTTCCTTGAATCGAACAGTCTGGAAGGTATGCTCCCTAATATCCTTCGGCGTCAACAGAGCCATAAATCTTGCACCTCGCTTTGGGGCATCGCCCGCACTTACGTTGGTCTCAAGTCAGAATGCTATCACGACCCCATCGTTTCAGAACATTCGACGTGGGTTTTTATGCCAGATATATGCCTCCGGCGGGTCAAAAACGGCCTCAGAACACTATCAGAACAACACTTTCCAGTACCACCAGCGCAAAATACAGCACAATGAAGCTGACATCAAGATAAATCGAACCGAGCGGCAATGGGCGAATATAGCGACGTAGCCAGCGCAGAGGGGGTTCGGTAATGGAATACACAATATTGATCAGCTGGGCCACCACACCACGTGGATACCAGTTTCGTGCGAGAACGGAGACCCAGTCCAGAATCATGCGCACGAACAGAACCGTGATATACGCGTTGATGAGCCATGCAAGAATGCGGCCGATCAAAGAGAACACTAAGGAAAGCATGCTGACAGACTAACAACCGCGCATGAAAAGTTTGCTCGGAGCACAATAAGAATCGGCCGACTCCTTGCTGGGAGTCGGCCGAATACCGATATAACGTCGAATGCGAAAACTACTGAACCGGTCAGTCAGCGAACAAATCGTGTGCCGAGGCTGGTTTTGTCGGCTCTTCGACCTTGATGTTCACCTGCGCCGGGCTCAACAGGAACACGCGCGGAGTGACACGCTCGAGGGAACCACGCACGCCGAACACCACGCCGGCGGAGAAGTCCACGATGCGATATGCCACGGCTTCGGCCACACCGGTGAGATTCAGTACGACCGGAACACCGTCACGCAATGCACGGCCGACCAGTTGAGCATCCTCATATGACTTCGGATGGATGGTGGTGATTCTGTTCACACGACCACCGGGGAACGGCTTGGTAGTCGACGATGCGGCAGGCGCGGTGGTTGACGCCAGCGGCGTGACCGTATGGTCGGAATCAAATGCGGACTTCGAAGCCGGCTTCTGCTCCTCGTCCTCCTCGATGTAGTCGTCCTCATCGTCCACAACGTCACTCATGCCCAGATAGGACATCGCGTTTTTCATGAACCCAGCCATGGATCAATCCTTTCAGCGCAGGAAGTCAGGGATGTCGAGATCGCCAGCCGGATCGTTCACGGCGATATTCGGATGAGCGGAAGTCGGATCATCAAAAGGCAACGATGCGGAGTCACCGGTAGCCGGTGTGAATGCCGGTTGGGCAGTGGCAGCGGGCTGTGCAGCCGGTGCCGGTGCTGGAGCTGGCTGTGCCACGGGAGTCGCAGGATCGGCGGCGGTTGGCACAACCGGCGTCACCGTGCTCTGAGTGTCGTCATCTTGAGCGGCGACGGGGTCAAAACCAGCAGCAATAACAGTGACACGCACTTCATCGCCATAAGCATCGTCCAGAGCAAGACCCCAAATAATCTGGGCTTCAGGGTGAATGGCCTTGCGCACCAGTTCGGTGGCAGCAGAGGCCTCCTGCAACTTCAGGTCGGTCGGACCGGCGATGTTGATCAGCGCACCGTGTGCGCCTTCGATGCTTTCCTCAAGCAGCGGAGAGCTGATGGCGATTTCGGCGGCCTGCGTGGCACGATCCTCTCCCCGTGCGGAACCGATACCAAACAGCGCAGTACCAGCACCACGAAGAATGGAGTTCACATCGTTGAAGTCGACGTGAATATAGGAGTTCATCGAAATCAGGTCAGTGATGCCCTGAACACCGGCAAGCAGTGCGGTATCAGCGGTCTTGAAGGCCTCAATGATGCCGATGGAACGGTCGGAAAGCTCGAGCAGGCGATCGTTCGGAATGACGATCAGCGCGTCGACTTCCTTGCGCAGGTTGTCGATGCCGTATTCGGCGGAAGCGGAACGCTGAGGGCCTTCGAAGCTGAACGGACGAGTAACAACCGCGATGGTGAGAGCACCCTGTTGATGAGCCGCACGAGCGACGATCGGGCTGGCGCCAGTACCGGTGCCACCGCCCTCGCCGCAGGTGACGAACACCATGTCGGCACCCCTAAGCGCCTCTTCGATATCCGACTGGTGGTCCTGGGCCGCCTTGGCTCCACGCTCCGGGTCGGCACCAGCACCGAGACCACGACTGGACTTATCGGAAAGGGAAATCTTGACATCCGCATCAGAGCGCAGAAGATCCTTCGCATCGGTATTTACCGCCACAAATTCAACATTCTGTAATCCTTCGGCAATCATGCGATTGACGGCATTACCGCCGGCACCGCCGACGCCAACAACCTTGATGTTGGTCTTGTCGTTGAACTCATTCTGCGCGATCTCGCTCACGTTTGGCTCCTGTCACTTCACGGTTACACCCAAGAGTAGCGCAAACAGGCTACTCTTGGAGGGAAATTCACGCGCAGAATGGCGCGTGTTGCGTGTATTTTCAGTATTTTCTCAGTAACTGGCGTCCATTGGGTCGTCACCGAAGAGCGCCTCACGCTCTTCGTGGGTGGTGGTACGCGATTCCAACCAGCCATACGGCAAGTGCACCTTCTTGGCGAAACGCACGCGGCCGCGCGGTTTGTCGACCACGCGTGGCGGGTATTCGATAGTCGGGTCGAGCTTGCCGATCTCGCGGTCCACATCGGCCAGGCTCTCGCATTCCATAAAGGCCTTGCGGGTGGAGCCGCCCACCGGGAATCCTTTCAGATACCAGGCGATGTGCTTGCGCAGATCGTGGACGGCCATCATCTCATCGCCCTCATAAAACTCGGTAAGCAGCTCGGCATGACGGTGAATCACGCGGCAGACCTCGCCCAGATTCGGGTTGAGCCGTTCGGGATTTCCCTCGAAGGCGTTTTTGATGTTGGCGAACAGCCACGGCCGGCCCTGGCATCCGCGGCCGATGGCCACACCGTCGCAGCCGGTCTCGCGCACCATTTCGAGCGCATCCTCGGCACCCCAGATATCGCCATTGCCGAATACCGGAATGTTGAGGTGTTCCTTGAGCTCGCCGATGCGGGACCAGTCGGAATGACCGCCATAGTATTCGGCGGTGGTACGGGCATGCAGGGTTACGGCCTTGCAGCCCTCCTCCTGCGCGATGTGTCCGGCTTCGAGGAAGGTCTCATGGTTATGGTCGATGCCGACGCGGATCTTCGCGGTGACGGGGATGCCCGCCGGCTCGCATACGGCGACCACGCGCTGTAATAGCTCAGTGAAAATGTCGGTTTTCCAAGGCAAGGCCGAACCACCGCCTCGACGAGTGACCTTGGGCACCGGGCAACCGAAGTTCAGATCCACATGGTCGGCCATGTTGCCGTCGACCACGATTTTCGCCGCCTGTTCGGTGATGGAGGGGTTCACGCCGTACAACTGCAGTGAACGGATTTTTTCGCTTTTGGCGAAATGACAGAGGCGCAGTGCTTTCGGGTTATGCGCCACGAGGGCTCGAGCGGTGATCATCTCGGCCACGTAGAGTCCATCGGGACCATATTCCTCGCAAATCACGCGGAAGGGCCAGTTGGTCACTCCCGCCATCGGCGAGAGCACCACCGGGGTCGGCACGGTGATGTTGCCGAGTTGGACCGGGGCGATATGCACCGGGGTCCCGGGGCGCGCCGGCGCGTCCGTACGTGGGTCGAGGTTGTCGGTCTCGTGATGCTCGGTGAGCACTGTTTCGGATTCGGATTGTGCCATGTGATTCCTAAGAAAATAAGTAGGGGCTCCCCTGAGAGAGGAGCCCCGGCGTCTATCGCCGCCACTTCGCCTACAAACAGCCCACTGGGATGTCTTCCTTACGGCTCAGCCCACAGAGGGGAGCCCAAGTTGTGCGACTCCGGCTTAGTACAGGCCGCCGGCTTCCTGAACGCCGGACTCAGGCCAAGGCTCACCGCCCATTTCCACAGGCTTCAGGGGCACGCGGGTGCGCTTCTCGCCGATGCGGGCGGCCACGTAATCGGCCACCTTGTCAAGAGCGACGCGCTCCTGGGCCATGGTGTCACGCTCACGGATGGTCACAGCGTGGTCCTCGAGGGTGTCGAAGTCCACGGTGATGCACAGCGGGGTGCCGATCTCGTCCTGACGACGGTAACGACGACCGATGGCACCGGACTCGTCGTAGTCGATCATCCACTCGTTGAAGCGCAGGTCGTCGGCCAGGTTCTGGGCCACGGTCTGCAGTTCAGGCTTCTTGCTCAGCGGCAGCACGGCGGCCTTGACCGGGGCCAGACGCGGGTCGAGACGCAGCACGGTGCGCTTGTCAACGCCGCCCTTGGTGTTCGGGGCCTCGTCCACATCGTAGGCGTCCACGAGGAAGCACATCAGGGAGCGGGTCAGGCCGGCGGCCGGTTCGATGACGTACGGCACGTACTTTTCGCCGGTGGCCTGGTTGAAGTAGCTCAGGTCTTCGCCGGAGTGCTTGGAGTGCGCGCTCAAATCGTAATCGGTACGGTTGGCGATGCCTTCGAGCTCGCCCCAGTCGGAACCCTGGAAGCCGAACTTGTATTCGATGTCCACGGTGCGCTTGGAGTAGTGGGAGAGCTTCTCCTTCGGATGCTCGTAGTGGCGCAGGTTCTCCGGCTTGACGCCGAGGTCGATGTACCAGCGGGTGCGGGCGTCGATCCAGTACTGGTGCCATTCCTCATCGGTGCCGGGCGTGACGAAGAACTCCATCTCCATCTGCTCGAACTCGCGGGTGCGGAAGATGAAGTTGCCCGGGGTGATCTCGTTACGGAAGGACTTACCCATGTTGGCGATGCCGAACGGCGGCCTGGAACGGGAAGAGGTCATCACGTTCTTGAAGTCCACGAAGATGCCCTGTGCAGTCTCCGGACGCAGGTAGTGCAGGCTGTTCTCGTCCTCGACCGGGCCGAGGTGGGTGCGCAGCATCATGTTGAAGTCGCGCGGTTCGGTCCACTGGCCACGGGTGCCGCAGTTCGGGCAGACGATGTCCTTCATGCCGTTTTCCGGCATCTTGTCGCCGTGCTTCTCGGCGTAGGATTCCTCGAGCTTGTCGGCGCGGTTGCGCTTGTGGCAGTTGAGACACTCGACGAGCGGATCGTTGAACACGCTCACGTGGCCGGACGCCACCCACACTTCGGGCGGCAGAATGATGGAAGTGTCGACACCGACGACATCAGGACGGGTGACGACCATGGAGCGCCACCATTCACGCTTGATATTGTCCTTGAGAGCGACGCCGAGAGGGCCGTAATCCCAAGCGGAACGGGTGCCGCCGTAAATTTCGCCGGCGGGGAACACGAAGCCGCGACGCTTCGCAAGGGATACGACTTCATCGAGTTTGGACTGAGCCACAATGCACCTTCTGGTTTGAACGGTTTGGGGTCTAATAACAACCGCTTCAGGATAGCCGTATATGGTGACAGGTCAGGCGGCATTGTCCGGTATATGTTCCGCGTCTCACGAGCGGCCGTTCGCAGCGATTCCTATATCGCAACACCTCCATATTGTTCCTGTTGTTTTACCCTTCCCGAATTTGTGCCACTGACATCGCGTCAGCGTCACAAATTCGGGAGATGTTGCTCGGCGGAGGCGTCTATGTATCACGAATGGACGGGGACGCGCCAGACCTGACGACACGTATCGAACAAATCCGTCACGATAATGTCCATGTTGGCGCATAGCGTCGGCACTGTAATGCAGGGGAACTCGCATGTGGTTCGCGAGTTGAGAAAGGCCTGAGCCTGACCCTTAGAACCTGTTGGTTAAGACCATCGTAGGGAGCAGTAAATGAGCAATAGTGCATCATCGTTTACCGGCGTGTCCAGCGGTTATACCGCCGGGACTCCGGTTCCAGCCGATTCACCCATCCGTGACAATATCGCCGATGCCGTTCGCCGCGTACGCGAGACGACTCCGTTGGCCCAGTCATTCACCAATTTTGTGACCATCAATTTGGTTGCCAACGCGCAACTGGCGGCCGGCGGCACTGCGGCCATGAGTTTCCTGCCGGACGACGTGATCGAAACCGCGAAAATCGCGGGCGCGAACTACATCAACGTGGGCACGCTGCTGCCGTTCTATAAGGACGCACTGCCCGAAATCGCCCAGCGACTCAACTACTTGGACAAGCCGTGGGTGCTCGACCCGGTGGCCGCCGGCATCGGCCGCACCCGTACCGCCATTCTTCAGGCCTTCAAGGCCGCTCCCCCGACCATGATTCGCGCGAATGCATCCGAGGTAATCGCGCTGGCGAACATGTGGGGGCTCAATACCGAAACCGTGGGGGACGCTTCCGAGCACCGCCCCGCCGGAGTGGAATCCGTCGACGACGTGGAGTCCGCAACCGGCGCGGCGGTGGCGCTGGCACAGTATCTGACCGAACAGCACGCCAAGCATTCCTCCCATGACGCTTCCACCCGCTGCGCCGTGGCCGTGTCCGGCATCGCCGATCTGGTGACCGATGGCGAAACCGTGTACCGACTGCCGGGCGGCAGCGCGATGATGACCAAGATCACCGGTGCCGGCTGCTCGCTGGGCGGCGTGGCTGCCACGTATTTGGCGGTCTCCGATCCGTTGACCGCCGCCCTGTCCGCGTCTCTGCTGTACAACCGCGCGGGAGAGGTGGCCGATACAACTTCGCACGGACCGGGCTCGTTCCAAGTTGCGTTCCTTGACGCGCTGTGGAATGTGACCGCCGAACAGGTGGCGGAATCCGAGATTTTGGTGCAGTAGTTTCAGTTCCCTCTGATGAGGGAGCTCATAACAGTTTTTTCCAATAAGACTTCCACAAGAAACAACAAAAGCAGGAATAATAATGAGTAATGAATACCCATACGCCTCCATGCGCGACAGCTTCGACCTGTCCGCGTACTTCGTGGTGGGGCCGGAGGACTGCAAAGGCCGTCCGCTGACCGACGTGGTGGATCAGGCTCTGCACGGCGGCGCAACCTTCATCCAACTGCGCGCCAAGGAGGCCGATGCCTCTGAGCTGACCGACATGGCTCGCGACATCGCGCAGATCATCGAGGACAATGAGAAGTCCGATTCCGTGGCCTTTGTGATCGACGACCGTGCCGACGTGGTGTGGCAGGCCCGCCGCAAGGGCATCAAGGTGGACGGTGTGCATATCGGCCAGACCGACATGGAGCCGCGAGAAGCCCGCGCCCTGCTCGGCGACGAGGCCATCGTGGGTCTGTCGGCTGAGACCGAAAGCCTCGTTCGGCTCATCAACGAGCTGCCCGACGGCTGCATCGACTACATTGGCGCCGGCCCTCTGCACGTCTCCACCACCAAGCCCGAGGCTTCCGTGGGCGGCAACGACGGCTCCGGCAAGACGCTGGACGCCGCCCAGATCAACACCATCTGCGCTGCCAGCGAATTCCCGGTGGTCGTGGGCGGCGGCGTGACCGCAGCCGATATGGCCATGCTCGCCGGCACCAAGGCCGCCGGCTGGTTCGCGGTCTCCGCCATCGCGGGTGCCGAGAACCCGGAAGAGGCCGCGCGCACCATGGTCGAAGGCTGGAAGGCCGTCCGCGGCGACAAGAAGCACGGCTACGCTCCGCGCGTCGTAACCCACACCCCCGCTACTGACACTCAGGCTGCTCAGGAAGGGGCCGCGAAGCCCGGTTCCGAGGCCACTGAGAAGAAGTTCACCAACGCCAAGGACGCCAAGGATGCCCAGAAGCTTGCCAAGCAGCAGCGCGTGGACATCGCCGCCCGTGGTTCCAAGCAGCGCGACAAGGCGCACATCCGCAAGACCAAGTCCGTACCGTTCACCTATCAGTATGGTTCCTACGACCTGGAAGTGCCGTACACCGAAATCAAGCTGAGCGACACGCCCGGCGTGGGCCCGAACCCGCCGTTCCACGACTACAACACCGAAGGCCCCAAGTGCGACCCGAAGGAAGGCTTGAAGCCCCTGCGTCTCGACTGGATCCGCGACCGCGGCGACATCGAAGACTACGAGGGCCGCCGCCGCAACCTTGAGGACGATGGCAAGCGCGCCATCAAGCGCGGCCGCGCCACCAAGGAATGGCGTGGACGCAAGCATGAGCCGATGCGTGCCAAGGACCACCCGATCACCCAGATGTGGTACGCCCGCCACGGCATCATCACCCCGGAGATGCAGTACGTGGCCACCCGCGAGAACTGCGATGTGGAGCTCGTGCGCTCCGAGCTGGCCGCCGGCCGCGCGGTGATGCCCTGCAACATCAACCACCCCGAGGCCGAGCCGATGATTATCGGATCCGCCTTCCTGACCAAGCTCAACGCCAACATGGGCAACTCGGCCGTCACCTCCTCCATCGATGAGGAAGTGGAGAAGCTGACGTGGGCCACCAAGTGGGGCGCCGATACCGTGATGGACCTGTCCACCGGTAACGACATCCATACCACCCGTGAGTGGATTCTTCGCAACTCCCCCGTGCCGATCGGCACCGTGCCGATGTACCAGGCCCTCGAAAAGGTCGAGGATGATGCCTCCAAGCTGAGCTGGGAACTGTTCCGCGACACCGTAATCGAACAGTGCGAGCAAGGTGTGGATTACATGACCATCCACGCCGGCGTGCTGCTGCGTTACGTGCCGCTGACCGCCAACCGCGTGACCGGCATCGTCTCCCGCGGTGGCTCCATCATGGCCGACTGGTGCCTGCGCCACCACCAGGAGAGCTTCCTGTACACGCACTTCGACGAGCTGTGCGACATCTTCGCCAAGTACGACGTGGCGTTCTCTCTGGGCGATGGCCTGCGCCCCGGCTCCCTAGCCGACGCGAACGACGCCGCGCAGCTTTCCGAGCTCATGACTCTGGGCGAGCTGACCGAGCGCGCCTGGGCCAAGGACGTGCAGGTGATGATCGAGGGCCCGGGCCACGTGCCGTTCGACACCGTACGCATGAACATCGAGCTGGAGAAGGCCGTGTGCCACAACGCCCCGTTCTACACCCTCGGACCGCTGACCACCGATACCGCTCCGGGTTACGATCACATCACCTCCGCTATCGGCGCCACCGAGATCGGTCGTTACGGCACCGCTATGCTGTGCTACGTGACCCCGAAGGAACACCTCGGCCTGCCGAACAAGGATGATGTGAAGCAGGGCGTGATTGCCTACAAGATCGCCTGCCACGCCGCAGACATCGCCAAGCACCACCCGCACGCGATGGATCGCGACAATGCGATTTCCAAGGCTCGCTTCGAGTTCCGTTGGCTCGACCAGTTCAATCTGTCCTACGATCCGGACACCGCCATCGCCTTCCACGACGATACCCTGCCCGCCGAGCCGGCCAAGATGGCGCACTTCTGCTCGATGTGCGGCCCGAAGTTCTGCTCGATGGCCATCTCCCAGAACATCCGCAAGGCATTCGGTGGCGAGGCCGCTCAGCAGCAAATCGTGAAGGAGGCTGCTGCAGGCATCGACTCCGAGGCACTGGCTACGGCCAAGGCCAATGTCGATAACGGCGTGGTGTCCGCCAACGTGCTCAGCCCCGAAGAAATCCTCGCCGGCATGGATGCGATGAGCGAAAAGTACACCGCCCAGGGCGGCAAGCTCTACTCCACCGCCCAGGAGTAAACCTCTCTGGCTCCCCTCTCTGAGGGGAGCCAATTATTATGCCCGGTGGTGTCTTAATTCGGGACGACGCTCGACTCGCTCGAAGGCGGTGCCGAAGTGTGCGCCATCTGGACCGAGGCCGTCGGAAGTCTCCAGGACCACGCCTTCGTTGAGCGCACGGCGCACGATGCCCACACGGGGCTTCAACGGCCACACATCATGCGGCACTTTGCGATAGAAATCCGTACCGACGAGCAACACGTCGCCCACATCGAACACTTCCTGACGCGGAAATGTGAGCTGTGTGGTGTGTCCGTTAGGCATTACGCCAAAATATGCGGTGAGTTCCGGTGATGCGCACCAAGACGCCGTCACGGCGCAGTACATCGTTATCAGCCATGCCTCCTCCCGAACATTTCATGAATCAATCGCAATCAGCAAACCTTCCCCGTCTCACCACAGGAGCGGCAAAACATCAAGGAAAACCGCTCCGAAAAACATCATGGGCCCCACTTAGAATGAACACTATGGCACAAATTGCAACATCTACACTTCCCGCTGTTCTCGCGATCTCCGGCTCCGACTCGTCCGGCGGTGCCGGCATGCAGGCCGATCTGAAGACCATGCTGGCCTGCGGCGTGTTCGGCATGAGCGCCATCACCGCGCTCACCGCACAGAACACCACCGGCGTGCGTTCCATTCAGGACACCAAACCGGACATTCTCGCCGACCAGATCAACATGGTGTTTGAGGATATTCCGCCGGTCGCGGTGAAAATCGGCATGGTGTCTGCCACTGACATCATCGACGTCATCGCTGAACGACTCACCTTCCATCACGCCACGAACATCGTGCTCGACCCGGTTATGGTGGCCACTTCCGGTGCCAATCTCATCAGTGACGATGCCATTGCGGCCTTGACTGGCAAGCTGTTCCCGATGGCCACGGTCGTGACTCCGAACATTCCCGAGGCCGAAGTGCTGACCGATACGCTGATTCGCGATCAGGAGGATATGGAGGCCGCCGCCCACCGCCTCGTGGAGCGTTATGGCTGTGCCGCGCTGGTCAAGGGTGGTCATGGCACCGAGGATGCCAACGATGTGCTTGCCGAGACGGATGGAACCGTGACCTGGTTTGATGGCGCGCGTATCAATAATCCGAACACGCACGGCACCGGATGCACGCTGAGCTCCGCCATCGCCTCGTATCTGGCGCTTGGCGACACATTGCCCAAGGCCATCAAGCATGCGAAGAAGTATCTGACCGGTGCACTGAAGGCCCAGCTGAATCTTGGCCACGGCTCCGGCCCGATGGATCATTTCTGGAAGTATCGCTGAGTCCTACTGGCTCTCCTCTCTGAGGGGAGCCAAGTAATAAAAGGAGAATTATGATTATTGACCGTAATGCCGTTACTCAGGAAGTGCCGATCGACCCGGAAACCGGCAAACCGTACCTCAATACCGTGGCCGCCATTCAGGTGTCGGCCAATGGCGTGGGCTCCGAGGTTTCGCCATACGTGGCTCAGGCCGTCGAGGTGATTCGCGAATCCGGCCTGCCGCAGGAAACCAACGCCCTGTTCACCAACGTGGAAGGCGATCTGGACGACGTGCTCAAGGTGGCCGGTGAGGCCGCCAAGAAGCTCGCCGAGCAGGGCTACCGCACTTCTCTGGTGCTGCACATGGATATCCGCCCCGGCTTCACCGGCCAGCTGACCGAAAAGCCCAAGCTGGTGGATGAGATCCTCGCCGACAAGCAGGCGAAGTAGCAAAGCATCGCTTCCACCAGCAAGGGCATGCTTTGTTATTACACGTTTCATGGGGCGGTAGCTCACCCATGGGGTGGTAAAACCCTCATGGGGCGGTAGTCGAAAACGGCTCTATTCTGCGGAAAGGCATAATCCGCTAACCGCCCCATGGGCCAAATACCGCCCCATGAGTGTTTTACCGCCCCATGGGAATCACGGTTCTGCCTTCTTTCGACGGGGTAAGAGCGTAAGTGGGGCATATATAGGAGCGTCACAACCTCTGTTATCGTTCACGATGTGACCGCAACGCGGCGTGCCACAAAATCGAACCTATAGTTAAGCCCCATGTAGTGAGCTATCTCACAACGATTGGCTCGCTACGTAGAATTCAAGACTTGGATCGCAAACGTCGTTCATCCCACACAATGGGAGGGCGAACGGAACACACAGTCCAATCAAGAGTTCGCTCGCCGCAACACCATTGAGCAGTTGCACGCGGGCAGGTTTGCAAGAAGAGGGCTCAAATATGACTGCTGCTGAACAGCAGATTTCCGGCAATCCCGCGGCTATGGAAAACGCACAAGCACGTACCACCGTGACGGATCAAGCCAAGGTTCAGGATATTATCTCGCGCATGGATCGCGCACATGAAACCCCGATGTTCCATCGCATCGTGACGCTGGTCGCCGCTGGCATGCTGATGGACAGCATCGACGTATATATTGGCAGCGCCGTCGCCTCCAGCACGTTGGCTACCCGCTGGTCCACCGTTGCGCAAAATTCCACCTTTATGTCCGCAGGCTTCCTGGGTCTGCTGGTCGGTTCGCTGCTGGCCGGCTTCGTCGGTGACCTGAAGGGCCGCCGCGTGGCTTACCAAATCAACCTGCTGCTGTTTGGCGGCTTCACCTTCCTCGGCGCATTCGCCCCGAACATGGCTGTGCTGTCCCTGTGCCGTCTGGGTGCCGGCCTGGGCCTCGGCGCTGAAATCGTCACCGGCTTCGCCATGGTCAACGAGTTCGCACCGATGAACCGCCGTGGCCACTGGTGCGCGATTGTCTCGCTCGTGGCCAACTGCGGTGTGCCAATCGCTATGCTGCTGTGTGCATGGATCATCCCCCGCTGGTCCTGGCGTCCGCTGTTCGTGGCCATCGGCCTGGTGGCCGCCATCATCTGGTGGCTGCGCCGCGACATCCCCGAATCCCCGCGTTGGCTCGCCGTGCGCGGCCGTTACGATGAGGCCGACGCCATCGTCAAGCAGCTTGAGGCCAACGGTTCCGAACCGATCGACGCAGCCGCCAAGGCCGACACCAGCGACACCCGCAACGCCGGAGGCCGTTCGCTCGGCATCTGCCTGCTTGTGGCTGTGGTTGCTGTGGCCGCCACGAACGTGTGCTCCTACGCCTTCACTTCTTGGGTTCCGACGATTCTGGTCAAGCGTGGTATTAACCTGTCCAGCTCGCTGCTCACCTCCACGGTGATGATGCTCGGTGCCCCGGTCGGCTGCCTGATTGGCTCTCTGCTTATCGACCGTATCGGCCGCAAGCGCACGATTGTGCCGGCCTTCCTGTTCACTGGCGTGTTCGGTTTGATGTATGCCTTCCAGACCTCTACCGTGAGCGCAATTATCGTTGGCTTCCTGCTCATGATGTGCCTGTACGTGCTTATGGCTTCCGTGGTGGCTGTGTACGCTCCGGAACTGTTCGCCACCAAGGTTCGCTTCCGTTGCGTCGGCTTCGCGAACGCCGTGGCCAAGCTGCTCAATGTGTTGATGCCGATGGTGGTGGGCTGGATGCTTACCTCGCTTGGTGCCACGTCCATCTTTGTGGCCATCAGCGCGATTGCTATTGCATCGATGCTGATTGTCGGCTTCTTTGGCGCGGAGACTGCGCAGAAGTCGGTTGGGTGATCGGTTTCCTCACAGTGGAATAACTGCTGATAATGTCCATTCGGCGTCTTGCGTGGTGATATGCAGGGCGCCGTTTTGTTGTTCTAGTAATTGTTGGTAACGGTTGAGGCCGGTGCCGGTGGATAGGTCTGCGTCTCCAGCGGACAATCAGCGTCTGTGATGTCACATGCAATGCCAGGAGCGGCATCAACGGTCGAATCATGCGGAGTCACTGCACTGTGCGCCGCTTCTCCCCTGCCTTCAATCACATCAATGACTTGATGCGTGCGATCCAATGCGCCCATAGACATATCCGTAACCAGCACGTCAGGCCGCTTGGTGGGGCTCAGGCATCGGCTGATGGCCACAGCACCCAAATCGCAGGTCTATATCACGGCAAAATCGCTGGACATACGTTCGATTAGCGCGCCGAACACTTTCAGCGCATATGGGTCATTGTCCACAATGCCGATGCGTATGTTGCGGTTGCGCGCTTCTTCCATTACATTCACCCCTTCAGTGTGCCCGACGCCGAACTACTCCGTCCTGACACGTCATGGTCACTATGACAACCATCATTCCACATTTCCTGCGTGATTTACGATGGAATCATCATCAATCCTTGACAAGGCGGTAAAGGAGGACGGCAATGAACCGTGCACAAGCACTCAGCAAGCTCAACAGGAGCGATATGCGCAATGCCGCCGCCGAGCGCGGGATGCAACGACTGTTCACATGGAACCGCGCGCATTGGATTGGCATGGTTGTACTGATAGCGGTAGTTGCTGCTACTAGCAGTGGAGCTCATCAATGTATCTCATGCCCGACGAGGTTCTTAGACAGGGCTGCCAAAAACCTGTTCGTAATGGTTCCCCGGTAATGGTTCTGCACTGGCCATTGGTGTTGGGAATCGACCAACTTGATACTCGGTTCGACACGATCCGGCAGTCTGTCTTCCCGTTGCGAGCGTCGAATCAGTCGGACCACTGGCATTCGGCTGGACCAATC
>ENA-OQNA01000178-OQNA01000178.1-human-gut-metagenome-genome-assembly--contig:-NODE-178-length-20274-cov-7.224004_pt1 | contig 20274 bp, 17 predicted proteins | sample MGYA00242625_ERZ504872 | MGnify/ENA primary metagenome ERZ504872 (study PRJEB26092, sample SAMD00036425) | human gut metagenome | host: Homo sapiens | study: EMG produced TPA metagenomics assembly of...
GATGCCAAGCCAAAAGCGCAGATAATACTGGATGTCTTATCGAGCATTTTGGCAACGCAGATGCCGTGCCGCAGCTGCCGGAGCGGTGCTTAAGCCGCAAGGCGGGAATTGTGCGGTGTTGCCTTAATTTTGGCGGCAGGGAGCCACCCCTCACCGGCTTTCGCCGGAGCTCCCCTCCAGGGGAGCCAATATCTTACTTTAGGTATGCGATGGCTCCCCTGGAGGGGAGCTGGACGCGAAGCGGCCTGAGGGGCGGGTTCCCGCTGCCAGGCTAAAAATTTGCAGGGAACGACACCTGCATCGTCCCGCATGACGGGCTTTGCCGGGTATTTCACTTCATCACCCGGCGCACACCTGCGGGCGCACACTGTGCGCCCTTACGGTCTCTACAGGGGGAAACGGCATTTGCTGAACGGTGCCCCTGCTCATTTTCTCAAAACGCCTTCAATTCCACCCCGGCTGCCTGCAGGGCCGCGCCGATCTTTTCTACAAAGGCCAGAGCCTTGGGACCATCGCCGTGTACGCAGACGGAATCCGCCTGGATGGCAATGTCCGTACCGTCGTTGGCGGTCACTTTGCCCTCGGTTACCATGCGGATCACACGGGCAATGGCTTCGTCCTCATCCTCAATCATGGCGCCGGGGGTTCCGCGGGGCACAAGGCTGCCATCCGGGCGGTAGCCGCGGTCGGCAAACACCTCATTGGCAACCGGCAGGCTGATGGCCTGGGCCGCCTTGACCATCTCGCTGCCGGAAAGCGCCAACAGCACCGCGCCGGGGGCGCTCTCCTTCACTGCGGCGCAGATGGCATCCGCCAGCGCGCGGTCCTTGCCCGCCATGTTGTACAAAGCGCCGTGGGGCTTTACATGGTGCAGCGGCACACCGGCGGCATCGCAAAACGCTTTCAGCGCACCGATCTGATACTGCACACAGGCCTTGGCTTCCGCCGGGGTCAGCTTCATCTGGCGGCGGCCAAAGCCCTGCAGATCAGGGAAACCGGGGTGCGCCCCCACCGCCACGCCGCTCTGTTTGCACAGCGCCACGGTGCGCTGCATCACCAGCGGATCGCCTGCATGGAAGCCACAGGCCACATTGGCCGATGTGATAAACGGGATTACCTTTTCATCCATTCCGATGGTATACGCGCCAAAGCTTTCGCCCAGGTCACAGTTCAAATCAATATACGGCATGGCTCAATCCTCCTCTTTCAGGCATAAGGCAATGCTTCTGCCCCGCAGGGGCGCACAGTGTGCGCCCCTGCGGTTTTTACTATCTGCTCTTAATATTTCAGCTCCACATTTTTTACGTCGGTCACAAACATGTGCCCCGGCGCATGGGTGATGCAGAACTCCGGCTTGGAGTGCATCACAACGTTCTGCGGGGTCACTCCGCAGGGCCAGAACACCGGTGTTTCGCCGGGGTTGATGGTCACGGCATCGCCGTAATCCGGGTGAGCCAAATCATGGATGCCGATGGCTTCCGGCTCACCGATTTGCACCGGCATACCGTGCACGCGGGGCATGCCCGCTGTAATGGCAGCTGCCGCCGGGACCTGCCGGTACGGGATGGGCCGCATGCTGACCACCATGTTTCCGCTGAACACCCCTGCCGGGGTACAGGGAATGTTGGTGTTGTACATCGGCACATTCACGCCCTCTTCGATCTGGCGCACCGGGATGCCCGCTTCCAGCAGTTCAGATTCAAAGGAGAAGCTGCACCCGATCAAAAAGCTGACCAGGTCGTTCCTCTCCTCAAAGAATTTGCTCACATCGGGGTATTCCCCGGTCAGCTCGCCGTGTTCGTACACCCGGTAGCGCGGGATATCGGTAGCAATATCGCTGCCTTTGCCAAATTGGGCAAAGGTTCGCTCGCCTGCGTCCGCCACTTCCAGCAGCGGGCAGGCTTTGGGGTTGCGCTGGCAGAACAGCAAAAAGTCCCACGCCAGCGCCTTGGGCAGCACCACAAGGTTGCCCTGGGCATAACCGTTGCACATGCCGGTGGTCGGGCCGGTCAGTTCGCCCTTGCGGATCAGCCCGCGCAGGTCGGCCGGTTTCATGGCTGCAAAGTCCATTATTTCATCCGCTCCCTGATTTTGTCAAGCACGGCCGCCTGCGCCCTGGCTCCTGCAACAGCCTGCGCCGCGGTCACATATTGGAACGCCAGCTTTTCGCCGGGGCGCAGCTGCGCCATGGCCGAAAGGTCAGCGCTGATGACGGTTGCAATTTTGGCATACCCGCCGGTGGTCTGGTGGTCAGCCAGCATCACAATGGGCTGCCCGTTGGCCGATACCTGCACCGAACCCGCCACAATGCCGTCCGATACAATGTCCGACCCATCCACAGTCTCGATCTGCGGCCCCTGCAATTTGCAGGCCATGCGGTCACAGTCTGCTGTCAAAGCATATACCCCGTGTACAAATGCGGCCTGCCCCACTGCGGTAAAGGCATCGGTCTGGGGGCCGGGCACCGCACGGAACAGCGGCAGCTTCCGCCCGCCCAAAAAGCGCCACGGCCTTGCGGGGGTGCGCGCCGTGCCCAGCGGGCGGTTTGCCCCTTTGGCGCAGATCTGCTGCCAGCGCTGTTCCACCATGGCGGGTGCCGCCCCAATGGGCAGCACATCCCCAGCTTTCAGTGCACGGCCATCCAGCCCGCCCATCCGGCATTTTAAGTCGGTGGAGCGGCTGCCCAGCACGGGCGGGGTATCCACGCCGCCAAACACGGCCAGGTAGCCGCGCAGCCCGCTGCGGGCCGCGCCGATTGCCAGCACCTGCCCCGCGCGGGCCAAAAGCGGCGTATAGGCGGGCACCGGGCGGCCATCCAGCGCGGCGGGCATATCGGCCCCCGCCAGGGCAAAAACAGCGTCCCCGTCAAACTGATACTTGCCGCCCTGCAGGGTCATTTCCAGCACGGCGGCACCGGCTGCCTGGGGGTTGCCCGCCAGCAGGTTGGCGGTCCGCATAGCGTAACCATCCGCCGCTCCACAGGTGCGGAACCCCCGCGCGGCATAGCCGGTGCGGCCTGCATCCTGCACGGTGGTCAGCGGGCCGGGGCTTATCACATGCAAGTTCACAGTGCCGCCCCCTGTTCTTTCTGGATGGTTTCAAACTTTTCCGGGCTGATGGGCACAAACCGGATGCGGTCCCCCGCCGCGTAAGGCAGTTTGCCGCCGCCAGCCGGGTCAAACAGGCGCAGCGGCGTGCGGCCGATCAGCTGCCACCCGCCGGGGGAAGCCAGCGGGTAGATGCCCGTCTGCTTGCCGCCAATGCCCACCGCCCCCGCGGGGATCTTGGTGCGCGGGGTCTGCAACCGGGGGCAGACAATGCGTTCATCCATGCCGCCCAGGTACGGGAACCCCGGCAGGAACCCCAGCATAAAAATGCGATAGTCCCGCCCGCAGTGGATGTCGATGACCTGCTGTTCGGTCAGCCCGGCGTGCTGTGCCACAAAGGCCAGGTCGGGGCCGTAATCTCCGCCGTAACACACCGGCACCTCCACCAGCCGCCCGGCCGCGGTGCTGCTGACCGGGGGCAAAGCGTCCCACAGGCGGCGCAGCGCGGGGATCAGGGTATCGGCATCGGTCTGCAAAGGGTCCAGCGTGACCAGCAGCGCCGCATAGGTGGGCACTGTTTCCACCACGCCGGGCAGCTGCGCCGCCTGCACAGCGACATCCAGCGCCATAACCTGCGCGTTCACCTGTTCACTGATCTCACTGCCGCAGACGGCCAGCACGCCGCTGTCCCCCACGGGGGTAAACTGGATCATAACAAAAATCCCCTTTGCGTCCGGTATTTTGGGGCTGGTCAGGAAGTGTGCTGTACCTTTAGCGCACATTGTGCGCCCCTACGGTCTCTAAACGTGCCGTTTTGGGTTCACTGCTTCCTGACCAAGGCCAATGTGCCTATTATAGCACAACCTGCTTTATGCCTGCTCAAAAAATTTCTTTGCCAGCACCGGGCCGAACCAGTGGTCCGAATTGTGGGAATACCGCACCGCATACGCCGTGCACTGCCGCATCATGCTGACAATGCCAACGTTCATGCGGGTATCAAACCCATCCACACCCGGCAGCAGCGAGCCTGTCATATCGATCATGCCATTGCGGGAAAGCACCCGCATGACCTCGCTTTCCATCTCCTCCCGGTGCAGGATGTCCATATCCTTTTTCAGGTAGGCCAGCGCGGCCATCAGCGCATAGCAACCCCAGTCAGAGCAGGTTGCCGTGATGATGTTATCGGTGCTGCTTGCGGCCAGAATGCCGCAGCAGCAGCCGTCCTGGCATTCGCCGGGGGCGGTGAAGGGCACATATTTTTTAATGTGCTCCCCAATGGTGCCCATGCCGATCTCATTGCCCAGATCGCCGATGGCCACATTGGGCACGCCGCGGGCGCGCAGTTCGTTCCACAGCACATCGCTTTTGGCTTCCAGTGTGGTCACATCCTTGCCCACCGCATTGTGGTAAACACCCTTGGCGTTGCCGCCGCAGGCTTCCACCGAGATCACCGCTGCGGGTAAAATCTTATCCGCCAGCGCTTTGGCCTGGCGGGGGCTTTGGCCTTATCTTTGGTAAAGGCCACAACGCCAAGGCTCAGCGGCAGCTCCATGGCGGTATCCAGGTCCTCATACACATGCAGACCCACCACATTGCCGCATTTCTTAAAGGCTTCCACGCTGTCCTGCGGGCAGACGATGATCGGCTTTGCCCCAAAGGCCAATACCAGAGACCGCGCCAGCAGGATCGCGCTGACAGAACCGTCCATTTCCGGCACCTTGTGGGGCAGCAATACAAACCCGACCAGGATATACACCGGGTTGCCGGGGTGGATGGCTTTGCACAACGCTTCGGCTGCGTGCATGGCGGTCGGCTCCCCGGTATATGCCCGGCTGCCCGCGTACAAAATGCGGCACACCCCGTAACCGCGGGGGTCCAGACACATGATGGCATCCAGGTTTTCGCCTACATTGCGTTTTTCCAGTTCGTCACGGGTCATGGCGTCTTCCCCCTTTTCAGCCCCACAGACTTTCGCAGCCGGTATAGTCATAGAACTCTTTCAGCACTTCGTCCTGGATGGCTTTCAGGGTAGCGGGGTCCTTGCCGCCGGCGGGCTTGCCCTCAAACTCGCAGGCATGCAGACAGAAGTTGGAGGAGGAGGTCACGATGATCTCATCCGCATCGCGCAGGAAATCCACCGTGAACGGTTTTTCCATCACGGTAATGCCCAGGCGGTAGCAGGCCTGCAGCATATGGGTCTTGGCAATGCCGCGCAAAATCAGTTCATCGTTCGGGTGGGAATAGAAAATCCCGTCTTTCAGCACTGAAACGTTGGAGTGCGCACATTCCGTTACAATATCCCCGCGGTGGAACACGGTCTCGCTCATGCCGGCCAGCTTGGCGCGCTGGGCGGTCATAACGCTGGGCAGCAGGTTCAGCGTTTTGATGTTGCAGTGGTAAAAGCGAGTGTCCTCCTCAGAGTTCAGGCGGATGGGCTTGTCGGGGTCGTTCAGGGTGTTGGGCCGGATGGAAACCCACAGCTTGCCGGGCACACCTTCCTCATACACATGGTTGCGGGGCTCCACACCGCGGGTGACCTGCCAGTATACAAAGTTGACCTTGCTGTCCACCTTGGCCAGCAGGTCGGTCAGCAGCCTGCCCAGCTCGGCCTTGCTCATCGGGATGTTGATATCCAGTGCCTTGGCGCTGGTAAAAAAGCGGTCCAGGTGGTCCTGCAGCAGGTATACCTTGCCGTTCGCGCCAACGGTGGCATCGTAGCAGCCATCGCCAAAAAAGTGAACGCGATCATTGAACGGCACCATCAATTCTTCCGGTGCGCCGATTTTGCCATCATAATATGCAATGGATTCCATTTTCCCTTACTCCTCTCATCTTGGTTGCCTTTATGTTCAGCCGTTATTTGGCTTTCACATCAAATTTCAGTTCAATCACTTTTTTAATCAGCTCCACGCAGTTATCCAGCCCAATGGCGGCGGAATCCAGGCAGAGGTCATAATTTTCCACCCGCTTCCACTGGCGGCCGGTGTGGTATTTGTAATAGCTTTCACGGTAGCGGTCCAGCTTGTCAATATAGTGCTTGGCCTGGCTGCTGCCAATGCCCTGGCGCTTCATCTCGCGCTCCACACGCCAGTCATAGGGGGCATCCACATACACGGTCAGCACGTTGGGCTTATCCCGCAGAACAAAGTCCGCCGCGCGGCCCACGCAGATATAGCTTTCCTCGTTCAGCAGCTCCCGCAGCACCTTGGCCTGGTAGTTGAACAGGTTTTCATCGCTGATAAAGTTGCCGCTTTCCGGCGGGATGATGCTGCCGTCATACACCCGTTCCGAAACCCGGTACAGCATGGTTTTGCGGGTGTTCTCATCGGCGCGGGCAAACAGTTCCTCGCTGATGCCGCTGTCCTCTGAGGCAAGGCGCAGCAGCTTGCGGTCATACAGGTCAATGTCAAATGCCTTTGCCAGCTGCTTGCCAATGTAGCTGCCGCCGCCCGAACCACAGGTGCGGGTAATGGCGACTGCAAAATACGGATAATCGGGATACATTTTCCACCCCTCCTTACTGGCCCAGATAGGCTTTCTTCACGCGCGGGTCGTTCAGCAGATCCGCGGCGTTGCCCTCAATGCTGATGTTGCCGGTTTCCAGCACATAGGCGCGGTCCGAGATGGCCAGCGCCATCTTTGCGTTCTGTTCCACCAGCAGGATCGTGATGCCCTGCTTGTTTACTTCCTGAATGATGGCAAAGATCTCTTTGACCAGCAGGGGCGAAAGGCCCATCGAAGGTTCATCCATCAAAATCATTTTGGGCTTTGCCATCAGGGCGCGGCCTACGGCCAGCATCTGCTGCTCGCCGCCGGAAAGGGTGCCCGCCAGCTGGCGGCGGCGCTCTTCCAGACGGGGGAAGCGCTTATACACATCCTTCATCGTCTCTTCCATCCCGGCCGGGTCGGCATAAGCGCCCATTTCCAGGTTTTCTTCCACCGTCATCTGGGGGAAGATATGCCGCCCTTCCGGCACATGGGCCAGCTTGTAGGTAATGATCTTGCTGGGTTCCGCCTTGCGCAGGTCGTGCCCGTCAAACATCACGCTGCCGGACGCAGCTTTTTTCAGCCCGGTAATGGTGCGCAGGGTGGTGGTTTTGCCCGCGCCGTTTGCCCCGATCAGGGATACGATCTCGCCGTCATCCACATGCAGCGATATGCCGTTCAGCGCGTGTACCGCGCCGTAATTGACATGAAGGTCTTTTACTTCAAGCATCCGCTTCGACCTCCTCCTCTTTGTCTTTGCCCAGGTATGCTTCAATCACATGGGGGTCATTGGCGATCTCTGCCGGTGTGCCGGAAGCGATCGTGGTACCAAAGTCCAGCACCTGGATTCGCTCGCAGATTTTCATGACCAAACTCATGTCATGCTCGATCAGCAGCACCGATACCTTGAATTCGCTCCGGATATAATCAATAATCTCCAGCAGTTCCTCCGTTTCAGTCGGGTTCATACCGGCGGCCGGTTCGTCCAGCAGCAGCAGCTTCATGTTGGTGGCCAGCGCGCGGGCAATCTCCAGGCGGCGCTGCTCACCATAGGGCAGGTTGTCGGCCTCCAGGTCCTCCTTGCCGGAAAGGTGCACCACCTGCAGCAGCTCTTTGGCGCGTGCGGTGGCGGCGGCTTCCTGCTGCCAGTACGCCTTGGTGCGGAAGATGGCCTGCGGCATGTTGTAGGTCAGTTCTTCCAGCATGGCAGCTTTGACGTTTTCGATCACCGTCATTTTTTTGAACAGGCGGATATTCTGGAAGGTTCTGGCAATGCCTGCATGAACGATCTGGTGGGTCTTTTTGCCGTTCATCCGCTCACCATTCAGGTAAAGGGAGCCTTCGGTCGGCTTATACACACCAGTGATCAGGTTGAACACGGTGGTTTTGCCTGCGCCGTTGGGGCCGATCAGCCCCACCAGCTCGGATTCGCCGATTTCCATATTAAAATCATCCACGGCTTTCAGGCCGCCAAACTGGATGCCAAGGTGCTGGCATTTCAAAACGGGTTGTGCCATGGTTCAGGCCCCCTTTTCTGCTTTTGCTTTTACCGTGCCGCGACCGGTCAGTTTTTCCAGCGCGCGGGTCAGGCTGAACTCCCACCGGCCAAAGATGCCGCCGGGACGGAACAGCATGACCAGCACCAGAACCACCGAGTAGGCCAGCATGCGGTAGGTAGAAAATTCACGCATCAGTTCCGGTAAAGCGCTCAGGAACGCTGCGCCGATGATGGAACCGGTCAGCGAACCGGTGCCGCCGATGATCACTTCGCTCAACAGCTCTGCAGAATAGTTAAAGTTGAAGTTGGTGGGGATCATTGCCGTCATGTAATGGGCATAAATACCGCCGCCGATGCCGGCAAAGAATGCGCTGATGGCAAAGGTCATGACCTTGTAATAGGTCACGTTGATGCCGGAAGCCGAAGCCGCGATGTAGTCCTCACGGATGGCCTGCACGGTGCGGCCATATTTGCTGCGGACAAACAGGTACATGATGGTAACGCAGACCACCATGATCCAGAATACCCGCGGGAATGTGGACAGCTTGAGGATGCCGCTCATTGTTTTACCGCCGCCGGTGATGGAAAAGTTGCAGAAGCAGACGCGGATGATTTCGGCAAACGCCATGGTGACAATGGCGAGATAGTCGCCGCGCAGGCGCAGCGCCGGGATGCCAACCAGTACGCCCATGATGCCCGCAGCCAGGCCGCCGACCAGCAGCGCGATCAGGAACAGCCCCAGATCCGAAAGCCCTTTGCCTGCCAGCGCGCCGGATACAATGGCGGAGACATAAGCGCCGACCGAAACAAACCCCGCATGCCCCAAGGAGAACTCGCCCATAAAGCCAACTACCAGGTTCAGCGATGTGACCATGATGATGGTGTAGCAAGCGGTGGTGCAGATGCCCTGAATATAGGTGGTGGAGGTGCCGAACGCATTGGCGGCGAACAGCCCTGTCAACAGGGCAAACACCAGCGCCACGCCCACAGCGTTCAAAAGATAGGAGCCTTTTATTTTTTTACTCATTGCTCTGCTCCCTCCCTTACACTTTTTCGCCGGTGTTCTTGCCCAGGATACCGGCGGGCTTGACCAGCAGGATCACGATCAATGTGCCGTAAGTAACGGCTTCGTACCAGCCGGGGGCAAACAGCTTGACAAAAATTTCAATCAGGCCGACCAGAATGCCGCCGATCATGGCGCCGGGGATGATGCCAATGCCGCCCAGAACTGCGGCGATAAAGGCTTTCATGCCCATCATGGAGCCCATATCGGTGGTAACGCGGGGGTAGGTAGAGCAGTACATCAGCGCTGCCACCGCCGCCAGACCGGAGCCGATGGCAAAGGTCAGGGTGATGATCTTGTTCACGTTGATGCCCACCAGGGTGGAAGCATCCTTATCCTGCGGGACGGCGCGCATGGCCTTGCCCAGCTTGGTCTTTTTTACAAACAGCTGCATGCAAAGCATCATCGCAACGCCGATGCCAATGGTCAGCAGCACGTTCAGCGGCAGCGATACCCCGCCGACCGTAATGGTGGGCAGGCTGAAAATAGCCTGCACGTTGTGCGGCTTGGCGCCAAACAGCACCATGGCCAGGTTTTCCAAAAAGATGCTCATGGCCAGTGCGGTAATCAAGGCGGACATGGGCCCTGCCTTGCGCACCGGGCGGTAAGCCAGGACCTCAACCAGCACACCAACCAGCGCGCACACCGCAACGGCCACAATCACGGCCATCCAGGCGGGCATTCCCGCATCGACCATCAGCGGGATGGTGTAAAACAATGTGTAAGCACCGATCATGATAAAATCGCCGTGGGCAAAGTTGATCATGCGGATGATACCGTAAACCATGGTGTAGCCCAACGCGATCAGCGCATAAATAGCGCCCTGGTTCAGGCCGTTGATCAGGCCCTGAACAAATAATGATGCAGTCATGGTCCATTCACCTTTCCTATCATTTTTTGTGAATGTTTGATTCGGGGGAATCAAAAAACAAAAAAGTGCGCACGGCTGCTTGCATTGCCGCGCGCACCATTGCGCCTTTGCTCTGAAGAGGGTGTTTAGGGGAAACTAAAAAACTTTACTCAGCGGAGGAAACCAGGTTGCCATCGGAATCCAGCGTCTCAGACCACTTGACCTTGCCGTCAACAAAGGTGTTGAATGCAATGCTCTTGATGGCATCGCCGTTTTCGTCCAGCTTGATTTTACCGCCAACGCCGGTAAACTCCATACCGGTCATGCCTTTTACCAGGCTTGCGGTATCGGTGCCGGCGCCATTCTCGGCAGCTTGCAGCAGCATGTAGATGGCGTCATAGTACAGGGCCGCGCAGGCGTTCAGGCTTTCGGTGCCGTACTTTTCGGTGTACTTCTGCACAAAGTTCTGAACGGCGGGGGCGGTATCCTCGCTGGAGTAGTGGTTGGTAAAGTAGCAGTCATCAAACTTGTCTTCCAGGCCGGTGGTATCCGCGCCATCCCAGGCATCGCCGCCCATGATGGTACCGGTAAAGCCCGCGTTGCGCGCTGCGCCTACAAACAGCGGTACCGTATCCAGGAAGCAGGGATAATACAAAAACTCTGCGCCGGAAGCCACGGCCTGTGCTGCCTGGGAGGAAAAGTCAGTATCAGTGCTCATGCACTCGCCGGTATAGGTAATTTCAATGCCGTTGGCCTCGCAGTTTTCTACAAAAGCGTCCTTCAGGCCGTTGGAATAGTCATCATCCTTGGCATAAATCACGGCTACCTTGCTGAATCCCTTGCTCTTAACAAACAGGGCGGCCATCTTGCCCTGATACGGGTCAATGAAGCAGTTACGGAAGATCGTGGAGCCTTTCTGGGTCACATCCACGTTGGTAGCGCCGGTTGCCAGCAGCAGCATTCCGTCATTGGCAGCCTGGGTCGCCATAGGCAGTGTAACGGAAGAGAAGAAGCTGCCCACGATAGCGGCCGGGGAATCTGCCATGACCTTGTTGTAAGCGTTCATGGCCTGCTTGGCGTCCTTGGCATCGTCAGCCACCTTGCCACCGTTGACGATCTCGACCGTGTAGCCGGAATCGCCGGAGTTGATCTCCTCCACAGCCATATCCACCGCGTTCTGGGCACCCTCGCCGTAAATAGCGGAGCCGCCGGTCATGGAGCAGACCACACCAACACGGATCACATTACCGCTGTCCGCGCTGGATGCTGTGGTGGAAGCGGCACTGGAAGTATCTGCCGTGCTGGCTGTGCCGCCCTGTGCGCTGGAAGAACAGCCGCCCAAAACGCCTGCCGCCATCGCCGCCGCCATGGTAAGAGAAAGAACCCGTGTTGCCTTTTTCATCGTAAGCCCCTCTTTCTTTCATGTTCGTTCTGCTTTCTTCTCTCGGATATCTCCTGACCAAACAAAAAGCGCGCAGCCCCGCCGTCAAGCGGGTGCCGCACGCCTTTGTGCAAAAGCAAAATCTCTTTTGTTCTTTTTATGCTTTTGTCTCCGGAATCAGAACGGGGTCCGCAGCTTTTGCACTGCGGACCCCGTTGTCCCTGCTCCGTGTTTGGATGGTTCTGATTATAGCATACTGCCAAAATTTTGCAAGCACTTTTTGTCGGCATCAGGGGGATTTTTGCCGCCGATTGCCTTATTCTATTAAGCTGTTTCTTCGTTTTTCATCTCGCATCCCCGTTTTTGCTTTCTTTTTTTCCGTCAAATTGTCCTTTGGGCTAAATAACTTCAAAATTACAGCTTTCCCCCGCACCACTGGGTCATGCCGGGCAGCGGACGGCCCAGTCCGGCAGCCTTATTCCGCTGTTTCTCCCCGTCTTACGTTGTCACAGCCTTGTTTATCGAATAGTTTCTCTGCCAATTTCTTATGTCATCCAAAATCTCGCATTGTTTCTCGCTTTATCGTGCCATGGTTTTATATCGAATGTTCGTCTTATTTTGCACCGGTTTTTTCCGTCATTTTCCAATATTATATATTTTGTGAACAATCATTGCATAGGTTGTAAACATTAGCACTCTGCTATTGACAGTGCTAATTTTTGGGTTATAATAAAGGCGTACCTTGAAAGAGGGGGTGCGGAACGCAAGAGCGTTCCGGGAAACACCGCCAAGGAGCCGCAAGGCTCGGGAAGCGTCAGACTTCCCGGAGAGGCACCAATAAAATTCCAGATTTTTACAAAGTGAGGTTATGACTTATGTTGCCGACTGTTTTTGGTGAAAATCTTTTTGATGATTTCTTTGACGATTCCTTTGGTATGATGAACGCACGCAACCCGCTGTACGGCAAGCATGCACGCAACCTGATGAAGACCGATATCCGCGAGACCGATACCAACTATGAGCTGGCCATTGACCTGCCGGGCTTCAAGAAGGATGAGATCCATATTGAGCTGAAAAACGGCTACCTGACCATCAGCGCCGCCAAGGGCCTGGATAAAGACGAAAAGGCCCCCGAAGGCAAGTATATCCGCCAGGAACGTTACACCGGCGCCTGCAGCCGCAGCTTCTATGTTGGCACCGACCTGCAGCCCAAGGATGTCAGCGCCAAGTTCACTGATGGCATCCTGGAGTTGACCTTCCCGAAGGAAGCTCCCAAGAAGGAACCTGATGTGACCCGCGTTGAAATTGGTGAATAACCGATCTGCCTTTGCGGCATAACTGAATAAGCCTCAGCGGTGCCCCGCCCTTGACCCCAATCGGTCAGGGCGGGGCACCGCTTTTTTTGTTTTGTTGCACCCCTGTGGTATAATGGTTTTATGGCAATACCGCATAATTCTAAGTGCCGATACGGCGAGCGAGGTGCGGCAGATGCCAAGCCAAAAGCGCAGATAATACTGGATGTCTTATCGAGCATTTTGGCAACGCAGATGCCGTGCCGCAGCCGCCGGAGCGGTGCTTAAGCCGCAAGGCGGGAATTATGCGGTATTGCCTTATAATAAATCCAACTGGGGGGCTGCTGTTTGTATGGTCGATCATATTGAGATCCGCGGGGCACGGGTACACAACCTAAAAATATTGATGTCGATGTGCCGCTGAACAAAATCGTCGGCATTGCGGGTGTATCCGGTTCCGGCAAATCTTCGCTGGCGCTGGGCGTGCTGTATGCCGAAGGTTCGCGCCGGTATCTGGACGCACTTTCCACCTACACGCGCCGCCGCATGACCCAGGCCCCCAAAGCTGATGTGGACGAGGTTCTGTATGTTCCCGCCGCGTTGGCGCTGCACCAGCGGCCGGGTGTGCCGGGCATCCGCAGCACCTTTGGCACCGGCACCGAGCTGCTGAACAGCCTGCGGCTGATGTATTCCCGCCTTGCCAGCCACCGCTGCCCCAACGGGCATTATCTTGCGCCCACCCTGGCCGTGGCCGCCGGGCAGGAGCTGATCTGCCCCGAATGCGGGGCCCGCTTTTACGCCCCTTCGGCGGAAGAGCTTGCCTTTAACAGCCAGGGTGCCTGCCGCACCTGCGGCGGCACCGGCACCGTACAGACCGTTGACCGCGCCACCCTTGTGCCGGACGAAAGCCTGACCATTGACGAGGGCGCTGTGGCCCCCTGGAACTCTTTGATGTGGTCGCTGATGACCGATGTCTGTCGCGCCATGGGGGTGCGCACCGATGTGCCGTTCCGCGACCTGACCGATGTGGAGAAAGAGATCGTCTATGACGGCCCGGCTGAGAAGAAGCACATTTTCTACCACTCCAAAAACAGCGAGCAGGCCGGGGAACTGGATTTTACCTATTACAGCGCCGTACGCACGGTGGAAAACGCACTCTCCAAAGTCAAGGACGAAAAAGGCATGAAGCGGGTGGAAAAGTTTTTGCGTCAGGATATCTGCCCGGACTGCGGCGGTTCCCGGCTGTGCGCTGCAGCCCGCGCGCCCAGGCTGCAGGGTATCCCGCTGGATGAAGCCTGCCGCATGACCCTTTCCGACCTGGTTGCCTGGGTAAGCGGGGTTCCCGCCGCCCTGCCGGAAGAAATGCGCCCCATGGCGCAGAGCATCTGTGAATCGTTCCAAACGGTGGCCAAGCGGCTGATGGACCTGGGGCTGGGCTACCTGGCGTTGGACCGCGCCGCGGCTACCCTTTCCACCGGCGAGCGCCAGCGTATGCAGCTGGCCCGCGCGGTGCGCAACCGCACTACCGGCGTTCTGTATGTGTTGGATGAACCCTCTATTGGGCTGCACCCCGCCAACATCACCGGCCTGACCGGCGTGATGCAGGACCTGATCCACGACGGCAACTCGGTCATTCTGGTGGACCATGATACCCAGATTCTATCCGAAGCCGATTGGCTGATTGAGATGGGGCCGCAGGCCGGTGCGGGCGGCGGCCAGGTGATTGCCCAGGGCAGCATCCCGGCTATTGAAGCAAACGCGGCTTCCCGCATTGGGCCGTTCCTGGCGGGCAAAGCGCAGTGCCTGCGACCCCAGGCCCCGCAAAGCGAGTTGTTCGCGCTGGGGCGCATTCAGCTTTCCACCAACGCTATCCACACCGTAAAGCCGCTGGACATCGAAATTCCCAAGGGGCGGCTGACTGTGGTGACCGGGGTTTCCGGCTCCGGCAAGACCACCCTTGTGCTGGAAAGCCTGGTTCCCGGCCTGAACGCCGCCATCCACGGCCAAAAGCTGCCGGAGCATGTACGCTCTATTGTGCCGGACGGCATCACCCAGGTCAAGCTGATCGATGCCGCACCCATTGGCATCAATGTGCGCTCCACCGTGGCCACCTATGCCAATGTGCATGATGAGCTGCGCAAAAAGTTTGCCGCCACCCCGGATGCCAGGCAGGCCGGGTATAAAGCGGGCGATTTTTCCTACAACACGGGCAAGCTGCGCTGCCCCGTGTGCGATGGCACCGGCAGCATCAGCCTGGATGTACAGTTTTTGCCGGATGTGGAGATTCCCTGCCCCGAATGCCGCGGTTCCCGCTATGCCAAGGAGGCCGGGCAGATTTTTTACACCAGCAAGTCCGGAACCAGATATTCCCTGCCGCAGCTGATGGATATGGATGTGAACACTGCCCTGACTGCCTGTGCCGACTGGCCGGTGGTGCGCCAGCGGCTGACTGTTTTACAGGAACTCGGCCTTGGCTACCTGACCCTTGGCGAGGAAACGCCCGGCCTTTCCGGCGGCGAGGCCCAGCGCCTGAAGCTGGCCAGCGAGATGGGCAAAGCCCAGTCGGACTCTCTGTTTGTCTTTGATGAGCCCACCATCGGCCTGCACCCCGCCGATGTGCAGGTTCTGCTCGGCGTGTTCCAGACCCTGATCGAGCACGGCGCCACCGTCATCGTCATTGAGCATGACCTGGATGTGATTCGCAACGCAGACTACATCATTGATATGGGCCCGGGCGGCGGTGCCCAGGGCGGCACGGTGGTGGCCGCCGGCACGCCGGACGTTATCCGCCACACCCCCGCCAGCCAGACCGGCAAATTTATCTGATTTTATGGCAATACCGCATAATTCTAAGTGCCGATACGGCGAGCGAGGTGCGGCAGCTGCCAAGCCAAAAGCGCAGATAATACTGGATGCTGCAAAGGTGAGCGCCGCCAGTGGCGGAAACAGCGAACCGAAGCAGGGGCAGCGGTCGCAGAGTGCGAGGGGCTTTTGCCCCCGAAGCACGATGCGGGTACCGCAACCCGACATTATCGAGCATTTTGGCAACGCAGATGCCGTGCCGCAGCCGCCGGAGCGGTGCTTAAGCCGCAAGGCGGGAATTGTGCGGTGTTGCCTTATATCTTTATAAACAAGCACATCCCTCGGCAGCGCCGTATTGGGCGGCCCGCCGGGGGATGTGTTTTGCTTTTATTCGGTTTTATCTGCTTCCTGCTTCTGCTTTTCTTTTAACTCTTTTTGCAGCTCCGCTTCCACGCGGTCAAAGCGCTCCAAAAAGCTATGTTCCTGCCCTTCGGTCTTGTAGCCGGGCATGGTATCCAGCGCAACGCCGTGGATGCTGCGGAAAATGCTGTTCTCAATGTTGGGGTTATCCCGCTTTAGGCGGCGCAGCAGCACCTTGACTTCCTGCCGCTTGGAGCCACCGCCGCCGTTGTCGCAGGTGGTGCAGTTTTCGGTAAAGCGGCAGGCGCACTGGATGAATTCCAAATCGTTATAGCGTTTCCAGGCAATGATATCTTCCTCCCGCACGCAGTACAGCGGACGGATCAGCACCATGCCGGGAAAGTTGGTGCTGTGCAGCTTGGGCGGCATAGCCTGCAGCTGGGAGCCATAGAACATGCTCATCACGGTTGTTTCGATCACATCATTAAAATGGTGCCCCAGTGCAATTTTGTTGCAGCCCAGCTCCTGAGCCTTCTTGTACAGGTAGCCGCGGCGCATGCGGGCGCACAGGTAACAGGGGGATTTATCGCTGTTGTTGGCGACCGCAAACACATCCGTCTCAAAAATTATGATGGGGATATTCAGCAGTGCGGCGTTGCTTTCGATCTTCTGGCGGTTGATCTCATTATAGCCGGGGTCCATCACCAAAAACACCAACTCAAAGGGCACATCGCTGTGGCGCTGCAGCTCCTGCATCAGTTTAGCCATCAGCATGCTGTCCTTGCCGCCGGAAATGCACACGGCAATTTTATCTCCCGCCTGCACCAGTTCATAGCGCTTGACCGCCACAATAAAAGGGGTCCACAGCTCTTTGCGGTATTTTTTGATAATGCTGCGTTCAATCAGCTGGCAGGGTTCCATCTGGCGTTCCAATGGTCATTTCTCCTTTTGCAAATCCTTCATACAGCGGTCAAACGCCGCCAAAAATCCGTTCAGTTCTTCTTCGGTGGTCAGGTGGCTCAGGCTGATGCGCCATGAGCTCAGCGCATTTTTGCGGTCCCGGCTGACGGCAAACACCGCCTTGGACGGTGTGCCGTCGGTGGAGCAGGCCGATTTGACGGACACACATACCCCCTGCCCGCTCAACGCCTGCTGGAACGCCCCGGCCTTGATGCCCGCCACGCTCACGTTTACAATGTGCGGCACCGCACCCGCCGGGCTGTTGATGCGCACCCCCGGCCGCTTTTGCAGCTCTGCGCACAGGGTATCGTGCAGCGCCTGCACATGGGCGCAGCGCTGGGGCTGTTCATCCAGCGCAAGGGCCAGCGCCGCCTGCAAAGCCGCGGCAAGGCCCAGGGTGGGGGTGCCGCTGCGGTAAATGGTAGTGCTGGCCCCGCCGTTCATCTGAGGTTCGATCACCAACCCTTTGCGCTTGTACAGCACGCCAATGCCGTTGGGGCCGTAAAACTTGTGGGCGGTAAAGCTCATGGTATCCACGCAGTCCAGCCAGAGGGCCGTTTTACCCACGGCCTGGGTGGCATCCACATGCAGGCGGCAGTTGGGGCAGCGGTGCACCAGCGCGGCGATCTCCCGCACCGGCTGCACGGTACCCAGTTCACTGTCCACCCCGCAGATGGAAACCAGTACGGTATCCTTGCGCAGCAGCTCTTCCAGCTGTTCCAGGTCAATTCTGCCATCCCGGCCAATATTCAGCAGATCGATCTCGTGCCCCTGCTGCTGCAAGGCCGTCAATGTTGCCCCCACGCTGGAATGCTCCAGCGGGGTGGAGATGATATGCCGCCCCACATGCCGGGCCGCGCGGGCCGTGCCCTTTAAGGCAAGGTTATTGGCTTCCGTTGCGCCGGATGTATAAATGATTTTCTCCGGCAGCACCCCCAGCTGTGCCGCAATCAGGCCGGTCACACGGTCCATCTCCTGCCGGGCGGCCTGCCCGGCGCAGTGGGTGGAATTGGGGTTGCCGATAAAATTCTGCTCGGTGCGGCAGTATACTTCCAGCACACGGGGGTCCACCGGCGTGTTGGCCGAATAATCCAGATATATCATGCGCAAATCCCCCTGTTTCGTTGCCTGAAATTTAAGGCAACACCGCACAATTCCCGCCTTGCGGCTTAAGCACCGCTCCGGCAGCTGCGGCACGGCATCTGCGTTGCCAAAATGCTCGATAAGACATCCAGTATTATCTGCGCTTTTGGCTTAGCATCTGCCGCACCTCGCTCGCCGTATCGGCACTTAGAATTATGCGGTATTGCCTTAATTATACCACCATTTCCTACCGCGTCAATGGGTTGCAATGCGCCGTGCCGGATCCCTCGCCGAGCATCAGCTTTTCATAAAGGCGATGATGTCCCTTGCCATCACATCCGGGTGGCCAATGATGTCGCCGTGGCCGTACCCGACAAAGGGGTGGTCCTGCGCGTTGGGGTAGGCGCGTTTTAATTTCTGCATCGCTTTTTTCATGTTCGGCTCGTTGGAACCGTACCAGATGGCCCCCTTTACTTCCGGGTCAGGGGCAAAAGTGTCGATCACATGGTACTGCTTTTCCAGCAGCGGAATCACCGCTTCAAACTGGCGCCAGCTCATCATGTTGCCGGGCAGCAGCATAATTTTGCGGCTGTTTTGTTTGCCAAATTCCTGTACTTCCATATAAACGCTCCCTCCTCAGACACCTGCGTTATTTTTGACTAACTCCTATCTCCATCATACCAGAACCCGCCTCAAAAATCCACAAAAAAGAACCTGGGAAGTTTGTTCTTCCCAGGTTCTCTGTTGCATTATTTATCGCGTTCTCAGTCTTTGTCGCGGTCGCGGCGGTCCGGCTTTTTGGTTTCCGGCTCCGGCGGGCGGCTTACCAGGCGTACTTCCTGCACGCGGCGGTTGGTGGCACGGGTCACGGTACCGTCAAAGCTACCCCACACAAAATGGTCACCCACTTTGGGCAGGCGGCTGAGTTTTTCCTGCACCAGGCCGCCGATGGCCACCGCGTCGATTTCCTCTTTATCGCGGATATCCAGCTCCTCGGCCACATCGTCCACGCTGGCACCGCCGGCAATCAGCCAGCTGCCATCGCTCTGCTGGCGGATATCCTCCACCACTTCATCATGTTCATCCCAGATCTCGCCAACCAGCTCTTCCAGGATATCCTCCAGCGTGATGATGCCCGCAGTGCCGCCGTATTCATCCACCACAACTGCCATATGGTGCTTGCTTTCCCGCAAAGTGCGCAGCAAAGCGGAGATGGGGGTCACGCTGGTTGTGTACAGCGTGGGGCCGATCAGGCTTTCCAGCTTGACATCTTCATCGCCCTTGCGCATGGCGGCAAAACAGTCTTTTTCATGTACCACGCCAATGATGTTATCAATGGTTTCGTGGTATACCGGCAGGCGGGAATAGCCGCTGTCGGCAAAAGTTTCGGTCACTTCGTCCATGGGGGTATCATCCGCCACGGCGATCACATCCACGCGCGGGGTCAGAACGTCCTGGGCTTCCACATCGTCAAATTCAATGGCGCTGCGGATCAGCTCGCTTTCGCGGTTGGTCAGCTCACCGTCTTTTTCGGCTTCGCTCACCATGGTTACCAACTCACCTTCGGTAATGGTGTCCTTTTCGTCGGTATAAAAGCGGCTGGCCAAAAAGCTTTTCCACTTGCCAAAAATGAAGTTCAGCGGCCCAAATACCGCCACAAGGGCACCAAGCGCCGGCGCAAAGGCCATTGCAATGGATTCCGGCATTTCCTTCGCCATGCTTTTGGGGGTGATTTCGCCAAACGTCAAAACCAGTAAGGTCATGACAATGGTGGAAGCCGTGGGGCCGTAAGCATTGCCCAACAACCGGCTGAACAGCACCGTTGCAAGCGAAGACGCACCGATGTTTACAATGTTGTTGCCGATCAGAATGGTGCTCAGCAGGCTGTCATACCGTTCAGCCAGGGCCAGAACCTTGGCTGCCTGCTTATCGCCATCCTCCGCGCGGCTTTTTAAGCGGATCATGTTCAGCGAGGAATATGCTGTTTCCGATGCCGAAAAAAAGCCCGACAACATGATCAAAACGATCAGTGCGGTGATCATAAATATACTACTGCCATCGTCCATCGGAGAACCATCAACTCTTTCTTTTGTTTTTTGGCTGCCTGTGCGGCAGCGTTATCAGTATTGTATGCAGGGTATACTACACACATTATAGGTTATTATAGCATACTGTCTCCAAAAGCGCAAACACTGCAAAGGCTTTTTGCACAAAACAGTCGTTTCAGCCAAAATGTGTGCCTATTTGGCCGCCCGCTTTGCTATACCTGCATACAAAAAGGCCCCCGCCTTACAGCAGAGGGCTTTTGCACACAATACCGAAAATTATTCCTATGGCAACACCGCATAATTCCCGCCTTACGGCTTAAGCACCGCTCCGGCGGCTGCGGCACGGCATCTGCGTTGCCAAAATGCTCGATAATACACAAAGTATTATCTGTCGCTTTTGGCTT
>ENA-OQNA01000182-OQNA01000182.1-human-gut-metagenome-genome-assembly--contig:-NODE-182-length-20164-cov-7.189450_pt1 | contig 20164 bp, 16 predicted proteins | sample MGYA00242625_ERZ504872 | MGnify/ENA primary metagenome ERZ504872 (study PRJEB26092, sample SAMD00036425) | human gut metagenome | host: Homo sapiens | study: EMG produced TPA metagenomics assembly of...
TGCCCAGCGCACCCAGGCATCGCGGGCAACCTGCTGGCCGAGGTGGTCTGCAAGCTCTTCCACATCACGACCCCATCGCAAAGGGCGTCGGCATCGGCACCTCGGCCCATGCCGTAGGCACTAGCAAAGCTCTGCAGAGCTGGTGAGTACGCGTATGCTGTTCAAGCAGTTTTTCCTCAATCCGCTGCCCGAAGTGTGGTGAGCTGATATGCCTGTGAAAGTAGTGGAAAGCAACCTGAACGTGTTGATCGCGGGTCAGGAAGCCAGCCTTCTTCAGAGCAGTGCGGATACTGTCTCGATGCGGGCGTAGCGGCCGGAGGCAATATACTGGATGCCCAGCTTGTCGGCGGCAGTGAGCAGGGCCGCGAAGCGGGCGGCTTCGGCATCCTGTCCGGCCAGAGCCTCGGCGTTGAGGGTGACGCACTCCACGTCCAGCTTCTTTGCCAGAGCTTTGGCTGCGTCCACGGCGGCGTGTTCTTCGGGAGTGTCAGCCAGCCGGACGACCGCTGCCGCCACGGCGAAGCCCTGCTGCTGCAGGATGCGGACGGCCACGCCGCTGCGCACACTGCCGCTCAGGCCCATCAGGACCCGGTCCTGTTCTTCGTAGGTGTCAAACCCGTTCCCGGGCAGAAAAGCATCGTTCATCGTCCCTGTCTCCCGCCATGTGCCTGGCTCTGGGCGACCGCAAGCTGGTCGCAGCGTTCGTTCTCCGGGTGGCCTGCGTGGCCTTTGACCCAGACGTAGGTGAGCTTGTGGCGGGCCTCCTGCTCCAGGGCCTGCTCCCAGAGGTCGGGGTTCAGGGCAGGGGAGCCGTCGGACTTTTTCCAGCCCCGGCGCTTCCAGCCCCTGGCCCAGCCCTTTTCCAGCCCGTTAATGACGTACTGGCTGTCGGAGCACAGCCGCACCTCGCAGGGCTCCTTGAGCTGGCGCAGCGCCTCGATGAAGGCCGTCAGCTCCATCCGGTTGTTGGTGGTGGAGGCGTCGCCGCCGCTGAGCTCCTTTTCGTAGACCTTGCCGTTAAAGCGGTAGCGCAGCACCGCGCCCCAGCCGCCGGGGCCGGGGTTGCCGCTGCACGCGCCGTCGGTGTAAACTTCGACCTGTTTCATGCGTCTCTCCTGCATCATGTTTGTAGTACCTATTATTTAGAGCCATTTTGGCCCGTCTGTCAAGGGGCAGGGCATAATTTGCCACCGCCCGGCCCAAGCTTGGAATTGACAAAAGAGGCGAGAAATACTATACTTGTTGCAACGAAATGCGTATAGGGGCGCGCCGTGGGTGCGCTCACAGCGTTCCTGCCGAAGCGCCGCGGTCGCATCGAACAGATGGACTGGATGGGCAAAAGGCTTCCTGCAGAACCAACAGCGTGGCATAAAAACGACGCTGATAAAATGATTTCTATACGATGCATCCGACGGAAGCAGATGCGTTTTTATGCTTCCCTTAATGCAGGGCAGGCTGTCTTCCGGGGCAGACCTGTGCTTTGCTGATTGAATTTTTGGAGGTTTTCGATGGCACAGACAAAAGAACAGAACCACGCTCCCGCTCCGGCCAATGCGTCCGGCGAAAAGCGCCCCCGCACTTCCCGCCGCCCCCACTACACCCGCCGGCCCCGCCGCCCCCAGCAGCCCAAAGAGGCTGCAACGCCCATCCATATCTATCCGCTGGGCGGCCTCGGCGAAGTGGGCAAGAATATGACGGTCTATGAGTGCTGCGGTGATATGATCATCGTGGACTGCGGCCTCGTCTTCCCGGATAACGATATGTTCGGCGTCGATATGGTCATCCCCGACTTCACCTTTGTGGTGCAGAATAAGGATAAGATCAAGGGCCTGCTCATCACCCACGGCCATGAGGACCACATCGGCAGCATCCCCTATCTGCTGCAGAAGTTCGATCTGCCCATCTACGGCACCCGCCTGACCTGCGGCCTCATCCGCAATAAGCTGGAGGAGTTCGGCCTTGCAGGCAAGACCAAGTTCGTGGAGATCACTCCCCGCCAGAAGCTCAAGCTGGGCTGCTTCACCGTGGAGCCCATCCATGTGAACCACTCCATCCCGGACGCGGTGGCTTTCGCCATCGACAGCCCGGCCGGCACCATCATCCAGACCGGCGACTTCAAGATCGACTACACCCCGCTGGCCTGCGGCCCCACCGACCTTGCCACTCTGTCTGAGTACGGCCAGAAGGGCGTGCTGGCTCTGCTGAGCGACTCCACCAACGCGGAGCGTCCCGGCTTCACCGCCACCGAGCAGAAGGTGGCCGCCGGTGTCCGCAGCCTGTTTGCCCGGGCGCAGAACAAGCGCATCATCATTGCGACCTTCGCGTCCAACATCTACCGTGTCCAGCAGATCATCGACCTCGCCGTGGAGGATGGCCGCAAGGTGGCCTTCAGCGGCCGCAGCATGGTCAACAATACCGCCATGGCTCAGGAGCTGGGCTATATGCACATCCCGGAAGGCACCCTCATCAGCATCGATGAGATCAACCAGTATCCGCCGGAACAGGTGGTGCTGGTGACCACCGGCAGTCAGGGCGAGCCTCTGAGCGCCCTGAGCCGGATGGCTTCCTGCAGCCACCGTCAGGTGCGCGTCGGCCCCGGCGACTTCATCATCATCTCGGCCAAGCCCATCCCCGGCAACGAGAAGAGCGTGACCAAGATCGTCAACGGTCTGCTCCTGCTGGGCGCAGAGGTCATCTATGAGGGCATGTACGACGTCCATGTCTCCGGCCACGCCTGTCAGGAAGAGCAGAAGCTGATGCTCACCCTGACGAAACCCAAGTATTTCCTGCCCGTCCACGGCGAATATAAGCAGCTGAAAAAGCACGCCATCACGGCGGCAAGCCTCGGCATCCCCACCAGCAACATCCTCATTGCCGAGAACGGCTCCAACATCATCCTCAGCCAGGACGAGATGAAGCTGGGCGAGCCGGTGACGGCGGGCGCTGTCATGGTGGACGGCCTCGGCGTGGGCGATGTGGGCAACGTCGTCCTGCGGGACCGCAAGCATCTGTCTGAGGACGGCCTCGTCATCATCGTGGCCACCGTGGACAGCAAGACCGGCAAAGTTCTGGCCGGCCCCGACCTCGTGAGCCGCGGCTTCGTCTATGTGCGGGAGAACGAGAGCCTGATGGACGGCGCCCAGAGCATCGTGGAGACGGCTCTTGACCGCTGCGTGGACGAGCACGTCCGCGACTGGAACAGCGTCAAGACCCGGGTGCGCGAGGCCCTGAGCAGCTATATCTACCGCCGCACCAAGCGCAGCCCCATGATCCTCCCCATCCTGATGGAGGTCTGAGTCTGCCCGCAGGAGGCATAACACTTCATGAAACAAAAACCAAGATGGACTCTTGAAATGCTGACCGCTGCGCTGGCGGTGCTCTGTGCCCTGCTGGTGCTGGTGCTTCTGGTGCAGCGCCCGGCCATCTGGCCTGTGCTGGTGGTGCTGGCGGTGCTGTGGTTCGCCCTGTTCGGAGTGTTCCGCTACCGGGTGCGCAGCTGGGTGGCCCGCTGGGTCTGCGGCGGCAGCTTCGAAAAATCGAAGACGCAGTTCAGCCTCGAGCCGCTGAGCCAGCCCGCCGCCCTCCTTTCGGGGGAGACGGTGCTGTGGTACAACACCGAGTTCCGCACCCGTCTGATGAAGGGCGAAGCCCTTCTGGTCCCCCGGGTGCAGAAAGTGCTGCCCGGCCTCGACCTGCAAGAGGCACGCAAGGTCAGCGGCCAGCTGCTCAATCTGGCCGACGGCGTGTGGAGCGCTCACAGCTCCACCGTCCCCGGCGAGGCCGAGAGCATGACCCTTCTTGTCCTGAATGAGGAAACGGCCCTCCGCAAAGTGGAGGCCGAATACAAGGCCAGCCGCCCGGGCTATCTGGTCTTCCTCGTGGACGGCTACGACGACGTGTTCAGCGATATGCTGGACAGCGAGCGCGCCCGCCTGCTGGAAGGCATCAACCGGGTGCTGGAAGATATGATAGGCCGCGGCACGGGCTTTCTGCGCCGCGTGGCCAGCGGCCGCTACATCGCTGTGGTGGAAGAACGCCAGCTGGAGCAGTTCGCCAAGCGCGGCTACGACGTGCTGGACAAGATCCGCGCCCTCGACCCCAGCGTGAACCTCTCCATCTCCATCGGCGTCGGACGCGGGGCCAAGACCCTGCGGGAGGCTCAGGACATGGCCGTTCAGGCGCTGGATATGGCGCAGGGGCGCGGCGGCGACCAGGCCGCCGAGATGACCCCGGACGGCTTTACCTTCTACGGCGGCGTCAGCCACGGCGTGGAAAAGCGCAGCAAGGTGCGCAGCCGCATCGTGGCCGACCAGCTGGTCAAGCTCATCAAAGAGGCGGACCATGTGGTCATCATGGGCCACCGGATGAGCGACCTGGACGCCATCGGCTCTGCCGAGGGCGTGCTGCGCATCTGCAAGATCTGCGATGTGCCGGCAGTCATCGCCGTGCGCCGTGACGCCACTTTGGCGGGCAGTCTCATCAATGCCCTCATCGCGGCAGGGCAGGAGGACGACTTCATCGACCCCAAGGGGGCTCTGCCCATCATTTCCCAGAGAACGCTCTGTATCGTCGTGGATACATACCAGCTGGGTCTGGTGGAGAGCCGCGAGATACTGGAAAAATGCGGCAAGGTGGCCGTCATCGACCACCACCGCAAGGGCGTCGGCTTCATCGAAAAAGCCGACCTCGTCTGCCACGAGCCCTATGCATCCTCGGCCAGTGAGCTGGTCACGGAGTTCTTGCAGTATGTGGGCGACCGGGACGACAAGCCCAACCGCATCGAGGCCGAGGGACTGCTCTCCGGCATCATGCTGGACACCCGTGACTTCACCCTCCACACCGGCGTGCGCACCTTCGAGGCCGCTGCGGCCCTCCGCCGCTACGGCGCGGAGACGGAGCACGTGCGTCAGCTCTTTGACGTGAGTATGGTGGAGTACACCACCAAGGCCAGGCTGGTATCGGAAGCCCAGATGTACCGGGGCTGCGCCATCACCGTCAGCGGCGAGGTGGCCCCCGAGGCCCGGGTGGCCATCGCTCAGGCGGCCAACGACCTGCTGACCATCCAGAACGTGGAGGCCAGCTTCGTGGCCGTGCAGGTGGGCGGCGGCGTCAACATCTCGGCCCGCAGCCTCGGCGCGGTGAATGTGCAGGTCATCATGGAGTCTCTGGGCGGCGGCGGTCATCAGACCATGGCAGCGGCCCAGCTCAAGCACATCACCCCGGAGGCGGCCCACAGCCGCATCCAGACGGCCATCGACCAGTACCGGGAGGCCCAGAAAAAGAGCGGCCTCGAGTCGGAATCCGAACAGAAGAAAAAGGATAAACAGTAATGAAACAGTACGATTATCTTATCGTTGGCGCTGGCCTGTACGGCGCGGTATTTGCCCATGAGGCCAAGAAAGCCGGCAAGCGCTGCCTCGTCATCGACAAGCGCGCTCATATCGCAGGCAACATCTACACCGAAGAGGTGGAGGGCATCAACGTCCACCGCTACGGCGCCCACATCTTCCACACCAACAACAAGGCTGTGTGGCAGTACGTCAACCAGTTCGCGGAGTTCAACCGCTACACCAACAGCCCTGTCGCCAACTATCACGGCGAGATCTACAACCTGCCCTTCAACATGAACACCTTCAACAGGATGTGGAGCGTCGTGACCCCCGCCGAGGCGAAGGCGAAGATCGAGCAGCAGCGCGCCGAGGCCGGCATCACGGAGCCGAAGAACCTCGAGGAGCAGGCCATCAGCCTGGTCGGCACCGACATCTACGAAAAGCTCATCAAGGGCTACACCGGCAAGCAGTGGGGCCGCCCCTGCACCGAGCTGCCCGCTTTCATCATCAAGCGCCTGCCTGTCCGTTTCACCTACGACGACAACTACTTCAACGCCCTGTATCAGGGCATCCCGGGCGGCGGCTATACCGCCATGGTGGAGAAGATGCTGGACGGCGTGGAAGTGCGCCTGGGCGTGGACTATCTGGCCGAGAAGGCAGAGCTGGACAAGCTGGCCGACAGGGTCGTCTACACCGGCCCGGTGGACGCCTACTTCGGCTACAAGCTGGGCGCATTGCAGTACCGCAGCGTCCGCTTTGAGACCGAGACGCTGGACACCGACAACTATCAGGGCAACGCCGTCGTCAACTACACCGACGCCGAGACGCCCTACACCCGCATCATCGAGCACAAGCACTTTGAGTTCGGCACTCAGCCCAAGACCGTCATCAGCCGCGAGTACAGCGCCGAGTGGAAGCCCGGCGATGAGCCCTACTACCCGGTGAACGACGAGAAGAACGGCGCACTCTACGCCGAGTACAAGAAGCTGGCCGACGCCGAGCCGGGGGTCATCTTCGGCGGACGTCTGGGCGAGTACAAGTACTACGACATGGATAAGGTCATCGAGGTGGCGCTGGACGTCGTGGGCAGGGAGCTGGCGTAATAGCTTCTTCACAGAGCGCTCGCCCGGAAGGACCTCTCAGTCGCTGACGCGACAGCTCCCCTTAAAAGGGGAGCCATTGGCAGGCCGGGCCACTTTGCGCTGGACGCCTGAGGTCCGACATGGCGCAAAAGGGCGGGCCTTGCTACAGAGGTCAGGCGCTTCTGGACAAGCGCACCTTGTAAAGCTGTCGCTGGCCTAGACAGCGGAGCACTACTGTTTCCGAGACATCGTGCTTTGCTCGTCCAGTGGAAGTCTGACCGACACGCCAGTGGCTCCCCCTTTGGGGGAGCTGGCGAGCGAAGCGAGACTGAGAGGGCAAGGACGCTGACAGAGGAGCTCAGGCGTTGACGTAACAGCCCGATTGCTGTATACTAACCATAGAAATCCACCGGTTTTCCGGTGAGAAGTGAGGGATACTATCATGAAAGTGATTCTGAAGCAGGACGTCAAGGGCATCGGCAAGAAGGACGAGATCCACGAGGTCTCCGACGGCTACGCCCGCAACTTTCTGTTCCCGCGCAAGCTGGCCGCTGTGGCCGACGCCAGCGCGGTGAATATCGCACGGGGCAAGGAGGCCGCTGCCGACTTCCACGAGGCTGAGAACGTGGCCGCCGCTCAGGCTGTGGCCGCGAAGCTCGAGGGCAAGACCGTGGTCATCAAGGCCAAGGGCGGTGCCTCCGGCCGTCTGCACGGCAAGGTCACCGGCAAGGAAGTCGCTGAGGCTCTGGCCCAGCTGGCCGGTTCTCCCATCGACAAGAAGAAGATCGAGCTGGAGACCAAGGACATCAAGGACGCGGGCGTCTTCAACGGCAAAGTCCGCCTCCATGTCGGTGTCGTGGCTTCCTTCAAGGTCCAGGTAGAAGTGGAGCAGGCCTGATTTGACCGCTATCTGCGCCCCCTCTCGGCAGGGGGCGCTTTTTGGCTTTACGGCATTTATATAAATAAAGCAGAAGGATAACGACCATGCCGAACGAACGACATTATAACGAACTCAACCTCGAGAGCGTGGGCATCAACCTGCCCTACAATATGCAGGCAGAGCAGAGCGTGCTGGGCGCGGTGCTGCTGAAACCCGAGACCCTGACCGATCTCGTCGAGATCATCCGGCCCGAGATGTTCTACACCCGGCAGAACGCTCAGATCTACTCCGAGATGCTCCGCCTCTTTACCAGCGACCAGACCATCGACTTCGTCACCCTGCTGGACGCCGTCATCTCGGACGGCGTGTTCCCCAGCGCCGACGAGGCGAAAGTCTACCTGACCGGCCTCGCCGAGACGGTCCCCAGCATCTCCAACGTCAAGGCGTATGCGCAGATCGTGCAGGAAAAGTATCTGGTGCGCCAGCTGATGGGTGTCGCAAAGGACATTTTGCAGGACGCGGGCGACGAGCCCGACGCCGACCTGCTGCTGGAAAACGCCGAGCAGCGCATCTATGAGATCCGCTCCGGCCGCGATTCCAGCGCCCTGACGCCCCTTTCTTCCAGCATGGTGGAGACTCTGACAAATCTGCAAAAGATCAGCGGCCCCGACGCCGACAAGTACAAGGGCATCCCCACCGGCTTCCGGCTGCTGGACACCGTCCTCACCGGCCTTGGCCGCGGCGACCTCATCATCCTCGCTGCCCGCCCCGGTATGGGCAAGACCAGTTTCGCGCTGAACATCGCTACCCGCGTGGCCATGCAGCAGAAGGTGCCGGTGGCCATCTTCAGCCTCGAAATGACGAAGGAGCAGCTGACCAACCGCATCCTCTCCGCTGAAGCGGGCATCGACAGTCAGGCGTTCCGCACCGGTGCGCTCCGGGCCGAGGACTGGGAGTATCTGGCCCTCGCCACCGAAAAACTGCACGACGCACCGATCTATATGGACGACACCTCGGGCATCACCATCACCGAGATGAAGGCGAAGATCCGCCGGGTCAATCAGGACCCCGCCCGCCCCAACGTGGGCCTCATCGTCATCGACTATCTGCAGCTGATGACCAGCGGCCAGCGCAGCGAGAACCGCGTGCAGGAGATCAGCTCCATCACCCGAAACCTCAAAATTATGGCCAAAGAGATGAACGTGCCCATCATCGCTCTGAGCCAGCTATCCCGTGCGGTGGAAAAGCAGGGCAACAACTCCAGCCACCGCCCCCAGCTGTCGGACCTGCGCGACTCCGGCTCCATCGAGCAGGACGCCGACTGCGTCCTCTTCCTGTACCGCGACTCCTACTACGCCAGCCAGAACCCCGACGGCGCGGAGGTGGACGCCGACACCGCCGAGTGCATCGTGGCAAAGAACCGTCACGGCGAGACCAGCACGGTGCCGCTGGGCTGGGACGGCGCCCACACCCGCTTTATGGATGTGGACTTCAAACGCTGATGAACTACGAAGAGATCTTACAGACGGTGCGCGGCTTCTGCGCCCGGGAAAAGCTGCTGGACGGCAAAAAGCATCTCGCGCTGGCTGTTTCGGGCGGGGCCGACAGCATGGCCCTGCTCTGCCTCATGCGCCCGCTGGCCGAGGAAAGGGGCATCGCCCTCACGGTCTGCCACGTCAACCACGGCCTGCGAGGGGAGACGGCGGACCGGGACGAAGCCTTCGTCCGGGAGGTCTGCGCCCGGCTGGGCCTGCCGCTGCGGGTGTTCCATGCCGCTGAGCTGGAAGCCGAGGCAGGAAAGCCCCGGGCAGGGGAGGACTGGGCGCGCCGCCTGCGGTATGCCTGCTTTGAGCGGGTGCTGGCCGACGGGATAGATGCCGTCGCAACTGCCCATACTGGGAGTGACCAGGCCGAGACGCTGCTGTTCCGGCTGGCCAGAGGCACCGGCCTCCACGGCGCGGCGGGCATCCGGCCCAGCCGCCCAGGCTATCTGCGGCCTCTGCTCTGCCTGACGAGGGCCGACACCGAGGCTGTCTGCCGCGCCTGCGGCGAACGCTGGGTCACCGACGAGACCAACGCCGCTGACGACTACGCCCGCAACCGTCTGCGCCACGGCGCACTGCCCGCCCTCTGCGGGGTCAACAGCGCCGCCGAGCGCAATCTGGCCCGCTTCTGTGAGAAAGCCGCCAAGGCGGACGAATACTTCGCCCGGCAGGCGGATGCGCTGCTGGCTTCGGCCCGGGCAGCGGACGCAGAAAGCCTGCCCGGCGGGGCGGGATACGCCCTGCGCAGCGGCCAGCCCGTGTGGATGTCAGAGCCTTTGCGGCAGACTGACCCGCTCATCCTCGACATGGCCCTCCACAGCCTTGTGGAGCCGGTGCGGGACGCGGAGGAAAAATATATCCGCCTGCTGGCCGACCTTGTGGAAAAGGGCAGCGGCGCGGTGCAGCTCACCGACGCCGTCCGCTTCTGCGCCCGGGACGGCGTGCTCTGGCGGGAGGAAGCCGATCAAAACACCCGCCGGCAGGGCGAAAAAGCGGACTGTCCGAAATTTGAAGTATCCCTGCCGGAGGGCGGCGATTATCCGCTGCCCGGCGGCAGAAAGCTGCATATCCGGGTGGTTTCGGCCTGTTTTGAAGAAAAAACACAGGGTGTTCATAAAAAAGACTTAAAAAATCAGGCAGATTATGCTAAAATAAACTCGATATGTCCTGTTCTGCGGCTGCGCTGCCGTCAGCCCGGCGACCGCTTCCGTCCGGCCGGGCGGGGGGTAGACCGGGAGCTGCGCAAATGGATGAACGAGGCGGGCATCCCGCCCCAGGAACGGGACACGCTGCCGCTGCTGGCGGCAGGCAGACAGGTGCTGTGGGTCTGCGGAGAGGGCTTTGCCGATGGGCTGGCCCCCGGGCCGGACACCGGGCAGCTGCTGCAGGTGGAACTAGAAAATTTTGGAGGAATCGAATCATGAGCATGCATGACGATATTTTGAAGGTCCTCGTTTCGGAAGAGGAGCTGAAAGCGAAGGTGGCTGAGCTGGGCGCTCAGATCAGCAAAGACTATGAGGGCAGAAACCTCGTCCTCGTCTCCATCCTCAAGGGCTCGGTGGTCTTTATGGCCGACCTGATGCGCGCCGTGAGCATCCCGTGCAGCATCGACTTCATGGTGGTGTCCAGCTACGGCGGCGGCAACACCACCAGCACCGGCCTCGTCAAGATCATCAAGGACCTGGACGGCGACCTCTCCGGCAGGGACGTGCTCATCGTGGAGGACATCCTCGACACCGGCATCACCCTGTCGAACCTTGTGCCGATGCTCAAGATGCGCAACCCGAACTCGGTGAAGATCTGCACCATCCTCGACAAGCCCAGCCGCCGCAAGGCCGACATCGCCCCGGACTACGAGGGCTTCGCGGTGCCGGACGAGTTCGTGGTGGGCTACGGCCTCGACTACGACGAGAAGTACCGCAACCTGCCCTACATCGGCGTACTCAAACCCAGCGTCTACGAAAAGTAAGAAATAAAACCAGAACTGGAGTTGATCCTTTTGCAACCTAAGAGACCTCGTATCAATCCGCTCATCCTCGCACTGGCGCTGGCCGCCGTGCTGATGGTCTGGTCGGTGATGGGCAGCGGGTCGGGCAGCACCAGCGGCTCGACCATGAGCTACTCCACCGTCGTCCATTACTTTGAGCACAATCAGGTCACGGCCTTCACGCTGGACCGCAACACCAGCGTCATCACCCTGAACCTGAAAGAAGGCGACCTGCCCCTGCCGGACGTCTCCTCCACCCAGAGCACAGTGCAGTCCACCGGCGGTCTGCTGAGCGGGATGTTCTCCTCCTCGTCGGAGTCCACCGGCGCAGTGCAGGAGGACGACGGCACCGTCACCGTCCGCTATAAACTGCCCTATGCCTACGTTTTCATCGAGAACGTGGACAAGTATATCGAGTCCTACGACGCGGCGAACCCCGACGCGCCCATGACCTACGACTACACCTCCCTCAAGGAGACCATCCCCTGGATGGAGATCATCTTCTATCTGGGGATGCTGGGCTGCACCGGCTTTTTGCTGTTCTCGATGATGCGGGGCGGCGTCGGCGGTGGCGGCGGCATCATGAATGTCGGCAAAGCCAAGGTCAAGGACGAGCACGAGAACAAGAAGACCGCCACCTTTGCCGATGTGGCCGGTGAAGACGAAGAGAAGGAAGAGCTGAAAGAGGTCGTGGAGTTCCTCAAGAGCCCCGACAAGTTCAACTCTCTGGGCGCACGCATCCCCCACGGCGTGCTGCTCGTCGGCCCTCCGGGTACCGGCAAGACCCTGCTGGCCCGCGCCTGCGCCGGTGAGGCCGGTGTGCCGTTCTACTCCATCTCCGGCTCTGACTTCGTCGAGATGTACGTCGGCGTCGGCGCATCCCGTGTGCGCGACCTCTTCGACAAGGCAAAAAAGCCATGCCCTGCATCATCTTCATTGATGAGATCGATGCTGTGGGCCGTCAGCGCGGTGCCGGTCTCGGCGGCGGTCACGACGAGCGCGAGCAGACCCTGAACCAGCTGCTGGTCGAGATGGACGGCTTCGAGGCCAACGACGGCGTCATCGTCATGGCGGCCACCAACCGTGCCGACATCCTCGATAAGGCCCTGCTCCGCCCGGGCCGCTTCGACCGTCAGGTCTACGTCGGCCTGCCCGACGTCAAGGGCCGCGAGGAGATCCTGAAGGTCCACACCAAGAACAAGCCCCTGCCCCCGGATGTCTCCCTCAAGGTCATCGCACAGCGCACCGCAGGCTTTGCGGGCGCTGACCTCGAGAACCTCGTCAACGAGGCCGCTCTGCTGGCTGCACGCCGCAGCCGCAAGGCCATCACGATGGAGGACATCGAAGAGGCTTCCATGAAGGTCATGGCCGGCCCCGAGAAGAAGAGCCGGGTCGTCACCCCCGAAGAGAAAAAGCTCACCGCCTACCACGAGGCGGGCCACGCTGTGGCGGGCTTCTACTGCAAGCACCACCCCCGTGTGCATGAGATCACCATCATCCCCCGCGGTCAGGCCGGCGGCTACACCATGTATCTGCCCGAGAAAGACCGCAGCTACGTCACCAAGGGCGAGATGTTCGAGGACATCGTGTCCAGTCTGGGCGGCCGCGTAGCCGAGCAGCTTATCCTGGACGACATCTCCACCGGTGCGTCCAACGACCTGCAGCAGGCGACGAACATCGCCCGCCAGATGATCACCAAGTACGGCTTCTCCGAGCGCCTTGGCCCTGTGGTCTACGGCACCTCTCAGGAGGAGACCTTCCTGGGCCGCGACCTCGGCCAGGGCAAGGGCTACAGCGAGACCACCGCTGCTGAGATCGACAGCGAGATGCGGGACATCATCGACGAGGCCTACGAGACCTGCCGCCGCACCCTGACGGAGCATATCGACCAGCTCCATGCGCTGGCACAGGCCCTGATGGAGCGCGAGAAGCTGAACGAGAAGGAGTTCAACGCCGTGATGGCAGGCGAGACCCTGCCCCAGCGTGAGGACCCCGACGCAAAGCCCGCCGAGGATCAGCCCGCTGTCCAGCCTGTGGAACAGGCTGAGACCGCAGAGGCTGCGGAGCCTGCCGAACCTGCTGAGGCAGTGGATGCCGCCCCGCAGGAAGCTCCGGCCCCCGAAACGCCGGATGAAGGCGAAGCCAACCAGTAAACCAAGAGAAAGGGGAGAGTGTTGTGGAGGAAAATTTTGAACCGGTCGCGCGGACACGGGCCAACTATTACACCCCGGGCAGCCCGGTGCAGTTCGTCTGCGTGGAGCTGCTCAAGGGCGAAGTCAGCGGCGAACACGCGGTCTGTCTGACCTTTAAGAACATTTCCCGCGTGACCCTGACGGCACTGGAGATCCACTTCAAGTGCAAGGGCGTGGACGGCGTCATCCTCTGTGAGGACGAGTTCGAGTACCGTGACCTTACCGCAAAGCCCGGCGAGAGCTTCGGCATGGACGATGCCGTCTTTGTCACCCAGAAGGCCATCACCAGCGTGGACGTCACCCTGCGCAATGTCTACAGCGGCAGGAAGGTCGTCCACCTCGAGAGCATCAAGCGGGTGCGCCTGCCGGCCCCCCGCCGCCTGAGCGTCGAGATGCAGAAGGCCCTCGAAGCCCGGATGAACCGCACCGGCATGAAGTTCATGCCCCAGGTCTTCGAGAACGGCTGGTACTGCGCCTGCGGTGCCTTCCACCCGAAGGAAGAGGACACCGTCTACTGCTCCGAGTGCGGCAGCGACCGCATCCTTTTGCAGAACGCGCTGAACACCCTGCTGCAGCCGGAAGCCCCGGTGCGCCAGCCCGAGCCGCAGCCTGCGGCCCAGCCGGTGCGCCCCGCCGCGCCTGCGGAGGAGCCCACCCGCATCGTGGGTGCAGCGCAGGAGGAAGCCACCCGTATCATCCCGCCCCGGGCGGCGGAGCCTGCGCCCGACTATGCGCCTGCCGCTGAGATGGACGCGACCCGCGTGGTGTCCCGCGCCCCGGAGCAGGAGGCGACCCGCGTTCTGCCCCGCCAGCCGGAGCCGGTGCGCCCGGCCAAGTCCTTTGCGCCGGACGAAGAGGTGGAGAAGTACGGCACCCGTGTGGTACCCTCGACTCCCGCCGCCGCGCCGTCCCGCCTGCAGGCAAAGCCGCTGGACGAGGAGGACGACTGCGAAGAGGAAGACCCCCGCGACAGCATCGCTGAGACGCTCATCCGCTGGGTGCCGCCCATCACCGCCATCGTGTGTGCGGGCATCGCCCTGTGCGGCTTCGTGTATTCTCAGTTCATGATGTAAAATAGGATGTACGGCGGAGGAGGCAGAGGCTTCCTCCGCTTTTAATTTAAGGAATAACCTCTCAGTCTGCTTCGCAGACAAGGCCGGGTTGCGGCACGCCGTAGGCGTGACGGAGAGGTTTAACAAGGAGAGATGATTATGCCTGACGAAGCTTTGCAGGCCGCGTTCGAGATCAAAGCGGCCTGCGACGACATCAGCCGGAAGCTGCTGCGCTGGCACTGGGAGGAAAAGCCCGGCGCTCACAGCGTGGACGCCCTGATGAAGCATCTGGCCCAGCGCCAGAAGGAGAGCCCCGACTACTACGAGCGCCTGCCGGAGCTGAATGGCCGCACCGGCTGGCAGCAGCTGGATACCACCCTCTGTATGCGCATCCTGCTGGACCCGGAAAAGGACGCCGCCCGGCCTCTGGACCTGCTGGGCAATACGCCTCACCCGGCAGCGGCCCGCCGCGCCTGCAACGCGGTGCGGATGGCCCGCAACGAGGCCGCCCACGCCTCCGACAGGACCGCAGCCGCACAGGCGGCGATCCGGTTCAACGAGGCCGTGGAGGAGCTGGAAGCGGGCTATGAGGGAACGGCCCTGACCACCGGCGACCTCGAGAAGTATTACCGGATGGCGGAGGACTTTCTGTCCCGCTGCGGCGCGTCGGAGACCATCGAGCCTCAGAAGAAGGCTGAGGACGAAGCGCCCCGCCGTCAGAAGTCCCAGAAAAGCGGCAGCACATCCCGCAAGCGCCAGAGCGGCGGGAATCGTGCCGCTTCGGGCCGGGGGACATCCGGCCGCAGCCGGAACGCTTCTGGCCGGAACAGCCGCAGCCGCCAGAATATGCAGACCACGGCCCGCCGCAAGAAGCGTCAGCGCACCCAGAGCCGCGCCCTTACCGTGGTGCTGCTGGCCGTTGTCCTGCTGGGCCTGCTGGTCCGGGCCTGGACGATGGGGCTGATGAAGTGATACGCTCTACTGAGGTAGATCATGTGATGAAGTGACCAAAAAATAACGTACCATAATTATAAAACGTCACTTACGCAGCTTGCGTAAGTGAGGGTATCTGCGTAAGTGACTCACTTACGCAGCAGGGGTCACTTCGTCACCTTGCGTAAGTGACTTTTTGGACGATGCTGCGTGTGAAAAGTGTCACTTCCTCAGATAACGCGCGGGTCTCAGAGAAAGTTCTCCGCAGTCCGACCTCTCCGTCAGCGCTGACGCGGCCAAAACTGCATACAATAGCCCTATAACCGTTTATATGGGAAAGGAAACAGGCAATGGAGCTGAATTTTTATACCCTCTGCGTCCTCTATCTGGTCTACTCGTTCCTCGGCTGGGTAGCCGAGACGGTGGTGGCGACCATCAAGGGCCGCGCTTTCGTCAACCGCGGCGTGGCGTCCGGCCCGTTCTGCTTCGTCTACGGCACGGCGGCTGTGCTGATGGCGGTGGGCTTTGCCGACCTGCGCTCGACGCCGGTGGCCCTCTTCCTCGGCTGTGCGGCCAACGCCACCGTGGTGGAGTGGGTGACGGCCAAGCTGCTCGAGAGGATGCACCGCCGCCGCTGGTGGGACTACTCGGATAAAAAGTTCAATCTGGACGGCTACGTCTGCCTGCAGTACTCGGTGCTCTGGGGCCTGCTGGGCATGGCAAGCGTGCTGTGGGGCAACGTCCTGCTGCTGCGGCTCTGCGCCCTGCTGCCGGGCTGGCTGCTGCATATCGGCGTCTGGGCGGCGATGACGCTGGCCGTCCTCGACCAGCTGGGCGCAGCGCTGGCCGTCAACCGATACGCCGCCAGCCATCCGAGGCTGGAACAGCTCAATCTCGAGCTGGAAAAGCACTCGGACAAGCTGCGTCAGCGGCTCATCGCCCATGTGGAAAAGCGTATCCAGCGGGCTTACCCGACCATCGTCCAGCCCGAGCCGGCTGCTCAGAAAGAAAAGGCCCTGAGCTTCGGCGACCTCGTCTGGCTCTTTGTCATCGGGGCTTTCCTCGGCGACGTGGTGGAGACGCTGTTCTGCCGGGTGACGGCGGGCGTCTGGATGAGCCGCTCGAGCCTCGTGTGGGGACCCTTCAGCGTGGTGTGGGGTCTGGCGCTGGTCATGGCGGCGGTCCTGCTGCGGGGCAGCGAGGAGCGGAGCGACCGCTCCATCTTCCTGTTCGGCTTCGTGATGGGCGGCGCATACGAGTATATCTGCAGCGCCGTGGGTGAGCTGCTGTTCGGCGTCATCTTCTGGGACTACAGCGGCTTCAAGTTCAATCTGGGAGGCCGTGTCAACCTGCTCTACTGCTTCTTCTGGGGCATCGCGGCGGTGGTCTGGATCCGGTACGGCTACCCCCTCGTCGCAAAGCTGATGGCAAACCTGAAAAAGCACATCCTGCCCTGGATGACCGTGGTGCTGACGGTGTTCATGGCCGTGAACATGGGGCTTTCGGCACTGGCGCTGGCCCGATACGACGCCCGCACCAGCGGCATCGCCCCGGCGAACCGGCTGGACGTCTTCCTCGACGAGCACTTTGACAACGCCCGGATGGAGCGGGTGTACCCCAACGCCAAAAAAACCGGCTGACCCGATAGCCATAAACGCAAAAAAGCACTGCACCCGCCCGCTTTTGGGGAGTGCAGTGCTTTTGGTTTGTTCAGCCCTTACTGAGCAGCAAAGACTTTTACTTCGTCCTTGTCCATGAAGGCGGCACCGGCAAAGCCTGCGGCTTCCAGCTGGCCCAGCTGCTTGCCGAGCTTCTTGCCCTGAGGCAGGACGGTGACGTTGTAGGTATCGCGCAGGGAAGCGGCCTTGCTCAGGACGGCGGTGAAGTCGGCGTCCTTGCCGTAGAGCAGTGCGATCTTCTGCTTTGCGCCGGGGATCTGATAACCCTGCTCGAGCAGGATACCGCAGACGCGCTCGAAGCCGATGGAGAAGCCGACTGCCGGCACCTGCGTGCCGAGGAACTTGCCCACCATGTTGTCATAGCGGCCGCCGCCGGCGACTGCGCCGCTGAACTGCGGGCAGGTGATCTCAAACACCATGCCGGTGTAGTAGCCCTGACCGCGCACGAGGCTGGGGCAGTAGGCCACCTGATAGCGGCCTGCGGCCATGGCGTTGGCAGTAGCGAGGACGTACTTGAGGTCGTCGGCGATGGCCGGGTCTGCGCAGCGGGCGGCCACAGCGTCCAGCGTCACCTCGCCGGCGGCGATGAAGTCGGCCAGTGCGTTGACCGCGCTCTCAGGCAGCTGCTTCTCGAGAAGCTCGGCCTTCACGCCGTCGGCACCGATCTTATCCATCTTGTCGAAGGTGATGCAGACGGAATCCAGCGTGTCGGCGGCAAAGCCCATGCTCTCCAGCATCCCGCGGAGGATGCGGCGGTCGTTGATGTTGACGGTAAAGCCGTCGAAGCCGATGCCCAGCAGGGCGCGGGTGGTCACGTCGATGAGCTCGACCTCGGCGTTGGGGCTCTCGTCGCCCAGAATGTCGATGTCGCACTGGACGAACTCGCGCAGACGGCCCTTCTGGGGGCGCTCAGCGCGGAAGACGCGGTCGGTCTGGATGACCTTGAAGGGGTGGGGGAGCTTGTCCTTGTTGGCGGCATAGAAGCGGCTCAGGGGCAGGGTCAGATCATAGCGCAGGCCCATGTCGGAGAGCTCTTTCGGGTCGCCGGAGCTCAGGGCGGCGGTGAGCTTGTCGCCGCGCTTGAGCACCTTGAAGATGAGGTTCAGGTTGTCGCCGCCGTCGGACTTGTCGAGGTTCTCCATATCCTCCAGCATGGGGGTGGAGATGCGCTCGAAGCCGGATGCGCGGTAAGTCTCGAGAATTTTGCCCTGAATGTAGTCGCGCAGGGTCTGCTCGTTGGGCAGAAGGTCGCGCATACCTTTTAAGGCCTGAGTTTTCATAAGATAGTCCTCTTTCTGTATAGCCCTCTCAGTCGCGGATGGCAGATACTGAGCCGAACCTCTCAGTCTGCTTCGCAGACAGCTCCCCTAGTAGGGGAGCCTCTGGCGAAGAGATCAAGTGTTCCGAAATGCCAAAGCCTCCCCTCGATAGGGGAGGTGGCACGGCGGAGCCGTGACGGAGAGGTTCAGGCACAGAAGCAACGTGACGAAAGAGATGATTTTTATAATACTCTTCTAATTATAAAGGATACTGTCTTTTTGTCAATCGAAAAGGACACACTATTCCCTGAGGTGATGCACGAAATGCAGAAAACAAGACCCTGGGCCATCCTGGCGGCGGGCGCGGCCATCCAGGTATTGACAGGCCTGCCCGCCGCGTGGGGCGTGTTCCAAAGACCCGTCATGGAGGAATACGGCCTCAGCGAGCAGGGGGCAGGCTATGCCTTCGGAGTGCTCATCGCATTTTTCGGCATCGGGTGCGTCATCGGCGGCTTTCTGCAGGATAAGCAGGGGCCACGCTTTGCGGCTTTGTGGGGGACGGGCCTGCTCTGCGGCGGATTCTTCGCGGCGGCGGCTCTCCCGGCAGAGAAGGGAAGTGCTTTTTTCGGGGTGTTCAGCATCCCGGCGGGGCTCGGCACGGCCTTTCTCTATCCGTCCATCCAGTCCTGCGCCCAGAAGTGGTACAAGGGCCGGAAGGGCCTCGCCACCGGCGTCATCGGGGGCGCAGTGGGGTTGAGCGGAGCGTTCCTGACCGTCTTTGTCCGCACGGCGCTGCGGGGCTTCGGGCCGGTGCAGGGCATCCGGGGCGCGTTCTGGGCGCTGGGTGCGCTGACCCTGCCGGTCTGCCTCGCGGGCAGTGCATTGCTGACCGACCCGCCGCCCGAAAAACCTCAGCCCAGCCGGCAGGGAAAGGCTAAAGCCGCGCCGCCCCTCGACCTCTCGCCCCGGCAGATGCTTGGCACGCGGCAGTACTGGCTCTGCGCCGGAGCGGTCTGCTTTTCCACCCCGGCGGTGCTGCTGTTCAGCCCCATCATCCTGAAGCTTGGGATGGAGCGGGGACTGGACGAGAGCGCCGCCCTCTGGGCCGTGGTGCTGGGCAGTGTGGGCAGTGCGGCCGGACGGCTGCTGATGCCCCTGCTCAGCGACAAGATCGGCCGCCGCCCCACCGACCTCATCCTCTTCGGCGTGTCGCTGGGGCTTTCGGCGGCGTTCCTGTTTGCCCGGGGTGGGCCGTCGTGGCGGTGTATGCGGGGCTGACGTTCTGCTACTCGGCGCTGGCGGCGGTGCTGCCCGCCCTCTCCACCGATCTGTTCGGCCTGCCCCACGCCGGGGTGAACTACGGCTTTCTGGCGCTGGGCCAGAGCGTGGGAAGCCTTTTGTTCCCCTGCATCGCGGATCTCTGGGGATTCGGGCAGGGACGGCACGTCCTCGCCATCGCGGGTGCGGCGGCGGGCTTCGCCTGCATCTGGGCCGTCACGCCGGTGCGGCGGGAGCCGCAGAAAAAACCGAATTGAGAAGTTGCGCTCCTGCGCAGAAAAACGAAAATGGAAAAAAGATTGCGAAAAATTTGTCAGAAATGACTTGCAAATTGGGCCAACGTCCTCTATAATAAAATTGTGCGTGGTAGTACCGGGAGAGGCGCTGAAAAGAGAGCGGCACGGCCCGGTCAATGCAAGGCGGCAGGGGAGAGAAGCTTCTGCCGCACGGCATCAATTTGTCAAAAGGAGAGTATGATTATGACCTATTCGCAGCAAGTACAGAATATGTGCCCGATCACCAAAGGTCCTAAGCATGGTCCGGCCCCCATCCCCGAAGAGGGCGCATGGGTCAAGGCCTATGAGATCAAGGACATCAGCGGCTACACCCATGGTGTGGGCTGGTGCGCACCTCAGCAGGGTACCTGCAAGCTGTCTCTGAACATCAAGAACGGCGTCATCGAGGAGGCTCTGGTGGAGACCATCGGCTGCTCCGGCATGACCCACTCTGCTGCTATGGCAGGCGAGATCCTGCCCGGCAAGACCATTCTGGAAGCTCTGAACACCGACCTCGTCTGCGACGCCATCAACGTGGCGATGCGCGAGCTGTTCCTGCAGATCGTCTACGGCCGCAGCCAGACCGCTTTCTCTGAGGACGGTCTGCCCATCGGCGCAGGTCTGGATGACCTGGGCAAGGGCCTGCGCTCCATGACCGGCACCATCTTCTCCA
>ENA-OQNA01000189-OQNA01000189.1-human-gut-metagenome-genome-assembly--contig:-NODE-189-length-19617-cov-5.381632_pt1 | contig 19617 bp, 19 predicted proteins | sample MGYA00242625_ERZ504872 | MGnify/ENA primary metagenome ERZ504872 (study PRJEB26092, sample SAMD00036425) | human gut metagenome | host: Homo sapiens | study: EMG produced TPA metagenomics assembly of...
GGTCTCATCGTCGAATGCATCGACAGCTTCGAAGCGATGTCGTGGGCGGGAAGCAGCTGACCACGTACTTCACCGCATCGCTTTCATCGACATTCGGTGCCGTCCTCAGTATCGCGGATCGTCGGCGGTCAACCCCACCAGCAGCGACGTGTTGCCGCCGGACGACGTGCCCCAGATACCGAGACGGTCGGGGTCCACGTGCCATTGACGTGCGTTTGCCCTGAGATAGCGGATGGCTGCTTTGACGTCCTCGAGATATGCGGGGAACATGTCGTGGGGGTCGCTCGAGGCATCGCGATGATTCACCGTAGCCACCACAAAGCCTTCGCGGGCCAAAGCCGAGAGCTGCGGGATCTCGTAGTCGCGATGCGGCGTGGTCCAGGCGCTGCCTTGCACGAATACCACGGTGGGGTAGCGGCGGTCATCGTCATCGCCGGTGGATTGTGGTGAGATGATATCCATCACCAGGTTATCGGCCCCGGTCTTGTACGCCACGTTGCGGGTCAGCGTGGCCAATCCGGCAAGCGTGGGATTGTGCGGGATATGGATGACATTGTTTGCGCCGGCGTTGGCATCACTGACTTTGGATGAATCGGTAGTGTTCATGGAATCCCCCTAGCTCTGTTGCTATAGAGGTCATCATACAAGAAATAGGCATGATCACGGCACAACGATGTCTCGATCACAGCGAAGACATGAAGACGCGAAGACGCGCCCGGCAGCGCGCGCTGCCTGCCTGCGAGTTGCCTTCAAGTGCACTTCAAGCGATAAGGTGACATAAGCCGCGGCAATGGAGATTGCTGCCCGGCAACGAGGCGGACAGTGCCCGTTCGCCGATTCACGATAACAGAAATGAGACACTATGAAGACTCAGGAAATCGGACAATCCGGCATGATTGCGTCACGAGTGGCGCTGGGTGTGATGCGCATGGACGCGCTGGATGCCGCCGATGCGGCACGTACCGTGGCCGTGGCCCATGATTCTGGCATCGACTATTTCGACACGGCGGACATCTATGGATTCCATGATCATGCCGCGCACGCCAGTTCGAAGCGTTTCGGCCAAGCGTGGAAGGACGCAGGACTCGACCGCAGCACCATCTTCATCCAAACCAAGTTCGGCATCGACTACAGTTTCGGCGAAAACGATGGCGGCGCCAACGGATATGACTTCAGCGCCAAGCATCTGATTGACGCACTCGATCACGAGCTTGAGGCTTTGCAGACGGATTACGTCGACGCCGTGCTGCTGCACCGTATTGACACGCTGTTTGAGTTGAACGAGGTCGCCGAAGCATTCGACGCGTTGGAATCAAGCGGTAAAGTGCGTCATTTCGGAGTCAGCAATATGGGCCCGTGGCAGATCGAACTATTGCAAAGCGGCCTTCGTCAGAAATTGGAAATCAACCAACTGCAGTTCGGCCTGATGCATACACAGATGCTCGACGCTGAAATCCAATTCAATATGGCGAGCGATCCCGCAGCCGATCGCACCGGCGGCATCCTGCCTTATTCACGGCTGAAGCATATGACCATTCAGGCATGGTGCCCATTCCAATCCGGCACGGAATACGGTCCGTTCGTCGGCAACGAGCATTTCCCCGAGCTGAACGCCGAATTGACCCGTCTTGCCGGCAAATACGGTTCCACGCCCAACGGCATTGCCGTCGCTTGGATTCTGCGTCATCCCGCCGGTATCCAGCCGTTGCTCGGCTCAATGACACCGGAGCGCATCCGCCAGATGGCGGCCGGTGCCGATATCGAACTCGAACGCCGTGACTGGTGGTCGCTGTATCAGGCAGCCGGCAATCCGTTGGTGTGAGCGAGAGATGACGAGACCACTGCCGTTGAGGCGCGTGTTCAGCGTGCATACATCTCAACGGCAGTCAATGCTGTGTCAATCCACCCACGACGAGAACAACGACACGAACATTCCGCGAATCACATCAGAACGACGGCATATCGAGCGAGGGAACTGAATCATCGGCCTTACTGGTCCCGTTCGCGGGCGAGCCGACATCGTGATTGTGGAACCACTCGACAACCCGTGTTTCACTCATCGGCATCAAATCCCAAGCATCCAAGCCAACATTCAGTGCCTCCGGGCGTGCACCACCGAGTCCCTCAATCTCAACCGTATCGTGCGGCTCCAAACTTTCGAACAGGTTAAGTGCGGGGCGGTCTTCCAACCACCAGTCGTGAAATACCTCATGACAGTCGCCTTCCCTTTTCGGCGTGCAGCAATCGTTTCCCATCCTAGGCGCAGCCGGCACCTGTCGGTTCGTGTTGCCATAATGAGGCGCATTGCAGGGGAACCAGTGAACGCAAGCTGCCAGCCATCGTGACGGCGAACGGGTTGAGAAAGGCGCTGTGCCTGACCCTTGGAACCTGTTGGCCAACACCATCGAAGGGAGCAAACGATGTCTTTTGACGCCGCCGCATTCGGCCCGATCACCTTGAACCACCTGCCGCCGTTCGCCCAGCGCCTACGACATGCAGTACACGTGGAAACCCGAATGGGACGTGTGAGGCGCACGATGGATGAGCGGTGGGCGCGTGCTTTGCGTGCCAAGGGCATTGATATTGACGAGGCTGACGGTGCTGGTGGGAAACAGGCACACGACGGCAAACGGCATACCGACATCACGGGTACTGGTCGACGCCCCGAGTCCCAGCCGGCTGCCGGGCTCCGCGGTCGATCCAATACCAGTACGAATCTGCCGGGGCCGAAGGTGACGGCACGCGCCACGCCATTCAAGGCCACCGGTCATAAGGGCGGCATCAGCCGGCAGGGGAATTGAGCTGATCGCAGAACCATCGCGCGATGAATGGGCGCGGCCAACGCCATTCCGCCATTGTTGAGCCGCTTCTACTTGGACCGGTACCTCTTTGAACGGAGATATCATTCCGCAAAAGGTCGAATGTACCTCTTTGAACGGAGATATTCCATATTGAAGCTATTCCGGCATCATATGGTACGTAGGAAATCCCGGATATCGGCGATTTCCTCATCACAGATGGCATGGGCCATGCCGGAATACTCGCGATAGGTCAGATGTCCGGCCCGTTCAAGGACCTGATGGGCCGTTTGCTGGTCGGGCAGCGGAATCGTGCGGTCCTGCGCGCCATACGCCAGGAAGAATCGGGTAGGGGAGTCAAGCGCCGCCTGTTCCTCGCCCATGAACGAAGGACTGAGCAGGATCGCGGCATCGAACAACGTCGGATGCACCTTGACCAGACGATACGACAGATAACCGCCTTGGGAGAAACCGATCAATATCTTCCTGCGATGGGCGAATGCCGAGGCATCCAGCAGTGAAGCCACCGCATCCCCGACCGCCGCGCATTCGCGTTGGCGCTCGTCCACGCCGCAGCCGTCGGGATACCAGTAATTGCCGCCCATATAGGGCCTCGCGTAGGTGGCGCGGAACGAGATATAGCTGGGTACGGCGGCAATTGCGGCCGGGGCCGCATCGGCTCGCGTCGGCGCATATACGGCGTCGAGAATCCGCACCATCTCGCTTTCGTCGTTGCCGTAACCGTGGAACATCAGGAAAATGGGGTCATTGCCGCCGGCATCGATCTGGCTTGTCATCTGCATTCGCATCGTCATCACCTCACCAGCGAGCTTACATGCATTAGACTTGTAGCGATTGACCCACCGAGCACGCAAGGAGCAAGTTATGGAGCCGAGGCGCGGGCCTCTCACCGCAGGCGAGAAAGTGCAGTTCACCGACCGCAAGGGCAAGAAGATCACCGATCAGCTTGTGGCCGGCGGCTCCACGCAGACCGAGCATGGCCTGATTCTGCATGACGATGTGATTGGCAAGATCGAAGGCACCGTAATCCTCACCGTGCATGCCAAGCGCGAGGCACAGGTCAATCAGGTCTACCCCGAGAAAGACAAGAACAAGCCGTGGAAATCGTCGCGCGCCATCGGCGGCTGGGAGTATGCGGTGATGCGCCCGCGACTGGCCGATTATGTGCTTTCGATGCCGCGCGGCGCGCAGATCATGTATCCGAAGGACATCGCCCAAGTTATTCAGCTCGGCGACATCCGCTCCGGCATGCGCGTGCTTGAGTCCGGTGCCGGCTCGGGCGCGATGAGCGTGAACCTGCTGGACGCCGTGGGCGAGCGCGGCCACCTGACCACGATCGAGCTGCGCCCCGAATTCGCCAAGGTCGCCCAAGCCAATGTCACGCTGTACTATGGCGAGGCCCCCAGCTGGTGGGATCTCAAAACCGGCGACTTCGATTCCGTTGCCGCCGAACTGCCCGAACACTGGTTCGACCGCATCATGCTCGACATGCTCGACCCGTGGAACAGGCTCGAGCAGGCATACCGCGTGATTGCCCCCGGCGGCGTGTTGGTCAGTTACGTAACTACCACCACGCAGATGAGCCGCATGGCCGAAGCCCTGCGCGCGGCCGGCTGCTGGACCGAGCCGCAGATCCAGGAATCGTTCGAACGCACATGGAAGGCCCAGGGCCTCGCCGTACGCCCCGACCACCAGATGATCGGTCATACCGGTTTCCTTGTTATCTCGCGCGCCATGGCCTCCGGGTTCGAGGCGCTCAGAAAGCGCGATCGCGTGACCAAGGACACACAGACCGACATCGACTCGCTCACCGACGAACAGCGTGAAGCGCAGATCGAGGAACTGGAACTGCGCGACATCTCCGACCACAAACTACGTAAGGTGTTGCGCGACCTCGACCGTCAGGTGGGAGAACTTGGCAATACGCACGAATAACCGCCAAACGATGAGTTTGTGAACGCTCACACACCTCTATACTGGAAGCAATACCACACCGCCACACCGCCACACCGGGCAGACGGTTCGTGAAGGGAGCCACGGATGGGCATCAAGCTGAGTAAAGTCGCCAAAGCGGCGAAGAAATACGACCATATTCTCATCATCATGAGGCATGCCAAGGCTGAGCCGTTCGGCGACAAGGGTGACTCGGAGCGCGAGCTCACCGACAAAGGTCTGAAACAGGCGAAGGCCGTGGGCAAGGGCATCGAGTCGTTGGGACTGGTGCCCGACCAAATCTCCTGCTCGTCCGTTACCCGCACGCGCCAGACGTTGGACCGCATGCTCAAGACCTTTGGCGACAAGCCAATCGTCGACTACCGCATCAGCCTGTATGACGGGGGAGTGCAGGCGGTGTTCGACGAGCTCGCCCACGTCAAGGCCAAGAATCGCGTGTTCATGATCGTGGGCCACGAGCCGACTGTGTCGATCAGCGCCCAATGGCTCGCCTCCGCCGACTCCGACGGCGAACGACTCGACCTGCTGAATTTGGGACTTTCGCCCGCATCCATCGTGATCATGGGATCGAACAAACCGTTCGACGAATGGCAGGTGCACAGCGGCGAACTGCTCGCGGTCATCAATGTGAAAGACTTCGACTAAAGCGGATATAAATTCCATCTATAACGACACTCTGCGGCCATTTATAAGGGCCGGAATCCGGATGTTTTGCTACCCTAAGTCGGGTTACGAACGCATACATTGGAGGATTCATGTCCACTCTGACTTCCGTCTCCGGCTTCCCCCGCATCGGGCAGAACCGCGAACTGAAGAAGATCATCGAAGGCTACTGGAAGGGTGCCAACGACCTCGCCGCCGTCAAGGCCACCGCCGCCGAACTGCGCGCCAAGCACTGGAAGCTGCAGCAGGCCGCCGGCATCGACCTCATTCCCAGCAACGACTTCAGCTACTACGATCAGATGCTGGACACCGCCATCCTTCTCAACGTGATTCCGCAGCGTTACGCACGTCTCTCCTTCGACAACCAGGAGGACACGCTCTTCGCCATGGCCCGCGGCTACCAGGGCGACAAGGGCGACGTGACCGCCCTGCCGATGAAGAAGTGGTTCACCACCAACTACCACTATCTGGTGCCCGAAGTCGAGTCGGCCGCGGAGATCAAGCTCAACTCCACCAAGCCGTTCGACGAGTTCAACGAGGCCAAGGCGCTGGGCATCGACACCAAGCCCGTGTTCATCGGCCCGTACACGTTCCTGAAGCTCGCCCGTACCCCGGAAGCCACCGAACTCGAGCTCGACAAGGGCCTGGTCAACGCCGTGGCCGCCGTCTACGTCGAAGTGCTCGCCAAGTTCAACGAGCTCGGCGCCGCATGGGTCCAGCTCGACGAGCCGTACCTCGTGCTCGACAAGGAGCCGGGCGACGTTGAACTCTTCAAGACCCTCTACACCAAGATCCTGTCCGCCAAGGGCAACGTCAAGGTGCTGCTCAACACCTACTTCGGCCACATCGCCGACGTGTACGAGACCGTCAACCTGCTCGGCTTCGACGGCATCGGCCTGGACCTCAACGAAGGTCGCGAGGAGAACCTCGAAGCCGTCGCCAAGTATGGCGTGGCCTCCAACACCACCATCTTCGCCGGCGTGATCAACGGCCGCAACATCTGGCGCAACAACTACGCCACCTCCCTCGGCCTGGTCGACGCCCTGAAGCAGGTCATCGCCAACGTGGCCGTCTCCACCGCATCCTCCCTGCTGCACGTGCCGTTCAGCACCGAAGGCGAGACCGGCATCCCGGCCGAAGACCTCAAGCACTTCGCGTTCGCCGTCCAGAAGCTCGACGAGCTCAAGGAAGTCGCCGCCCTGGCCGACGCCACCGAGGACGAGAAGAAGGCATCCGCCGCCCTCGCCGCCAACCAGGCTCTGTTCGACGGCACCCGCGTGGCCGCCGACCCGGCCGTCGCCGAGCGCATCGGCAAGCTGTCCGACGCCGACTACGTGCGTCAGCCTGCCCGCGAGGAGCGTCAGGCCCTGCAGCGCGAGGCCCTCGGCCTGCCGCTGCTGCCGACCACCACCATCGGCTCCTTCCCCCAGACCAAGGAGATTCGCGCCGAGCGTGCCAAGCTGCGCAAGGGCGAGGTCACCAAGGAAGCCTACGACGAGTTCATCAAAGCCCAGATCGACGCCGTCATCAAGAAGCAGGAGGAGATCGGCCTCGACGTGCTGGTCCACGGCGAGTTCGAGCGTAACGACATGGTCGAATATTTCGGCCAGAACCTCAACGGCTTCCTGTTCACCAAGAACGCTTGGGTCCAGTCCTACGGCACCCGTTGCGTCAAGCCCCCGATCGTCTGGGGCGACGTTTCCCGCGCCAACCCGATTACCGTGGAATGGTCCGCGTACGCCCAGTCCAAGACCGACCATGTGATGAAGGGCATGCTCACCGGCCCGGTGACCATCCTCAACTGGTCCTGGCCGCGCGAGGACATCACCCACGAGGAGCAGACCAAGCAGCTCGCCCTCGCCATCCGCGACGAAGTGCTCGATCTCGAGGCCGCCGGTATCAAGGTCATCCAGATCGATGAGGCCGCCCTGCGTGAGAAGCTGCCGCTGCGCAAGTCCGACTGGCACGTCAAGTACCTCGACTGGGCCGTTCCGGCCTTCCGTCTGGTGCACTCCGCCGTCAAGCCGACCACCCAGATCCACACCCACATGTGCTACTCCGAGTTCAACGACATCATCCGCGACATCGACGCGATGGATGCCGACGTGATCTCCTTCGAAGCCTCCCGTGGCGATCTGGTGGTGCTCGACGCCATTCATGACGCGCACTTCGAGACCGAGGCCGGCCCGGGCGTCTACGACATTCACTCCCCGCGTATTCCTTCCGAGAAGGAGATCGAGGATCGTATCTACGAGATCCTTGACAAGATGGACGTCAAGAAGGTGTGGATCAACCCTGACTGCGGTCTGAAGACCCGTGGTAACGCCGAGACCTGGCCGAGCCTGGAGAACCTGGTCGCCGCCGCCAAGGCCGTGCGCGCCAAGCTCGACAAGTAGCGGAAATCACCGAGCTCCCTCTGGATGAGGGAGCTCGGGTTTATGTAAGGAAATCAGCATGCATTCCCCGATGTTCACCCTTGAGGTCTTTCCCCCGAAGCGCAACGCGCCTGTCGGCACCATCTACGACACCCTCGACGGACTCGAAGGGCTGAACCCCGACTTCATCTCCGTGACCTACGGTCACGGCACCCATTCCGACCGCACCGCCACCGCGCGCATCGCCCACACGATCAGCAAGGAATACGGCATCCCTGCAGTCGCCCACCTGACCGCGCTCTACTCCGACAAGGCCAAGATCGATGAGGCTCTCGACATGTTCGAGGAAGCCGGCGTGAGCGCCGTGCTCGCGCTGCGCGGCGACTACATCGACGGCGAGCAGCTGGTCGGCGAGTTCAACCACGCCAGCGACCTCGTGTCATACATCCGCTCCGTGAAGCCGGACTTCAAGGTGTTTGGTGCTTGCTACCCGGAAGGCCACTATCAGGCTGACTCGCTGGACCAGGACATCGAAAACCTCAAAATCAAGGTTGATGCCGGCGTCACTCACCTGATTTCCCAGCTCTTCTACGACAATGAGGACTTCTACCGCTTCCTCGACAAGGCGCGCGCCGCCGGCATCACCGTGCCGATCGAGGCGGGCATCATGCCGGTGCGTGGAGCCAAGTCCGTGCGTCGCATGGCCGAGCGCAACGCCTCGCGCATCCCGGACAGGCTCAACACCCTGCTGAACAAGTGGGGGGACGACATCCAGTCCCTGCGTGCCGCCGGCATCCTCTACGCTTCCGAGCAGATCGCCGACCTCGTGGCCCACGACGTGGACGGCGTCCACCTGTATTCGATGAACCACCCCGCCACCACGCGCCGTATCTGGCGCAATGCGGAACCGTTGTTCCGCGGTACGCAAGGTTGACGCATATCGCGGCGCGGCGCATCTCAATGCGTCGCGCCGCACGTTAATCTGCTGGCGAAACCCAGAGTTCTCCCAGCGGCCGATGGGTATCATGAACGTGCAAGCCAACCAAAGCGATGGAAGGGAGTCCGTTATGTGCACTGGTGTCCGTTTCTCCGATGATGAGGGCAACACCTATTTCGGCCGTAATCTCGACTGGAGTTTCTCATATGGGGAGACCATCCTGGTTACTCCGCGCGGCTACCACTATGACACGGTGTTTGGTGCGGGCGGCAAGGCGAAGCCGAACGCGGTGATCGGCGTGGGTGTGGTCATGGCCGATAGGCCGATGTATTTCGACTGCGCCAATGAACATGGTCTGGCCATCGCCGGCTTGAATTTCCCCGGCTACGCCTCGTTCGTCCACGAACCGGTCGAAGGCACGGAAAACGTCGCCACGTTCGAATTTCCGCTGTGGGTGGCGCGTAATTTCGACTCCGTCGACGAGGTCGAGGAGGCGCTCAGGAACGTGACGCTCGTCTCCCAGATCGTGCCGGGACAGCAGGAGTCTCTGCTGCACTGGTTCATCGGCGACGGCAAGCGCAGCATCGTCGTCGAGCAGATGGCCGATGGCATGCACGTGCATCATGATGACGTCGATGTGCTGACCAATCAGCCGACGTTCGACTTCCATATGGAAAACCTGCGCAACTACATGTGCGTCAGCAACGAGATGGCCGAACCGACTTCATGGGGCAAGGCCTCCTTGACCGCCTGGGGTGCGGGTGTGGGCATGCATGGCATCCCGGGCGACGTGAGTTCCCCGTCGCGCTTCGTTCGTGTGGCCTACACCAACGCGCATTACCCGCAGCAGAACGATGAAGCCGCCAATGTGTCGCGCCTGTTCCACACCCTCGGCTCCGTGCAGATGGTGGACGGCATGGCGAAGATGGGCGACGGCCAGTTCGAACGCACGCTGTTCACCAGCGGATATTCGTCCAAGACCAACACCTATTACATGAACACCTATGATGACCCCGCCATCCGTTCCTACGCCATGGCCGATTACGATATGGATTCCTCGGAGCTCATCAGCGTCGCCCGATGACTCCTTCCCGGCTCATGCCCCATTCGGAGGGCATGAGCGTATATAGTGGAATCTTATGGAATCGTCGATCTTCAAACCCAGCTCCATGGACCTCATCAGGGCAGGTCTGCAAGACCTCGACAAGGCCCGCGCCTTGTTCGACCAGCTCAAGGCGGACGACATTCCCGATGAGCGATGCGCCGAACTGCTGAGCGCGCTGGCCCACGCCTGCGACCCCGATATGGCATTGAGCAATTTCGTGGATATCGTCAACGCGATGCAATCCAGCCAGCGCGATCTGGAACACGTCATCCCCGACAACGACGCCCTGAAGCGTCTGGTCACGGTGCTCGGCGTCTCCGACGCGATGGGCAAGTTCATGCGCTTCAAGCCGCAGCTTGTGGAGGCGGCAGCAGTCGACAACTGCAACAGCCATCTGTTCAATCACGCGCAACGCCGTGCACGTCTGCTCAAGGCGGTCGGCGCGGACCCGGACGAACCGGCCATGCCCGTCGCCTCCAAGGATCTGGCCGAAGCGGCCACGGCCCTGCGTTCCAGCTACCGGAACCAACTGGCCGCCATCATCGCCCAGGATGCTGTGGCGGACGACCCGACCTCCATCCAACCGACCATCAGCCGCGAACTGTCCGACCTCGCGGACGCGGCGCTCGAAGGCGCGCTGGCCATCGCCCGCCACGAAACCGAGGGCAGCGAGCACGTGCGCTTCACCATCATCGGCATGGGCAAACTCGGCGCACAGGAACTGAACTACGTCTCCGACGTGGACCTCATCTACGTGGTCGAACCGGCCGACAAGGATGTGGACCATCAGACGCTGATTCGCGTGGGCACCAAGATGGGCACCATGTTACAGCGCGTCTGCCAGTCCGCCATCATGGGCGTGGCCGAGCAGCCGCTGTGGCAGATCGACGGCGGCCTGCGCCCGGAAGGCAAGGACGGCGCGCTGGTGCGCGTGCTCTCCTCGCACAAGAACTATTACGAGCAGTGGGCCGAGAATTGGGAGTTCCAAGCGCTGCTCAAGGCCCGCCCGGTGGCCGGCGACCCCGACCTCGGTCAGGCCTACATGGACATGACCCGGCCGTTCGTGTGGAGCGCATCCAAGCGCAAGAACTTCGTCTACGACTGCCAGAAAATGCGCAAGCGCGTGGAGGATTTGATTCCCGCGCCCCTGAAGGACCGCGAGATTAAGCTCGGCCGCGGCGGTCTGCGCGATGTGGAATTCACCGTGCAGATGCTCCAGCTCGTACACGGCCGCACCGACGAATCGCTGCGCACCAGCAACACGCTCGACTCGCTGCAGCGCCTGTCCGAAGGCGGCTATGTCTCGCGCAAGCAGGCCGTGCGCATGTCCCAGGACTACCGCTTCGAGCGCGTGATGGAACATCGCCAGCAGATCTGGTCCCTGAAGCGCACGCACCTGTTCCCGGACCTCGGCCGGGCCTCGGTCGGAGGCCTCGAAAAGAAGCGCGACATCGACGTGGACGAGCTCAACCAGAACCAGGAGCTGCGCCGACTCGCCCGCGCATTCGGCCTGCACCCGGAAGAACTCGTCGACAAGTACGACGACACCCGCCGCGAAGTACGCCACCTGCACCTCGACATCTACTATCGCCCGATGCTGCCGGTCAACGCCCAGATGGAGAACGACCAGATCGTCCTGAGCGTCGAGGCAGCACAGGAACGATTCGAATCCATCGGTTTCGGCGACCCGGACGCCGCCATCCGCCACGTGCAGGCGCTCACCGCCGGCGTGGGGCGCGCGGCCAAAATCAACCGCATCATTCTGCCCGCCGTCTTGCAGTGGCTGGGCGAGGGCCAGAACCCGGACATGGGCCTGCTCAACTGGCGCAAACTGGAGGAGAACTTCGGCACCGAATCCGGCTACCTCGGCTTCCTGCGCGACTCCACCTCCGCCGCCCAGCGCCTGTGCCACATCCTGTCCAACTCACGATTCCTGGGCGACGCGCTCAACAAGTCGGTCGAATCGATCAGCTGGCTTGGCGACGACGACAATCTGCAGGCCCGCACGCGCGAGGCCTTGGACGTGCAGACCGGCTCGGCGCTGGAACGTTTCGGCTCGAACATCAACGAGTTCGCCACCTCCATGCGCGCCATGCGCCGCCACGAAATCGAACGCATCGGCCTGTCTTGGATGAGCGGTGTGATCAGCGACTCCGACAGTCTCAAGGCCATGACCGACGTGTATGACGCGATCATCGATGCCTCCCTGACCTGGGCCGTGCGCCACCAGATCGCCGAGTTCGGCGTCGAAACCGCGCCGGCCGGCATCACCGTCATCGCCATGGGCCGTTACGGCGGGCGCGAAGTGAACTTCAGCTCCGATGCGGATGCCATTCTCATCTACCGTCCGGCCGACGATGCCGACGACGGCCAAGCCAACGCCTTCGCCAAGAAGGTCGTGGAAGACCTGCGCAACATCCTGCAAGGACCGACGACGCTGGAACCCAAGATCGAACTCGACCTGGACCTGCGCCCGGAAGGCAAGAACGGCCCGCTCGTGCGCTCCTATGCCTCCTGCGAGGAATACTACGAATCCTGGGCTTCGACCTGGGAGCGCCAGGCGCTGCTGCGCGCCCGGTACGCGGCCGGCGACGCTGAACTGGCGCGGGACTTCCTGATCAACATCGCCGACCCGCTGCGCTACCCGACCACGGAACTGACTGAAGCAGAATTGCAGAACATCCGCAAGCTCAAGGCCCGCATGGAAGCCGAGCGTCTGCCGCGCGGCGTGCGCCGTGAACGGCATCTGAAGCTCGGCAAGGGCGGCTTGTCTGACGTGGAATGGACCGTGCAACTCATGCAGCTCCAGCACGCCGGCGATATCAAAGATCTGCGCGTCAACGGCACGCTGGAGGCATTGGACGTGCTGGAAGCCAAGAAGCTCATCAGCGCTATCGACGCGATTCAGCTGCGCAAGGCATGGACGTTGTGCACCGCGGCCCGCAACGGCAGCTATCTGTGGAGCGGGCGCGCCAACCAGGCCGATATTCTGCCTGATGACATCTATTCGCTGGGCGGCATCGCCGTCTACCTCGGCTACGGCGCCCACCGCGGCCAGCATTTCGAGAACGACCTGCTGGCCGTGATGCGCAAATGCCGTGACGTATGCCAGCGCTTGTTCTATGGGAAGACCGAAGGCGAGGCGGCTGCGGCAACCACCGCCACGGCCTCCGCCGCAACGCAGCAGCCGCAAACCGCCCCTCGCCCGCGTATGCACGTGATCGCACCGCGACTGGAACGAAATCGACGCCGCGCGCAGCGATAAGGCAGCATATTCGTTGGATTTTCAGGTGGACACTCGGTGAATGCGGCTGTCCGAAAAATGGCGTAAGTTAGATTAGGTCACGCAAGGGTGGCCACCTGAAAACCACGAGCGAAAAGGTGAGCCTTGTCTGAAGAAACGCCAATGGTCGGCAAAAGCGTCGTAACGCTGGACGGCCTGTCTACAAACCAGATTCTCGACCTGCTGCATAAGGCCGAATACATCGATTCCCACCGCAAAGAGATTGCCCATACCTGCGATGGGCGAGTGCTGGCCACGCTGTTCTACGAGCCCTCCACCCGTACGCGCCTGAGCTTTGAGACCGCAATGCTACGTCTCGGCGGCAAGGTCATCGGATTCGCCGGCGCGCAGCTGGCCTCCGTGACCAAGGGCGAATCCATCGCCGACACGTTGAAGACCGTGTCCAACTACGTGGACGTGGTCGCCATCCGTCACCCGAAGGAGGGTGCCGCGCTGGTGGCCTCCCGCGCCGCATCCGTGCCGGTAATCAACGCCGGCGACGGCGGCCACATGCACCCCACGCAGACGCTGGCCGACCTGGCCACGCTGCAGTCGCGCTTCGGCCGCATCACCGACCTGACCGTGGGACTGTGCGGCGATTTGACCTTCGGCCGCACCGTGCACTCCCTGATCGAGACCCTGTGCCGCTTCGGCAACGTGCGCTTCGTGCTCATCAGCCCGGACGAGCTCAAGACCCCGCAGTACGTGATCGACCGCATCAACGCCACCGACAGCTGCTCCTACGTGGAAGTGCGCGACCTGGCCTCCGTGATCGGCGACCTCGACGTGCTGTACATGACCCGCGTACAGAAGGAACGCTTCTTCAACGAAGACGACTACCTGCGCCTGCGCGACACCTACATTCTCGACGAAGAGAAGCTGCAGCTCGCCAAGCCGTCCATGGCCGTGCTTCACCCGCTGCCGCGCGTCAACGAAATCGCCGTGGACGTGGACGACGACCCGCGTGCCGCCTACTTCGAACAGGTCAAGAACGGCATGCTCGTGCGCATGGCCCTCGAAAGCACCGTGGTGGGCGACGAACTGCCCGGATACGAACCGCTCAACCCCAAGGAGGTTCAGGCCTGATGGAAGTCACCAGCATTCAGAACGGCATCATTATCGACCATGTGCCGGCCGGAACCTCGCTGAAGGTTCTCGAATACCTGAAAATCGACCCGGCCAAAACCAAGCTTGCGCTCATCATGAACGCCGACTCCAAGCGTTACGGCTCCAAGGACATCATCAAAATCGAAGATGACAAGGACATCGACCTCGACGTGCTCGGCTTCGTGGCCCGCCAAGCCACCGTGGACGTGGTGCGCGGCGGCAAGATCGTCGAAAAGAAGCAGCCGAACCTGCCCGAGCACATCGTCGGCGTGATTTCCTGCGTGAACCCGCGCTGCGTGACCACCGCCGAGCCCGGCATCAAGCAGATGTTCCACCTCGTGCACTCCGAGCGGCTCGAATACCGCTGCGACTACTGCGACGAGGAAGCCAAACTGTGAGCATCACCCTACGCAACATCAAGGTCTGGAACACCGGCGAGGTCATCGACCTCGTGGTGCCCGGGACCGCTGCCGCCTACTTCGCCGACACCTCCGCCGTGGCTGACGGCGCCGACATCGACGCCACCGGCCTGACCGTGGCCCCCGGTTTCGAAGACCCACACGTCCACTTCCGCGATCCCGGCCAGACCTACAAGGAATCGATGGTCTCCGGCTGCCGTGCGTCCGCATCCGGCGGATACACGAACGTGCTCATCATGCCGAACACGTTGCCGGCACTGGATGGGCAGACCGTGTCTGGCCCGGAAGCGACCGGTGCAAAAGAGGTTCTGGATGCCGGCTTCGACAACGTCATCGACTTCCTGCAGCAGTACGATACTGCGCATGACGTTCAATTGCCGGTTCGTTACGATCTGTGCGTGTGCGCGTCCAAGGATCGCGCCGGTCATGAGGCAAGCGACGTTGCCGATTGGCTCAAGTACGTGCCCGGATTCGAGGACGACGCCAAGACGCCGGCCATGCTCACGCACCCCATCACCGCAATCAGCGACGACGGTTCCGCTGTGACGCCGGAGATCCTGGACCAGGTGCTGGAGAACGTCAAGGCCTCCGACCTGTACCTGATCGAGCATTGCGAGCATCACGATACAGGTGCCGTGAACGAAGGCCCCGTTTCCCGCGAGCTTGGCGTGCCCGGCATTCCGGAAGACACCGAGCTCAAGATCGTGGCCCGCGATATCGAAGCGGCCCGCCGCACCGGTGTCCACGTGCACTTCCAGCATGTGAGCACTGCCATCTCGTTCGAGGCGATTCGCAGGGCCAAGGCCGAAGGACTGCCGATTACCTGCGAGACCGCGCCGCACTATCTGGCGTTGAGCGACGAGGCGCTGCTCAAGTACGGCACGCTCGCCAAGATGAATCCGCCACTGCGCTCCGAAGCGGACCGCAAAGCCACCATCGCGGCCATCGCCGACGGCACCGTGGATCTGCTGGCCACCGACCATGCGCCGCACACGTTGGCAGAGAAGGAACTCGGCTTCCTTGAGGCGCCCAACGGCATCATCGGACTGGAATGCGCGTACGGCGTGTGCCACAAGGTGCTCGTCGACGGCGGCTTCATTTCCGATGAGCGTCTGATCGAGCTCATGTCCGTTGGACCTGCCGAACTCATGGGGCATGTGCCAACCGACGTAGCCGCGCTGGTCGAGGACTACGCCGAACCCGCGCCCACCGGGGATGATCCGGATGGCGTGATTGCGGGGGAGAGCGACGCTCAGCCGCAGCGTGAAGGCGTCAACCGACTGCTCGACTTGAGCCGCGTGGATGACGCCGACAATGTCGACCTCGTGGTGCTCAACGCCGCCGAGGAATGGACCGTGGACCCCGAACAGTTCCACTCCAAGGCTCGTAACACCCCGTTCGGCGGCTGGCAGGTCACCGGACGCCCCCTCGCCACAATCATCGGCTCCCAGCTGATGTTCAGCCGTCTGTAGATAACACAAGGAGCAGCATGGATCGCCTGATCGAAGCGATTGACAACACTCAGAACCCCAGCGTCGTGGGCCTTGACCCCACTGAGGCGCTGGTGCCGCCGCAGGTCGTGGCGAGCTTTGCCGACGAGGTGCGTGACTCGGTCGAGTCCCCGGAGGAAGTCGAATCCGCGCAGCTGGCCGTTGCCTACTTCGAATACAACCGCACGATCATTGACGCCATCGCCGACATCGTGCCCGCCGTCAAACCGCAGATCGCCATGTACGAGGCGCTCGGCCCCGCCGGCGTGGACATCTACACGATGACCTGCGAATACGCGGCCCAGCAGGGCCTCTACGTGCTCGGCGACATCAAGCGTGGCGACATCGGCTCCACCGCAGCCGCCTACGCCCACCACCTGAACGGCGTGGGCGACTTCGACCCGTGGCATGAGGATGCGGTGACCGTCAACCCGTATCTCGGCACCGACGGCATCACCCCGTTCGTCGAGGCCGCCGCCGAAGCCGACAAGGACATCTTCGTGCTCGTGCGCACCTCCAACCCGTCCTCCAGCGAACTGCAGATGCTCGACCTGGCCGACGGCACGAAGGTCTACGAGCACGTGGCCGATCTTGTGGAAGGATGGGGCGCCGAGACCATCGGCAGCCACGGCTACTCCCGCGTGGGCGCGGTGGTCGGCGCCACCCACCCCGAGGAAGGCAAGGCGTTGCGTGAACGTATGCCGCACACGTTCTTCCTCGTGCCGGGCTACGGTGCGCAGGGCGGCACGGCCGCGGACGTGGCAGGCATGTTCGACAAGCAGGGCAGCGGCGCCATCGTCAACTCGTCGCGCGGCATTATCGGCGCATGGAAGAAGAGCGGCAAGTACTCCGAATCCATGACCGCCGACGAGGCGCTGGACCTTGTGGCGAGCAGCGCGCGCCAGGCGGCGCTCGACATGCGCGATAATCTGCGGGTTGCCGTATATAGGTAGGTAGATTGTCCGGCTGTGGGCTATACGTGAGTGTGGGCTGGAAACCGGAGCCGAGTGTGTTTAACTACCTCTCAGTCAACCTGCGGTTGACCGCTCCCCTGATAGGGGGAGCTTGATGTGCTGAATAGGAATGAAATGACAACTTTCACCCCCACCCATGATGTGGTTACGGAAGCGACTGCGGCCGGATTCTTCCCGCCGCGCCACAACGTCGAAATCACGCAGGTTACGGAACTGACCGACCGCGTGATGCGACTGACGTTCCGCGACCCGTTCATCGCCTCCCATGCCAAGCCCGCCCAGTTCGTCAACCTGTTCACGCACGACGACTTCATGCTCATGCCGCGTCCGTTCGGCGTCAGCGAAGTCGACGGCGACGAAGTCAGCGTGATCTTCGCCGTCGTGGGACACGGCACCGAACAGTTGGCAGGACTGCAGGCCGGCGACACCGTCGACGTGCTCGGCCCGCTCGGCCGCGGCTTCAACCTCAAGGAAGACGCCAACTACATTCTTGTCGGCGGCGGACTCGGCGTGCCCCCGCTAATCTACGCCGCGCAAAAGCTCGCCGAACACGACGCCTCCTTTGCCACCGCCGTATTCGGTTACCGCAACGACCACTTCGCCGAGGAATACGTCTCCCGGTACGCGGACTGGTCGTGGAGCATCGACGACGCCGAAGGCAACGTGGTCGACCTGCTCAACAAACTGGAACAAGGCGACGACCTGAAGGCCTACGATCGCAAGCCGATCATTCTGTCCTGCGGACCGCTGCCTATGATGAAGGCCGTGGCCGACTGGGCCGCCGAACGCGGCATCCCCGCGCAGCTGAGCATGGAACAGCGCATGGGCTGCGGCTATGGCACCTGCGTGCTGTGCACCATCGACACCGTGGACGGCCGCCTCAAGGTCTGCTCCGACGGACCCGTGTTCACCCGCGAACAGCTCGGATGGGGGAAGTGACGATGAGCGCAAACAACCAGTCCGCGCAGGGCGGCGACAACCACATCAACCTGTACGAGCCCCACGTGTGGAAGCACCACACCAAGGTGGCCGGTCTGGAATGGAAGAATCCGGTCGGCACCGCCTCCGGCACCTTCCAGTACGCCGCCGTCCGCTGGTTCTACGACGTCAGCCAGCTCGGCGCCGTATGCACCAAGGGCGCCTCGCCCGTACCGTGGGAAGGCAATCCCTCGCCGCGCACCGCCGAATCGCCGGCCGCGAACATCAACGCCGTGGGCCTGCAGAATCCCGGCATCGACCATTACTTGGCCGAGGACCTGCCCAAGCTCAAGGCCGCGGGCGCGTTCGTCATCTCCAATGTCGCCGGACATTGCGATGACGATTACGCGGCGGTCGTGGAAAAGCTCGCCGACTCCGACGCGGACATGCTGGAAATCAACGTCAGCTGCCCGAACGTTTCCGCCGGCGGCATGAGCGTGGGCACCGACCCGGTGGCCCTCGCCAATCTTATGGACCGGCTGCGCCCGATGACCGACAAGCCGATGATCGTCAAACTCACGCCGAACGTCACCGACATCACCGTGCCGGCGCGCGCGGCCGTGGAACATGGCGCCGACGCGTTGAGCATGATCAACACGCTCAAAGGCATGCGCATTAACATTCGCACCGGCAAGCCGATCATCGCCAACGTCACCGGCGGCGTATCCGGCCCGGCCGTGCTGCCGGTCGGCCTGGCAGCCGTCTATCGGGTGCGCACCGCACTGCCGGAGATTCCGATCATCGGCCTCGGCGGCATCGACAGCGGCGAGAAGGCGCTCGAATACCTGTACGCCGGCGCGAACGCCGTCGAAGTGGGTGCGGCCGCGCTCTTCGACCCGGTGGCCCCGCTGCGCGTCGCCCGCGAACTCGACGACCTGTTGGACAGCCGTCCCGAACTCGCTGCTAAACTGGCCGCAGGACAGACTTGGAGGTAAGGAACATCATGGCAGAAACACTCGCACATCGCTTCACTGAATTCCTGTTGGAATCCAACGCGCTGAAGTTCGGCGACTTCACGCTGAAGTCCGGCCGCAAGAGCCCGTACTTCATCAACGCCGGCGCCTTCGACGACGGCAAGAAGATCGCCGCGCTCGGCGCGTTCTACGCCGAAAAGATTAGCCAGGCCATCGTGCACAACACGATTCCCCGCAACATCGACACCGTGTTCGGCCCTGCCTACAAGGGCATTCCGCTGGCCGTGTCCACCGCGATCGCGCTGACCGCCGGCCACAACATGACCGTCGGATACACCTTCGACCGCAAGGAGAAGAAGGACCATGGCGACGGCGGCTGGATGGTTGGCACCCGCTGACCGACGGCATGAAGGTGCTGCTCGTGGACGACGTGATGACCGCCGGCACCGCCGTGCGCGAAGTCATCCCCAAACTCAAGGCCGAGGCGAACGTCGAGGTCGTGGGTCTCGTGCTCTCCGTGGACCGCATGGAGAAGCCAAGGACTCCGACATGTCCGCCGTGAAGGCCGTGGAAGCCGAATTCGGCTTCCCGGTGCTCTCC
>ENA-OQNA01000191-OQNA01000191.1-human-gut-metagenome-genome-assembly--contig:-NODE-191-length-19411-cov-2.510734_pt1 | contig 19411 bp, 20 predicted proteins | sample MGYA00242625_ERZ504872 | MGnify/ENA primary metagenome ERZ504872 (study PRJEB26092, sample SAMD00036425) | human gut metagenome | host: Homo sapiens | study: EMG produced TPA metagenomics assembly of...
GTCATAGGTATCGTTCTTGTCCAGCGGAAGGTTCATGGTGGTGTTGTTGTCACCGTAGATCAGTTCGGCCCGCAGCTTGGAACCGCTGCTGCGTGCACTGCGCACCAGCAGCAGAACGGCGGCAATGCTGCACATTGCTTTAAACGCTGCGAAGGAGCGCGGAACGACGCTTGTGGTGGCTTCGAGCGCGGGCGACACGCTTATAGAACTCATTAAAATGCAGGAAGAGATCGGGACAAATGTGCCGATGGTCATGGTGGGGCAGGCGTACGGCTACCCGAAGCAGGGCGTGAACACCATGACGGACGAGCGGCGCGCGGAGTTGACCGCAGCCGGTGTGCATATCATTCATGCCGCGCACGCTTTGAGCGGTGCGGAACGCGGCATCAGTCGTAAATTCAGCGGCGCGTACCCGGTGGAGATCATGGCGCACACGCTGCGCATGTTCGGACAGGGCACGAAGGTTTGCGTGGAGATCGCCATGATGGCGCTGGATAACGGCGCGATTGAGCTTAATAAGCCGGTTGTCTGTGTGGGCGGCTCGGCGCGTGGTGCGGACACCGCGTGTATCATCACGCCGGCATATACGGCAGACTGCCTTGACACGAAAATTCACGAGATTCTCTGCAAGCCGGGTTTGTATTAAATCATAAAGCAATGACAAAAGCTCTGCGCCTGAAATTCGGTGCAGAGCTTTTTGCTGTCTCACATTATCGTTTGCCGCGCTTTTTGGGCGGCTCGCCTGTCCAACGGCGGCTTTGGGGCGCCGGCGGTTGACTCGTTCTGCCGTGCTTTGCGCCGTTTTTGTTTTTACCGTCAAACGGTTTATTGCTGTTTGCGGCGGGCTTTGGGGGAGCAAAACGGGTATCGCCGTGGCGGGGGCGCAAAAGGCAGTTTTTGCCTGTGCCAATGAGGTCGCGGCGATTCGCTTTGATGAGCGCTTCTGTGACGAGGTCGTAATTTTTCGGGTCACGGTACTGGATGAGCGCGCGCTGCATCGCTTTTTCGTGCGGGTCGCGCGCGACGTATACAGGCTTCATTGTGCGCGGGTCGAGCCCCGTGTAGTACATGCAGGTCGAGATCGTGGACGGGGTGGGGTAGAAGTCCTGCACCTGCTCCGGCATATAGCCGAGGTCGCGCAGATATTCCGCGAGCTTTACGGCGTCCTGTAAGGTGGAGCCGGGATGCGAGGACATGAGGTACGGCACGAGGTACTGGTTGAGGTGCATTTCTTCGTTCAGCTCTTTGTAGCGCTTGACGAAGCGGCGATAGACGGAATTCTGCGGCTTACCCATCATGCGCAGCACGCCGTCGGAAATATGCTCCGGTGCGACTTTAAGCTGGCCGCTGACGTGGTATTTAACAAGCTCGCGGAAGAACGTTTCGTCTTTGTCATTGATGAGGTAATCGAACCGAATGCCGGAGCGCACAAAGACCTTTTTCACTTTGGGCAATGCGCGCAGCTTGCGCAGGAGGGAAACGTAATCCGTATGGTCGATCTCCATGTTGGGGCATGGCTCCGGGAACAGACATTGGCGGTTTTTACACACGCCGACCTTCATCTGCTTTTTGCAGGCGGGCTTGCGGAAGTTTGCCGTGGGGCCGCCGACGTCATGAATGTAGCCTTTAAAATCGGGATCCTCGGTCATTTTTTTCGCTTCTTCCAAAAGCGATTCGTGGCTGCGGGACTGAATGATGCGGCCCTGGTGGAACGTCAGCGCGCAGAAGCTGCATGCGCCGAAGCACCCGCGGCAGCTGGCAAGACTGAATTTCACTTCTTCAATGGCGGGGATGCCGCCGAGGGCTTCGTAATCCGGGTGATAGGTGCGCGTATAGGGCAGGGCGTAGGTGTCATCCATTTCTTCGGTCGAAAGCGGCATCTGCGGAGGATTCTGCACGACGAACAGGTGGTCGTCCGGGTAGGGCTCGACGAGCGTTTTCGCCGTGAACGGGTCGGTGTTGAGATACTGATTGTAAAAGCTTTTCGCGTACAGCTCTTTACTGGTGGAAATCTTATCGAAGCCGGGGAGATGGAGCACGTCGTCGCCGTCGGGCGCGATGTGCGTTTTATACACGGTGCCGCGGATGAACGTGAGCTCCTGCACGGGGATGCCGCTGCGCAGGGCTTCGGCAATCTCGACGTATGGAGCGCTCGCCCATGCCATAGGAAATGATATCCGCGCCGGAATCGAGCAGGACGGAGCGCTTCATTTTGTCCGACCAGTAATCATAATGCGCAAGGCGGCGCAGGCTGGCCTCGATGCCGCCGATGATGATGGGCGTTTTCTTAAACGTGCGGCGGATGAGGTTGGAATATACGATGACGGCGTAATCCGGGCGCAGGCCCATTTTGCCGCCGGGGGAGAAAAAGTCGCTGCGGCGGCGCTTTTTGGCGACGGAATAGTGGTTCACCATGGAATCCATATTGCCGGCGGAAACGAGAAAGCCAAGTTTTGGCTCGCCGAGTGTGCACACGCTTTCGGGGTCGCGCCAGTTCGGCTGTGCGATAATGCCGACCGTGAAACCGTTTGCTTCGAGAATGCGGGAGATGATCGCTGTGCCGAACGACGGGTGGTCGACGTAGGCATCGCCGCTGATGTACACGAAATCGAGCTGTTCGATGCCGCGTACCGCCATATCTTCTTTTGAAACAGGTAAAAAAGCCGTTCTGTCTGATTTGTTCATGAAAGTTCCTTTAAATGCTGCCGGTCAGAATGCCGCACGGCTCTGTCCAGTCAAAGTGTTTCGTTTCCTCGCCGAGCTTCCACACGGCGGGACAGGTGGTCTCGTGCCAATCGAGCGGGCGCGCGGTGGGCTGGGGCTGACTTGCGCGGCGGAAAGCGTCGCGGATGATGGCTTTGCGCTCGCCGTTTAAAATGGAAGCCGGAACGGAGAGCAGCGTGGGTGTGCCGCTTTTTGCCACAAGCTCCAGCCAGCGCATGCCGAGCGTTTCATCGATGGCATCGGTGAGCGGTACGCAGTCGGCATCAATGGCGAAGAAGCGGTCGTGCATCGGCGCGGTGAATGCCAATGTGTTCATGCCCATGCGGCGCGTACGTGCCCAGAGCTTGCCGCTGACGTCATCGCCGGTGCGATTGAGGTGCATGAGCCCAGCGCCAAGGTGGCCGAAACAGTTGCAGCCCATGACTATGGCGTCACCCGCGGCAGCTAAGATGCGTTTATATAATTCAATTAAAATTTCGGCCGTCGTGCGGGTCTCGTCCGCAAAGCGCCAACCGCTGTCCGTGAGCTCGTCGCCCATTTCAAAGCCCCAACGGCCGAGTACGTCGTAGGAAGTGAAATCGTGCTTGATGAGCTTGTAACCCCAGCTTGAGACGGTGTGGATGTCCTCCGCGATGTGGTCGAGCACTTCGGGCACGGAGGGGTCGAGGTATTCGGGGTCACGCTTCGAGCGCCAAGAGGCGGGAATACTTTCGCTGTGATCCCATAATAAACGTACCCAGATGCCCGGCTGTATGCCGGATTCGCGCAGCTTTTTGGCGAGGTCCGGCATGTCCGGAAAGCCCTTGTTGCCCGCGCGCCACGGGCCGCCGTTGTAGTTATCCGCACGGTCAATTTGCCAGCAGTCGTCGATGATGAACCACGGGCGGTTTGCGAGCCCCTCGGTGAGTTCGGCGAGGGCCTTCGCTTCGCGCACGAACGTCATCTTCCGTGGCATGCCCGTAGGCATGGTACCAGTTATCGCGCCGTAGACGGGGATTTACGGCAGAATGGGGTTCGGGCTCAAAACGGAGAAAAATTCACCCATGGCAGTAAAGCCGTCGGCGTCTTCGTATTCTGCGCGGCAAAGCTCCGCAGCGCAGAGGGTGCGGCCGTTTAAGCGCACGCCGAGACCGCCGCAGCGCACGTCGAGATATACGCTGTACCCGGTGCTTTCGGCTGTCCACCAGCACATGGCAGCGGGCTGCGTGTGCACGCCGAAGGCTTCGGTCTTGTTGCCGCTCTGCAGGAAGAAGTACCACGGCATGACGCGATGGGGGACATAACCGCGCCATTCATAGTCGCCGTAGCCGCGCTCCCAAACACCGCCTAAAACCTGCGCTTTTTCGGGCAGCGGGTCCGCGAAATAGAGCGTGACGCGCTGCACGGGCGATGTGTCAGCGGTGACGTATACGCGCAGAGCTTCGCCGTTCGGCTTTAACTCGACGGTGATGTCTTTATAGGTAGTTGGATTTTGAAACGGAAGGAATTTTTCTTCGTCGTCGGTTTTTAAGAGCATGCCGGTGGGCATGGGAAATTTTTTTGGATTCATAGGGGTGCTCCTTCGGTCATGGATGCTTTTTTATAGTATAACACAGGATATGCAAAAAGGAAAGTGATGAAATTCCGTGAAAGCTGTACGAAAAATTCGTTTGATTTTCTTCCTTGTCAACCGTGCAAAGGTGTGCTATGCTTTAACATGTACGCACAACTGAGTTTTGTATCGGTTGACAGTTTCAATGGAGAGGACAATAAAAATGAAAGAAAAATTTAAAGACAGTGCACTTTCCCCGAAAGAGCGTGCGGAAGACCTGCTGCCGCGCCTGACGCTGCGCGAAAAGGTCGGTCAGGTGAATCAGAAGCTTTACGGCTTTCAGAGCTACACCTGCAACGGCGAGCACGTGGAGCTTGCGGACAGCTTTAAAGAAGAAGTAGAAAAATGGGGCGGCCTCGGTGTGCTTTACGGCTTATACCGCGCAGACCCGTGGGCGAATAAGGATTATACGACCGGCCTTACCGGCGTGAACGCAATCCGCGCCTATAATCTGGCGCAGCACTATGTACTGGAGCACTCTCGCTTCGGCATTCCGATGCTGATGAGCAGCGAGTGCCCGCACGGCCACCAGGCGCTCGACGGCTATTTGCTGCCGGTGAACCTCGGCATGGGCGCAGCGTGGAACCCGAAGCTCGTTGAAGAGGGCTTTAAGGTCGTTGGCGAGCAGCAAAAAGAAATGGGCGTGGATTTTGCGCTCGTTTCCATGCTGGACATTCTGCGTGACCCGCGCTGGGGCAGAAGCGAAGAGTGCTACGGCGAAGATCCGTACCTCTGCGGTCAGAACGCTGCTGCGGCGGTGAAGGGCTGTGCGAGCGCCGGTTTGGAGGTTGTTGCGAAGCACTTCTGCGCACAGGGCGAAACGACCGGCGGCGTAAACGCCAGTGCGGCGCGCATCGGCGAGCGCGAACTGCGCGAAATTCATCTGCCCGCGATGAAGGAGGCCGTGAAAGCGGGCGCGACGGGTGTGATGGCAGCATATAATGAGATTGACGGTGTGCCGTGCCATGCGAATGAGTGGCTTTTAAAGGACGTGCTGCGCGAGGAGCTTGGCTTTGACGGCATCGTGATGGCGGACGGCGTAGCGATTGACCGTCTCGGTATGCTGACGGGTAACGACAAGGCGGCAAACGGCGCGTATGCTTTAAATGCAGGCGTGGACGTGAGCCTGTGGGACGACAGCTTCCCGCATCTGGAAGAAGCCGTGGAGCGCGGGCTCGTTTCCGAAGAAACGCTCGACAAGGCGGTTCTTCGCGTACTGGAGCTGAAATTTGCGCGCGGGTTGTTTGAGCACCCGTACCTTGAAGAAAAACCGCTGACGGAATACAATGTGCCGAAAACGTTTCCGCAGAGCCTTGAAATTGCGCGGCAGTCGGCAGTGCTGCTCAAAAACGACGGTGTTCTGCCGCTGAAAAAAGAGAAGAAGCTGCGTATTGCGGTCATTGGCCCGAACGCAGACGCGCTGTATCAGCAGCTTGGCGACTACACACCGCCGCTGCGTGACGGTGTGGGTGTGACGGTGCTTGACGGCATTCGGAACGAATTTAAGAACGCCGATGTACGCTATGCGCTCGGCTGCACGATCTGCGACGACGATACTTCCGGTATTGCGGAGGCGGAGAAGCTTGCGGAGGAGAGCGACCTCGTCATTTTGGCGCTGGGCGGTTCTTCAAGCCGCTTTGCGGGCGCGGAGTTTGACACGAACGGCGCGGCAATCGTCGGTACGAAATTGCAGATGGATTGCGGCGAGGGCGTGGATACCTCTGATGTGCGTCTGCCGGGCGCGCAGAACGAGTTGGCGAATGCCGTGTTTGAAAGCGGCAAGCCGGTCGTAACGGTGCTCATTTCCGGCCGCCCGCATGCTATCCCCGAGATTGCGGAAAAGAGCGATGCGGTGCTGTGGTCGTTCTATCCGGGCCCGTGGGGCGGCACGGCCATTGCGGAAGTTTTGAGCGGCGCGGCAGATCCGTGCGGCTGCCTGCCGGTTTCTGTGCCGCGCACAACGGGACAACTGCCGGTGTACTACAACGCCCGCGCTTCCTACGACATGATGCGTTACCGTGATTTGGAGAACACGCCGCTGTACCCGTTCGGCTTCGGTTTGCACTACACGACGTTCAAGACGACCGTAAAGGACGGCACGCCGGAAATTTCTATTGCGACGCTTGAAAACGGAAAAGCGCATACCGTGACGTGCGAGGTGGAAAACACCGGCAGCACAGCGGGCCATGCGACGGTGCAGCTGTACATTCAGGGCGTGAGCGGCACAATCGTCCGCCGCGTGCGCGAGCTGAAAGCATTTGAGAAGGTGTATCTCCAGCCCGGCGAAAAGAAGACGGTAGAACTGAAGCTTGACTGTGACGCACTGAGCATCTGGAACCGCAAAATGCAGTTTGCGCCGGAAGAGAGTAAAGTAGAGCTTTACGTTGAGGAAAGCGGCAGCAAGGTCTGGAACGGCGAGCTGAAAATTACGAAGTAAACGAATATAGTCAAAACAAAAGCACCGTGCCGCACAAGGACACGGTGCTTCGTTTATTGCAGTTGTGCGATGCTCGTCTTCGCGACGTACGTTCGGTCATACGGTATATGTTGCCTGTTATTGCAAAAAGGTTGTTTAGCGGATGTCCTTGTACTCGGATTTTTCTGCGCGGCGCTGCTGGATGTAGGTGATGAGCTCAAAGAGACCGTCTGCTAAAATGCTGATGCCGAAGAACATGATGGCGGCTTTTGCGGCACGGAACGGATTTACGAGCAGCACGATGCCGAGAATGAGCGGCAGTACGGCGGAGATGAGTACCCAGAAGCGGTAGGGGCTGTACACCGAGAGGGCATCAACGGCGAGCGGCATTTTTCCGATGCCGTCTACAAGCAGCATGATGCCGAGCGCGATGGGCAGGAAAGAGAGGACGACGTACGGGCGGGAAAAGCAGAAAATACCGAACGCAAGGCAGAGAATGCCGATGACGAGCGTGCCGCCTGCAGTGAAGCCGAGGTTTCTGGCTTTTATAAAATACCAGAAGCTATGTGCGGCGTACAAAATGAGTGCAGCGGCGATGCCCCAGCAAAAGACGGTGCCGGACATGCCCGGCCAAAACGTGAGCACAAGGCCGAGCGCCATGTAAAGGACGGACGCCCAAAGAGACGTGGTGCGGAAGAAAATGTTTTTCATGAAGATAAGTCCTTTCTATAATAGAGTAATGGAGTGTGTATTTCTAAAGGCGGTTTTGACCGCCTTTCAAGAACCCCCTTGATAGGGTTTCTTGCGGCGCAACAATTCACCGGATTGTTGCGCCTATTTTCCTGATCTTAGTTAGGCAAAGGGTGTTTCGACTTTTGCGAAAGTCGACTCAGGGCTTTGCCCCGAGCCCCCACCAACTTTTTGAAAAAAGTTTGAACAAAGACTTTATTCGTCTCGCTTTTCGTCAGCTTGTGCGCTTTAGTTCAAAATGATTTTTGGAGAAGTTTAAAATGCCTTCGTCGCGCATTTTGCCCATTTCTTTGGAAAGTGCGCTGCGGTCTACGCTGAGGTAATCCGCAAGCTGCTGGCGATTGAACGGGATTGTGAAGCTGTCGCTGTTTTCGCGGATGGCCTGAAACGACAGGTATGAAATGAGTCGCCCGCGTATCGTTTTCGGTGCGGTGTGGAAAATGCGGCGCGAAAGCGACAGGTTTTTCTGCGCGCTGACGAGCAGCAGGTTTTCAATCAGCTTGCCGTGGTGCCCGCAGTTTACGGCGCACGGGGAGAGGATCTGCGCGGTTTTCAAAAACAGAACGGTGCAGTTTTCTGCGGCGGCGACATTGACGAGCATCGGCTCGTTCGGCACGCAGGCGTAGGTCTCTGCAAAGACCTGCCCGGGGCCGACTTTATCGAGCACGCTGCGGTTGCCGAAAATGTCGTCGCTTTCGATCGTCACGCTGCCCGTGAGCACGATGCCGAGCGCGTTTGTGTGCTCGCCTGCGTGGCAGATGAGATCGCCCTTTTTATAGCTGCGCGTTTCCGTTTTTAGGTGCTCGAGCAAAACGCCGAAATCGCCTGCGGGGATGCCCCGAAACAGCGGCGAGCGCCCTAAGATGCTGTAATCCGTAAAATAGCCTCCTTTTTTCAATCTTCGTTGTTATAACAACATACTTTACAGCCTAATCGTAGTATACTGTGTTCGTAAAGTCAAGAGAAAACCTTGTGGCTTTTGCAAAATTTAAGAATTGGAAGGAATTTTGAATATGATCCGTACCATCGTTCACTTTGATGAAGAAAAATGCAACGGCTGCGGCCTGTGCGCGAATGCCTGTCAGGAGGGCGCCATCGGCATTGTAAACGGTAAGGCGAAGCTGCTGCGCGACGATTACTGCGACGGTCTCGGCAACTGCCTGCCTGCATGTCCCACGAACGCAATCTCTTTTGTGGAGCGCGAAGCGGCGGCGTTTGACGAGGAAGCCGTGAAAATGGCTATGGCAGAGAAAGCCGCGAAGAAAGAGGCAGAGGAAATGGCAGAAAAGCTCGGCACGCCGAAGTTCACCGGCTGCCCGGGCAGCATGGCACGCGCTATTGAGAGAAAGCCCGTAAATACGGATAACAGTGCGGTCAGCGGCAAGATTGAATCCGAGCTGCGCCAGTGGCCGGTGCAGATTAAATTAGCGCCGATCCGCGCCCCGTATTTTGACGGCGCGAACCTGCTGATTGCGGCGGATTGCACAGCGTATGCGTATGGTGATTTTCACCGCGATTTTGTGCACAACCGAAAAGTGCTCATCGGCTGCCCGAAGCTCGATGAGGGCGATTACACCGAAAAGCTGACGGAGATCATCCGTCAGAACGACATCAAGAGCTTGACAATCGTGCGCATGCAGGTGCCGTGCTGCGGCGGCCTTGAGCGCGCGGCAGTGAATGCACTGAAGGCGAGCGGCAAGTTTATCCCGTGGCAGGTGAAGGTCATCGCGACCGACGGCAGTCTCGTAGAATGAGGACGGGAAATCAAGCGTGGGATGCGCTGCTGGGGGCGCTTGTGGGCGTTGTCCGCGCGGAGCAGAAAAACGCGAAGACCGTGGAAACGGACAGAGTGCTTTTTGAGGGCTTTGCCGCGCTTGCGGAGGATGATGAAACGGCGTTGCAGAACATGCTGGCGTGCGCCCACGCGGAGAAAAACCGCATTGCGCCGGACTGTGCGTATTGCGCCATGCCGTGCGGCAGCACGAGCGATTTAGATTTCGGCACTGTGCGCAACGCGCGGGAGGCTGTGCGGAAGCAGAAATTTGCCATCACCGAACGATTGATCGAAATCGCGCTGGGGATGCTTTGCAAGCTCGAAAGCGGTGAGTTGGGCGAAGACGAGCTTTTTGTGTTTCACAAAGCCGTGTTTGCGCTCGGCGAAGATTGGAGCCCGGAGGAGCTTGAAGAGATGCTTGAAACTCTGAACTGAACCGTTTTATTGCAAGGAGGAAGCTGCGGCTTTCCTCCTTGACTTTTTTAACTTGATATTGTATGATGAGCACAAAGAGGGTGAGATTTGTGACCGATTATACATTGCAGCCGATTCCCGGCAAGACGCTTTCGCGCCGACTGCCGGAGGGCACAGCGCTCGTTTTAGAGGGAGGCGGCCTGCGCGGCTATTACAGTTGCGGCGTGATGGAAGCGTTCATGGAAAAAGATCTGCTGTTTCCGTATATTATCGGCGTTTCGGCGGGCGCAGCGAACGCGCTTTCGTACATATCGGGCCAACCGGGGCGCAGCCGAGAGATCATTGAACACTATGTCGGGAACCCCGATTATGTGAGCACGCGAAATCTTTTGACAAAGCACACGATGTTCGACTTTGATTATATTTTCGGCACGGTGCCGGAAAAGCACATTTTTTTCGACTGGGACAAGTTTCATGAGCAAGACACGCGCTTTTTGACCGGCGCGATGAACTGTGCGGACGGCAAGACCGTTTGGTTTGAAAAGGACACGCTAAAAGCGCCGTTTATGGCTTCGCGTGCATCGTGCTCCGTGCCGCTCATCACGAAAATTCAGCATTATATGGGCTATGACCTCTTGGACGGCGGCATCAGTGACCCGATTCCAATCGAAAAGTCGCTTGCAGACGGCAACACGTTCCATGTGATCGTTTTGACGCGCAACAAGGGCTACCAAAAGGAACCGTTTGGGCACACGGCGTTTTTGAAAGCGGCGTTTCGCAAGTACCCTGCTGTGGCAGAAGCGATGCGCACGCGGCATGAGATTTATAACCGCCAGTTGGCGTTGTGTGAAAAGCTTGAAAAAGCGGGCAGGGCAGTCATCATTCGTCCGTTAAAGCCGCTCAACGTCAGCCGCACAAAGGCGGAGGTTCCTGCGCTGCTCGCTTTACATGACGAGGGACTTTATGAGGGGCGCGCGGCACTCGGTTCAATTAAAGAAATGCTTAGTATTAAACTCTAACAAAAATAAAGGAGGCATTTTCATGACACTTTTTAAAATGGAAAACCGCAGAAACTTTGGGTTTTCCGCAGAAAATCCAACAGGCACAAAAGGCGGCGGCACACGCGCCAAGGACTGTGAAAAGCTGAGTCCATGCATTCAAATTCAGCCCGGCGAGACCGTTACGCTGTGTGACACGGACGGCCCGGGCATGGTGACGCACATGTGGTTCACGGGTTACGTGGGACACTCGTTTATTCTGCGAATCTACTGGGAAAACATGAACAGCCGTCCGTGGAAGCACCGTTTTCGGCATTTTTCGGTTGCGCGTATGACGAGAATTTTTTCTGACCGTCGACGGCAATTACCCGGTTTTGAACTCAGCTGCGATGCTCGTCGCACCGGGGCGCGGGTTCAACAGCTACTTTGAAATGCCGTTCAGAAAACACTGCCGTATTACAATGGAAAATCGCGGTGAAAAGCCAGAGACGCTTTTCTATATGATTTCCGGATGGTATGGAGAGATTCCCGAAAACAGCGGCTAGTTTTCATGACGACATATCGGCAGGAGCATCCTGTGCAGAAGGGACGCTCGTATGTGATCTTGGACGGCGTGCACGGCAAGGGCTGCTTTGCGGGCGTGACGCTGGCTTCCGGCATGAACGGGCACAACACCTGCTGGGTGGAAGGCGAAGCCAAAATGTATATCGACGGCGACACATATCCCACGATGAACTACACGGGCACGGAGGATTACTTCGGCGGCTCGTATGGCTTTGGCAATGACATTTACCTCAACCGCTACCAGACGTTCAGCGGGCTTTATACGGGCTTGTATGCGATTTTGGGCGATACGAAGGAAATGTATAACCACCAAAAGCGCTTTATGCTGTACCGCTGGCACGTGAAAGACCCGGTTTATTTCGATAAGGACTTTAAAATGACGATTGATAACCTCGGCTGGACGGGCCCGCGCTACGACGACTACACGTCTGTGGCATATTGGTACCAGACGGAGCCGAAGCCGGTGCCGTTTACGCTGCCGGAGGACAAAGAGCTTATCATGGAATAAAAGAGGGAGGCACATTGAAAAGAGTTTTGGTCGGCGGATTTTTGGCGCTTATCGGCTCGATATGGGGCGCGGCAATCTTTATTGCCTGCGGCATGAACCTTGTAAGCGGTTGGTCAACGCCGCCGGGGCAGTTTTTCTCGACTATCTCCGAGGTCGGCTTGAACTGGCCGCTGGTGCTTGCGGTTATCGTTACGCTCATTGGGCTTGCGATTTTGGTGAAAGAGTATTTTACGAGAGATAAAAATTAAAAACAGCTTCCGTTTTGGGATTTCTCCAAACGGAAGCTGTTTTGTTTTATTATAGGGTTACTGTGCCGTTATTTGATGCAAAGAGCCGGCGCATTTCGGCGCGCAGGCCGCGCAGGGCGGGGGAGCTGAGCTCCGGGTCGCGCTCGGTCAGCTCTTTGGCGCACTGCTGCGCTTCCTGCAAAATCTGCATGTCGTTTAACATATCGGCAATTTTGAGCTTCGGCAGGCCGTGCTGGCGCTCGCCGAAGAAATCGCCCGGGCCGCGCAGGCGCAGGTCTTCGTCCGCGACCTTGAAGCCGTCCGTGGTGCTGCAAAAGAGCCTTAAACGCTGTAATGTTTCATCGTTTTGTGCTTCCGTCACCAGAATGCAGGTGGAGGCGTATTTGCCGCGGCCGACGCGTCCGCGCAGCTGGTGTAACTGCGAAAGGCCGTAGCGCTCGGCGTTTTCAATCATCATGATGACGGCATTCGGCACGTCCACGCCGACCTCGACGACCGTGGTGGACAATAATAATTTCGTGCGGTTTTCGGCGAAATCGGTCATGACGGCGTCCTTTTCCTTCGGCTTCATCTTGCCGTGCAGAATGCCGATGGGCATGTCACCGAAGTAATCGCGCACAATCTTTTCATACGCCGCGATGCTTGCCGCGTCGCTTTCACCCTCTTCGATAAGCGGGCAGACGATGTACGCCTGTCGTCCCTCGTCGATGTGCTTTTTGATGTACCCGAACGCGCGGCGGCGCTTTGGCGGGTCGATGAGATACGTTTCGATGGGCTGACGTCCCGGGGGAAGCTCATTTAGAACGGAAACGTCGAGGTCGCCGTAAATCATCAGCGCCAAGGTGCGGGGGATTGGTGTGGCGCTCATGACAAGTGTGTGCGGGAAGTTGCCCTTTTTCGCGAGCGCGGTGCGCTGATTGACACCGAAGCGGTGCTGCTCGTCCGTGATGACGAGCGCGAGGGACGAGAACTCCACGCCGTCACTGATGAGTGCGTGCGTGCCGACAGCAAGCTGAATCTCGCCGGTCTTGAGCCCCTTAATGGCTTCGCGTTTTGCTTTGGCGCGCATGCTGCCCGTGATGAGCACCGTTTTGATACCGCAGGGGGCGAGGAGATTGGAGAGGGACTCGTAGTGCTGCGCCGCCAGAATTTCCGTAGGAGCCATGAGCGCCGCCTGAAATCCGTTTTGAATGACCGTGTGGCACAGCGCCGCCGCCACGGCTGTTTTACCGCTGCCGACATCGCCCTGAATGAGGCGGTTCATCGGGTGCGGACCCTGCATGTCGCGGATGCCGTCCTGCACGGCACGCTGCTGTGCGCCGGTCATCGTGAAGGGGAGCAGGGCGGCAAACTCTTTTGTATAATCCTTTTTGAGCGGATACGGATTTTCGCGCACACCTGCGCGGCGGATCTCCGCCATGCCGAGCTGCAAGACGAGCAATTCCTCGAATACGAGCCGCCTGCGCGCCGTGGAAAGCGCTTCGGGCGAATTCGGAAAGTGGATCGTTTTGAGCGCGTATTCGAGGCGGCACAGCGCGTATTTCAGGCGAAGCGCGTCGGGCAGCGGGTCTTTGACGGTCTCGGGGAGCAGGCGCAGGGCTTCTTTTACCGCGTTTGCGATGATGCGAGAGGTGAGGCCGCTCGTCTGCGGGTAAACAGGCACCATGTCCTGCATGCGGCTTTCGGGAACGAACTCCGGGGAGGCCATTTCGCGGCGCATGAACGTGCCCGTCACCTTGCCGCGAAATGCGTAGACCGCGCCCTCCGTGAGCAGACTTGTAATGTAGCGGTTATTGAAAAACGTCAGCTGCATGTCGTCTTCGCCGTCCGTGATGGTCGTCTTGTAAAGCGTCATGCCGCCGCGGATACGCTGCTCGACAGGACGGCGCAGCACTGTGCCTTTTTACGATATTCACTTCGTTTAAGAGTGTATTGCGGATGGGCACCGCGTCGCGCCAATCCTCATAAGCGCGGGGATAGAGACGCAGCAGATCGCCCGCCGTGGGCGCGCCGAGCTTGCGGAACAGCTCCGCACGCTTTGGGCCGACTCCCTTTAAAGACGCAATGTACCGCTTCAAATAAAGACGCCATGAAACCTCCGACATAAACGAAAAAGGGCAGGGCATAAAGCCCGCCCTAAGCTGCTTTGAAATTATTCCACGGAAAGAATGAAGTAGTAGACCGGCTGGCCGCCGTTTACGAGGTTGATGTCCACACCGTCGCCTGCCTTGTTCTTGATGAGACGCAGTGCTTCGTTGGCTTCTTCCTCGGTGATGCCTTCGCCGTAAATGAGCGTGATAAACGAGGTGTGCTTATTCATCAGCGCCTTTGCGACCTTGTAGACGGAACGCACCGGCGTGTCGCCGACAAACTCGAGCTTGCCGTTCGTCATGCCCATGGTGTCGCCCTCTTTGATCTTAAAGCCGCCGAATTCGGAATCGCGTGCGGCGAACGTGACCGTGCCGGTCGCGACGTTTTCCGCTGCGGAAAGCATGGCAGAAGCGTTTTCGTCTGCGGAAGCATCCGGGTCAAAGCTTAAGAGTGCGGAGAGACCCTGCGGAATGGTGCGGGTCGGTACGACGATAATCTTGCGGTCGGTGACGAGCGGCACGGCCTGTTCTGCCGCAAGGATGATGTTTTTGTTGTTCGGCAGTACGAAAACCGTCTTTGCCGGGGTGGCAAGAACGGCTTCGACAATGTCCTCCGTGCTGGGGTTCATCGTCTGGCCGCCGCTGACAACCTGTGCACAGCCGAGTTCTTCAAAGAGTGCACGCAGACCGTCGCCTGCCGCTACGGAAACAAAGCCGAGTTCCTCTTCGGGGGAAACGGGCTTTAAGGTCTCCTTTTCCTCTTTGCTGGCCTGCGCCGCTTCGTAAGCCGCGCGGTTTGCGTTATTGAGTTCGGCAGCTTTTTTGTGCTGCTCTTTCATGTTTTCGATTTTTACGGTCAGCAGGGAACCGAATTCCAGCGCTTTTGTGAGCGCCACACCCGGCTGCTCCGTGTGTACGTGCACCTTGATGATCTCCTCGTCATCGACCACAACAACGCAGTCGCCGAGGGTTTCGAGGAACAGACGCAGCTCGTTCGGCTCGGTGGTGACTTCCGGGTCGCGGCCGACGATGAACTCCGTGCAGTAGGTGAAGTTGATCTCGCTGTCAAATTCCGCCGCAACGCTTGCAAAGAACTGGGCGGTCTCCTCGGCCTTTTCGGCTTCGGTCATGTCGGTTTTGACGATCTCACCGTACTTGAAGACCTGCATCATGCCATCGAAAATCATGCAGAGGCCCTGACCGCCGGCATCGACGACGCCTGCTTTTTTCAGAACGGGGAGAAGATCCGGTGTGGTGGCCAGTGCTTCCGCCGCGCCCATGCAGATGGCATCCCAAACATAAATGGGGTCGTTGTCGATCTCGGCTGCCGCAGCGCCTTTTTCCGCCGCCACGCGGGCAACGGTCAAAATGGTGCCTTCGGTCGGCTTCATAACGGCTTTATAAGCGGAATCCACGCCGATGGCGAGCGCCGCTGCGAGCTGTGTACCGTCTGCTTCTACGGTGTCCTCGAGACCCTTCGAGAAGCCGCGGAACAGAAGGGAAAGGATAACGCCGGAGTTGCCTCTTGCGCCGCGCAGCATGGCGGAAGCCGCCGCCTTTGCGACCTTAGCGGTTGTTTCGTTATCCGCAAGCGCCTGCATGGCGTCGCTGCCTGCACCGATCGTCATGGACATATTCGTGCCCGTGTCGCCGTCCGGAACGGGGAAGATGTTGAGGTCATCCACAAATTTCCGGTTTTTCAATATGCTGTTCGCGCCGGAGATGACTGCGTCGCGAAGCTGTTTACCTGTAATCACTGCATACACATCCTGTCTAAAAACGTTCGGAAGGCGAAAAGCCGGCTTCCGATAGATATTTGCATGTATTTTCAAACTACACTATACCATAGTTTGCGGGAAAAAACAAGGGTAATACCGCACAGAAATCACGTTTAGCGCAGGGAGAAACGCTCTGTGCTGCGGGTGAGGCCTGTTTTTTCATCGATATCGAACAAAATGCAGTCGAGCTTGCACGGGCCGTCCGCAAAATCGAACCGCACGGGCATTTTGCTTATCTGCTTTTTGATGACGAGCTCCGCTCTGACGCCGAGTACGGAGTTGATGGGGCCGGTCATGCCGACGTCGGTGATGTATCCGGTGCCCTTCGGCAGAACGGTTTCATCGGCCGTCTGCACGTGTGTGTGCGTGCCGAACACAGCGGAGACGCGGCCGTCTGCATAATAGCCGAATGCGCGCTTTTCGCCGGTGGCTTCCGCGTGAAAATCCACGATGCAGATTTTCGGAAGGTCGGGCGTTTTTAAAAGAGTATCGAGTGTGCGGAACGGGCAGGCGAGGTGCTCGTCAAGGTATACATTGCCCATTAAGTTGATGACGGCGATCTGCGTGCGGCCGAGATCTAAGACGGTCATGCCTTTACCCGGGGCTTCCGGCGGGAAGTTTGCGGGGCGGATGACGCAGTCGCTTTCATCGATATAATCGTAAAATTCGCGGCGGCGGTAGGTGTGGTTTCCGGTGGTGATGATATCCACGCCGCTATCGAGCAGGTGGTTTGCGGAGGCAGGGGTGATGCCGTTGCCGTCCGAGGAGTTTTCGCCGTTTGCGATGACGACATCGATGCCCTTAGTGCGCTTGAAGGCGGGGAGAGTGCGGCGCAGAAAGTCGCACCCGTGGCTGCCCACCACGTCGCCGATACATAATATCTGCATATAGGGGTCCTTTCTTTTAGTCAATATGAAAATCCAGCGTTTTGGCGTTTCTCGGCAAATCTTTTGTGTATTTTAAAAAGCTTGTGACGCGGCGGTCGTATTCGTCCGTGACCGTAAAGCCGAGTGCTTTTGCGGTGCGTTTGGTGAGCTCCGTGAAAAGCTCGCCTGCCTTAAACAGTGCGCGCCAAATGTCTTCTTCGGTGCATGCGGCGAAGGTTTCAAGGTAGCCGTTCCAGATGTCTGCGGGGAGAAGGTCTTTTAAGGCGTCACCGCATTTGCCGGCGCTGTAATCAAACCCGTGCAAGGTACCGGCGTACCATTTCATCATTTGCAGCAGCATTTTGCGAATACAACTTTCCATGTGCGTCTGCGCGAACAAGAGCTGGCCGCGCCACAGACCCTTGGAGACGTACGGCGAGACCCACCAGAACTCCGTGCGGCAGTCAAAAAACATACGCTCGGTCGGATTTTTGACGTAGTGCGTGCTCTCATTCGGCTCCGGCAGCTTCGGCAGGGCGTTGTCTTTATCTAATAATACAACGGAAAGGCGGTCGCCATAACAATATACTTCCCAGCGGTCGATGCTCGATACGGTCAGGTCGATGCGGTTGCCGTCCGCAAACTGCATCAGATAGCACACGAACTCAGGAAAGTGCTCTTCAAAAAGCTCGTTTTCGTCGGTGCGCTCGCAGACGAGAATTTCGCCGAAGTCTTTATGATAGGCTTTTTCCTTGCACGGAGTAAGATCGCGCACGAGGTACACAATGTCAAAATCATTGAACGGGTCGGGCTTGCGGTTCGGGTTTGCACGGGAACCGTTTAAGATGACGGCACGGATATTTTCATCGGCATTTGCATAGCCGAGGATGAGGTCATACATTTCTTTTTCGCTGCGCATAAAAAACTCCTCCGCATTTTATAGGCTTATTTTACTGCAAAACGGGCTTCTTTTCAATGTTCTTTTTGATTTTGGCTTTGTAAAACCCGAAATGTTAAGCAGTTTTACGTGGATTTTACACAAGACTTCTTTTTGAGTTTACAAAACGGCCCTATACTTTCGCTTGTAAACCAAAGGAAAAGATAAAAGGCGAGCAGAAAGCTCCCGAAAGGAAAGAGTAACGTATGAAACTCAGAAAGATCACCGCGGTTCTTGCAGCCGCACTTCTCACCATGACAGCTATGACGGCTTGCTCCGGCGGCGCAGCAAGCTCCGCTTCCTCCGAGACACCGTCCTCCGAATCCTCCGCTGCATCTGCGGAGAGCGCTTCTTCCGAAAGTACATCTTCCGAGAGCGCTTCCTCCGAAGAAACGACCGGCGGCGACATGACCGGCGAAATCACCGTTCTTTCCCGTGAAGACGGCTCCGGCACACGCGGCGCGTTCATCGAGCTGTTCGGCATCGAGCAGAAGAACGACGCTGGCGAAAAGGAAGATATGACGACGGATGATAGCGCAGATTACGAACAGCACCTCCGTTATGATGACCACCGTACAGGGCAACCCGAAGGCCATCGGCTATATCTCCCTCGGCTCCCTTGACGAAAGCGTTGTAAAAGGCCGTGGAGATCGACGGTGCGGCACCGACCGTTGAGAATGTAAAGGCCGGCACCTATAAGGTTGTTCGTCCGTTCAATATTGCAACAAAGGGCGAGGCAAGCGAAGTTGCACAGGACTTCATCAACTTCATCATGAGTGCTGACGGTCAGAAGGTTGTCTCCGAAAACGGTTATATCACCGTTAATGATGCGGCTCCGGCTTACGCGGCATCCGGCGTTTCCGGCAAGGTCGTTGTCGGCGGTTCCTCCTCCGTTACGCCGGTCATGGAAAAACTGAAGGAAGCTTATATGGCGCTGAACCCGGACGTTACCGTTGAAGTGCAGCAGAGCGACTCCACTACGGGCATGACCTCCACCATCGACGGTGCGTATGACATCGGCATGGCTTCCCGTGAGCTGAAGGACAGCGAGCTTGAAGCCGGTCTTACCCGACTGTCATCGCACAGGACGGTATCGCTGTTATCGTCAACAAGGAAAATGCGCTGACCGGCCTTACGAGCGAGCAGGTTTTGAGCATCTACACCGGCGAAACGACCGATTGGTCCGAGCTGCAGTAAGAAACAATCCATAAAACGCAGGAGAGCCGGGCGGAAAGGTTCCGGCTCTTTTTTCGCAAGAAAGCCAATTAAAGCAGTTTTTTTAGTAGTTTTTGAAAGTTTTGAAAGGTGCGTGCAAAACCGTGAAAGTGGAGCAACATTAAAAAGAGCTTTCTCATTGCATATCCTCTTTTTTTCTCACAGCCTGCGTATCGATCTTTTGCCGTTGTTTTTGATCTGCGTGTTTCTGTTTTGCAAACGGTATTCCGGCCATCGGTGAAATCGGCGTGTTTAAATTTCTGCTCGGCACGAAGTGGAAGCCGGGCAACGACATCTACGGCATTCTGCCGATGATCCTCGGCAGCCTCTACGTCACGGCGGGCGCAATCCTCATCGGTGTGCCGATCGGGCTTCTGACGGCGATTTTCCTCGCGAAGTTCTGCCCGAAGGGTCTTTATAAAATTTTGAAACCTGCAACGGAGCTGATGGCTGGTGTGCCGTCCGTTGTGTACGGCTTCTTCGGTCTCGTTGTTTTGGTGCCGCTTGTACAGAACATTTTCGGCGTGGCGGGCAACAC
>ENA-OQNA01000195-OQNA01000195.1-human-gut-metagenome-genome-assembly--contig:-NODE-195-length-19286-cov-7.048176_pt1 | contig 19286 bp, 17 predicted proteins | sample MGYA00242625_ERZ504872 | MGnify/ENA primary metagenome ERZ504872 (study PRJEB26092, sample SAMD00036425) | human gut metagenome | host: Homo sapiens | study: EMG produced TPA metagenomics assembly of...
AATCATTCCGCACTATACTTTCAGAAAAAGGTTTCATGGCAAAGATTCTCATCGCCCGGGGACAGGCGACCATCTATGTCCAGAAGGACGGGTATACCATAACCCAGTCTTTGGGTGAATACGTGTTCCCCGCGGATGACACGGGGAAGATTCTCTCGTCCGTCACTCTCACCTCGACCGTACGGGTGATGTGCGGGGACGAGGAACTCACGGCCTTTACCATCGGTGCGGTGGGTAAGCCGGCGGGATTCTCATCCGTTACCGTCAATAACGGCACGAAGACCTTAACCTACGTTATCACCGCCGGTACGACGACCCTCGCCGACCACGGAACAATAGATATTCCCGTGACAATTTCCGGTATTGTCTATCATCTGTCGTTCGTCTGGTCGAAAGCCAAGGCGGGTATCCCGGGCAAGGACGGGGTCGATGCCGACATGCTCGACTGGGTCAAGGAGTGGAATACGGGTAAGACGCTCATCAACGGCAACACGGTCATCACCCCCAAACTCTTTGCGGGCACGAAAAACAGCGACGGCACCGTCTCCGGGATAGCCATAGGCTCGTTTACACTCAATACGAAGACCTCCTCGGGAACGATCGCCGCAGAGGCGGTAAACGGCATCTATGGATTTAGGGATGGCTACAAAACCTTCTATGTAGATAACGGCGGTAACGCCCAGTTGGGTTATGGCGACCAGTATGTCAGGTATAACGCCACGACAGGCAAGGTCGAGTTCGGCAGCGGAGTGAGTCTGAACTGGGTCGGTGCGACCTACATCGACAAGGACGGCGTCTTTACCGGAACACTCTCGGCCGATACGATTAAGACGATTTCCATCAGTGCTTCCCAGATCACATCGGGGATTATCGCTGCGGCACGCATCGACACGGCGGCGTTGAAAGCCTCCTTGATTACCGCCGGAAACATCGAAGCTCTGACCTTGAACGTTACAAAAGGGAAAATCGGCGGCTGGACGGTGGATGCCGACTCCCTTTACCGGGGTACGAAGAACAACACTGTGGGGAGCTGCACCTCTGCCGCAGGTAGCATTACGCTCGGCTCGAACGGTATCCGGGGCTATAAATGGCGGCTGGATGCCTCGGGAGCCGGAGCGGTCGCGGGCGGCAACATCGCGTGGGACGCTTCGGGCAACGTCACGTTCGCCTCGACGGTCAGTGCCTTGTGGACGGCACCTATCGGCTCCCTCACCACGGCTTTGGGCGGCAGCGGCTATCCCAAGCTGACGAAGATCACGGCCGACGGAATCTATACCGGCAGTATCACCGCCTCGCAGATTACCGCAGGAACCATCTCCGCCGACCGCATAGCGGCAGGCAGTATAGCGGCCTCGAAGCTCGATGCCGCCAGCATCAGGTCCTCCATCATCAACACGGACTATATCAACGGCCTGAGCTGTACCTTCACCAAAGGAAAAATCGGCGGCTGGATGATCGGGGCTTCGGCCCTCACTGCCACGCATATCTCGATAGACAGCGGCAACAGACGCATCGCGGTGTACGGGGCCAATTCGGGTGTCGCTAGCGGGCAGCGGGTGCAGCTCTACTACAACAGCGACACGGACTTCGGGCTCTATACCACGGACAGTGCAGGGTACTGCGTGGCACAGCTGGGTTCGAGCAACAGCATAGCCGGCTGGACGATCGACACGACTTCCATTCGCAAGGGCAACGTGTCGCTGGGCAGCGACGGCTCGATCATCAACTCCACGAAATGGAAACTGAACACGACGTTCGGGGCAGATCGCCTCGGGCAACATTGCATGGGACACTGCCGGGAACGTTACGTTCGGGGCTTCCGTATCGCTGCAATGGAAGAACGACATCGAAGCGGCCAAGGTTACGAACTTCGGCTATCGATATTACAAGAAACTCATCATCAACGGCGACGAAGCGACCTATTATCCAGTCGTTTTCAAAGGTGGCGACCAGAACATCAAACGTACCATTCTCGTCCGTCGGGGATATGCCGAGCAGGCTCCGGTCTCGTGGAACACATCCACGCACAAAGGAGGTCTGATCGTACTTATCAAAACCAACTTCGGCGGTTGGGGTGGCATTGCCTATTCATGGGATATCTATGACCTTTCCGAGACCTACTGCCGGATGTTCGCCGGGGCGCAGCTGTGCGGCAACTACTGCATGTTCGCCGTCTTCCTGCGTGGCGGCGGCGATACGGGTGCCGTGTACCACCTCTACTCCGACCAGCCGATAGAGAGCAGCAGTTATAGTCCTTCGCCGATTCCGGCAGCTCCGCAAATCGCTTACGGCAACGACCTTATCTTCCAGAGCGGTTCCACACAAGCCTATGCCCCCGCGCCGCGCACCCTCACGGCTGCCGTCGAGGAGGAGATCCGCCGCCATCGGTTCATTGCTCTGGCGCAAAGCACGGACAGCACGCTTGCGGCGCACCCGCTGACCTATATCGGCTCGACAGGGATTTACACGGGCACCCTTACCGCGGCGCAGGTCAACGCCGTGGCGATCGATGCCGGCAGTATCAAGACGGGAACACTTTCGGCAGACCGTATCGCCGCGGGCAGCATCAGCGCCTCGAAACTCGATGCCGTGGGTATCAAGTCGTCCATTATCAATACCGATTACATCAACGGTCTCAGCTGCACGTTCACGAAGGGCAAGATCGGCGGTTTCTCCATCGGCAGTGACAACATGACCATAGGGAACGTCGGAGCTGTGGGTGCCATCCCGTTGCAAATCCGTTCCGCCTCCACGGGCAGCGGTTACTGGTACACGGGAGCCTACAAGCCGCTGGGTATATGCCTTACGTGGTATCAGAGCAGCAATGCAGGGCATATCGTCCTCGGGCAGGTGGCGGCATCCGGCAACAGTGTCAAGACCGGATTCATAGGTCTTCAGATGATGTCATGGGACAATCTGGAATACTTCTGCCTCTCGGTGAACTATACCAAAAGCGGCAGCAAGGAGGTATACAACCGTATCGCGGGGTGGGACTTCGACCACAACCATATCTGGAAAAACAACATCTCGCTGGGCAGCGACGGATCTATCGCCAACTCCACGAAATGGAGTCTGAACAACGACGGGTCTGGGCACATAGCCTCGGGTAATATCTCATGGAATGCCGCCGGCACGGTTACCTTTGCCGCATCCGTATCCGCCCAGTGGACTACGGGCATCACGACGGCGCAGGAACTCGCTTCGGCCATGGCGTTCGGGAAGATGCTCTACCGCGACCCGACTTTCTGGAACGGAAACAACGGTGTCGTGGTTTACAACAACTCCCAGAACGGTATGGTGACCGTTACCCGGCAGCAGGATGCCACGGCACCCAATGACAGCAAGTATGTCCTGAAAATCCAGACCAGCGGCAGTGCCAGCCCTCGCAACGGAGGCTTCTATTTCGGGGCGAAATGCGGTTACCGCAAGGTGCTCGTCGCCCGCATTATCGCCAAGATCCCCGCCGGCAGAAATCTCTGTTGGGCGACGAACAGCGTCGGCACGGGAGGTTCGCACCGGTGGCTTACGTCGAACGCCGGCACGGGCGACTGGAAAGAATACGTCTACAAGGTCGTGTGCGGCACCGCCGATTTTTCCAGCACCCATTTCTTCTACGTGGACGGCACGCAGGGGACTTCCGATACGCCTGTCATCTGGTATGTGGCCTATGCCACGGTCTTCGACCTTACCTCCACGGAGAAATACACGACCACCATCGATGCCAACGGCATTTACACGGGAACCGTACGCGCCAACCAGATTATCGTGGATTCCGCCCTGACTGTCGGAGGGAGCAGCTATAACGGCAGCATCTCCGTCAAGGATGCGAACAATAGCGTAAAGGTCACGCTGGACAGGAACGGTATCACGGCCGTGAGCGGCAAGATCGGCGGCTGGATTCTCGGAACAAGCGCCCTGACCGCTTCGGCTCCGGCCTCGGGGCACCGCATCGTTATGGGGGCTTCAGGATATATTTACCACGACAACCCTTCCACCGGAGTAAACTATTGGGCGCTGAACACGGACGGTTCCGCCACGTTCGGGTGCGGGAAAATCTCCTTTGCCAATGACGGATCGGGTTATCTGGCCAACCAGAATATCAAATGGGACGCCTCGGGAAATGTCACGATGACGGGCACCATCAACGCCAATGCCGGCACCATCGGGGGATTCGTCATCGGTCAGGGGCGCATCGGCTCGACGGCGACAGGAACCGGCTCAGGCGGCGGCCTTGCCATCTACGACGACCTGTTCCGCGTGGGGGACACCATTTCGTATGTCCTGTTCGGCAGCAACACCATACCGGCATCCGCCGGCGGATCATGTGCCACCGGACGTATTGTGAACAACAAGGTGAACAGCATCTTTAATAACAACTACGGGCTTTATATCGATGTCAAAAACGGTAACCGTAACTACGGAATATGGTCCAATGCCTCTGTTATAGCCCCTGCCTGCATCGGCAACAAGATCAAGAATGTCTATTTCACAGGCAGCGGTTACACGATCGATTTCTCGCAGTTCAACATCTTTTTCGTTTATGCCAACCAGAAGTACAGCGTGACCCTGCCGTCGGCATCGTCCGTGGCCACCATGTTCGGTTACTCGACTCTGCCGTCGGACTTCGCCTGCATATTTACCCTAATTTACAACTACAACTGGGGGAATAGCCTTGTATTCACCAATATCCGTAACCACAACGGGGATCTTGCCAGTTACACGTTAGCCAAGGGAGACTCCATTACGGTATTGTGCGCCAATTACCCCTCGTTCCATTACCAGATATTAAATCACTCTTATTAAAAACTTTTCTGCTGGGAATATCCCTACACTTAATAAAAACAGAAGCGAATTATGAACATCACCAACGTAACGGTAACCAAGGTTGCCGAAGAGAGCACGGAGAATGCCGACTACCAGTTGGAATATTCCATCGTCAATGACGCGCTGACCCGCGTCCACGCCTCCATCCGCAAGAAGGATACGGATGGCTCGGGGAACGCTCCGCAGATAGGTATCATCTACATGGAACAAGGCGTTATTTCATGCAACATTCCTATGGGAGAGCCGCTTGCACCCCTGTTTCATGATTTCGATACCATGATCGACGAAATAAAAAAGAGTAACGTACAAAATGCATAAATAATATGGAACTGTCAGTCAAAGACCGCCTTTACCTGCCGTCCTTTTTGCCGGCACGGGGCAACTTCAAGGACTTCAACCTCAAAAAAGAGATTCTGCGCAAGATCGCCATTCCGGACGAGGAGCGCAAAGCCATCGGTCTTCACGAGAATGCCGAGGACAAGCGCATCGAATGGGATGTGGAGAAGGAGAAACCGCTTGCCGTGGAGTTCTCGGGGGACGAGATGGAGTATCTCCGGAAAGCCTGCGAACGCATCTCGGACGAGGAGCTTCCGGACGATATGTGGGCTACCGTGTCGCGCATCTACGATTTCATTCAGGAGAAGTAAACCATCCTTTCTTTCTGCCGCTACTCTTTTGAAAAGAGTGCCCGGTCGTACTCTGATGTATGGTCGGGCTTTTTGTTGAAGTATCGTTCATGGCAAGACAGGACATAACAATGGACGCCGAATACGGTGAGGTGGAGACTTCCGGCAATATCGCCGGCAAGAGTTTCTACGACTTCCGCCTGCTCGATGCCGTCGCGGGTGCGGACAACGACACCTTCCGCTACGGAGAGATTACCGTCCCCGTCGGCTTCGTGTACACGTATAACGACGGCAAAGGGTTCCATGTCAGGATTCCCTATACGCCCGACATGCGCCGCCTGACGGTCCGTCTGGTTATGGAAAGCGGTTCGGGCGGCACGGAGTACCTGAGAAATCCTGCGACGGGCAAACATTGGTTTCCCGTCGTGGCGGAGACGGAAGCCGGCACGGCCGATATCGCCCTGGCCGCATTTTTCTCCCTCAATGAGAAGGGAGTCTACAACCTGCTGTCACGGGACGGTTACCTTGCCGTGTACAGCGGCTCAGAGACCGACTTCGAAATAGGAGCCGCCAAAGCCCAGAACGAGACGTTTCTGCTGAAAGCTTCAGCCGGAAATCTCTACCAACATTCTACGACAGGTGTCGGCCTCGTCGACTACCTGCATTCGAGTCTGGAAAACAACGGTCTTGCCGCCAAACTGCAGTCGGAATTCCTGTCGGACAAGGTCGTCATCAAGAATGCCTATATGGATTCTGCCACGGGAGAGCTGCTTTTAGAAACCGAGGAAAAGGAGGAGAACGATGGGTAAGTACAGGGTCGTAGCCGGACAGAATATCTACGATGTGGCCCTGTACCTGTACGGCAGCATCGAGGGAGTCGTGGATTTGCTCATCAACAACCCCGATCTCTCCTTCGCCACGACATTGACTGCCGGCCGGGAACTTGTCTACACGGACGATTTCGTTATCCGCGCCGATGTAGTCGCCTATAACGGGTTGCACGGCATCGTCCCCGCTAACGGTGAACGGCATGTCTATCCCAAAACGTTCACCTTGCCGCTTGCTGTCGTCCTCACGCTCGCTGCCGGGATCATCACCGTGCAGTGTGCCGTTTCCGGTGCGGGACAGCTGGAAATCGACTGGGGCGACAACAGCGACACCGAGACCGTCCTCCTCGCGGACACGCCGCAGCTGCTCACCCATACCTTCGACAACAAAGTCAGGGACAGGCGTCGTATCCGTTGGTTTACCGATGCCTGCTTCCGGAGTATCGACTGGAGCGGGCTCAAACCGCGGTCGTTGGTACTGGTGCAGACACTGCCGGTGGAGGAGCTGACGCTCACGCACGCCACACTCTCCTTGGAGAGCCTGCGGCTGCTTTCCGGAACCTACAGCCTGAACCTGTCGAATTGCGCGTTGGCCGATCTTGCACCGCTTGCCGAATGCCGGGAACTGATGACACTCGACCTCTCCGCCGCCCGACTGAAACCGACAGTCATAGATCATTACCTGACAACCCTTGTGGAACATTACGGCGACCGACGGAATTGCACGGTCATTTTACCTACAGCCCCGACGGGAACCTATCGGGAGCCGGACCGGGATACCGAAACGGGGCGCTACCGTATCGCCTCGGGCATGGAAGCCGTATGGGTCATCCTGCACGAGGAGGCCTGGAATGAGGGTGGCGCGTGGAAATTCATTATCGACGATATAACCTATACAGTGGAATGAGCCGGACGATTAAGGAGATATACAATGAAGCCGTGCAGGAACGCAACCGGCGGCTGGAACTGACGGAGTTCGCCAGCGACTCGAAGCTGTCTGTCATGAACGGTATCCTATGGACCGTAGCCGCTGTCATCTACAGTTTCGAGACGCTGCTTGATGTCTTCGCGGTGGATATCTCGGAAGCCATCAACAACCGGATCAACGGCACGCCGGACTACTACGCCAATGCGCTGCTGCAATACCAGCAGGGCGACGAGCTGACCGTCCGCGAGGACGGACTGGCTTTCGGGTATGCCCAGGTCGATGAGACCAAACGCATCATTACGCAGGTCTCCTATGTGGAGAGCACGGACGACAGCAACCTCGACAGCAAGCTGGTACTGAAAATCGCTACCGGCACGAAAGGACATCTGGAAGCTATTCCCGCCGAGGAGCTGGTGCCCATCAATGCCTATATCGGCAAGCTGAAATTCGCCGGCACACGCATCGAGGTCATCTCGACCAAAGGCGACGTGCTGGTGCCGCGTCTTACGGTCTTCTACGATGGTGCCGTTCCCGAGGCGGAGATGTACGACAGCATCGAGACCCGTATCCGGGACTACATTATGGGCATCGACTTCGACGCTGCGGTCTATGTCTCCCGCCTGACGGATGCCATACGCCGTGCCGAACACGTTACAGACGTCTATATCGACGAGACGGCAATCCCCGAGCAGGGCGTGTTTATTGCTTGCCACGATACGGACGGGCAAATCCAGCCCCTGCAACGTGTCGGCCGCATGACATACACCGCCTCGGGCTACCTGAAAGAGTCCTCGCGCAAGGACGAGGAGTCGGAACTGCCGACCTTCCGGGAAGCCATCACGCTCAAAGTCGAAAACCATGAGATATAAGCTGCCCATAGACCGTTCGGTGAACCGGCTCGTGCCGCACTACCTGTCGGGACGGCGGTTCATCCTCTTCGTGCAGAGCTGCCTCTATCCCTTGCAAAGCCTGAACGAACGGTTCCGTACGTTTGCACGGGAACGGCATATCGAGGCGCGCATGACCTCACAGGTCATCTATTTCGAGTGGTTCCTGAACTACCGGTTCGGTAAATACATCAAGGACGGCAAGGACCGCATCTTCATCAAGGACAGCACGAGTGTCGGTGTGGACCTGTACCACGAAGGGGCGGAATACCAGCGTCCTTTCACCGTATGGTACAACGGGGAACAGGTTACAACGGACAATGAGGCGGAACGCCCCCGTCCGTTCTACCTGCTGGCGGAAGAGAAGCTGATCAACAAGGTCAGCTTCATGGTCTGCGTCCCGCCCGTCACCATACCTCCGCGGGAACTGGTCTATATGCTTTCCTATGTGGTGAACACCTATAAGACAGCAGGCAAGACCTACCTGATCAAGATCGACGAAGACGAATACACCCCCAATAAGAATACAGGACAATGAAAGAATATATTGCGGAAACCGGCGGACGGTATACCTACTCGGACGATATCCTGAACTTGCAGGAACTGGCTCTCAGCATGAGTGCCGTTTTTGACGGCTGCTCGGACTTCATCATCTCCGGATGCGAGATCGAGGGTCCCCGCGTCTCCCCGGGTTATGTCTGGCTCGGCGGAAAGGTACGCCGTTTCGACGGCTGCGCCGATGCTGTCTATCCCTATTATATATACGAAATCAACCGGCATGAATCGGTGGTCTACGCCAATGAGGTCAACAAGCGCGGGCGTACCTGTTATCTCTGTGCCGGAGCCAAGGCTGTCCCGGATACGGTCGATCCGGTTACTGACAAACTGCCGGCGGCCATCGAGGTGACGGAGAGCTATGCACCCCGGTTCATCGACAAGTTCTTCGGACGCTATGCTGTCCTGCTCGATACACCTTTTGCCCGGCAGACCGTCAAGAAGGATCTGGTGCTGGCCGGAACGTTCACCGGGCAGAAAGAAATCAGCTCCAAGACCGCCGTCTCCGTCAGCGGCGGGAACGGCTACATGCTCAAAGGCATCGTCAAGGCGGACGGCCATGCCGCCATCGGTGCCTACCTGCACGGTCTGCTTGTCAACGAGATTGTCATCCGGACGGACGGCACGTTCAGTTTCATGAAACAAGGCAAGGAACTGGCCAGGGTTACGGAAGACGGCATATCCTGCGGTACTTCGCTGAATGAAAACGCCCGGATCGGGGCTGTCCGCATCAAGGGATACGACATCTATAACACCTCGGATGTGACGGATGAGGGTTGTATCCGTATCAATTACCACGGCACGGAGGGCGGCGGAACAAAATACCGTGACTTTGCCGTGCATGACGGAAAAGCCTGCACCACACCTGTTTTGAAAGTCATCGGGCGTACCGCCACCCTGCAGGTCGGCGGACTGCTCTCCCTGCAAAGCACCGGACGGGGTATCGATATTCAGAATACCGCCTATACGAAAGACAATGCCAGGCTGACAAACCTGATTACCTGGCGCGACAGTGCCGCCGCGCTGCTCGCCACCGTCGGCTTCGACACCGCTGACAGTTTCCGTTTTGCGCTGAGGAACGCTCTGGGCGACATCGTGCTTGCCCCTTTGGGAGCGGTGGATGTGCTCGGTACGCTTAAAATCAACGGAAAATCCGTGTCCGACACCTATGTGACCGTCAGGGCCTTTACGGAGGCGATGGGAAAGAAAGTGGATGTGGTAGAAGGCAAACAGCTCTCTACCGAAGACTTCACGACCGAATACAGGAAGAAACTGGCGGCTATCACTACCGGAGAACTGACGGAGGGCGGCGAAGGTTATGTCACATCGGGAACCGTCGCGGCGGCTTTGAAAATGAAACTCTCCGCCGACGGGAACCTTTCCGATGTCATGGACAAAGCTGCCGCCCGGAAGAATATCGATGTCTATTCCAAAGCGGAAGCCGGGGAGGTATTTCTGGAAATCTCCGAAGGATTGAAGGAGCTGGTGCGCCTGACGGCGGACGAGATCAGCGGGCTGACGGCAGAGGAAGCCGCCGAACTGAAAGCAAAGCGGCAGGCGGCCGTCAGGGATACCCTCGATGCCGAAAAGAAAGGTACCGGGGAGCTGAAACTGGCCAAGACCTCGAACCTGTCCGACCTTCCGGACAAGGGCAAGGCACGCAAGAACCTCGAAGTCTATTCCACGGCCGAGATAGACCGGATGATGGACGGCAAGCTCGGGACTGACTCCGCTTACGAGGGCATTGTCTTCACACCCGAACTCAGGGACAAACTGCTGGAAATCAAGACCGGTTCGTTCGCCTACATAGATGAAGGCGGCATTTCGCACGCGCAGGTCGAGGGATACGTGATGACCTCGCAGGTTGTCAGGGAACTCAAGAAAAAGGCGGAGCGGCTGATGGGCGGCTACAACGCTTCCGAAAAGGATACCATCGCCACCAACCTGAACCTGTATACCAAGGCCGGGGCGGACGCCCGCTTCGCCGCGCTTGAAAACCTGTTCCAGGATTACATCGACTTTTTGACCGGGCAAGGAAAATCCCCCATGGAAGCCCGGCAGCTCCTGCGGAACAAGTTGGACGTGCTGTCCAAAGACGAAATCGTCAAGGACTACCTGCGCAAGGACGGCAAACTTTCCGACCTGTCCTTGCCGACAGCGGAGGCGAAACGGCAGGCCTGCCGCGCTATCGGAGCCGCCTATGCGGAAGAATACCAGCCCCTGCTGGCGGATACGGGATGGATGCACATGGAGAACAGCGGCTCGGGAACAGATACCCAGGGGCTGTTTATCCGCCAGATCGGGAATATCGTGTCCATACAGGGGTATATCAATACCGCACGCAGGGACGGCAGCAACTGGGGCGGCATCGTTGCCGTCATCCCGAACAAGATACAGCCCCCGAGATACAGCGTGCGCTGCAGCGCCGCTGACTGGAACGATGACCACAAGTACAACCGGGGCTCCTCGTTCACCATCTACGGCGGTTCGCGCAGGATACAGCTTTACGAGCGCGGTATGTACAATGTCAATGTAGAACTCAACTTCACCTATTTTGTATAGTCATGAAACATAAACTCAATGTAAACGGCGATATTGAAAGCCGCCGGAGGATTGCGGAGCGCAGGAACGTTCCCGTCCGTGAAACCGTACAGCAAACCATTCAACCGCAACATCATGAAACAGAAGAAAATCAGGCGGCAGCCGCAGAAGAAACCGTCTCCCCGGCAGCAGAAGCCCCGAAAGCGAGAAGACGGAAGACCGCAGGGGACGCTTAAGCGCTTTCCTTTCGACGAGACACGGATAGGCTTCATGCTCCGGTATGAGATGCCGGTAGTCTATCATCTGCTCCGCAGGTTATGCGCCACGCAGCAGCCCTTCGAGCCGGACTGGCAGGTCATACGGTCGGTGGCGGAGGCATCGAAAGACCCTTCCTGCGGCAAGGCGAAGTTCCGCCGCTACCTGGACGAGTACCGCCGGGACGGGGTCTATTGCCGGCGCGGGAAACGGCTCACGCCGGAGCGCAAAGCCTACTATGAAGGCATATGCCGCCGCAAGAGAGAAGAGTATATCCGCCGGAACCGCAGGAGGCTGCTTGCCGAAGCGCGGAACGCGCCGGGCGGCGACAGACTGCTCGGAGAGATTAAAAGCATTCTTAAAATGAAACGGTAATGCGCTGAAGGACAATGCCGGTGAGAAACATTCATGTACATGTATGGCTGTTCCGGGTAATTTGCCTAATTTTGTATTCCACGGTCGCTGCAAGACCTTTCCATATTGTCAAATGAGTATCCTCTTTCGGGATACGGTCAGCGAGACATCCTCTCCCAATTTTATCAGTTGAACGCGGACGGTGCAACCGAACCCGTCCGTCCTGTTACCAGTTTCTTTGCGATGCGGGTATACCGTGTCGCATTCTTCGGGCATTTTTAAATCCATAAAACAAAGCGTTTATGCAAGAAGAAGAAAAGAACAACGGCATGGAAGGCATGTCTGTCGAGGAAATGTTCCTCGGCGTTCAGGAATCTTATCAGGAGGCACAGTTGCGTGCCCAGGAGGAGAACAGGGCGTTCGCCCGTACGGAGTTCTTCCGCATGGACAAGTTCGGGACTTACCGTCTCCGTATCCTGCCCATCGCTCCCAATCCGGACGGCTCGCCGACACGTCCGGGCTATGAGTATCCCGTCCACCAGCTGCTTCTGGAGCTGGAGAAACCCGCTACGGGGAACAAGCCCCAGAAGATGTATGTCACTGTCACCCGCGCTACCGATGCCGGATATAGCGTTGATCCCATCGAGACTTACCGCCGCATGGCCGTCGAAGCCGCAAAAGAGGACGGGGACGACAAACTGGCGGAAAAGATTGCCGGGGGCTCGTTCGGAGGCGGTCTGAAATACAGTTACGGCCACTGTCTCTATGTATTCGACCTGGGTGAACGTGCCAAAGGCGTGCAGATGATGACCCTTTCCCATGCCCAGTTCAAGGATCTGGATGAGAGGAAGTTCAAGCTGTGGAGCAAGAAACTGGCCAAGAATCCGTCTTACCCGTGCCCGATTTCCTCGGTGTATGACGCCTATCCGGTGGAGATTGAAAAGCGCAAGAACGGAGCCAAGACCGAGTATGTCATTTCCATTGACAACGAATCGGAACCGGTACCGTTGACCAAGGAGGAGCTGACCGCCCTGATGGGTGCGCCGCGTATCCCGGAAATCATCTACCGCTACACCCGTTATCATCTGGGAGCCACCGTCGAGTTCCTCAAACAGTGCGACGGTATCTACGGCATGTCGCTCATGGAGACGGATGAAATGAAGACGGTCATCGACACGCTGGACGGTGAACTGCCCAAGGAGGATATATCCGCGTTCTCGTTCGACCGCCGTACGAAAGATAACAGAGAAAACGGGCGTGAAGGCGGAGGCATCTCGCTGGACGACCTTTTCGAACGTTATGACGAGCTTCAGCGGCAGGAACTCGGTGAGAAGACCGAGGAAGGCCAGGAGCTGCGTGCGATGATCCGCGGCTACATCGAGCAGGAAGGGCTCTCCGTGCGTGTCACACGCTCCACGAGCAACCGGGAACTACTCGACCTGATCGAAAGCGAGATGGAGGGTCCGAAGCCCAGTGACGAACCGGAGGATGTCCCCGGGGAGGAAGAAGAGCAGCCGGAGGAAACGGAAGAGCGTGCCGGGCGTCCCCGCCACCGCAGATAAGCCTTTCACAAGTTCTTGAATTCTAATCCGACGGGAGGCATCCGGGCCTCCCGTCCTAATCACAATCACTTAGTATGAAAGAGAACAAACCCTGCCTTTTGTTATTGAATGACATCCACATCTCGAAAGACAACATCCCTGCATTCCAGGCCAACTGGCAGGAGGCCATGGGAATTTGCAGGGAACGGGATATCCGGGAAGTGGTTGTCGGAGGAGACCTGTTCTTTTCCCGTGCCGCCCAGACACTCGATGTCCTGCTGGCCGTCAGGGATATGCTTGTATCCGCCGCGGACCATGACATTCATGTCACGCTGGCGGAAGGGAACCACGACAAGGTGAACCAGGAATCCCTGCGCGGATATTGTCATGTCTTCGACCGGCATCCGAATGTGACTGTCGTGGATGAGTACCTGACCCTGTGCCGCCCGGAATGGAAGTTCGCGCTCCATGTAATGAGCTATTTTCCGGAAGACGGCTCTTTTGCCGAAAGGCTCGGACGATTGGCTGCGGAAGCGCTTTCCGGAGAACCGGAGCACTTCCTCTACATCCATGAGGGTATCAACGGGGCATTGGCACAGCCTTCGGAAAAGGAACTGCCTGCCAGGATATTCTCTCCTTTCGACAAGGTCTTTGTCGGCCATTACCACAACCGTACCGTCATTCCGGGGACGGGAATCGAATATATCGGTTCCTCGCGCCAGCATAACTTCGGGGAGGACGAGGAGAAAGGATACACGGTGCTGTATACGGACGGCACGTACGAGTTTGTCAAGAACCGCGTGAACATGCGGTACCGTGTCATGGATATGCCGGCGGAACGTGCCGGGTTGCACCTGATGGACGAGCTGCGTGAAATGGAGGCCGATGGTCGCTACAAGGTCAAGGTGCGTGTCCATGCACCTGCCGCCGCGATGAAATCGGTGGACAAAGCCGCCTTGCTGGAAGCCGGAGCGGCGAAGGTAGAACTGGTTGCCGATGACGAGCAGCTGCCGGAGGCGGTATCCTCTTCGCTCTTCGAGAAATTCGACAGCCGCCGCATCCGGGAAACCTACGAGGACTTCTGCCGGGAGAAACAGATCGAGGATGTGTCGATGGGATTGGAGTATTTATCTAGAATAGAAAACAGATCATGTGGAAATTAAAGACGATAGAAGCCGAAAATCTCTGCGCCTTCCGTTCGCTGTCCTACATGCTGCGGCAAGGCGTGACGACATTGATTTTCGGCGATAACCGGGACAATGAGTCCCAGCAGTCGAACGGGGCCGGCAAGTCTGCCCTGTTGGAATGCATTGCCGTGGGTATCACGGGCAGCCCGCTTAGAAAGATACGCTCGGAGGAGATTATCAACGATGCAGCGGAAGAATGCCGTATCGCTTTGCGTTTCATCAACGATTCCGCCGCCGAGGAACTGCTCGTCAACCGCCGTATCCCGCGCAAGGGGGCTTCCTCTGTCAGCTGTACGCTTTACCGTGGCGGCAAGCAGGTGGTAACCGATGAAGCGGTACAGCCTTCGGTGGATGCCTATAACCGGTATATTCTTGACAAACTGGGTATCACACGCGACGAGCTGCTCAACAATTTCATCCTTTCCAAATACCGGTATGAGGATTTCCTCTCGTCATCGGACAAGGAGAAGAAAGAGGTCATCAACCGCTTTTCCAACGGTATTCTGGTGGATGAAGCCATCGCCAAAGTGGAGGAAGACATCGTGCCGCTCTCTGAAAAGAAACGGCAGGTGGAACTGGAACTGGCCGGGTTGGACGGGCGTATCGGGATGTTACAGGAGCAGATACGCAAGGAGGAGGAAGCCGGAGCCGAGCGGGGGCGTACCCGTGTGGAACGTATCATGGGACTGGAAACGGCCATAGCGGCCAAGAGGGAGCAGATCCGTACCGGGCACGAGAACGTGGACAGGCTTGAGGAACAGCTTGCCGGAGTGCAGCGGGCGGACGAGGCTTTGCAGGAACTGGAAGCCGGAGATACCGCATTGGAAGCATGTCTGGAAAAGATAGCGGAAATGATGTCCCTCTTTCCCGATGCCCGGCAGACGGACTGGGACAAGGTCATTGCCGAAAAGAAAGGACGGTTACAGACCGCCACAGAGCGGTTGAAGGATTGCGATGCCGTCTTGAAACAGGCGGAACAGGAACTGAAAAACAGGACTGACGGCTGGGAACAGTTCAAGAAGGAGTATGCCGCATTCTGTGAGGCATACAGGGATCAGTCCGATACGACTGCGGAGAGACTGCGGGAAATCGACATCCGTCTGCGCGACCTGTCCGGCAGCATCGAGGAACTGCGCCATAAACGGCGTATCGTTTCTGCCGGTATTGACGGCCTCTCGAACAAACTGGCCGGCTCCATCACCTGTCCTTTCTGCGGGTATGAGTTTCTGGTGGCAGAACCACAGTTCGACATCAAGGCCGGCATGAAGGAACTGAAGCTCCGTCAACGGCAGCTCACGGAAATCAACGGCCGTATCGATGAGAAGCAGGAGGAGACGGATGCCGTGGAGTTGCAGCAGAACCGGCTGAACCATGAGCGCCGGATATTGGAAGGCAGACGCACCGGATGGGAGGAGCAGCTGGCCGGGCACGAACGGGCCGTCAGGAATGCCACCCGCCACGTGGAAGAGGTGGAAAGCGGGCATAAACGCATCGCTTCCGAAATTACCGCCCTGCAAAGTGAAATCGAAGGTGTCCGCCGCAAGGTATTCGACGAGGTGTTCGGATTCATAGACGAGCGCAATGCCGCACTGAACCGCGGCATACGGGTAGGCAAGGAAGATATACAGGCCGCGGCCTGCGCCATCGACACTTTGCAGGCCACGATCCGGGAGCTGGATGAGGCGGCTTCACCCGACCTCATACAATCGCTCAAGGACACTCTCCGTGAAACGCGCGGAAAGTCTAACGAGGCGGCAGGGCGCAAGACGGCCGTCGATACCCGGGTCCGTGCACTGGAGATACAGCGGGAACGGTTCGTGCAGTTCAAGACCTATCTGGCCAACACGAAAATCGAGGCGCTCAGCCGTATTACCAACGAATTCCTGCAAAACATCGGCAGCGACATCCGTATCCGCTTCGACGGGTATACCATTCTCAAGAGCGGTAAGGTAAGGGAGAAAATCTCCATCTCGCTGTTGCGCGACGGCATGGACTGCGGCTCGTTCGGCAAGTTCTCGGCAGGCGAAGCCGCCCGTGTGAATTTGGCGACCATCCTTGCCATGCAGAAACTCGTGAACAGCAACTGCGACGGGGACAAAGGACTGGACCTGCTCGTGCTGGACGAGATACTTGAGGCGGTCGATGAAGCGGGGCTGGCCTCCATGTTCGAGGCGCTGAACTCGCTCGGCGGTACCGTGCTGGTCGTCTCGCACGGGAATGTGGCGGAGGGGTATCCGCATAAACTGGTAATCGTGAAAGAGAATGGCGAATCAAGACTCGGAGAATAGCGTACTGACCCGGGAGCAGGTACTGGCGCTGGACATTGCCACGCATACCGGATACTTCTCCCTGCATGAGGCCGGGACATGGAACTTCACCGAAAGCAAACGGCGCAACGGCAACAAGATGCACGGCGCTTTCAGGACTACGCTGCTCTCGCTACTCCGTCGTTACGGCATCCGCCGCGTCGTGGCCGAGGATGTGAGCGTGAACCGCCATTTCTACGACATGCGGCGGCTCTCGGAACTCAGGGGCGTCCTGCTCGAAGTGTGCGATGAACTGGATATCCCGGAACCGGAGTTCGTCAACCCGGCTGTCCTCAAGAAATGGGCGACGGGAGACGGACACGCCACCAAGACGCAGATGGTCGCGGCCTGCAAGGACAGGTACGGTATTGTCCCGGTGGATGACAACGCGGCGGATGCCTGCCACCTCTTCTACTATTACATCCGCAGGCACAGGCTGTGACAAGCCGACAACGGTTTGGATTTTTTTCGGGCGGCGGTAATGCTGCCGCCCGTTTTTTCAATTGACGCTCACGGTAGCTGACAGATTAGGACATGAGATTCATTATCAACCTTTTCAGTCAGTGGAAACGTGGAAAAGAAAGATGTGTTTATTGCGGTTCTCCAGCCTGAAGACGAATCCGCGAGACAGAGGGCGGAACTTCTCAGAAAATATGTGATGCCGCACAAGAATCTGATATACAGCATTTGTATCAAATATACCTATAACCAGGAGGACATCGAGGACAACTACCTCGAGGCGTTGGCCAACTTCTTCAAGTATATGGACAGTTATGACCCGGCCCGTCCGGTAAAGACCTGGATCTATGCCGTGACCAAACGGCTTGTGGCGGACCTGAACAACCGCAACAGGAACCGCATGCCCCCGGACGACAATATCGACATTTCGGAAATATCCTCTTCGCTGTCGGATGAGGACGAACCGTCGGGAAACAGCATGGGGATGGACAACTACCGCGAGTTCTATAACGATGACATCCTCTGGGCACTGGACCGGCTCAAACCGATTTACCGGGAAGCCCTGCTCTTGCAGCAGGCTGGTTACAAACTCGGGGAAATCATGGAAATCACCTATAACAACGGTACTTTGCAGACCAGGAACGTAGAAACGGTAAAAAGCCGCATCTTCCTAGCCAAGACGCAGCTGCGCAAACTATTGACACGCGATGGAGAGAAAAGAATGGATTGACGGATGCCGGAGGCTCTTTACACGGCTGGTCCGCACCACGGTGTGGGCGGATTTTGTGTTCCCTACCGGCGGCAAGTCGGACAGGCAGCTCGGGATGTGTTTCGACGGCTTGTGCCGGGAGGTCGTCTCCGTCAGTGCGGAACGCCTGTCCGACTTCTGTATCTGCCAGACATATGCCATTTCCGGATATGATACCGCGTATCGCAGGAAATGGAACGTCTCGCATTCATTCGGAAAGAAAGCCATCGACCGCTATCTCCGCTCGGGAAAGGAACGCCGCTACCGGGAGGACCGGTGGCTGAAGAGTTTCGGGCTGTCACGGCATGATTTGGCGCGGGCAGTGGAAGACCGCCGCAGCCATCCGTTCGGGCGTTTTATTTATCCGGAATACGAGGAGACGACCAAGCGGCGACTGCTCTCCACCGAAGCGGGATATCTCATCTGTGCGCTCTCCACGCTGATGTGGACGCCTTTCTCCCCGTCATGCTCAAAATGTGCGAAAGCGGAGCCGTGCCGCAGAAGGACACAGGCGCGCTATCCGGAACTGTACCGTATCCGCTGTGAGGCGTGGCGGAAAAAGGAGGCGAAGCCATGAGTGCCGTCAATCCGCTCAGTGCCGAGTTCCTGTATGAACTCTATGCCACGGCGCTCAGACAGGAACCGTTGTGTGCCGTCCTAGCCCGGCATATGCGCAAGGAATACCTGCCGGACCGTTCGTTCCAGCAGGTACAGGAGGCGATAGCCGTACACTTCAAGACATACAAGACACCGCCGTCGTATGCCGTGCTGGCACAGACCTTCCATGAGGATTACGACGCCATCGAGCTGATAGACACTTTCCGGGAGTATGACGAGGGACAGAGTGCCGAGGTGATGACCGACATGCTGGAGTCCTACATCAAGGGGGTCCGGTTGCAGTCGGTCTATGCGGAGGTCGGGAAACTGTATAACGAGAACAAACAGGACAAGGCGGAGAAGACTCTTCGGGAATATGCCGAGTGGCTGGCAGGGTTCACGCTGAAGAGCACCTCGTTCGTCGATGTGGCCGCGACTTTCAAGGAGCGTTTCGAGAGGAACCGCCGGCGCGAGGAGGAAGAGGAACGCTCGGCCGCCCCTCGTGTGTCCCGCTTCTATATCCCATGGATTCTTTCCAATCCTCCCGTGGCTCGACGTGTTCGCAGCTCTTCCTGTTGTCGTTCCAATACCTCATGGGGCTCCTTAAGCGCATAGAAAAGGGAAGTGACTTCTTCATCACTTCCCAAGGAA
>ENA-OQNA01000196-OQNA01000196.1-human-gut-metagenome-genome-assembly--contig:-NODE-196-length-19274-cov-7.281350_pt1 | contig 19274 bp, 17 predicted proteins | sample MGYA00242625_ERZ504872 | MGnify/ENA primary metagenome ERZ504872 (study PRJEB26092, sample SAMD00036425) | human gut metagenome | host: Homo sapiens | study: EMG produced TPA metagenomics assembly of...
CAAGGCTGCTACGAGAAAACAAAAACACAGCGATAGCATCGCTCTGACAAAAGCCGGTGCGTATCGCTGTGTGGATGCTCTTGGGAGACGAGCTTGCCCTCTCCGTCACCTTCGGTGACACCTCTCCCAAAGGGAGAGGCTTTCGCTCAAGGTTTAACCTTTTGCAAACAGCCCCTTCAGCGCCAGCGGCGTCACGATAGAGGACACGACGATGAGCAGGATGACGGCAGTGAAGTAAACAGGGTCCACCACACCGACCCCGAGGCCCTTCTGGGCCACGATGAGGGCCACCTCGCCGCGGGTCATCATGCCGATGCCCACTTTGAGGGAGTCGCCCCAGTTGAACCGGCAGAGCTTCGCAGCCAGACCGCAGCCGATGATCTTGGTGAGCAGGGCGACGGCACGAAGCAGGCACTGAACAGCAGGATGGTGGGTGTCAGGCCGCTGATGTCGGTCTTCAGGCCGATACTGGCGAAGAAGACAGGGGCGAAGAGGGTGTAGCTGCTGATGTCCACACGGCGCTCGATGTAGGGCGCATCCTCAAGGGAGCAGAGGACGATGCCGGCAATGTAAGCACCCGTGATGTCCGCGATGCCGAAGTACTGCTCAGCGATGTAGGCCATGGCAAAGCAGAAGGCGAGGCTGACGATGGTGATGCGCTGGGTGTGGGGGTTGCGATGGTCCAGCCAGAGCATGGCCTTGTGGATGATGAGGCCGATGACGATGGCTGCGATGAAGAAGAGGACGGTGTCCATCAGCACATCGACGAGGCTGGTGTCTGTGCCGCCGCTGGCACCCAGCACACAGGTGAGCACCACGATGCCGATGACATCATCAATGACGGCTGCGCTGACGATGGTGGTGCCGAGAAAGCTCTTGAGTTTGCCCAGTTCCTGCAGGGTGGCCACGGTGATGGAGACGCTGGTGGCCGTCATGATGGTGCCGATGAAGAGCGCCCGATAAAACTCCGGGCTGCCCAGCGCCGAAAAGCCATAGAACAGGCTGTAGAGCAGGGTGCCGCCCGCCAGAGGCACCGCCACGCCCACGCAGGCGATGAGGGTAGCGATGGGGCCAGCCCGCATCAGCTCCTGAAGGTTGGTGCCGAGGCCGGTGGTGAACATCAGCAGCACGACGCCGATCTCAGCAAAAATGGCGATGGAGTCGCTGGGCTGGACGAGGTTCAGCAGACAGGGCCCGATGACGAGGCCCGCGATGATCTCACCCACCACCTGCGGCGCCCGGCATTTGCGGGCGAGCAGCGCGAAGAACTTGGCGCTGATGAGGATGAGGGCGAGATTCCGAAAAATGGAATACATAAATGATCCTTCCTTTGACGTTAGCAGTCGTTTCGCTCCCCCGTAAGCCCTGCCATGCGCCGCGCACAAAGACAGAAGGGGAGAAGAACATCTTTTATTATAGTCCATCTTTCGGCGAAATGCAAAGGAAAACTGACTTGGAAATGACTAAGGATGCCATATAAAAGAGATATGACGGATATACTGGAAAAGCATAAAAAGAATGATGGGGGAGATTTTGCTGTCATGCGCTCAAAAATACGAAAAAAATCCTGCGGGAGGGCTTGACAATTTTTGCGGGGCTTGCTATAATAAGTTGCTGTCTGAACAGACACGCCGCACAGTCCGCGCGACGCCGCGCGGACTGTGTACCCTTGGCCTCATATTCTTGAGGCCCTTAAGTCCAAAAGGAGGTGCTACAAAATGGCAAAGTACGAAACCATGCTGATTACCAGCGCTGCTCTCGACGAGGAGGCTTCTTCCGCTCTCATCGGTAAGTTCAAGTCCCTGATCGAGGCTAACGGTACCATCGATTCCATCGATGAGTGGGGCAAGCGCCGTCTGGCCTACCCCATCAACGATGAGGAGGAAGGCGTCTACACCGTGATCAACTTCACTGCTGACCCCAGCTTCCCCGCTGAGCTCGACCGTGTGTACAAGATCACTGAGGGCGTTATGCGCAGCCTGATCGTTGCCCACGAGGAGTAATCTTTTCGTGACGAAAAAGGAGTCCGTATTATGTTGAATGTTGTAGCGATCATGGGCCGTCTCGTGGCGGATCCCGAGCTTCGCACCACCCAGAGCGGCACCAATGTGTGCAGCTTCCGCATTGCGTGTGACCGCAACTTTGCCCGTCAGGGTGAGCAGCGTCAGGCCGATTTCATCGACATCGTCGCATGGCGCCAGCAGGCAGAGTTCGTCTCCAAGTATTTCCAGAAGGGCAGTCTGATCGCCATCGAAGGCAGTCTCCAAACCCGCCAGTATCAGGACAAGAACGGAAACAACCGCACCGCTGTGGAGGTCGTGGCAAACAACGTCAACTTTGCTGGCTCCAAATCGAATGGCAGCAATCAGGGCGGCGGCAGCTATCAGAATGCTGCTCCGTCCTACCAGAACGCAGCCCCTGCCCGTCCGGCTGCTGTGGAGGCAGCTCCCAGCTATTCCGCCGGCAATGCAGATGACTTCGCCGTCATCGACGACAGCGACGACCTGCCGTTCTGATTCCCGAACCGGTGTTTTAACCGTAAAAATCCAACAGGAGGTAATAAGCAATGGCTTTTGAAAGAACCGAAGGCTCTCGTCCCGCACGCCCCATGCGTCGCGGCCGCAAGAAGGTTTGCAGCTTCTGTGTCGATCGCATCGACACCATCGATTACAAGGACGTTCCCCGTCTGCGTAAGTACGTCTCTGAGCGTGCAAAGATCATTCCCCGCCGTGTTACCGGCACCTGCGCTTTCCATCAGCGCGCACTGACCGTGGCTATCAAGCGTGCTCGTCACGTTGCTCTGATGCCCTACGTCAGCGACTAATCTGAGATAATCAACCCAATCAAAATAATCAGCGATCAGCAAAGCGCCCTCACCGATGACAAGGTGAGGGCGCTTTTTGGTTTGCTTTAGAGAGTTGACCTCTTCGCCAGAGGCTCCCCTACTAGGGGAGCTGGCGAGGAGCTTGCGACGAGACTGAGAGGTTGTACGAAGGACAGCCTGACCGTGAGCCGCTGCCCCAACAACTCCTCCCTGTTTCCGCCGCTGGCGGCGGTCGTCGCCGTTGCTCCTAACGAGGGGAGGCCTTGGCATTCCGCAAGGTTATCATCTCCAAATAGCAAAAAGCGCCCGACACCTCAATGAGATGCAGGGCGTTGCTTTTTATGCGGTTATTTACAGCGTCTTGCAGAACTCTTTCAGGTAGGCGCGGAATGCCTCGCCGATCTCGGGGTGCTGCAGGGCCAGCTCCACCTGTGCCTCAGCGACCTTGAGCTTGTTGCCCATGTCGTAGTGCTTGCCGGTGAACTCCACAGCCGTCATGCCGCCGTAGCTGCGTGCATACTCGGCCATGGCGTCGGTCAGCTGGATCTCGCCGCCGGCACCGGGCTTGGTCCTGGCGAGGATGTCGTAGATCTCCGGGGTCAGCAGCACACGGCCCAGAATGGAGTAGTTGCTGAACTCCTGACCCTTCTTGGGCTTCTCGATCATATCGTCCACAAAGAAGTAGTTGTCATGGATGGGGGTGGTCTTGAGGCTGCAATAACGGCTCACGTCGGCCCAAGGCACGGCGGACACGCCGGCAACCGGACGGCCGAACTCTTCGTAGGCACGGATGAGCTGGGCGCAGACCGGGTCCTCGCCCCAGATGACGTCGTCACCGTAGATGACCACGAAGGGGTCGTCGCCGGTGAAGGGCTTAGCCATGCTGACAGCGTGGCCGAGGCCGAGGGTCTGCTGCTGGCGGACGAAGAAGATGTTGGCCAGATTGGAGATGCCGAGGCACTCTTCCAGCATCTTCTCCTTGCCGGGAGCAGCAAGTTTTGCTTCCAGCTCAGGGCTGCGGTCAAAGTGGTCCTGGATGATGTCCTGATTGCGGCTCACGATGATAAGGATGTCGGTGATGCCGGAACGGACGGCCTCCTCCACCAGATACTGGATGGCGGGTTTGTCCACGAGGGGGAGCATTCCTTTGGGCATCGCCTTGGTGGCGGGCAGCACGCGGGTGCCAAGACCAGCGGCGGGGATGACCGCCTTGGTGATCTTTTTCATGATTCAGACTCCTTTGGTTTATAGTCTCGGCTGAGGGTGCCTCAGCCGGCAAGAGCAGTAAGCAGAGCCTGCAGATCGGGGCCCAGCAGCAGGGTAAAGGCGCTGCCCCCCACCATCAGCAGCAGCATACACAGCAGCACGGCCCCAAGACTGACGCCGCCCTGGGCGCGGAGCACGGCCTGACGCTGCTGGGCGTCGGGGAACTCGGACTGGATGCGGCGGATGTGGTCGGCGGCGCTCTTGCGGTAGAGCCACTTGCCGTACATACCGCGCACCAGCATCAGCACGAAGCTGAGGACCGAGCAGACCCGGGCAAATACCGTCAGAGCGGAAGCGCTCATGGCGGGGGCGAGGGCGCTGCCGGAGAGCTGCAGCATCTCGATAAAGGTGGGCGCTGCCAGCAGAAGTTCAGCGGCCAGAAAGCCGAAGGCCGGCTTCCACGCCTTGCGGTAGAAGAAGTAGAAGGGGCCGAACAGCAGAGCCGAAAAGCTCATGGATACTTTGCTCTTCTGGAGCTGCATCCGGCTGTAAGCGGCGAGGTAAGCGGGGGCGGCGGGGCCGATATAGTCCAGCCAGTCCTGACGGGCGATGCCGTCCATCTTGGCCTCCTTGCCGAAAGCGTCCTCAAAAAACTCCTTCTCCGGGTCGGCGGAAGTGCCGAACTGACGGTACATCTGGGAGTAGTCAAAAGTCTCTTCGCTGCTCTCGCGGGAAGAAGGAGGCTCCTGCCCCTCGGGGGGAAGCACAGCACCGCAGCAGCGGCAGGTTTCCTCATCCCGCAGGGTGCGCTCGCCGCAGGACGGACAGGTGCGGAGCTGGCTCTCCTCGTAGGGGAACTTCCACTCGTAGCCGGCGGCGTGGGCGGGGCGGTGGATGCACTGGCCCAGCTTCTCGTAGCAGACGCGGTGATAAGGCGCGCCGCAGTCGGGGCAGACCACGATGTCATCCTGAAGTGTGAGGGGCTTGCCGCAGCCCTCACACGGACAGCCATAGTATTTTGGCATAACATCCTCCAATGAATAGGGTAGTTTATCAGTATTATACACTTAAAATGCGGAAAAGAAAAGGCGGAAATCTTCAAATTTCCAGCACAATGGTATTTTTTCCTCTTTACTTTATCATGGATTCTGGGTATACTAATGAAGTATCTGTGTATAAACTGTATCTTTTGGGAGTAAATCTCTCCGTCATTGGCCGAGTCCTCGGGCAGGCTTTCCTTCGTACAACCTCTCCGTCACGCCTACGGCGTGCCACCTCCCCTGGTAGGGGAGGCTTTGGCAGTCCCCGCAAAGTGAACGGTTTCGCCAGAGGCTCCCCTACTAGGGGAGCTGTCGAGCGTCAGCGAGACTGAGAGGTTGTACTAAGACGGGCCTGCCCCTGTGCGTGGCTGATGATGAAGAGGCTGCTCCTGTTCTTTGAGACGAGAGGAATAAAACGATGATCACCACTGATGAACTGAAAGTACAGCTGGCTGAATACCACACCGCTGTAAAGGACTTGGAGGAGGCGCTGGCCATCGACGCTTCCCGCAAGCGCGTGCAGGAGCTGGAGCACACCATGTCCCGCCCCGGCTTCTACGACGACGCTGAGCTGAGCAAGAAGGTCTTCGACGAGGTGGGCGACCTGAAGGGCAAGCTGACCCGCTTCGAGAAGCTGCAGGGCCTGTACGATGACGCAGAGACCATGCTGGTCATGCTGGACGAGGAGTACGACCCCGAGATGGTGCCGGAGGCCGAAGAGGCCGTCAACGCCGTGGGCAAGGCTGTGGACGAGCTGCAGCTGATGACCATGCTGAACGGTGAGTACGACCACAGCAACGCCATCCTGACCTTCCACGCAGGCACCGGCGGCACCGAGGCACAGGACTGGGCCGAGATGCTCTACCGGATGTACAACAAGTGGGCGCAGGCTCACGGCATGACCGTCGAGATCCTGGACTATCAGGACGGCGACGAGGCCGGCATGAAGAGCGCTTCCATGATGGTCAAGGGTGCCAACGCCTACGGCCTGCTCAAGAGCGAGAACGGCGTCCACCGTCTGGTGCGCGTCTCTCCCTTTGACGCCAACGCCCGCCGTCAGACCAGCTTTGCTTCGCTGGAAGTCATGCCCGAGCTGGACAACACCATCCAGGTGGACATCCGCCCCGAGGACATCGAGATGCAGGTCTACCGCTCCTCCGGTGCCGGCGGCCAGCACATCAACAAGACTTCTTCCGCTGTCCGACTCATCCATAAGCCCACCGGCATCGTGGTCAGCTGCCAGACCCAGCGCAGCCAGTTCCAGAACCGCGACTACGCCATGGAAATGCTGAAGGCAAAGCTCTACCAGATCGCCAAGCAGCAGCACATGGATAAGATCGACGACATCAAGGGCGTCCAGAACGAGATCGCCTGGGGCCACCAGATCCGCTCCTACGTCTTTATGCCCTACACCATGGTCAAGGACCACCGCACCAACTACGAGACCGGCAACGTGGACGCTGTCATGGACGGCGACCTCGACGGCTTCATCTTCGCTTACCTCAAGGCCGCAAGCCGTGGTGAGCTGCAGGATACCTGAGCCGGAGCACGACCCTGAAAAAATCAGCACCCGCTTTTCTGCCCGATGGGGGAGAGAGGCGGGTGTTTTTTTGCCCGGGAAAAAACGGCCCATGGATAAATCGCTCATGCCGCTGCACGGAAGGTGTGACCCAGCGGCCTTTTTGTAGAAAAATGACAAATATTTGCCCAAAAGATTGTTGACAAAAGCCATTGAAAAACCTATAGGGGGGGGGGTAGAATAAAAAAGGAAAAACCACGAAACAGGAGGTAAAAATTATGCGGTTACGGAAAAACATGAAGCGGACGGCAGCGGCCGTCCTGGCCCTGAGCATGGCGGTGTCGGCAGTTGCTGCCCCGGCCTCGGCTGCTTACATCTGTGATGTGAGCAAGGGCGATGTGGTAGTCTCTAGAGACGAAAGCGGCAAACAGACGACCATCACGGTGGGCGGTGTGGCTGTCGAGGACAATAAGGACGGCACGACCGACATCATCATCACCGGTGACAACACCAAGCCCACCGAGAGCCTGAACGCAGAGGAAGAGAACACTTCCGAGGTTGAAAAGTCCGGCGAAAACGCCTCCGAGGTTGAAAAGTCCGGCGAGACCAAGACCGAGGGCAAGGATAAGACCCAGAACTCTGCCGCCGAGGGCGAGGACGAGGGCGATGAGCCCACCTCTCAGGAGCTGCTGGCCCCGGAGGACGAGCAGAAGAAGACCGAGCAGAAGCCCGCCGAAACCCAGGAGCCGGAGCAGGACAAAAAGACCGAAAAGACCTCCGATCAGGTGATCGAGTACGGCCAGTATGACCCCGAAGCCCAGAAGGAGGCCGCCAAGCCTGCTGCGGAGCAGAAGGCTGAGGAGAAGACCTACGGAGACACCAACGCCCCCACCTCCCTTTCCGAAAGCGTACAGACTGCCGCCAACAATGTGGTGAAGATCATCAATAAGTCGAAAGAGACCCTGAAGGTCATCCTCCGTGACCTGAAGGTGGATGCAGGGAATACAAACAAGAGCGCTGTGACCGTTTCCGGCACCGGCAATGTGACTCTGGAGCTGGACGGCAAGAATGAGCTGACTGGCGGCAGCGGGTACACGGGTGGCCGAAAAGCCGCCGGGGTTGTTGTTGCGTCGGATGACGCCAAGCTGACGATCCAGGGCAAGGAGGGCTCTTCTCTGTCTGCCACCGGCGGCGCAGGCACTGGTGAGAGCGACAACTACGACGGCTACGGCATCCGCGCTGGAAGACTGGATCTGATGGATGCAACGGTTACCGCCACCGGCGGCGTGGAGACCGAAAAGGATAGTAACATCAAAAATTCGAAGCTCATTGCAAATGGCGGCATTGGGACCAATGGAAAGTTCACTGTTGGAGAAGGCGGCGAGGTCATTGCCATTGGCAAGGATGTGAAGACTACGGACGGAAAAGCCCAAGGTGGTAATGCTCTTGGCTTCTGGGGAATAGGCAGCGGCTATGAGGTCCAGAAAGGCGGTAAGCTGACGGCGATCGGCGGCAATGCAGAGTCGGAAAGTGGCGATGCCACGGGAGGCAATGCCCTCTGGGGAGAGTATGGCGGCATCGTGTCCGCCGGCGAGACTACGCTCATCGGCGGCAATGCCAAGTCGGGCTCGGGCAAGGCCACCGGCGGCGATGCCATCAAGGGAAGCTGTGATTACTTTACGCAGGTCACGGTGAAGGAGGGCACCTTCACTGCCGCAGGCGGCAAGTCTGAGAGCGCCACCAGCACAGCCGCCAATGGCAACAGCGTCAACATCACCCCGGTGATTGGCAATGACAGTAAGACCCAGTTGGAGGTTCAGGAGGGCGGCACCTTTGTCACCGCCAAGCCGGGCAACTCGGATGAGAATGGAAACGGCATCACCGGCAAGATCGAGATCAATACCGCTGGCGGCAAGATCGAAGAGGTCAAGAACGCCGAGGTGGTCAAGAAAGACGACGGCACGGTTGAGGTGGTCGGCGATCTGGTCGGCGTGGAGACCGGCAACCTCAAGTATGAGCTGACGGCTACGGTACAGCCCACCTGCACCACCCCGGGCAAGCGGATCTATACCTGCACCACCGAGGGCCATGAGCGCGAGACCTACGAAGAGATCATCGACGCACTGGGCCACGAGTTTGTGAATGGCGTCTGCAACCGCTGCGGCGCACCCGAGCAGGCTGTTGCCGAGAACAGCGGCAGCTCCGCTGTCACCCTCACCGTTACCGGCGCAGGGGCCTACGAGACCACCATTGCCGATGGCCGGTACATCATTGCAGTGCCTGCTGAGACTGCCGTCCTTTCCGGCTGCCTGAGCAACCTGAAGGAGCTGAAGGCTCAGGGCGTGAACACCATCGTGTTCCGCACCCAGCTCCGTGAGACCGCCCTGAACATCGACAGCATGCTGTCTCTGGGCGTGGACGGCACCCTCTTTACCCTCACCCACTCCGGTGAGAACGCAGAGCTGACGGTGGGCGGTTTTGCACACAACGAGCTGCTCCACTAAATAACCACCTCCCCAAGGCGGAGAGCTTCCGCATCTCCCCGCTTTGTACGAAAAGCCCCCCGGCACTTCCGCATGGTGCCGGGGGGCTTTTTGTACCGATCTTATTGTAAATCGCCGAGGATCCCCGGCCAGAGGGCTTCCTCCTGCCGCATGGCGACGAAGCAGCAGTCGAGGTACATCTTGTTCACGGCGGCGACGATGGTACCGCGCAGCAGACGCTTTTCGTCGTCGGCATCCGGGTCGAGGCCGCAGATGGTGCTGCTGGCACCGAAGATGTAGGGCAGGCAGTTCTCTACCTCGTCGCAGAAGTAGTCGTAGGCTTCGGCGGCGGTGCAGTGAGCCCGCTGCATCTGGAACAGGGTGTCGATGTTTTCCAGCGAGAGGACGTTTTTAGACAATACGATATAGATGAGAGAAGCCAGCTGTTCGCGGGAATACTTCTTTTTGACGGGGTGGGAGATGACTCCTTTCTTGACGTAGTTGCTCACCATGGAGGGGGTGAGCTCCACCCCGGGGAAGCCCCGGAAGCAGCTGTTGACGAGCTGCACGGTCTGGTCGAGATACAGCCCCACGGAGGGCAGCTCCCGGTAGCGCGGCAGGGAAAACCCGGCGGCGCAGGCCGTGACACGGCGTTTCATTTCCTGATTCATGGTGGTAGTATAGCGCATTTTTGAGTCGGGGTCAACCGTTTATGAAAACAATATTAAGAATTTTGCAAATCGCTTGACAGGTTTTTGAAAAACTGATATAGTGGACTCATCGAACGTAAAAAATGCGGCGGACACCCGCCGGAATGGAGATAGATGGATATGAAACGAATCGTTGTGGACTCTTCCGCCAGCCTGTATCAGCTGGACGGCATTGATTTTGCTGCTGTGCCTCTGAAGATCGTGACCGACGAGAGGGAATACCTCGACGACGGCACGCTGGACGCCGTGGAAATGGCGACTGCCCTGCGCACCTATAAGGGCAAGACCAGCACCTCCTGCCCCAACATCGGCGACTGGCTGGAGGCTTATGAGGGCGCAGATGAAATTTATGCCATCACCATCACCGGCACCCTGTCGGGCAGCTGCAACGCCGCCCAGCTGGCCGCAGAAGAGTATCAGGCAGAGCACCCGGGTTCTCAGGTCTTTGTGCTGGACAGCCTGTCTGCCGGCCCGGAACTGGTGCTTCTGGCAGAGCACATCCGCGACCTGCTGGCCGAGGGGATGGCGTTTGACGACGTCTGCGAAGAGATGCTGCGCTACCGTCACCACACCCATCTGCTGTTCTCGCTGGAATCGCTGGCGAATCTGGCCCGGAATGGCCGCATAAAGCCCACTGTGGCCGCTGTGGCGCGGATGCTCAACATCCGGGTCATCGGCAAGGCCAGCGATGTGGGCGAACTGGACGTCCTCTGCAGGACCCGCGGCGAGCACGGCGCTCTCGAGCGTCTCGTGCTGGAGCTCAAAGGCCACGGCTACACGAACGGCAAGGTCGTCATTGCCCACTGCGGCAACCCCGCCGCCGCCGAGCGCCTGATGCACATGATAAAGGCGGTCTTCGAGGGCGCACAGGTGCGGGTGACCGAGTGCGGCGGCCTGTGCAGCTACTACGCCGAGCTGGGCGGCCTCATGGTGGGCTTCGAGGACGCGGACGCCTGAGCTTGAAATCTCCGCATCTCTGCGCTATACTATTTCCATAAAAATGCTGCCGAAAGGCAGCGGGGGAGGCGCAGATGTTCTTTCGGCTGCCGGTCGTACGGTTCTTCAATCGTGTCATCAACAGGGCCACGGTCACAGTGGCCCTTGTTTTGCTGCAGATCGGCTGGCTGCTCTGGGCCTTCTTCTCCCTCACCGCCGGAAAGGCGTGGGTGAATGCGGGGCTGAACGTCCTCAGCCTCTTCATCACCCTCTACCTCGTGCGGAAGGACGAGAACAGCGACTATAAGATCATCTGGCTCGTCCTCATCGGCATGATGCCGCTGCTGGGCGGTGCGCTCTATCTGGCCTTCGGCAACAAGGCCCCCGCCAAGCGGATGCGCCAGCGGATGCAGGCGGTGGAGCGCCAGCACACCGCCGACCTCGCCCAGCAGCCGGGCCAGACCGACGCCCTCGACCCCGCCAGCAGGGGACTGAGCCGGTATGTTTCGGAGTACGGGCCGTACCCCGCATGGAAAAACTCCACGGCAAAATATTACCCCTGCGGTGAGGCCATGTACCCTGACCTGCTGGCCGACCTCGAAAAGGCAGAGCGGTTCATCTTCCTCGAGTTCTTCATCGTCCGCACCGGCAAGATGTGGGATGGGGTAGAGGACATCCTCGTCCGCAAGGCGGCGCAGGGGGTGGACGTCCGGCTCATCTACGACGATTTCGGCAGTCTGCTGGGTCTGCCGTCCGATTTCGTGGTGCAGATGGAGCGGGCGCATATCCGCTGCATCCCGTTCAACCCGGTGGTGCCGCTGGTGTCGCTGGTCATGAATCACCGCGACCACCGGAAGATCGTGGTCGTGGACGGAAATACAGCCTATACGGGCGGCATCAATCTGGCCGACGAGTATATCAATGAAGAAGAGCGGTTCGGCTACTGGAAGGACGCAGCCCTCCGCACCGAGGGCGCGGCGGTCTGGAACTTCACGGTGATGTTCCTCGACCACTGGAACGCCTTCCGCCCCAGCGAGGAGGATTATATGCCCTTTATGCCTCAGGCTGTGTCCCTGCCCGCCCAGTCGGACGGAGTGATCCAGCCCTACGGGGACAGCCCGCTGGACGAAGAGGCTCTGGCCGAGACGGTCTACCTGAATATCATCAATCAGGCCCAGCGGTACGTCTATATCTATACGCCCTACTTCGCGGTGGGCGAGACCATGCTGGAAGCGCTGAAAGCGGCGGCAAAGCGGGGCGTGGACGTCCGGCTGGTGCTGCCGGGCATCCCGGACAAGAAGCTGGTCTTCCGGCTGACCCGCTCCTATTATGTGCCGCTGCTCCGGGCGGGGGTGCGCATCTACGAGTTCACGCCCGGCTTTCTCCACGCCAAGTGCTACGTCAGCGACGACCGCGCCGCCGTGGTGGGCAGCATCAACATGGATTACCGCAGCCTCTTCCTCCACTTTGAGTGCGGGGCGCTGCTGCTCTATAACAGTCAGGTCATTGCTCTGCGGGACGATGTGCTCCGCACCCTGCCAGAGTGCCGGGAGGTGCAGCTGGCCGACTGCCGCACCTCGCTGGCCGGGACGCTGCTGGACAGTGTGCTCCGCCTGCTGAGCCCGCTGATGTGAGCGGTACTGCGGTGGAATAAGTGGCGAAGTTCTATAAAATAAACGATATATAGTTTAATATTGGATGTTCGCCAACTTGGCGAAGTTCCCCTGATTGGCGAAGTTCGAACTTCGCCAGCTGACCCGAAGTTCGCCACCCTGACGAAGTTTGCTTTATGGCGTTGCTGCGTCGTTATTTTGGAACTTCGCCAGATAACACGTCGGTCTCAGAGCACAGTTGTAAATTTTCTGTGCGGTGCTTGACTTTTGCAGGGAATCGCATATAATAAAGATGATAAATGTGGAAGCCGATATGTCATTGGCACACCCAAAGGAAAAGACCCCCTCCCGGAGCGGCAATCTCCGAAAGGGGGTCCTTTTTAGTGCTTACGGCCCTTCAGCCATCCGTCAAGCCACTTACAAATGTAGTAAGAAGCTACATTTGCTGCGACGGACAGGATAAATGTGGAAATATACGCCATTGGGCAACACCTCCCTTCCCATAAAACTGGGCGGGGTAGGCCGCAGGACAAGTATAACACAGTTTCCAACAAAAAGATACATAAATAAATAGACTCCTGTCGGGCTATACTACTCCCAAAGAGATGAAAGGGAGCGTAACGCTTATGACACAGAGACAAAAAGCTCTTCTGAGCTGTGCCGTGGCGGCGGCACTGCTGCTGTCCGGCTGCCGCAAAGGCAGCAGCGATTCCGGCAGCATGAGCAGCTCGAACGCCATGTCCGGCTCGTCCGGCAGCGCCAGCACCACCCAGACCGGCGGCTGGAAGACCGGCCTCGGCATCCTGACCGAGGCCTCCGACGAGGCCCGCACCGGCACCATCCATACCATCGCCGCCGCCGTCCTGCTGGACGGAGACGGCAAGCTGGCCGACGTGATGCTGGATGAGCTGGAAGTGGAAGTTACCGCCGACGGCAAAGGCGTCGTCACCATGCCCACCGACTACCGCACCAAGCGCCAAAAAGGGGACGACTACCCGCTGGCAGCGGCATCTTCGCTGAAAAAGGGCTGGGCCGAGCAGGCCGATGACTTCGCCGACTACCTCACCGGCATGACGCCCGAGCAGGCATCCATGCTGGAAACGGATAAGGACGGCAAGGCCACGGACGCTGATCTGCTGTCCGGCTGCACCATCCGGGTGGATCAGTACCGCGATGCTGTGGCGAAAGCCTGCACGAATGCGTCCGCCCTCGGCGCGGCGAAGGGCGACCGGGTGAGCCTCGGCGTGGAGGCGGAGAATGCCTCTTCGGACATCACCGCCACCGACGACAAGGATGTGAACGCAGAAGTTGACCTTACCGTCGTGGCCCTGACGCTGGATGCCGATGGCCGTGTGACCAGCGCCATCGGCGACATGGCAGAGCCTGCGCTGACCATCGCGGCAGACGGCGGCGTCACCGCCCCGGATACCGTCCGCTCCAAGCTTGAGCTGGGCGACAGCTACGGGATGCGGAACGCATCCAGCCTCGGCAAGGAGTGGTACGAGCACAGCGAGGGCTATTGCAGCTACCTCAAGGGCAAGACTGAGAAAGAGGTGGCGGACATCCCTGCCGACGGCTCGGACGCCGACCTCGCGGCCCTCTGCACCATCTCCATCGACGCTTTGCAAAAGGCCGCAGGGGATGCGTTTGAGAATGCGTCATTATAAATTGAACGGAAAGTCTGACCGTCACCGTGAGGTGGCGGTTTTTTGCGTCTTTCGCTCATGGGTAGCCTCACCTTTGTCCAACCTCTCCGTCATTGCTGCGCAATGCCACCTCTCCTTGTAGGAGAGGCTTTGGCATACCGTAAAGCTTCACCTCTTCGCCAGAGGCTCCCCTACAAGGGGCAACGGCGACGACCGCCGCCAGCGGCGGAAACAGGGAGGAGCTGTTGGGGCAGCGGTCAGCAGGATGCAAGCGACCGCGCAGCAGACGCTGGGAGCCGCAACCCGGCCTTGGCGAGGAGCTTGCGACGAGCCTGAGAGGTTGTACGAAGGAGAGCCTGCCCGTGAGCCTCTGGGAGCCTTTTCACCCCCAAATCTGCGCGAAAAGGCCTGAAATCTGCATGAATCGCACTTGCGGGGGGGGGGGGGTATGGTATAATAAAATCACCGAAACACACCCCACGATTGGAGGTAGCGACGATGAAAACTGCAAAACGACTCCTTGCCCTTGCCCTTGCGGGCGTGATGACGCTGGCCCTGCTCACCGGCTGCGGCGATAAGCCGGGCGATAAGCCGGAGGACACCCTCCGGGCCGAGGCTCTGGCAGACATCATAAATGTGCGGTATGGTAAGAACATCACCTGCGAGGCCGACCCGCAGCTGAGTGAGGCGGCGGAGAGGTACACACAGGTGAGCTCTGAGGATGGAAGCACTTTTCTCATTAACAAATTGAAGTTGGGCAATTACCACTCTATCGGTTCTGAGCTTCACAAAGCTCTCTTGAAAACCATCGGCATCGACCCCAACACCACCAACAAACAGGTCATCTTCTACTGTGGAGAGGACAGAGGCTCGGACGACCCCGTCAAGCAGGCCATCGACCTCTGTAACAACTACAGACTGGTACTGCCGGAACCGAATGAGAAGAATTGGGCCACTATCAGCTTCCTCGCATCCAGCTACCGGGTCGGCTTCGGAAAGTGGAAGGATGAGAATGGCAAACCCAGGCTCTTCGTCATCATGGTAGGCGACATCCCGGGGAGAAGCTGACGCTCCTGCGGCGGGAAGATAAGAAAAACGGACAGCATCCCCCTCGGAGAGACTCCCCGAGGGGGATTTTTGCGCCTTGCGGAGCGCCCTGTCCTTCATACAACCTCTCCGTCATTGCTTCGCAATGCCACCTCCCCTACCGAGGGGAGGCCTTGGCATACCGTAAAGCCTTGCCTCTTCGCCAGAGGCTCCCCTACTAGGGGAGCTGGCGCGAAGCGCCTGAGAGGTTGTACGAAGGACAGCCTGCCCGTGAGCCGCAGCCGTGCCGGAAAGGCACGGCTTTGTTCACTTTTCCTATGTCCCTCCCTTGAATACAGGCGGAAACCGTCAAAACGCGAAAAAATCGGTTTTCCTCTTGCCAAACGGGGCAAAACGCGCTATTCTATAGTCACAGTTTAACAATTTAGCATGGTAAAGCGGTAAAACGAAGCGCCGCTTCTGCTGAATCTGAGGGAGGAATTTGTATATGAAACGTCTGGTATCTGCTTTTCTGGCCGGTGCGATGGCGCTGAGCCTTGCCGCCTGCGGCGGTTCTGCATCCACTTCCACGGCTGCTTCTTCTGCCGCTGCCTCTGCCGCCCCGGCAAGCTCCGCGGCCGCTGACAGCGACCTGGCTTACATCCAGTCCAACGGCAAGATGGTCATTGGTTACACCGTCTATGAGCCGATGAACTACACCGACGCCGACGGCAGCTTCACCGGTTTCGATACTGAGCTGGCCACCGCTGTCTGTGAGAAGCTGGGTGTTGAGCCGGAGTTCGTGGAGATCAACTGGGACACCAAGGAGACCGAGCTGGCCGCAAAGAGCATCGACTGCATCTGGAACGGCCTGACCCTGACCGATGACCGGGAGGAGAACATGGCCTGCACCAAGCCCTATGTCAAGAACGCCCAGGTCGTGGTGGTGAAGGACGGCACCGACTACACCTCCACCGCCGACCTCATCGGCAAGACCGTGGTGGCCGAGGCCGGCTCTGCCGGTGAGACCACCATCACCGAGAACGCCGACCTGTCTCAGGCTGATTTCATCTCCAAGGCTGTTCAGACCGACTGCCTGATGGAAGTCGCCGCCGGTACCGCTGACGCCGCCATCCTCGACCTGACTCTGGCCTCTGCCATGATCGGCGAGGGTACCGACTACGCAAACCTCAAGATGGTGGATGAGCTGAACGTCGAGGAGTACGGCGTGGCCTTCCGCAAGGGCAGCGACGTGGCCGAGGCTGTGGACAACGCTTTCGACGAGCTGAAGGCTGACGGCACCATGCAGGCTCTGGCCGACAAGTACGGCCTGACTCTGGCTGAGTAACTTACATTATAAACGGATAGGTGTAGTGATTCTGTGACTGTGATTTTGGAGCGTCTGACCGGCGCATTCGCGCTCAACTGTGAGCTGTTCTTTCTGACCTTGCTGTTTTCGCTGCCGCTGGGCCTTGTGGTGGCCTTTGGCTCCATGAGCCGGTGCGCACCGCTGCGGGGCGTCGTCAAGACCTTCGTGTGGGTCATCCGCGGCACGCCGCTGATGCTCCAGATCATCGTCATCTACCTTGGCCCCGGCCTGCTGGGCATGACCAACCCCTGGCCCTCCGGCTCTTCGGGCCGTCTGGTGGCGGCGGTGGTGGCTTTCGCCATCAACTACGCCTGCTACTTCTCTGAGATCTACCGCGGCGGCATCGAGGATGTGCCGAAAGGCCAGACCGAGGCCGGTCAGGTGCTGGGCATGACCAAGAGCCAGATCTTCTTCAAGGTCACGCTCCTGCAGGTCGTCAAGCGCATCCTGCCCCCGATGGGCAACGAGGTCATCACGCTGGTGAAGGATACCTCGCTGGCGAATGTTATCGCCAACAAGGAGATCATCATGATGGCGAAGGAGTACAGCGCCAAGGGCCTCATCTGGCCGCTGTTTTCCACCGCGATCTTCTTCCTCGTCTTTGTCGGCGCACTCACCCTGCTGCTGGACTGGGCCGAGAAAAAGATGGACTATTTCCGCTGCTAAGGAGGATACTGAATTATGGCATTACTCGAAGCCTCTGGCATCGGGAAGAATTTCGGCGAGACGAAAGTTCTCAAGGACATCTCGCTCACACTGGAACAGGGCGAGGCGCTGGCGATCATCGGCTCGTCCGGCTCAGGAAAGACGACGCTGCTGCGCTGCCTGAACTTTTTGGAGCGTCCCGACACCGGCGTCATCCGGGTGAACGGCGAGACCATGTGGGACGCCGCCGACCCCGCCACCCAGCGGGAGAGCGAGGTGCGGAAAAAGCGCCTCCACTTCGGCCTCGTGTTCCAGAACTTCAACCTCTTCCCCCAGTACACCGCGCTGGAAAACGTGATGCTGGCGGGGGAGCTTCTGGCGAAGGAGCAGCCCGGCTACAAGGCCAACAAAAAGGCCATCCACGCCCAGCTGGAAGCACAGGCCCGTGACCTGCTGGCCCAGATGGGCCTGTCGGAGCGGGCAGGCCACTACCCCCACCAGCTCTCCGGCGGTCAGCAGCAGCGGGTGGCCATCGCCCGCGCACTGGCGCTCCACCCGGACATCCTCTGCTTCGATGAGCCCACCAGCGCCCTCGACCCGGAGCTGACCGGCGAAGTCCTCCGCGTCCTGCGGGACCTCGCCGACCGCAAGACCACCATGATCATCGTCACCCATGAGATGCACTTCGCCCGGGACGTGGCCGACCGCATCCTGTTCATGGACGGCGGCGTCGTGGTGGAGGAAGGCCCGGCCCGCCAGCTCATCGACCACCCCCAGGAGGAGCGCACCAAGCAGTTTTTGGCGCACTACGCGGAATAAGATAGGCTATGGCCCTCCCCACTCGGGAGGGCTTTTTTGCGCCTGCGGCGCACGGTCAGGCTGTCCTTCGTACAACCTCTCAGGCGCTTCGCGCCAGCTCCCCTAGTAGGGGAGCCTCTGGCGAAGAGGACAGGTCTCCGGGTAAAGGCGAAACTTTCCGGTATGCCAAGGCCTCCCCTCGGTAGGAGCAACAACGACGACCGCCGCCAGCGGCGGAAACAGGGAGTCGCTGTTGGGGCCGCGGCCAGCAGGATGCGAGGCCCGCACCAAGGGCCGAAGCAGATGCTGGGAGCCGCAACCCGGGCAGTGGCACGCCGTAGGCGTGACGGAGAGGTTTGGCTCCTTTTGCTCTATTCACGCCGAAAACACCACGATTCGCGCAGATTTTATTTACATTCTCTGAATTTTTTGGTAAGCTTGTGTCAGAAAAGGCTGATTTTTCAAAAGACGAACCAACCAAAGGAGGACAGACTATGAGACTGAAAAGCGCACTCCGGCGGGGCGTGGCCGCCGCCGTCATCGCGGGCATCGTGGTGAGTTCCGGCATCCCGGCCTATGCGGGAATATGGAACATCGCCGAGGGCGACATCATTGTGAAAGCGGGCGACACCGAAGGAAAGAACAAGGTCTCACAGGGCGAGACCACCAAGGACGACACCGACACCGTTATCACCGGCAAGTCGGAGGAGCATACCGTCACCATCGACACCTCCGGCGGCAAAGTGGACGTCACCTTCGACGACCTGAAAATTGACGTCAGCGGCAAGACCGAGGTGGATGGCAACGGTGACGGCCCTGTCCGGGAGAGCAAAGCCGCCGTCACCGTGCAGGGCGGCGGCGATGCCACCATCGAGCTGGACGGCGACAACGAGCTGAAGAGCGGCGACTACAATGCGGGCCTTGAGAAGAACGGCCACGAGTCCTCCGGCACCCTGACCATCAAGGACGACAAGGGCAAGGACGGCTCCCTCACCGCTGAGGGCGGCGAAGGCGGCGGCGCAGGCATTGGCGGGGGAAAGGAGAGCACCGGCAGCAACATCACCATCCAGGGCGGCACCATCGAGGCCGTGGGCGGCGCAGGAGCGGCAGGCATCGGCGACGGCGCAGGCCGGGCAACCGGCCCTACCGACGACCCGAACCCGGGAAAACTCTACATCTGCGGCGACGCCGAGGTGACGGCCAAGGCGGGGAGTCAGATATTGGACGCCAAGGCCCCGGCCATCGGCGGAAAGTACGGCGAAGTACCCACGGAGGCCCTTTCTGATGAGGAACACAAGGTGACGGGAGGACGGCTGACCCGTCTGAACGCGGACGGCACCGTGATGGAGGGGATGGGCTACGACTACACTTCCGTCCCCACGCCCCAGCCGGACGACGACGAGGACGACGATGATGATGACGTCCCGCCCCCGGTGCAAGACGAACGCCCCCGAACCCC
>ENA-OQNA01000201-OQNA01000201.1-human-gut-metagenome-genome-assembly--contig:-NODE-201-length-19100-cov-4.447056_pt1 | contig 19100 bp, 17 predicted proteins | sample MGYA00242625_ERZ504872 | MGnify/ENA primary metagenome ERZ504872 (study PRJEB26092, sample SAMD00036425) | human gut metagenome | host: Homo sapiens | study: EMG produced TPA metagenomics assembly of...
GCTGGGGAAAGTTCGATGACTGAACTCAGGAGATCCAATTGAAAACAGTGAAGGAATCGAATCTGAATTTCTTCACTGTTTTCAATTGGGGTGCGGTTCACATGCGTGCGATCCGCACCCTTTGTTAATTCAAGTGTTCGTTTTGAAAAAAGTCAGAAATCCATGCCCAAAGATTTCAGATCGCGGCGAGCCTGATCGGCGTTAGTGAAGCGGAACGCGTGCATGCCCACGGCCTGTGCGCCGGTGACGTTCTTCGCGGTGTCGTCGAAGAACACGCTGGATTCCGGCCTGAGATTGAAACGGCTCAGTGCCAGTTCGTAGATGTCGGCATTCGGTTTGTGCATCTTCTCCACGCCAGACACCACCGTGCCCTGCAACAACTCCTCCAGCTGCGGGAACCTTTCGAAAGCAAAATGGAACGTCTCATGCGACCAATTCGTCAACCCCCACACACCGTAGCCTGCAGCCTTCAAATCACGAAGCAGCTGTTCCATATCCGGAATCATGCGGGGGAGCGCATCGCCATAGCGTTCGATGTAATCGCGGAAGATCTCAGCGATCTCCTCACCCTGCTCGCGTACCACATCGGGATAAATGTCTTCGAAATCTTCGCCATGGTCCATACGATCCTCATAATCATAGAAACCGCACGGATCATCATCTGCGCAAATACGGTCTACAACTACCCGGGGGTACCTGCCTTCAAGGCATGCGCGCGTCTGCCAGTCGATGAGCACGCCGCAAAAATCAAAGACCACATCGGTGACGTTGGCACTGGGGGAGGTCATGAAAATCCTTCCTGCAAAATACGGATTGGCAACGCCAGTGTAACGCAAGGTAACCGACGCTGGGGCTGATGTTCAGTAAATTTGTTGCACGATTAAAGTAATTGTAAAAATGCAGGCTGAATACCGTCGATAATATCGCTGGCGATGATTGGATGGCCGATTTCTCCGAAATGCTGCTTTTTGGAATGACCGTAGATTTGCGGACGATGCCATCCACGCTGTTCGGATTGCGATGCAATCGCTCCCGCAAGACCATGCATGTAGGCGCCGGCAGCCACGACCTCGGGAACCAATGCCGGATCCTCGGCAAGCATGTCGTCCTGCTGCGCGAGCAGGGCTCCCAACATGCCGGCGAGCACGTCACCCGATCCTGCGGTAGACATCCATGCCGGTGCGCGACCGGAAAGAATCACACGCTCATTGTTCTCGCCATCAGCGCCCACCACCATGGTCACCGCGCCCTTCATCAACACGGTCGCACCGGTCAGCTCATGGAGTTTGCGGGCGCAGGCAAGCGGCTGCGAGCACACCTCGTCGACACCGACTTCGTTTTTGCCCAGCCGAGTCAGCATGTGGGCCAGCTCTCCGGCGTGCGGTGTGACGACCACCTGAGTCGGCACCTTATCTGGTAGCAGGTCCAAGGCTCCGGCGTCCACCACGATTGGTGGCATATCCAGTGCGCCTGCATGCCCGGCATCGACATCGTCGCTAAGATCGGTTTCTTGCGGCAGCTCATAGTGCTTCAGTAACGCGGCTATGGTTTTGCGCTGGAAGTCGGAGTCGGACGCTTCGTCATCGCCTGCGGGAACGCCGGAGCCAACCACCCACGATTGGACGCGTCCCTTGCCGATCACCGCCTCAGGCAACGAGGAAAGCACCATATCCTGCGCGCGTTGTGGGCCAAGATAACGCACCATGCCTGTGTTGGTGTGTGCGGCGGCAGCGGAAGACAACACGGCCGCACCTGGGTAACGTGCGGAACCTGTCACTAAGCCGACCACTCCGCGTGAATATTTGCCGTCCGAAAGCTGCGGCAGACGGATCGAATCCGTTACGAAATCGCCGTCCGTCATTTCGGTCGCGGGAGCGCAATCATCGATATCGAAGCCGAAATCGACCAAAGTGAGGTGTCCGCATGCATACGAGGCGGGCGGCACCATTGCGCACGGCTTCATTGCGCCGAACGTCACCGTAACGTCGGCCGGAATATACGGTCCTGGCAGCGAACCATCATTTACGCCAACGCCGGACGGCGTGTCGATCGCCACGACGAGCGGCAGGGCGGAGGAAGGCTCGTTGTTCGGCAGGGCGGGCCTGTCGGGAAGTTCGCCATCGAATCCCAAGGAGGAAGCGATGGCGCCTGCGATGCCACGCAATGCGCCGCTTACGCCGATTCCGGTCATCGCGTCGATGATCACATGGGAGCCCTGAACGTATTCAACGGCGGCCTGCAGTCGTTCTCCGGCCTCTCCCGCGGAAAAACCCGTGGTGCATCCTGGGATTTCGGCGGCGGGATCAAGTACGAGAACACGGCCTCCGGCATGCACGAACGCGCCGAACGCCTCCTCGTGCAGGGAACGTCCCACGGCGATCGCGGTGACATGCGCGCCTTCGTTCGCCAGTTCCGCGCCGGCGTATAGACCGTCGCCGCCATTATCTCCCGCCCCTACAAGGAGGGCTACCCGCGCGTCCTCGACGGCGAGGTCCTCATCATCGAGCAGTGTCATGGTCACATGGGCCGCAGCCGAGGCGGCCATGCGCATCAGCGGCACGCCGTCGTCAAGCAGCGGACGTTCCATCTCGCGCACGGTATCGGAATCGTAAGCGCTGTACAGCAGTGTTTGCAAACGGTCGGCGTCGTCGGCGATGTCCATAACGTTCCCTTCCTCGTCGTCTATGAGCAACAATCCCTACTGTAGTCGTAATATTGGGAGTCAAGGATTTTTCGGCGTGGAATGGAGACCAAAATGGCATATATCGAAATGCAGCATAGTTACAAGCGTTACCAAATGGGTTCCACCACCATCACCGCGAACGATGATGTGAGCTTCGGCATCGAAAAAGGCGAACTGGCCATCATTCTGGGCGCGTCGGGCGCGGGCAAGTCGACGGTGCTCAACATTTTGGGTGGCATGGACACGAATTCAGAAGGCAGCGTGGTCATCGACGGACGCGACATTTCCAACTATTCCCCGAAACAGCTGACGGCTTATCGCAGGACGGACATCGGTTTCGTGTTCCAGTTCTACAATCTTGTGGCGAATTTGACCGCGAAGGAAAACGTCGAGCTCGCCTCGCAGATCGTTTCCGATGCTCAGGATGCCGTCAAAGTGTTGGAAGACGTCGGTCTCGGCGATCGTGTCGACAATTTTCCCGCGCAGCTTTCCGGCGGTGAACAGCAGCGTGTGGCCATCGCCCGAGCTGTGGCGAAGAATCCGAAGATCCTGCTGTGCGACGAGCCGACCGGCGCGTTGGACTACAACACCGGCAAGCAGGTCCTGCAGATTCTGCAGGACATGAGCCGTAGGAAAGGCGCCACCGTGGTGATCGTGACCCATAATTCCGCGATCGCGCCGATCGCGGACCGTGTGATCCGCATGCATGATGGCAAGGTCACCGCCGTCGACGTCAACGAGCATCCGATGGACATCGCGGAACTCGAATGGTGATGTCGCGACACGCTGTGCGACACTCGATTTGCGAAGACAAAGGATTTGTGTAATATATGTGACTTGTGCACGGAAGCAATTCCGTACAGGAAGCACATTCCTGCGTAGCTCAGTTGGCAGAGCATCCGACTGTTAATCGGACGGTCACTGGTTCAAGCCCAGTCGCAGGAGCGCGTTTTTAGGTTTTTCCTGATTTTCGTCGGGGAGAAGCTTAGAACAGGAGAATATTCCTGCGTAGCTCAGTTGGCAGAGCATCCGACTGTTAATCGGACGGTCACTGGTTCAAGCCCAGTCGCAGGAGCCACATGAAAGCCCTTGGAAATCAAGGGCTTTTGTACTCTAACGAATCAAGCACGTCGTCGATCAGCGTGCGCTCGTGCGGTCCATCGGTCTTGAGCCGAGGAAAGCGCCGCAACGCGTTGGCGGGACTTGCCCCGGCCGCGCGCGCCACATTCGATTTCGACTCGCCGTGCGCCAAAGCCGTTTCCGCAAGACGGTCCACCAGCGAGTCCGACACCTTGCGGATCTGCTCGGCAACCCACAACTGCGCCAGTTCGGGGGAGAGCGCGTAATCGTCCTGCAATTCGCTTGACGCTTCCTGCACGGCCGCCCACAGCACCATAAAAGGCTTCTGATAGTAGGTGATCCGATCGTAATCGGACTCGCTTTCCAGTTGCTGCAACGCTTTGCGCTGTGACGTGTTATCGCTCATACGTTCCATCGTATGCCGAGACACGCCCGGAGCCTGTGGATAACTCATCCTCCGACCACAGGGCCGTTTCAGCTGGACAAGCACAACTTCACACTGTCATGCTGGCGATTTACCACAGCACAACGCAACGGCGCAAACACAGCAACGTGAAGGAGCCATCATGGACGAACGTGAATATCGCAGGCGAATCCGACGGAACAGAATCGCACAGGAGGAAAAGAAGCGCATCCGCCAGCAGTTGCGCCAAACCATGGTCGTATGCGCTCTGGCGTGTGTCATGCTGCTCGTGTGCTGCCTATGGTCGGCCGAACCGACGTATGCGAAAACGAATGCGGCGACCGCGTCCGGTTCCTGCGCCGTCCTGATGCGATGGCCGCTGAACGGCGCGCAGGTGGTCGGCAAGTACGATGCGCCGAAACAACAGTGGCTTCCAGGCCATCGGGGTGTCGACCTGCTTGCGGACCCTCAGGAAGCCATCGTCGCGCCCGCGGACGGCGTGATCGCCTTCAGCGGCAACGTGGGAGGCAAAGCCGTGGTCACCATCCGGCATGGAGGCGACCTTTCCAGCCTGACCTCGACGTTCGAACCCGCCATTGCGGAACGCGATGTCGGCGCACATGTTGCGCAAGGGGAACGTTTCGCGCGTGTGGAGGGCGAATCCGACCATTGCGACGAGCGGTGCCTGCATTGGGGGATAAAATCGGAAGGACGGCAATACACCAATCCGGAAAGCAAAACCCGTACGGTGAGAATCGGATTGAAAGGCCTGTGAAACAGGGGTCGACAGAACCATTGATTTTGTCCATACGTCGTGGCCTCGTCGAAAAAAGTGAAGCTCTCAGGCTATGATGCTACATGTACGACGATTACGCAGGGGAGAAATGCCATGTACAAGGAATACACGCGGCCTTTGGAACAGCAGATCGACACGGATAAGAACATTTTCTCGGTGCTTGATGAACGAGCGAACCGCACTCCGAACGATTCATTGGTCGAATACAAGAACGAGCATGGCGAGTGGTCGTCGTTCAGCGCCACCGAATTCCGTGCCAAGGTCATCGCCATCGCCAAAGGCCTGATCGCCCAAGGCATCATGCCCGGCGAATCGGTGTCCATCATCTCTCACACCTGCTGGCAGTGGACTGCGCTCGACGTGGCCATCATGTCGATCGGAGCGCTCACCGTTCCCGTATACGAGACGAATTCTCCCGCGCAGGTCAAAATGATCTTCAACGACGCCAACGTCAAAATGGCGTTCGCAGAAGATGACGCGCAACGCGACAAGATCGAATCCATCAGAAACGAATGCTCCAATCTTGGCGACGTCTACGTCATCGGACTTGGCGCGATCGACACGATGATCGAATACGGACATGCCGTGTCCGACGCCGAATTCCAAGAGCGCGAACATGCGGTCAAAGGATCGGACCTCGCCACCATCGTGTACACTTCCGGCTCCACAGGCACGCCAAAAGGCATTGAGCTCACCCATTCCAATTTCGTGTTCATCACCTATTCGGGCATTAGCTCCATGCCCGATATCGCGATGAAGCCGAACCGTCGTCTGCTGCTGTTCCTTCCACTGGCGCACGTGTTCGCACGCTACATGCAGTTCTTCTGCTTCGCAGGTAACGTCTCGCTCGGCCTATCCAGCAACTTGAAGACGATCCTGGCTGATTTCAAAGCGTTCAAGCCGACGTTCATCCTTGCCGTGCCGCGTATCTTCGAAAAGATATACAATGCGGCGTCGCAAAAGGCCGGAGCCGGCCTCAAAGGACGTATTTTCGCAGGTGCCACGCAGACGGCGCGCGACTGGTCGTACGCACAGCAGTCAGGCGAAGGCATTCCGGTTGTCTTGAATCTCAAGCATGCGCTGTACAACAAGCTGGTGTACTCCTCGATCATGGACGTGTTCGGCGGCCATGTGGAATACGCGGTTTCCGGAGGCGCTCCGCTTGATTCATCCATCGCGCATTTTTTCAATGGCGTCGGACTGCCGCTGCTGGAAGGCTACGGCATGACCGAAACCTGCGCTCCGTCAAGCGTCAATCCGACCTCCGGATACAAGATTGGCACCATCGGACTGCCTCTGCAGGGCGTGGCCATGGGTGTCGACGAGGAAGGTGAACTGTGCATCAAGAGCCCGGCCGTATGCGCCGGCTACCACAACAATCCCGACGTCACCAGGCAGCAGATTGTCGACGGCTGGCTGCATACCGGTGATCTTGGTTCCATCGACGACGAAGGCTTCGTCTCCATCGTCGGACGTAAGAAGGACCTCATCATCACAGCCGGCGGCAAGAACGTCTCTCCATGCGAAATGGAAGCGTCGATCATGACGTCGCCCGTGGTGAGTCAATGCGTGATGATCGGCGACCGCAAGCCGTTCATAGCGGCCATCATTGCGTTGGATCTTGGCGAAACGAACGCATGGCTTGCATCGAAAGGCGCGGAATGCGCGGCATCCCTCGAGGAGGCCTCCCGCAATCCGATCGTGCGCGCCGAAGTGGAACGTGCCGTCAACAAAGCCAACGAGCTCGCATCCCGTGCCGAATCGATCCGTAAGTTCGAAATCGTGCCGGACGAGTTCACCGAAGAAAACGGCTTGGTCACGCCGAGCATGAAGGCACGCCGTCAGGCGGTGGTTGATCACTACCGCATGCTGATCGACACCGTCATCTACGTTCCGAAGAAGTAGAATGCGATGATCGGCGGTAGGAATGTGCCGGCCGCAACATAAAAAGCTGGCTTCCGTCGCGGCGGTTCGACGGAGGCCAGCTTTTTCCATCTCTTGTCGGATTTCCTATGTCTGATAATCCGGATTACCTTGTTGCCGGTCTACAAGCCTGCTTCGGCGAGCGAGATATATCCCGGTTCGATCAGCGTTTTCTTCAGATTGCTGGCGCTGACCGCAAGCGCCTCTTCCTGAATGGTCGGCACTTTCATGTCTTCCATGGCGACGGATGAGATGAACGTCAGCTTCGCAAGTTTGCCCGACGTGTTGAGCTGCACGCAGGTCTGTGCGATGTCGGATGCTAAGGTCTTGCGATTTTCCAAAGCGGTCATCCACTGTTTGCCGTTCACGATATTCGGTATGGAGCTGACGTAGGCGCCGTAACCGGTGATGATCGGCCATTGCGAGTTCTGCTCGTCAAGGGAATCGCTGGTATCCTCCGTATCGGAATCGCCGTCATCGGATTCAGGCGCCTGCGCAGGATCGGGAACGGACTGTTTTTTCAGGTCTTTCTTGCCGGTGATATTGTCTACGATGCCGGAAATGGTGATGGATGGGTTGATGTCGGCCGCCGAACCGGTATATCCAAGATCGTTGAGCTCTTCGGAAGCATAGCCGGCCACATAATCATTGCAGGAGATGATGCCGTCGATGCGGGTATGGCGCGATGTGTCCTTATCCATGCCGAGACGTCCGGCGAGCGTGGATTTGACCCGCTCACTTTTCGCCGCGTCGAACGCCACGGACACCCAATCGGATTCCGTGCTCGACGAGGTCAGCGTGCCGGATGGGGAAACGGCCTTCCCATCTTTGAAATACGGTCCAAGCACTGACCAAATGCCTTTGAACACGCCTTGCGCGAAAGTCGCGTCCGCTGTGCTGCCGCTTTCATTGGCGGCATCGTAGGGGAGTAGCACTTCGATATGCTTCGGATTGTCGGAGCTGGTTTTGTCGAGCTCGAGCTTGCTGACCAGCTGTTTGGCTTGAAGCTGGCCGATCTGCTCGGCCGTGGTCATCGGCACGTACACATTCGGAGTGAAACCCTGCAGCGTGTTCGACACTAACACGACTTTCATGCCCTCGTTTTGAGCGAGCTGCAATGCGGAAACCAAACGTTCCGCGGATTGGGCGTAGTCCTGGGCGTCTTCGTCGGAGGAGCTCCCATTCCATGTGATGGCGTGCGACACATAGTCTCCATATTGGCGGTCGGATTCGGTGGTGTCGGCCACCGGCGCCACTACCAGAGTGGTTTTGTCGGAGGAATCCGCATCGTCGCTGGTGCTGTTGACGTGATTCACCACGTAATCCTGCACGCTTTGGCTTTGCTTGTCGAGACTTGGCGCCGCTTTGACGGTGATGTTGGCGCCTTTGACATCATTGTCTTTCAATGATGAAACGATTTCCGGCACCAGCTTCTCCCATTTGCTCAGAGGCGTCTGCTGGGAGATGGTGATGCCGTCCGAAGGGGTGAAGATCACCACGTTGCCGGCATCGGTGGCAGTGGCGGTGCTGGGGGAGTCCGTTTCATGCGATTGCGTTTCATTGGCGGATGAGCAGGCGCCCATGGTCATGATGAGCGAGGTCGATGCCAACAGTGCGAACAGACGTTTCGTCACGGTCGTGCGGTGCAGTGTCATGCCGTTTCCTTCATGAAAATCGAATGATGATTCCTATGCTGAGCTCCGATTGTAATATCCGGACGTCAAAAAGGGCTGGATATGCGTGTGAACCATACATATCCAGCCCTTTTGAGCCTGCTGCTGGCCGTTCAGTCAAAGGTTATTCGGCTAGGTCATTCGGCCAGAGCCTTGGCGAGATTCTCGTCCAAAGCGTTCATGAAGCCTTCGGTGTCAAGCCAGGCCTGATCCGGACCAACGAGCATGGCGAGATCCTTGGTCATCTGACCGCCTTCAACGGTAGACACGATGACCTTCTCCAAAGTTTCGGCGAAATGCTTGACTTCCGGAGTGTTATCCAAGTCGGCGCGGTGCTTGAGACCGCCGGTCCAAGCGAAAATCGATGCGATCGGATTGGTGGAGGTCTTCTCGCCCTTCTGCCAGCGGCGGTAGTGGCGGGTCACAGTGCCGTGTGCGGCCTCGGCCTCGACGGTCTGGCCGTCAGGGGTCATGAGCACGGAGGTCATGAGGCCGAGAGAGCCGAAGCCTTGCGCCACGGAATCGGACTGCACGTCGCCATCATAGTTCTTGCAGGCCCAAATGTAGCCGCCATGCCACTTGAGGGAGCTGGCCACCATGTCGTCGATCAGACGATGCTCATAAGTCAGGCCCGCTGCGGCGTACTTGTCTTTGTATTCGTTTTCGAACACCTCGGCGAACGTATCCTTGAACTGGCCGTCGTACGCCTTGAGAATCGTGTTCTTGGTGGAAAGATACACCGGATAGCCGCGCATCAGACCATAGTTAAAGCAGGCTCGGGCGAAACCACGGATGGAATCGTTCACGTTGTACTGCACCTGGGCCACGCCGCCGTCGGCACCATAGTTGTACACGACATGTTCGATCGGCTCGGAACCATCTTCCGGAGTGAAGGTGACGGTGAGCGTGCCTGCCCCGGAACCTTGAAATCAGTGGCCTTATACTGGTCGCCGAACGCATGGCGGGCTACTACAATCGGCTTGGTCCAGCCGGGAACCAGACGCGGAACGTTGCTCATCACGATCGGCTCGCGGAAAATGGTTCCGCCGAGAATATTGCGGATGGTGCCATTGGGGGACTTCCACATCTTCTTCAGGCCGAATTCCTTGACACGCGCCTCATCCGGCGTGATGGTGGCGCACTTTACGCCGACATGTTCACGCTGGATGGCCTTCGCCGCGTCGACGGTCACCTGATCGTCGGTGGCATCGCGGTTTTCGATGCCGAGATCGTAATATTCGAGATCCACGTCGAGGTATGGAAGGATCAGGCGATCCTTGATATCTTTCCAGATGACGCGGGTCATTTCGTCGCCGTCGAGTTCGACGACCTTGCCTTCGACCTTGATTTTGGCCATGTGTTGCCCTCCTGTCGGGATTGAAGGTGATAAGTTCCTGTCTTATAACGAACGTGTTAACGGCACCTGTTAATGTCCAAAAAAAACGGTGTGGCGGCGGGTGACACGCTCTTGCATACTGTCATTGCTGAGCATTAGCCTTGAAACCATGTCTCAGGAAATTGAAATCGGTTTGGGCAAGAAGGGCCGTCTGGCATACTCTCTGGACGACGTTTCCATTGTTCCCTCCCGCCGTACTCGCGATCCGCAGGATGTGTCCACCTCGTGGCAGGTTGACGCTTATGAATTCGACGTGCCGGTTATCGGCGCTCCGATGGATTCGGTGACCAGCCCGGCCACCGCCATCGCCATGGGCAAGATGGGCGCGCTTGGCGTGCTCGACCTCGAAGGCCTGTGGACCCGCTACGACGATCCGCAGCCGCTGCTTGACGAGATCGCCGAACTGCCGGCCGAAAGCGCGACCGAGCGTATTCAGCAGATCTACGCCGAGCCGATCAAGCCGGAGCTCATTGTCGAGCGTCTGCATGAGATTCGCGACGCCGGCGTCACCGTTGCGGGCGCCCTGTCCCCGCAGCGCACGCAGGACTATTATTCGACCGTGCTCGAAGCGGGCGTCGACCTGTTCGTCATCCGCGGCACGGTCGTTTCCGCCGAGCACGTCTCCCAGGATCACGAGCCATTGAACCTGAAGAAGTTCATCTACGATCTGGATGTGCCCGTCATCGTAGGCGGCGCCGCCAACTACACCGCGGCCCTGCACTTGATGCGTACCGGCGCGGCCGGCGTGCTCGTCGGCTTCGGCGGCGGCGCAGTATCCGCGAACCGCAACACCATCGGTGTTCACGCTCCGATGGCCACCGCCATCGCCGACGTGGCCGAAGCCCGCCGCGACTACATGGACGAGTCCGGCGGCCGTTACGTCCAAGTGATCGCCGACGGCGGCATGGGCGACTCCGGCAGCTTCATCAAGGCGTTCGCGCTTGGCGCCGATGCCGTGATGCTTGGCTCTCCGCTGGCCCGTGCCGAGGAAGCTCCGGGCAAGGGCATGCATTGGGGTGCCGAAGCCCGTCATCAGACGCTTCCGCGCGGCTTCCGCACGAACGTCGGCACCGTCGGCACCCTGGAAGATATCATGTTCGGCCCCAGCCACAATGCGGACGGCACCACCAATTACATTGGCGCGCTCCGTCGTGCCATGGCAACCACCGGCTATGTCGATCTCAAGAGCTTCCAGCGTTGCCCGGTCACGGTCGCTCCGACCCGCTGAACGAGCTTTGCGGTAAAGCCTGAATAACGGTTCATTGATCCTGCAGCGTCATGCTGCAGGATTTTTTTTGTTATGTTTCCCCGGCTAAGAAAGTCAGGTTGGAATGATTAAGCTATACATCGCAAATGAAAGAGCAGAGGTGAGATGAATGGCAGCGCATAGAAGTGGCGATTCCCGACGTTTGGACCCGTTGTCCGGACGATTCACGGATTACATCGTGATCGATACGGAAACAACCGGATTGAGTGTGCGCAAAGGTGCCAAGCTCATTGAGATCGGCGCGGTCAAAATCCGTAATGATGAGCTGGTTGACGAATTCGACCAGCTCATCAACCCGTTCGAACACGTCCCGTCAAGAATCACTGGTTTGACGGGAATCGACGATGGCATGCTGCTCGGCAAACCGGATGTGCGTGAAGTCATGGATGAGTTTGCACGCTGGTGTTCGGACACAGCCGTGGTCATGGCGCACAATGCGTCCTTCGACATGTCGTTCCTCGACAATGCTGTACAGCTCGCTTACTCGGAGCGAGACGCGCGCTTTGCGCACCATTTCGTCGACACTCTGGACCTCAGCCGTCGACTGCATCCGGAAAAACGAAGCCACAAAGTTTCCACCCTCATCGTCGACTACCACATCGCCGACATGGAGGAGCACCGCGCATTGTCCGACGCCAGGCAGGAGTGGATGCTGTACCGCGCCATGCGTGACGAGGCCGAGCTGCTCGGCATGCTCTGACAGCCTAACGTCGTTCGAACACTTCGATCCGGTATTCTCCCACAGGTGTCTGTTGATTTGTGGATGGATTTATTTGTTCGGCTTCGTGCCGCAGCAGGCGTCATCTCCACTGGCGGAAAACATTGCATTGGGTGCGAAGTTCAGAGCGAAACCGCTCTGTTGGTGGGAGACGTTGGCTGAATCGGATTTGGCGTCATTCGTGATATTTGCCTCTGTGAGGGCTCGTTCCGGCAACGACGAGGCGATATCTCCGTGGAACGCCTGCGCTACGTAACTGACGCACGGTGACTGGAATCGTGCCGATGCTGCTTTCCGAGGTGAACGCGACCACTCCGGCAGGGAAGAACGCTTTGAAGAAGTGGATTGGATTCAACTTCGTCAGTGTTAAGCAGCAGGAAGAATACGGTTTTCGCACCAATACTCTTTAAGCGCATGGACTCTCCAAGGTTCGTGATGCTGGAGATGATGCTGAACAGCAGCAGCGGAACCACCAGTGCGGTAATTGCGTTGGACCAGATGGAACCCACCGCGCCGACATAATCAGTGTGGCCGTTGAAAGCGATTCCCAAAATGATACTGAATGCCGTTGCAAGCAACACGCGTGTGGTGAAACCCGCGTTTTTCTTACGTTTGAGAAACGCCAGGATGACGAACAGGATCGCGGCTACGCCGAGGGCGATCCAATCATATGCGATGTCTGACATTACTATCATTCCCTTCCCAAAAAATGGTGATACATTACGTGAGATACCCCCACGTTCATGTCGGACATCAATCTATCCGCTCCGTCTCCGGCGCAACGCCTTGTAGTTATTGCTGTTTTCCATAGTCGTCTATCAGACGGTAGTCATTCCGAGGCACGCATGCTGACATTCCAGCGCTCCACAAGTCATTCCGAGACGTGGTTGTTTTGCGTTTAGGGAGGGCTCGTTTTAAGATGGAACGTCGGATAACTGGCTTCGTGTCTGGATTTGTGAGAGCCGGAGGAATTGGAGATTAGACATGGCATTAAGTGCCGCGATTATTCTTGCGGCGGGTGAGGGCACCCGCATGCGTTCCAACAAGCCGAAAGTGCTGCACACTTTGGCCGGAAAGACGTTTTTGAACCGTGTGATGGACTCCGTGTCGGCGCTCGACCCTGAAACGTTGGCCGTGGTCGTGCACTACCAGGCGGAACGAGTCGCCGAAGCGGCCCGCTCCTACAATGAGCGTGTCACCATCGTCAATCAGGACGACATTCCCGGCACCGGGCGAGCCGTGCAGTGCGCCATGACGCAGTTGAAGGAGCAAGGCGGTCTTGACGGCTCGGTGCTGATCGCAGCTTCGGATATGCCGCTGCTCGACGCCGACACGTTGAACCAGCTGCTTGCCTTCCATGAGCAAAGCGGCAACGGAGCCACCGTGCTCACCACCATTCTTGACGATCCTACTGGCTATGGTCGCATCATCCGCGACAGCAAAGGCAACGTGCTGCGCATCGTGGAACAGAAGGACGCCAACAGCAGCGAACTGGCCGTGCATGAAGTGAACACGTCCGTCTACGTGTTCGATGCCAAACTGCTGGCTGAAGCGATCGCCAACCTCAAATCCAACAACGCCCAAGGCGAGTTCTACCTGACCGACGCACTCGAAACCGCCAAAGCCAACGGTGCCGTCGGTGCGTTCGCCGCCCCCGACCCGTTGAGCGTCGAAGGTGTCAACGACCGCGTGCAGCTCGCAGCGCTCGCCAAAGCTCACAACAAGCGTATCTGCGAGCATTGGATGCGTAAGGGCGTGACCATTCTCGACTCTGAAACCACGTGGATCGAAGATGACGTGCGTATCGAACGCGATGCGGTGATCCTTCCCGGATGCTTCCTGGAAGGCCAGACCGTGATCGGCGAGGGTGCGCAGGTCGGCCCATACACAACACTTATCAGCGCGGTCATCGATGCCGACGCTCATGTGGAGCGTTCCCGCGTGCAGGAAACCCACATCGGTCGCGCGGCCAACATCGGTCCGTGGACGTACCTGCGTCCGGGCAACGATCTTGGCGAGGAGTCCAAGGCCGGCGCCTTTGTGGAAATGAAGAAGGCGCACATCGGCAACGGCACCAAGGTGCCGCATCTGAGCTATGTCGGCGACGCCGACTTGGGTGAGCACACCAATATCGGCGGCGGTACCATCACCGCCAACTATGATGGCGTGCACAAGCACCACACCACCATCGGATCGAACGTGCACGTCGGTGCCGGCAACCTGTTCGTGGCCCCTGTCGAAGTCGGCAGCGGCGTCACTACCGGAGCCGGTTCCGTGGTACGCCACGACGTTCCGGACGATTCCATGGTCTATTCCGAAAACACACAACATGTAGTAGAGGGCTGGAAGCCCGAATGGGAGCGCTGAATATGCCGGCAGTACAAGATTCCATCGACGCCATCCGCATCGCCGCCGCCGCGGCCGACCGTATGAAGGCCACCGACCTTGTTGCCTTCGACGTCACCGAACCATTGGCCATTACCGACGCGATGCTCGTCGCCACCGCTTCGAACGAACGTCAGGTGTTGGCGGTTGCCGAAGAGATCGAAAAGGACCTGTATCTCAAAAGCGGCAAGCGTCAACCGCGTTCCCGCGAAGGCTTGACCGAAGGCCAGTGGGTGCTGCTCGACTATGGTGATTTCGTGATCCACGTCATGCATCAGGAGTCCCGCGACTTCTATCGCCTCGAACGCTTGTGGAAGGATTGCCCGAGCATCGACCTGCAGCTCGAACATCCGGAGACTTCCGACGAAGAGACCGCGGAAACCGCGGAATAACACGTATGAACATGCCTTCCCGTATAGATGCGGAAGGCATGTTTTCATATCAAGCGAAGCAGTTTTCGCAAACATTCCATAATCGAGAAAGCAACGGAGAGCAGCAGCATGCCTCGAAACGTCGAACTTGAGCATAACAGCGCAGTACCGGAACACGTGCACGCCATCACGCTGGTGCGTCACGGACGTACCGCCTACAATGCGCAGCATCGTCTGCAAGGCCAGATCGACATTCCCCTCGACGAAGTCGGACAATGGCAGGTTCGCCAGACGGCCGACGCATTGCGTGAACTGTATGTTGATCGTCGTCCCGATATTCCGAACCGGCTGGTCATCTGTTCCGATCTGGGGCGTGCCGCAGCCACCGCGCATGCGTTCGCCGACCCGCTGGGCTTGGAAGTGCATCCCGACATCCGCGTGCGTGAACGCAGCTTCGGCGATTGGGAAGGCATTCCGGTTGAGGAACTCGCGCAACGGTACCCGGAAGACTATCGTTCCTGGGCTGAATTCCGTGGCGGCGAACTCAAATACGGTGCCGAACCCAAGGAGGAAGTCGGACGTCGTGGCGTCGAAGCGTTGAACGATTGGGCGTTCCGTGCCGGATCCGACACGGACTTGTACGTGTTCTCGCATGGTGCATGGATTTCCCAAACGTTGCAGACGCTGCTGGGAATGGCGGATGCGCATGGCGATTTCGCCGACATTTTGTCGATGCGCAACGCTCACTGGGTGCGGCTCATTCCATTGGAGATCGGTTCCACATTGCGTTGGCGTTTGATGGACTACAATCACGGTCCCGCTATCGCCGATTCCGAGGAATGGGAGCATCCCAGCCTGTAGCCAGCCTGTAGCCGGCCGATACATGATGTCGGACGCTGGTCTGTCACCGCTTTTTCAAGCTTTTCACAGAATCGCCAGTACTTTCATAGCGAAATTAGCTATCGTCATGGCTTGTGAAAAACTTTTTTAAGGGAATCTCTTTTTCGTCGATTTGCGCGGGTGCGCTGGCGGCGGTCACGTCATTCCTACTTTCCGCGAAAATCGGTATCGCGGGATCGGTGATTGGTGTGGCCGCGGGTTCGGTTGTTTCCGCGGTTGCCACGCAGGTCTACAAGAACGTTTTGAAGGCATCAGGGGAGAAGATCCAACAGGCCGTGCCGTTCCCGTCGAGTAGCGAGACGGTTTCGAATGAGCGAGCTGCGGATGAAACGCAGGTGCTTGGCTCTTCCGAACAGGATGATGAGACGAGGATTATTGGATCGTCTCCTGTTGCGTCGGATGTCACGATGGTATTGTCTGCCGATACGGCTGCGGTAGCGCAGTCCGGTTTACCGCGCGTCATTTCCTCCGGACAGGAATATGCGGATGCGACTCGTGCGCTCGGCGATATTGCCGGGGCAGGGGAGACTTCCGTTTTCCCGAACGGACAGCGTGGCGTCAGCGATGTTGGCGTAGTTACCGGTAAGACCGGAACACTCGGAAGCGCGCATGATGCCCGAGTACAGCATGCTGGGCAGCGTTCCTCGAATTGGTTGCATAGCAAGTACGCTCCGGCGATCATCGCATTCGTCAGTGCTTTGGTTGGTGTGGGAGTGAGCGCGGGATTGATTCTTGCTTTCACCGGCGGTCAGGGGACGGACACCGTGGTGCGTGACGTGGTGCATGAGAAGGTTGTGCCTTCGCATGGAAATACCGATGACTATCAGACTGGCGGCGGGCAGACCCCCGTGCAAAAGCCTAAGTCCGATTCCACGGATTCGAACGACGAAACCACCACGGACGGCAGCGACAAAACCACCAACGGATCCACCGACTCGTCCACTTCCAACGGCACATCGAGCAATACCAATGGATCCACGTCCGGAAACAGCGGGTCGTCATCCGATAATTCCAGCAATGGTTCCAGCCAGAACGGAACGGATTCGTCCAACGGCACTGGCTCAAACGGAGGCACGTCCGGCACCACTGGTGATGGCTCATCATCCGGATCCGGAAACAGCGGAACCGATGGTTCGACTGGCACTGGCACGTCGGGATCCACCGACGGTACTACCGGCTCGACGGGAGATGCAAGTAGTAACTAATGTCGCTGGTGGCGCACTTCCCATGTCGCCCGCATAAGGTTCACATAAGGTGATTGCGTAGTGCGGTTTTACTCATGCCAATTCCTCAGTGCGGGCGACACGCCGAAATTTGCGTGACTTATGTCTGCGATGTATATTATACAGAGTTTGCAGGGCAGACTTTGGGGCTATGGCGCAGCTGGTAGCGCATCTCCATGGCATGGAGAGGGTCAGGGGTTCGAATCCCCTTAGCTCCACGATTATCGAGGGCCACTCCGTAAGGGGTGGTCTTTTTTGTTGAAACGACGCTGTTTCGCGGACGTGCTTGCCGAACCTCAAAAACGGTTCAAGGTGATAGAAACCGGTTATAAGGTGGTAAAGAAACAGGACTTCCACGACGACGCGGAGAACCTTCGGCAGGATCGTATACAAGCCGAACAGACGGACGCATGAACGACCCGTGTCGGCAGGGGTGTCGGCGACGGACGGTAGAGCCGACATGGGCTTATTGTTAATTTTCATTCATAGATGCTTTGTCTTGTCTTATGAGTGCTTCTAATTTATAATTCTCATAAAATATAAATGACTTTTTGAAAGCAGTGACCGTTATGAGCATGGAATACAGGACTTTGGCGCGGCTGTTCCACGCCGACAGGAGCATGGACTCCTACGCCAACCACGACCGGCTCGCCAGACAACGCCTCGAAGCGGACTCCACATTCACAACCGGAATCGGCACACCCTTGGGCGAACTGTTCATCGCCACGCCGCGCTGCGTGTGCATGCTCACACAGAAGGTGCTCCTCGCCGAACGCCAGGTATCGGCCATGTGGCGGAGCATCCCAGGAGTCATGCGGTGGAACTATATCTACCACGCCATATCCGAGGAATTGCTCGCCACCAACGAGATGGAGGGGGTCAGGTCGACGCGGAAGGAGACGGAAGCCGCCGTGGCCGCAGCCCGGCAGGCCAGGACCGAGGGCGACATGGAGAAGGCCAGGTTCGGCGAGTTCGCGAAACTGTATCTCAACCTCACCAATCGCGACGTTGAACTGCCCAAGACTCTCGAGGACATCAGGGACATCTACGACAAGATAGCCCTCGACGAGATCGACGACAAGAACAGGCCCGACGGGGAGCTGTTCAGGAAAGGCGATGTCGAGGTCCAAGGACCGCACGGCACCGTCATCCACAGCGGCGTCAGCAGCGAGGCGCGGATATCAGCGCTGCTCGCACAGATGATGGACCTCGCCCGGTCGGATACCATACCGTTCCTGCAGCGGGCGATAGCCAGCCACTTCCTGTTCGAATACATCCACCCGTTCTACGACGGCAACGGCAGGACAGGCAGGTATCTGCTCGCGCTCTACCTCAGCAACGATCTCACTCTGCCCACCGTGCTGTCCCTCTCCAGGACGATCGCGGAGAACAAGAACGAATACTACAAGGCGTTCACTGAGGCCGAGGACAAACTCAACAGCGGGGAACTCACGTTCTTCGTATACACCATCCTCGGACTCATCGAACGGGCGCAGGAATCCCTGATCGAGGAGCTCGGCGTCAAAATCGACCAGCTCGACAAGGCGACCGTCCTGCGTGACGAGCTACGGAGGGAACATGCACTGTCCACGAACGCGACCCTGCTTCTCTACGCAGTCATGCAGGAGGAGCTGTTCGACACCACCAAGTCCATGACGCTCGAAGATGCAGGCGGCGACCTCATGCTGACGAAACAGACGATCCGCAAATACGTGGATGAGCTGGCGGGCGCGAGCCTCATCGAGTTCACAGGAAGACGCCCTCTCAGATTCAGGGCCTCCGGGGCGTTGCGTACGCGCATACAAGCAAAGCGAGAATGGGGATGGAATAAAATGCCTTTGTGCTTTCTCTGGCAGATACTGTCTGACATATCTAAGCCAGCAAACAAGAATTGCCACATCGCAAAAAGCCCAGGCTAAATCGGAAATGTCTGAATCTGCATAAATTCTTTTGAGGGAAAAACCCATCAATGGAATAAAGGAATTCACACACAATATCTAAACCAAGTGCGGATATCGGCATGCTGCAGGCTTTGTCTTTGAACCCATTGCGAATCAACTCGACGTGCATATCGTCCAGCAGATACCGCTGATGCCAACCCAAAATCAATCCTTTCTTTTCCATGATTGATTGGATAGCGGATGATCGTGGTCTGACGCCTCAGCAAAGTGCGAAACAGGTGTTATCTCTCCTAAATTCGGTTTCAGATGGAGCGCGTATGTGATGTTATTCACGTTGGGCGAACATGCGTTGTGGGGTTTCTTGTCGTAGTCTGAAAGTAT
>ENA-OQNA01000206-OQNA01000206.1-human-gut-metagenome-genome-assembly--contig:-NODE-206-length-18940-cov-7.750970_pt1 | contig 18940 bp, 14 predicted proteins | sample MGYA00242625_ERZ504872 | MGnify/ENA primary metagenome ERZ504872 (study PRJEB26092, sample SAMD00036425) | human gut metagenome | host: Homo sapiens | study: EMG produced TPA metagenomics assembly of...
GTTCTGCAAGATCAGGACGATGGGGTAGATCCAGAGCAGGCACAGCAGGCTCATGATGACAGTGAGGATGTTGTCCCACAGTTTTTTTTATCTTTCGGCATTACTGCTGCACCTCCTTGGAGCGGGTAAACTTGAGCTGGATGAGCGAGATGACCACGACGATGAGGAAGAACACCGCGGCCTTTGCCTGACCGATGCCCTTCCACTGAGCACCAGAGCGGCCATAGAAGGTGTTGTAGATATTCAGGGCCAGCATCTCACTGGCGTTGGCAGGCTCACCGGCGGTCAAGGCCACGTTCTGGTCGAACAGCTTGAAGCTGTTGGTCAGGGTGAGGAAGGTGCAGATGGTGACGCTGGGCATGACCATCGGGATCTTGATCTTGAACAGGATCTCACGGTCGTTTGCGCCGTCGATCTTCGCAGCCTCGATGAGGTCGCCGGGGACGCTCTGCAGGCCCGCGACGTAGATGATCATCATGTAGCCGATCTGCTGCCAGCACATCAGGATGACCAGACCGACGAAACCGGCCTTGGCGTCCAGCGCCAGCAGAGGCCTCTGCAGGTTGGCCAGCACACCGTTGAGCAGGATCTGCCAGATGTAGCCCAGCAGGATGCCGCCGATAAGGTTCGGCATGAAGTAGACGGTGCGGAAGATGTTGGTGCCGCGGATGCCGCGGGTGAGCACCAGCGCGATGGCGAAGGCGCAGACATTGATGAGAACGGTGGACACCACGGTGAACGCCGCCGTAAAGCTGAAGGCGTGGAGGAAGGTCTCATCCGAAAAGACGTTGATGTAGTTCTGCAGGCCCACGAAGGTGGTCTTGCTCACGGTGGTGAAACGCTGGAAGGAAAGATAGATGCCCCAGATGAAGGGCCAGATGAAGCCGATGATGAACGCCAGCAGGGTGGGCAGTACGAACACCGGCCAATATTTACTGATGGCCTTTTGCATGATATACCTCCTGAAAAAGAAGGGGAGGCGGGCGAACACATCGCCCGCCTCCCCGTTATCCAGCTATTGCGGAAGAAAGGGAACGCTTAGCCGTTGGCCAGCTTGTACTCCTTGGCCCAGCCGTCCACAAAGGCGGTGACCACATCGTCCCAGCTGCCGGTGCCTGCTGCATAAGCAGTCAGTGCAGAGCCGACGCCGTTCTTCCACTCCTCGGAAGGCATGGTGGAGAAGCACCAGTCAACGCTGGTCTTGCCCTCAGCAACGTAATCGTTGGCGATGCCGATGAGGGGGTTGGTAGAGTCCTTAGCGGCCTTGAAGGGGATGACGAAGCCCATCTTGTCAGCCATCGCGCTGGTGCCGGCCTCAGAGGTGACACACCAGTACAGGAAGTCCAGAGTAGCCTGAATGTCCTCATCGGAGGAGGTGTTGTTGACGCACCAGAAGTTCTCGGAGCCGGTGCACAGGCCCTGGTTCTCCTCGCCCTCAGCGCCGATGTAGATAGGCAGCATACCCAGGTTGTCGTCGCCCAGATCCTTCACGTCATTGTAAGCCCAGGTGCCGTTCTGGTAGAAGACGGCCTTCTTGCCCACGAACTCAGCCACGGCGTCGTTGCCGGTCTTGGAAGCCAGCAGCTTGGGGTCGCAGGTAGAGTCGGTGATGTACAGGTCCCAAATCTTCTTGTAGTTGTCGAGGTAGGTGCCCTTGATGGCGTCGGTGGAGCCGATGCCGTCAGCCTTGTACTCGTAGTAGATGGGCAGGTTTGCCAGATGGGTCTTGAAGCGCCAGTCGGAAGAACCGTCCATGCCGGCGGAGGTGAAAGCACCATCGACGCCCAGCTCAGCCTTGCGGGCCTGAATGTCGTCGGCGACCTTCTTCAGGTCATCGAAGCCCTTGATGTCGTCCTGGGTGTAGCCGGCGGCGGTCAGCAGCTCCTTATTGTAAATGATGCCGTAGGTCTCGATGACGTAAGCGATGCTGGTAACGGCGTCGCCGTCCTTCAGTGCAAAGGAGTCGCTGGTCAGCTCACCGTACAGCTTGCTGTCGGAGAGGTCCAGGCAGTAATCTTTCCAGTTTGCCAGACCCACAGGGCCGTTGACCTGGAACAGGGTGGGAGCCTCGCTCTTCTCCATCTCGCTCATCAGGGTGGTCTCGTACTGGCCGGAAGCAGCGGTGACAACGGTCACAGGCACGCCGGTCTCCTTGGTGTACTCAGCGGCCAGATCCTGCCAATCCTGATCCTGCTCGGGCTTGAAGTTCAGGTAGTAGACCTTGCCGGCAGCTGCGGGAGCGGCAGAAGCTGCGGTAGAACTGGCGGTGGAAGCAGCGGTGCTGCTGGAGGAACCACCGCAGGCAGCCAGACCGAGGGCGGCAGCAGAAGCGCCGGCGACTTTCAGGAAATTACGACGAGAGATCATTTTTTTCATAATTGTTCTCCTTCTTCATCATGTGATATACACATTCCGCCTGGCAGCGGAAATGAGACGAAATAAATCAGACAGCCCTTACGCTCTCACCGACCTGCAGCTCAGGCTGGAGGGTGATCTTCTGGGCCGGGGCGCCATGCTCGATCTGCCGCACCAGCAGCTCGATGCTCTGGAGCGCGATCTGCTCGCCGGGCTGGACGATGGTGGTCATCACCGGCACACAGTAGCGGGACATCGAGATGCCGTCGAAGCCGATGACCGATATATCTTCCGGCACCCGGAACCCGGCGCTCACCAGCGCCCGGATGGCACCGAAAGCGATGACATCGCTCATGGCGAACAGGGCGGTGAACTCGGCCCGGCGGGCCAGCAGGCTGTTCATGGCGTGGTAGGCAGACTCGAAATCGTAGTTGGACAGGCCGTAGAGCCGGTCGTCGAAGGTGAGCCCGGCATCCTCCATGGCATCCTGTGCGCCGAGGCGGCGCATCCGACTGGGGTAACTGGTGGTCGGACCGCCGAGAACTGCTATCTTCCGGTGGCCCTGCGCGATGAGGTGGGAGACGGCGGTGCGGGCCGCAGCCCGGTCATCCACGCCCACCATCGAGAGGTTCGGGAAATCCAGTTCGTCGGAGACCAGCGTCGTCAGCACCGCGGGGACGGTGATGTTCGCAAAGCCCTGCTGGAAGTTCGCCACGCTGCCGCCGAGGAATATCATGCCTTTGGGCTTTATCTCCCGCAGGATCTTTTGGGCGGCGTCTATCTCGTTGGCATTCTCGTCCAGGTAGGAGACGATGCCGCTGTACCCGTAGAGGGTCGCGGCCCGCTGCAGCTGAACGAGGAAGTCCGAGAAGAAGAGGTTCCGGGTACCCTTGACCACGAAGACGAGGCTGCGGGACTGCTGGATCTTCAGCTGCCGGGCGTTGGTGTTTGGCACAAAGCCCGACTCCCGCATCATCTGAAGCACCTTTTCTTTCGTTTCGGGACGCACATCCGGCCGGTCATTGATGACGCGGGAGATGGTGCTGACGGAACAGCCGCTCAGACGGGCAATGTCTTTGATGGTCATGTTCGGCATTCCGGGAAGCACCTCTCTTTCGGTCGAAGTTCTGGTTTTTACTGAAATCGTGCGGGAACGATGTCGGGAACGGTTTCAGTGACTATAGTATGGCATAATTTGTGGAATAAATCAATAACCCTGAAACACTTTTGGCAGAATTGCATAACAAATTGACCCTCCTTTGTGCAGGTTGATTTGCCCGCAGAGCGAAAAGCAAATTGATTTCCGGTAATTACCGGTACGCGTCAGAATCTCCCGGGACGACCGTACTCTTTTGTAACTTTTAGAGCAAAAAAGCGCGTTCTCATGCAGGATGGATACAAGCTGAACCGACGGGCCGGAGCAAAAATAAGCCGAAAAAATCCCGGTATCCCTGCCGCCGGAGCGGAAAGGATACCGGGAATGAGATCTCTGGGGTTTACTCGGCGCGCAGGGCTTTGACGGGGTTGCACTTGGCTGCGCCGCGGGCCGGGATGATGCCGGCCAGAATGGTGAGCAGGGTAGCCAGTGCCACGAGGAAGAGGGCTGCATCCACGGGCAGGGAGGCAACGAGGGTCGAAGTGCCGGAGACTTTCTGGATGATGATGTTTCCGGGGATGAGCAGTATCTCGCTGAGGACGATGCCCATGACGCCCGAGCAGAGGCCGATGATGAAGGTCTCTGCGTTGAACACCTCGGAGACGTTCCGCTTGGAAGCGCCGATGGCGCGCAGGATGCCGATCTCCTTCCGGCGCTCGAGGACGCTGATATAGGTGATGACGCCGATCATGATGGAGGAGACTGCCAGCGAGATGGAGACGAAGGCCACCATCATGCTGCTGATCATGTCCACGATCTCGGTCACGCTGGTCATCAGGGTACCCACGAGGTCGGTGTACTGCACCATCTTTTCGTCTTCACCCTTTGCAGACATCCCGGCGTTGTAGGCATCCAGCTTTTCCAGGATGATGGCCTTGCTGGCGAAGTCCTTCGGATAGATCTTGATCTGGCTGGGGGCGGCCTCGTCCGCGTAGCCGAAGGCCGTCAGGTTGGCCTCATAGGTGGCGGAAGAGGAGCGGAGGGTGGAGCGCATCAGCTCGGTCAGCTCGGAGGCGGTCATGTTGAGCTGGATGGCCTTCTGGAAAGCCGACGCGTCGATCTTGATGGCGCTCTCCATCTGGCTGCTCAGCTTGCCGATGTTTTGCTGGATGGCCGTCTTGAGCTGGGACTGTATCTGGTCCTGGAAGGTGACGATGCCCTTCTGGATGGCAGCGTCCAGCTGGCTTTTCAGCACCTCTGTGATCTGGTCGGAGTAGGTCTCCATCACGGTCTGGATGGTGGTCTGCAGAGCGCTCGAGAGCTGGCCCTGCAGCTTGTCCGGGTCAACGAGGTCTTTCATGGACTCGGCCATCAGCTTCTGGAACTGCTCCGACTTGAGGTAGGCAGAAAAGCTCCACTTCTTGAAGTTGAGGATGCCGTTGCCGATGATATATTTCTTATAGTCTTTGAACACCTTCTGCACGAGGTCCTGCAGAGCCTCCGGCGAGACGGAGAGGTCCAGCTCTGCAAAGGCGTCGCTGAGGTCGATGTCGGGCAGCTCGTCGATGTCGAGGGAAAAATCCGAGAAGTCGATGAGGCTGCTCAAATCGAAACTGCCGCTGCTGAGGTCGAAGGCACCGTTCAAATCGAAGTCGAGGGCATCGGCATCAAAAGAGAAGGCATTCTTGAGGGCGTTGGTGTCGATGGAGAAGAGGCTGGTCAAATCGAAGTCGCGGAGGCTCTCGGCCTTGCCGAAGCTCTCGCCGGTGAGGACGTTGGTGGCGGGGTCGGCCATCTGCTGTTTCACGATGTCGCTGTCGGCAGCGTCCTTCATGACCTTCTCGGTCAGGGAGGCGGGGTAGGCGATGCCGGAGGTGAGCATGGAAGCGGAGGCGGTGTAGTCCGGCTGGACGATGCCCACGATGGTGATGTCCTCGCCGTTCTCCACCAGCTGCTGCATATAGTCCTTGTCGTCGGCCTTGCTCTTCCAGATGCCGTAGGTGTCGTCGTAGACGTAGGTGTCGGCGCTGTTCACCAGCTTGAACTTCAGGCCCATCAGCTCGTCGTAGCTGTAGGTGCGGAAGTCGCTGGGGACATCGACGTTCTGGTTCTGGGCGAACTGCTGTATCATCTTGTCCAGCTCGGCGGAGTCCCGCAGACCCATGGAGTAGAGGGCGTAGTCGGTCACAGTGCCGTATTTGCTCAGCACGGCGACACATTCGGTGGGCTTTTCGGGCCAGCGGCCGGCCTTGACTTCGTACTGGGACTTATAAAGGTCACTGTTGGCGGGCAGCTGATAGAAAACGCTGGTGTTGCTGCCCATGCTGTTCATCAGGCTGCTGGTGACGGAGGTGGAGCCGGAACCCGAGCTTCCCAGACCCAGCATCGAGAGGGTGGAGTCCGGGTTGACCTGATGCACACTGCCGTCGGCGTCCTGCCGGTAGATCTGGGGCGAGACGCTGTAGGAATACTCGATGGAGGTGGCGTCATCCGCAATGGTGGACTCGTCGCTGTCGAGATATTTCTTTAAGGAAGTGAGGTCGTTGGACGTCAGGCCCGACACCATCTTGGTGATGAGCTGGCGGACCGAGACCATTCCCTCCACGCCGCCGGAGGTGTCCTTTTTTCCGTCCTCGTCGGTGGGCAGGCCGGTGGCTGTGGTGCCGCCGCTGCTGCCCGAGGACAGAAAGCTCGTGATGTCCACGCCGCTGCTCAGGATCTGCAGCGGGTATTCGCTCAGGGTGGAGCGCTCCATGTCGGCGATGTAGGCGTTGACGCCGGTGGACAGCGAGATGATGAGGGCGATGCCGATGATGCCGATGCTGCCCGCGAAGGCTGTGAGCAGGGTGCGGGCCTTTTTGGTGCGCAGGTTGTTGAAGCTCAGGGCCAGCGAGGTGAGCCACGACATGGACGAACGGCCCATGTTCTTATGGATGGGAGGGGCAAGCTTTGTGTCGTCCGGCTCGAAGGGGCGGGTATCGTCGGTGATAGCGCCGTCCCGCAGACGGACGATGCGGTTGGCATACTGCTCCGCCAGTTCGGGGTTGTGCGTGACCATGACCACGAGGCGGTCTTTTGCCACATCCTTCAGCAGCTCCATGACCTGGATGCTCGTCTCGCTGTCCAGTGCGCCGGTGGGCTCGTCGGCCAGCAGGATGTCGGGGTTGTTGACGAGGGCGCGGGCGATGGCCACGCGCTGCATCTGGCCGCCCGACATCTCGGTGGGGCGCTTGTGGAGCTGGTCCCCGAGGCCCACCTGCCGCAGCGCCTCGGCGGCACGGCGGCGGCGCTCAGCGCCCGATACGCCCGAGATGGTCAGGGCCAGCTCGACGTTGGCGAGGACGGTCTGGTGGGGGATGAGGTTATAGCTCTGGAACACGAAACCGACGGTGTGGTTGCGGTAGGAGTCCCAGTCCCGGTCGGTGTAGCGGCGGGTGGAGATGCCGTTGATGATGAGCTCGCCGCTGTCGTAGCGGTCGAGGCCGCCGATGATGTTGAGCAGCGTGGTCTTGCCCGAGCCGCTGGGGCCGAGGATGGCGACAAATTCGCTGTCGCGCAGGTTGAGGCTGACCCCGTTGAGCGCTGCCTGTGTCAGATCGCCGGTGGTGTATTTCTTTTCGATATTGATAAGCTGAAGCATTGGCCTGCCTTTCCGGCAGCAGAACGGGGAAGTGTCTGCTGGCCTATTCCGCCCGGCATTTGTGGACGGAGAGGGAAACATAGTATCTGCTTGATTTTATCAGAAGAATATGAACAATTTATGTCGTAACGGGTGCCAAGTTCTGTGTTTTCTGCCGAAGGATGGAAAAGCGCTGCATCCTGCGCGGAAAAGCGTCCCAAATCAGGAGGATGCGGCAGATGTGTCTTGATTTTTTGAGCGGTTGATGGTATTCTTGAGACAGTATCCATGTTAATATTTTCAGTGTTCTAAAATTCGACGAAAACTGACGCAAATTTGTCGTTGTAACTCCTTTCGACGCTCCATACAATTTTATACAGTATAGTATAAAGTGATTTGTCCGGCATAAGTGGAAGGGCCGGACAGATGGGGCGAGGAGGATGCAGAATGAAACAGGATACCCCGTTGGTGAGGAGATTTTCGACGCTGGAACCGTATCAGGAGGCGTATACCCTTGCCTGTTCTCTGGAGACGGAGGGACAGGGCTGCTGGCTGACCGTGAGCAGGACAAAGGCTCCGGACGACCTGGCAGACACGGCCCGTACATGGGTCCCGGCCCCGGAAGAGGAGTGCGGACGGCTGCTGCAGTTTTTGTATGAGAATTCGGTCCAGCCGGAGCTGTGGCAGGATGTTATTTCCTGCTGGTATCCGCAGGCGAAGCAGGCAGAACGCCTGCAGGAAGGGAGGCGCGTCGTGTGAGCTATGAGGAACAGGACGTCATATGGCGCGTAGCGCTGGCCAGCTATGACCCCAGAGAGATGCGGGTATGGACACGCTATCTCGAGGAGCGCAACCCGGCCATCCGCTGCACGGGCTACCGCAGCAGTCAGCCGCTGCTGGAACGGCTCGAGCAGGGCGATGTGGACGTTCTGGTGCTGGGCGGCAGGCTGGAGGACATGGACAGCATCCAGTTTCTGCCCAGGATACGCGGCCTTGCCCGCAAGCCTCTGGTGCTTCTGCGGGACGACGGCCGCAACGAGAAGTCGGCAGTGGAGAGCCTGAGTCAGGAGGATGCATGCTACCTCATCCGTCAGGCCACACTGGGAGATATGCTGCAGGAGCTGCGCGCCCCGGCCCATCGCCCGGCGGAGAGCCTGGAAAAGCGCTGCGAGCGCATCTATCGCAGCTGGGGCGTGAGCACCTGCGACGCCAACAAGCGCTACCTGACCGGTGCGCTTCGGGTGATGATGGGCTCCGACCACCGTCTGGCCATCCGCAAGGAGATATTAGGGCCGGTAGCGGAGGAATACGGTCTCACCGTTGCGGCTGTGGACAGCGCCCTCCGGCGGCTGCTGGAGACGCTGGACGAGACTGGTACCCAGACATGGCGGGATTTTCGAAAAGAGTATGGCTTAGAGCGCAGGAAGGTGACCATCGGCCGCCTGCTTTATGCGCTGGAAAGTAGACTGAGTCAGCAGTGAGGTGCTGACCACACGACGCGGAGGTAGAGCAGAATGCGCAGGCGAAACGATGGAGCAGGAGTCTCCCCTCAGGAGGAGTTTGGGGATGTGTGCTTCCATGCCCTTGGCATCATCGACCAGAACCGGGAGTATCTGCAGATGCATCTGCTGGCGTCGGCCGACCTGCCCACCCGGCAGGCACTTTCGGACATCCAGATAGAGTCTGCCCGGCTGGACCGCACGGTACGCAATGCCATAACGCTTTATCAGCTGGAAAATGAAGAGCTGAGCGAGCTGCAGCCTCTGGATCTGTGCGGTCTGCTGGAAAAGGCGGGGCGTCTGGCCCCGGACATCCAGCGGTCGCTGGAAATAACGCTCACGGCGGAGAGCGGGGGCATCGAGCACTGCGCCGTCATGGGCGTCCCCGATGAGGCCGAACAGCTGCTGCTCCACCTCATCTCCAACGCGCTGCGGGCCTGCGATGCAGGCGGCAGGGTGTGGGTGAGCCTGAAACAGAAAAAGACGGGCGTCGCGCTCCGGGTAGAAGACAACGGCTGCGGCCTGATGGAGGAAGACCCCATCGAGAACAACCGCCGCTTCCTCAGCGGCGCAAAGCTGGGCCTCCGCATCTGCAGGCTCATCTGCCGCCGTGCAGGCTGGAAGCTGACGCTGACGGCCCGGCCGGGCGGCGGCACCCGGGCGCAGGTGGTGTTCCCGCTGGCCTCCTGCGAGGACATCCCGCCGGAAATGGAACTCCACTCCGACGAGGAGAACGACATCCGCGCAGCGCGGTTCGCAAGCCGGGCGGCACAGGAGATCCTTCTGCTGCGGAGATATTGAACGAGACAAAAAGGCATCTGCAATGCGGCCGGGACGGCGCAGCGCAGATGCCTTTGCTTTGTGTGCGGGACAGGGAAGAGAGCGGAAAAATTGACAGACGGTAAAGAATCTTAGTAGAAACAGCCCGAAATTCACAGAAAAGTTTGCGAAATTAACAAAATGTTTAACTTTGAAAGGTGATTTTACTGTTTTTAAGGTGTAAAATAATCCCGAATGATTGATTGTCAGCCGGATTTGGTTTATAATACCCGTGTATGCGAGTCTGAAATTTGATTCGTTAGCAAACAACTTCTGCCCGGGCCGGAGAGCCCTGTGTGCAGAGGGAGAGTGCATTGTCCTTCAGGAGGAAAAACAACTGTGAGAGTAGGTCTTGACATCGGCAGCACTACCATCAAATGCGTGGTGCTGGATGAAAACGATACCCTTTTATATTCGACGTATGAGCGCCACTACAGCCACATTCTGGAAAAGGCGCAGGAGCTGCTGCGCCGCATCGACGCAGAGCAGCTGCATGGCCGGAAAGCGCTGCTCAGCATCTCCGGCTCCGCAGGCATGGGCCTGGCCGACAGCTGCGGCGTGCCTTTCGTGCAGGAGGTGTTCTCCACCCGCGTGGCGGTCAAAAAGTTCGTCCCTGCGACGGACTGCGTCATCGAGCTGGGCGGTGAGGATGCAAAGATCCTGTTCCTGACCAACGGCACCGAAGTCCGGATGAACGGCAGCTGCGCCGGCGGCACGGGCGCTTTCATCGACCAGATGGCGACGCTGCTCAAGATGAGTGCCGATGAGATGAACAAGGCGGCCGAACAGGCCACCCGTACATACACCATCGCATCCCGCTGCGGCGTTTTCGCCAAGAGCGACGTGCAGCCCCTCATCAATCAGGGCGCAAAGACCGAGGACATCGCGGCCAGCATCTACAAGGCCGTGGTCAACCAGACCATCGCCGGTCTGGCACAGGGACGCCCCATCCAGGGCAATATCCTCTATCTGGGCGGTCCGCTGACCTTCAGCACCGTGCTGCGCAAGAGCTTCGACGAGGCACTGGGCGTCACCGGCACCTGCCCCGAGAACAGCCTGCTCTACGTCGCGCTGGGCGCTGCCCTCTACGCCGACAAGGAGTTCGTCCTCTCGGATGTGGCCGCTGCGCTGGATGAGTACGCCGCCACGGCGACCTACGCCAGCGAGCCGCCCCTCTTCGCCAACAGGGAAGAGTACGAGGTATTCCATGCCCGCCATATGTCCCACAGCGTGCCGCGGGTGGCGTTCAGCGCCCAGTGCGGCCCGGTGCATATCGGCATCGACTCCGGCTCCACTACTGTCAAGCTGGTGGTCGTGGACGAGCAGAGCCAGATCCTCTACACCAACTATCAGCCGAACCTCGGCAACCCGCTGCCCCTTATCCGGCAGCAGCTGCTGAAAATCTATAAAGAGCACCCCGGCCTCAAGGTGGCCAGCGTGACCACCACCGGCTACGGCGAAGAACTGGTCAAGAACGCCTTCCGCTGCGACTTCGGCCTCGTGGAGACCGTGGCCCACTTCACGGCAGCAAAATACTTCATGCCGGACGTGGACTTCATCATCGACATCGGCGGTCAGGACATGAAGTGCTTCAAGATCGAGGATGGCGCCATCAGCAACATCTTCCTGAACGAAGCCTGCTCTTCCGGCTGCGGCAGCTTTTTGCAGACCTTTGCGCAGGCACTGGGCTACGACGTCAAGGAGTTCGCGGCCCTCGGCCTCTTCGCCGACCGCCCCGTGGATCTGGGCAGCCGCTGCACCGTCTTTATGAACAGCTCGGTCAAGCAGGCCCAGAAGGACGGCGCGTCCATCGAGAACATCTCGGCAGGCCTGTCCATCAGCGTCGTCAAGAACGCGCTGTACAAGGTCATCCGTGCGTCCAGCCCCGAAGAGCTGGGCCGGAAGATCGTCGTGCAGGGCGGTACGTTCTACAATGAGGCCGTCCTCCGCGCCTTCGAGAAGGAGATGGGCGTCGAGGTCATCCGCCCCGACATCGCCGGTCTGATGGGCGCTTACGGTGCGGCCCTCTTCGGCCTGCGCCAGTGCCGCAAGAACGGCCAGACCACCTCCGCCATGATGAGCGAGGAAGAGCTGGAGAGCTTCGACCAGAAAGTCGTCAGCGTCAAGTGCGGCGGCTGCGGCAACCACTGCCAGCTCACCATCAACACCTTCGCCGATGGCCGCAAGTTCATTTCCGGCAACCGCTGCGACAAGCCCGTCACCGGCAAGAGCGAGGACAACAGCCTCAACCTCTATGCCTACAAGCAGCAGCTTCTGGCCAGCTATAAGCCCGTGGCCGGTAAGCGCGGCTCCATCGGCATCCCGCTCTGCCTGAATATGTACGAGCTGCTGCCCTTCTGGCACGCCTTCTGGACAAAGCTCGGCTTTGCCGTCCACACCAGCCCGGTGTCCAGCCGCGGCCTCTATCTGGCTGGTCAGGCTACCATCCCCAGCGACACCGCCTGCTTCCCGGCCAAGCTCAGCCATGGCCACATCAAGGCCTTGACCCAGATGCATCTGGACGCCATCTTCTACCCCTGCCTGACCTACAACATCGACGAGGGTCTGGGCGACAACCACTACAACTGCCCCGTCGTGGCCTACTATCCCCGAAGTCCTCGCCGGCAACTGCCCCGAGCTGGAAGGCCAGAAGTTCATCTACGACTACGTCGGCATCCACCGTCCGAAGGATTTCGTCCACAAGATGGCGAAGGACGTGCTGCCCAAGTATTTCGGCGGCATCTCCGAGAAGGAAGTGCAGGAGGCTGCCAACGCCGCCTACGCCGAGTATGAAGCCCACATGGCACAGATCCGGGTCAAGGGCAGCGAGATCATAGATGAGGCCCGCCGTCAGGGCAGGCGGATCATCGTGCTGGCCGGACGCCCCTACCATGTGGACCCGGAGATCAACCACGGCATCGACCACCTCATCACCCGCCACGGCGCGGCGGTGGTCACCGAGGACAGCATCTCCAACCGCGTGGAGAAGTTCCCCACCAGCGTGCTGAACCAGTGGACTTACCACAGCCGCCTGTATGCCGCCGCCAAGTACTGCACCACCCAGAACGATATGGACCTGGTGCAGCTGGTGTCCTTCGGTTGCGGCGTGGACGCCATCACCACCGATGAGACTCGCGAGATCCTGCAGGAGGGCGGCAAGCTCTACACCCAGCTGAAAATTGACGAAATTACAAACCTGGGTGCTGTCAATATCCGCCTGCGCAGCCTGTTCGCCGCGCTGGATGAGCGAGACGAAGATAAGAAGTAACATAGGAGGAACCTATGGAATACAATTACCCCAAATTCACCCCGGAGATGAAGAAAACTCACACCATCCTCATCCCCAACATGGCCATCACCCAGTTCCGCCTGCTGGAATACGCCCTGCGCTACGACGGCTACAAGTGCGAGATTCTTGGCAACTGCGGCAGCGCTGTGGCGCAGCTGGGCCTGAAATATGTCCACAACGACACCTGCTATCCGGCACTGCTGGTCATCGGCCAGTTCCTCGACGCGCTGAACAGCGGCAAGTACGACCTCGAGCACACGGCCCTGCTCATCACCCAGACGGGCGGCGGCTGCCGTGCCTCCAACTACATCCACCTGCTCCGCAAGGCGCTGGTCAAGGCAGGCTATCCGAACATCCCGGTGGCCAGCCTGAACTTCTCGGGCCTCGAGAAGGACAGCGGCTTCCAGATGACTCTGCCTCTGGCCCGCCGGGCCATCGCCAGCGTGTTCTACGGCGATATGCTCTGCGCCCTGCGCAATCAGGTCGCTCCGTATGAGAACGAGAAGGGCGCTGCCGATAAGATGGTAGACCTCTGGGTCGAGCGTCTGGGCCGTGTGCTGCTGGCGGGCAAGGGCTTCACCTCCCGCGAGATGAAGCACACCTTCCCCCTCATCGCAAGGGACTTTAAGTCCATTCCCGTCACCCGTGTGCCGAAGGTCAAAGTCGGCGTCGTGGGCGAGATTTACGTCAAGTACAGCCCGCTGGGCAACAACGACCTGCAGAAGTTCCTCGAGAGCCAGGACTGCGAGGTCAACTTCCCGGGTCTGATGGGCTTCGTGCAGTACTGCATCTTCAACATGGGCGAGGACCATGTCCTCTACGGCGGCAAGCTGGCCATGAAGATGGGTACCGACCAGCTGCTCAACTGGCTGGACAGCGTGGAGCGCTCCATGCTCAAGGCCGAGGCCGACGCCGGTTTCTACGCCCCCGGCCCCTTCAAGGAGCTGGTGGAAAAGCCCGAGGGCATCATCTCGCTGGGTGCCAAGATGGGCGAGGGCTGGCTGCTGACGGCTGAGATGATCGAGCTGGTACAGGGCGGTTACGGCAACATCGTCTGCGCACAGCCTTTTGGCTGCCTGCCGAACCACATCGTGGGCAAGGGCATGGTAAACAAGATCCGCGCGATGTACCCCAGCGCCAACATCACCCCCATCGACTACGACCCCAGCGCCACCAGGGTCAATCAGGAGAACCGCATCAAACTGATGCTGGCCGTAGCAAAGGAGCGTCTGAACGCTCCTGCCGAGGCGAAGCCCCTGACCGCCGAGGAGATCGCGGGCGGTGCGCCCAGCCTGTCCCACGTCTGAGAAACTACAGAAGAAACAAAGAAGCCGCACGGTACAGCTTTTCGCTGTACTGTGCGGCTTTTCTTATGCGCCGGAGCGCTTATTTCTTGTGATACTTGCGGTCTTCCTGCTCATAGGCGGGCTCGCAGGTGAGGTACATCCCCAGACGCTTGATGGTGTCCGTATCCACGCTGGACAGGATGACCGTGGAGTGCATGTCGCAGCCCTTGAGCTTGGAAAGCTGCTGCAGAGCGACAGCAGCCGTCTCATTCTCGGCGGCAGAGCTGGACAGCGCGATCAGGATCTCATCGGTGTGCAGGCGGGGATTCCGGCTGCCGAGGTAGTTGGTCTTGAGGGTCTGGATGGGCTCGATGGCGCGGGCGGAGACCAGGTCGATCTCATGGTCGATGCCGGCCAGCTTCTTGAGGGCATTGAGCAGGGCAGAAGAGGCTGCGCCCAGCAGGGGACCGTTCTTGCCGGTGACGACGGTGCCGTCCGGCAGCTCGATGGCGGCAGCGGGTGCGCCGCCGGTGCGCTCGGCCACGGCGTGAGCCTGCTTTTCCACGGCACGGTCGCCGACAGCCAGACCGGCCTGATTCAGCAGCAGCTCCAGCTTGAAGATCTCACTGTCCACGTTCTTGCCGGTCTTGTGGTCGCAGAGAGCCTTGAAGTAGCGGCGGATGATCTCGTTGCGGGAGGCCTCGCGGCAGGCTTCGTCGTCCACGATGCAGTTGCCGGCCATGTTCACGCCCATGTCCGTGGGGGACTTGTAGGGGCTCTTGCCCGCGATGAGCTCGAACATCGCGTTGACCACCGGGAAGATCTCGATGTCGCGGTTGTAGTTGACGGTGGTGACGCCGTAGGCCTCCAGATGGAAGGGGTCGATCATGTTCACGTCGTTCAGGTCGGCGGTAGCGGCCTCGTAAGCGAGGTTGACCGGGTGCTTGAGGGGCAGGTTCCAGATGGGGAAGGTCTCGAACTTGGCGTAACCGGCCTTCACGCCCCGCTTGTACTCGTGGTACAGCTGGGACAGGCAGGTGGCCATCTTGCCGCTGCCGGGGCCGGGGGCCGTGATGACGACGAGGGGACGCTGGGTCTCGATGTAGTCGTTCTTGCCGTAGCCCTCGTCGCTGACGATGCGGGCCACGTCGTTGGGGTAACCGGCGATCTTATAGTGGCGGAAGGTGCGCACGCCCACGTTGTTCAGCTTGTGCTCAAAGGCTTCGACCTCGGGGGCGGCGGTGTACATGGTCACGCAGACGCTGCCCACGAACAGGCCCATGCCCTGGAAGGCGTCGATGAGGCGGAGAACGTCGAGGTCGTAGGTGATGCCGTAGTCGCCGCGCACCTTGCTGCTGATGATGTCCTGCGCGCTGATGACGATGACGATCTCGGCCTGCTCCTTGAGCTGCAGCAGCATCTGCAGCTTGGAGTCCGGCTCAAAGCCCGGCAGCACGCGGGAGGCGTGGTAGTCGTCGAACAGCTTGCCGCCAAACTCGAGGTAGAGCTTGTTGTCGAACTGTGCGATGCGCTCCCGGATGTGCTGGGACTGCATCTGAAGATATTTCGCGTTGTCAAAGCCTTTTTTCATGGAATGCTCCTCTTCCTGATCTTACAACTTCCTCTCCGGCACGTCGGTGGTGCGGCGGGCCGGAGGGTCACACAAACACTCTATAGTATAGCATACGACAGGCTTCGGCGCAATTATTTTTTGAGGGCTTCCTCGTGCTCCAGGTGCTCAAATTCTTCCAGCTCCTCAATGTCCTCTTTCAGGAACATCAGGCAGAAGCTGATGAAGAGCAGCAGGCAGGAAAGCCAGATGGCCCGGCTGCCCATGGGGGCCAGTGCAAGGCTGCCGAGGCCGGCACCCAGCGCGAACAGGAAGATGATGGCGAAGTAGTGAAGCGCCTTGCCGAAGGCTTTGGTGTTGCCGCCCACCAGCCATGCGCAGAGGGAATCCATGCCGCCGCGCAGATTGCCGATGCACATGGTGCTGGCGAAGGCATAGCCGTTCACCTTGCGGAAGGATTGTACCTGCATGGCGCAGGAGAAGGAGACGAGGGAGTTGGCCAGAAGATTCAGCTCCTGCGGCAAAAAGCCCACGACGAAGAGCAGCAGGATCTCGAACAGCACCACCAGCTGACGCCAGTGGAGCCACTGCATCCGCTTGAGCTTGAGGCGGATGAACTCGGCCACAAAAATGCCCAGTGCAAAGGCACAAAGGGGCATCAGGTAGTGCAGTGCCTCGCCCCACTCGCCCGCAAACAGCTTGACGGCCATCAGCACGATGTTGCCGGTCTGGGCGTTGGCGAAGACCTTGCCGCGGTATAAATAGGTATAAACATCCTGTAAGCCGCCCGAGACGGAGAGAAACAGGGCGGTGATAAAAGCTTCGGACATCTGTCCGTGAGGTTTGAGAGATGGCATAAAAGCTCCTCCTTGTATCCAGAAAATAATTCCATGCCATACTATAACGCAAAACCGGCGTTTTGTCAAAAACTGCGCCATATTTTTTATAGATAATGACAATTCCGGGCGGGTATCGCAGGATGCGCTTTGTTTTGCAATGCGGCGCAGACTGTGGTAGAATATCGCTAACGCGATATTCTAGTTTTATGCGCAGCGCCTCGCCGCTTGCTCCTATGGAGCTGCGTGGCAACCGGCTTTGGATGCGCAATTATACCATTTCACTGCGTTCGTGGTATAAGACACACAAAAAACAGCTTTTCAGGAGAAGGAGGGGCTTTCTGTATGCCCAATATCATCGAGATCACGGATTTCCACGCGCCGGAGCTGGACCCTTATGCCCGGCTGACCCAGAACCAGCTGCGCAATCGCCTCGAGCCGGAGAAAGGCATCTTCATCGCCGAGAGCCCCAAGGTCATCGACCGGGCGCTGGACGCAGGCTACAAGCCTGTGTCTCTGCTGATGGAGCGCAAGCAGATCACCGGCCCGGCAGCGGGCATCCTGATCCGCTGCGGCGACGCGCCGGTGTACACGGCAGATCGGGAGATGCTGGCAGAGCTCACCGGCTTTGAGCTGACCCGGGGCGTCCTCTGCGCCTTCCGCCGCCCGGCACCCCGCCCGGTGGAAGAGCTCTGCAAAAACGCCCGCCGGGTGGCCGTGCTGGAGGGCATCGTGGACTCCACCAATGTGGGGGCCATCTTCCGCTCGGCGGCGGCACTGAACATGGACGCTGTCCTCATCAACCCTTCCTGCTGCGACCCGCTCTGCCGCCGCGCCGTCCGCGTCAGCATGGGTACGGTGTTCCAGGTGCCCTGGGGGCAGCTGGGCGAGACCCCGGCAGACTGGCCGGAGAAGGGGATGGACATCCTCCACTCCCTCGGCTTCAAGACCGCCGCGATGGCCCTCAGCGACCGCTCGGTGAGCATCGACGACGAGCAGCTTGCAAAAGAGCCGAAGCTTGCCATCGTGCTTGGCACCGAGGGCGACGGACTCGCCGCCGGCACCATTGCTTCCTGCGACTACACGGTCAAGATCCCCATGTCCCACGGCGTGGATTCGCTGAATGTCGCTGCCGCCAGCGCCGTTGCGTTCTGGCAGCTGGGACGACAGTAAAAACAGAACAGCAAGACCGGGCCGCTGCACAAAAAGCTGTGCAGCGGCCCGGTCTTATGCGTTATATCCCGTTACAGGCTGTCCAGAGCGCTGCGGGCCCGGCGGATGACCCCGGCATCGGTCTGCCAGAGCGCAAACTCCGAAAAGCCCGGCAGGCCCATGGGCACCCCCTCCCGGCGGAAGGTCATCCGGCTGTCCAGCACCCGCTTGCCTGAGAGATGGAAGGCCCGGGCCCCGGTAGCGGCGGCAAGGGCGGGCAGGTTTTCGGGGGTCACACCGGCCCCCACAAGGATCTCCAGCTCCGGCCCGGCGGCCTCCACCAGCCGCCGCAGCAGGGCGGCCCCCTCCGGGGCGCTGGGGGCCTGGCCGCTGGTAAGGATGGTGGAAAGGCCCAGAGCCCGGGCGGCCTCCAGTGCGGCAAAGGGATCCCGGCAGACGTCAAAGGCCCGGTGGAGGGTGCAGGCCACCGGGCGGCCTGCCCTTTGGGCCGCTGCCCGGGCGGCGGCGTAGATGGGCTGCAGGGCCTCCACATCCAAATCCCCCTCCGGAGAATCCCTCACTTAAAGATATTGGTTATGTACTAGGTGTGCAACCGTTCGATTGCACACCCTTTTATAATGCGTCACTCGACTTTGCCGATAAAACGGTAAAAAATTTCAACTTCCTGTTCTCTGGTGCCATCTTCATGCTTGACAGCTTCGTGAATGAGAATCTTTTCAATCAGAGCATTTAGAAGTTCGGCGGTCAATTGTGTGGGGTTGACGTACTTTTTCATCAACTCAATCCACTTTTCAGCGTCAACAGCGGTCTGAACGGCTGCATCAAGTTCGGCTTGAAGTTCTTGAATCTTTTCGTCCAGTTCATGCTGTTCTGCCTGATACTTTTCGGACAGCATATTGAAATTGTACTCCGTAATGCGTCCAACAGACCAGTCCTCATACATTTTGGCGAACAGGTTGTCCACCTCTGCCTTACGCTTTGTGGCCTTTTTGAGTTCGGCAGTCTGTTTTTTCTTGGCGGTGTTGCGTTCTTTGTCGCTGGCATTCAGTAAACGCTGCAAGAGTTTATCTCCATCCTGCTGTGCTTGCTGCGACCAATACTGCACTCTTGCCAGAATATAGGTGTACAGCACATCATATCGAATATAGTGCATGGAACATTGGTGAAGGCCCTGTCCGTTTTTGCTGCAATGGTAATAGCCGTAGGGCTTTTTGTTCTGCTTATTCATACCATAGGCCATCGACCAGCCGCAATCCGCACATTTTACAAGCCCGGAAAAGATTTGCGTTGTTCCGTCTTTCTGTTTTCTACGGCGATGAGCAATCTGCTCCTGCACCTGTCGGAACACATCCGCAGAGATAATAGCTTCGTGGGTGTTCTCCACACGATACCATTCCT
>ENA-OQNA01000212-OQNA01000212.1-human-gut-metagenome-genome-assembly--contig:-NODE-212-length-18217-cov-7.240520_pt1 | contig 18217 bp, 10 predicted proteins | sample MGYA00242625_ERZ504872 | MGnify/ENA primary metagenome ERZ504872 (study PRJEB26092, sample SAMD00036425) | human gut metagenome | host: Homo sapiens | study: EMG produced TPA metagenomics assembly of...
CCTCTTTCAGTGAATTCCCTTTCAGGTTTGCTACGTTGCCGCCCAGTAGCCTGATTCTGTCTGTTATTTCCTTTTTCATGAGTGCCGTATAATTTTGTTATTATTTTTGTTTGAGATTCACATGCCCGGACAGCCATTGGAAATATTTCCAGTCTTCCTTGAAAATCTTTTCCCCTTCGAGCATATAGGCGCGGAGAAGAAATTCAGTTGCATTGGTTTCATCCTCCATTTCCAGATAGTTCTCGCCAAGGCGCAGCAGGATGAAAGGATTGTCTGTCTCTCCGATATTGTAGCATTTGCGGAAAAACTCCAGCGACTTGCCGTAGTTCCCCATCATGAAATGGGCGTCACCGATTGAGCCGGCGAGCCAGAGATATGCTTCCCAGTCTTCCTTCGGTTCAGGAAGGATGTCCAGTGCCTCTTGGAAACAGGAGATGGCTTTCGCGTAATCTTCGCTTTCCATCGCCTCATTTCCCGTTTCTGACAGTTCTTCGATTCTGTCGTACAGTTCATCTGAAAGTTCCATATTCCTCTATTTTTCTTTGATATTCTTTGATGCCCACATCCCGATATCCTGCTTGCTCAATGCCGCAGCCATCAGGTCGGGGAATTTGTCAGGCGTACAGGCAAATGTGGGAACACCCAGACCGGCAAGATACTCGGCATTACGCTTGTCGTAGCAGGGCGCCCCGTCATCGTTCAGGGCCGGAAGCACAATCAGCTGCACACCGCTGGCCACAATGGAGGCGAAACGCTTGCGCATCTCCTTCTCGTCACCGCCTTCATAGAGGTCGGTCACTAGTACCAGCACAGTGTCCTGCGGCCGTGTGATCACACCCTGACAGTAAGTCAGGGCCCTGGCTATGTCGGTTCCTCCGCCGAGCTGGACACCGAACAACAGGTCAACCGGGTCCTGCAGGTCATCGGTAAGGTCAACGACCGAAGTGTCGAACACCACCATACGCGTATTGACGGACGGCAGGGAGGCCAGTACCGAACCGAAGATGCCGGAATATACGACAGAGGTTCCCATCGAACCGCTCTGGTCGAGACAGAGAATGATGTCCTTCAGAGCCTTGCATTTTCTGCCGTAGCCTATCCTGACTTCCGGAATGACGGTCTTGTACTGGGGCTGGTAGTTCTTCAGGTTCTTTATGATGGTCGTCTTCCAGTCTATCTCGTTGTAACGGGGATTGCGCCTTCTCGCCGAACGGTTCAAAGCACCGGTGACGGCCTGCTGGGTCGGGGAAGAGAGCTTCCGCAGCAGGTCATCCACGACCTTGCGTACAACCTGACGGGCCATGTCCTTGTTCTTTTCGGGAATGGCCCTGCCGAGTGACATCAGTGTAGCTACCAGATGTACGTCAGGGACAACTGTTGCCAGCATCTCCTTCTCGGTAAGCAGCGAATCGATATGCAGACGCTTGATGGCATCCCTCTGGATGACCTGCACGACGGTCTGTGGGAAAAACTCCCGGATATCGCCAAGCCAGCGGCTTACCTTTGGGGCCGACGACCCGAGTCCGCCGCGGCGGTCACTGTCATAGACGGCTTCCAGCGAACTGTCAAGGCGCTGTTCTTCCACCGTCAGCGTTACACCCGTCCCGTCAGCGGCATTCCCGCCGAGAGCCATACGCCATCTTTTCAAATATTCTGTTTCCATGTTCTGTTCCTTTTTTATCCGATTCCCAGAAGTCTGCCGAGCAGGGGTATTACTTTGGATGCATCCCCGTCATTGCAGGAATGTTCCCCGGAGGCGATTCCGGTATCGGTTCCGTTCAATTCGAATCCTTTGGCCTTCTCGCCGAGTTTGCGGCGCTCGGCTGTAGTGAAATTGCTGAATGTACGTCTGATCACCGGCAGCAGTTCTATGAAATTTGCGTCGCTCAAACCGCAGAGCCAGCCGTTCACGAGCTGCCACAGGTTGTCGTCCAGCAGCAGTACCGAACCTGATGCACGCAGGAATCCCTCAAACCAGTATGCGATGTCGGAAGGTGCGTTGCCCACCGATGAATAGAAGCTCAAGGTGTCACGCATCTCTTCACGCGATATCCTGCCCTTGTCGTAGAGTATGCGTGCCGCGTACCCGGAGAGCAGCGGATGCGCTCCTGATGAATTGCGGATCTGCTGCACGAACCCATACCACATGCCGTTCAGCTCTTCGTCATCAAGCGTGGATACGGCATAGTTGGTAGCCGACAGGTGTTCAAGAAGTTCTCCGGCTGCCTCCTCGTCGATGTTGATGCAGACGAGCAGACCTCCTGCAAGGATACGTGCCACCATGGCCCGGAGCATGTTGCCCACCTTGCTGAAATCCAGATTGCGGACATCGCCGTAACGGACGATGTTCACCAGGTCGGGAACCGCTTCCATCATCTCCACAATGTCTGTGGATGCCGCCGACAGACGGTCAAGACGGATGGTCATCGCTTCCACAAGCTCCGGAAGGTTGGCCGGAATGACCCGTTCAAGAAGTCCCGTCAGTTCGGGGATTCTGGTGATTCCGGTCATGCGGTCGGAGACGTACTTCTGCACGGCTTCCTCCACGGTATTGCCCCAGACTGCCCGTTCTATGATGCAGACAATCTGTTCCGGTCTATGGTAAAGACTCCATTTTTCCTTGAAAGTACCCTTGCCGCCTGCGGTTTCCGGCTTGGCCCAGTCTATGTCAAGCAGGGCCAGGCGGTGGAAGAACAGGCTGCGTTCCAAGTCGGTCTCCTTGCGCAGGTCAAGTGTCATCTCCTTTATTTCCGCCGTGAAAGGAACACGCAAGCGTTTCTGCTGCCGTTCCACGTCAATCAGGAGAGGGACTTTGGGTACCGCTTCCGGCACTTTGCCCAGACAGTTGCCCACGATGAGCGATTCCCTGACGAGCTGCAGCAGCATATCGTCCCCGAAGCCCATTACGGTGGTCACCGCCTCGTTGTATTCCTCAAGCGTCGGGGCGGGCAATCCACGCAACGCAGCTGTCGTCTGCGCCAGACGGACTGTCTCGATTACGTGGGCCACCGAGATGTCCATGTCCTTCTTCCTCAGAAGGGCCGCTATACGGCTGACCCACCAGGTGCCGTCATCTTCCGGATGATGCCACAGGTAATGGTACCATCCCGGAGAGTCTATGCCGGCCCCGTAACCGCTGCGGAAGGTGAGCCTGTCATACGTCCACGGAATCCACGTGCATTCCGCCTTTACCTTCGGGAGCCCTTTCAGCAGCTCGTTGTCATCCTTCACCTTCGGCATATTCTCCAGTGCCGGGACATGCCATGCCCCGCAGATTACGGCTATGCACCCGAAAGGTTCCTTCTGGGCCGCTCGTATCATGCGACGCATCCACGCTTCACGGACAAGGTTCCTGCGGGAGGTATGTTCCGGGAGGGCTTCCCTGAGCGCGATCACAGCTTCCTTGACGGCCTCGAAGATGCCGCTGCCGTCTCTGCGCTGTTCTATGTTCATGTTCCACCACGATTCACCGTCAGTATAGTCGGCAGCTTCTGCCAGCAGGTCAAACGGATCACCCGGTTGTTTAATAGCTTCATCATCCGCTTCTACAGGCTCGTTGCCATCCTTCCTTTCCGCTTCGAAGGCAAGGGAAGGGGCAAGCGGGAGATCGAAGAAGCGTAAGGTGACATTCTCCCGGAGAGCATAGCGCAAAGCCTGCCATTCCGGCGAGAAGTCGGCAAACGGATAGAATACGGCATTCTGCGGCGCATCGGGTTGATAGCCGAGCAGGGCTACCGGAGGCTTCATCTGCCCGTAGGAGACGAACGGCATGAGAGCCTCGGCCTCCGCCGGTCCCTCAAGCAGTATGAGGTCGGGACGGATACGCTCAAGTTCCTGCAGGATGTTCCGGCAGGAGCCCGGCCCGTGATGACGTATTCCCAATAGATGAATGTCTGTCATATTACTTGTCTCATGCAAAATACGTCAATCAAATCATATCTCTTGAAGCCCTGTAGATGTCTTTCCAGCCCTCACGGTTCTTGACCACCGTCTCCATGTATTCCTGCCATACCACTTTGTCCTGTACAGGGTCTTTCACCACGGCACCGAGGATGCCTGAAACGAGGTCCTCCGCATGGATCTGGCCGTCACCGAAATAGCCGGCCATGGCAAGGCCGTTGTTCACCACGGATATGGCTTCTGCCGTACTCAGTGTGCCGCTCGGGCTCTTGAGCTTCGTCTTGCCGTCGCCGGTGGCTCCCTGACGCAGCTCACGGAAAATGGTGACGACACGACGGATTTCATCAAGGGCAGGTTTCTCTGCCGGCAGCTGCATCACTTTCTCGAAGCTCTCCACGCGGCGGCGGACAATGTCAACTTCTTCCTCAAGCGTGTCGGGCAACGGGAGGATGACCGTGTTGAAACGGCGTTTCAGTGCGCTTGAAAGGTCATTCACACCTTTATCCCTATTGTTGGCCGTGGCTATGATGTTGAATCCGCGGATGGCCTGCACCTCCTTGTTCAGCTCGGGGATGGGCAGGGTCTTCTCCGAAAGGATGGTGATGAGCGTATCCTGCACGTCAGAACCGATACGGGTAAGCTCCTCGATGCGGCCGATCTTGCCTTCCTGCATCGCCTTCATCACCGGGGTCTGTACCAGGGCACCCTCACTCGGCCCCTCGGCGAGAAGACGGGCATAGTTCCAGCCATAGCGGATGGCCTCTTCTCCCGTTCCGGCGGTACCCTGTACTATCAGCGTCGAATCGCCTGATATGGCTGCCGCCATGTGCTCGCTGACCCAGCTCTTGGCCGTACCGGGAAGACCGTACAGAAGCAGCGCCCGGTCGGTGACAAGGGTGGCCACGGCAATCTCCATCAGGCGGCGGTTGCCTATGTATTTCGGTGAAACCTCGAAACCGTTCTTCAGTATCCCTCCCATGAGGTAGGTGACCACGGATTGGGGTGACATCTCCCAGTTTTCGGGAATCGGGTTGGTCTCGTTCTTTTTCAGTTCATGAAGTTCCTCTGCAAACTGTTGCTCGGCATGTTGTCTCAGTAAAGTGCTCATATGAATATCAATATTTATTTTTCATTTAACAAAGTGTCTATTTCAGATTTAAGATCCATGAATTCCAGCATCTTCGAGCAGAACTCGTTCATGGACGGCGAAGCCTCCGCCGAAGAGGCGGCCTTGGCCTCGATCAGGTTCCTTAGATGTGACGGGATATGCATGGCAAGCCGTTCCGCCATGTCTGCGGCATAGTACAGGTAATCCTTTTTCAGAATCCAAGACATGACGCTGGAAGAGAATTTCGGGCCCCATGCCTCGTAGTCGTTGCCGTACCATGAGTCGGGTATGAATCCGAAATCCCGGACCGTTTCCGGCCAGCTGATTTCCTCCCGCTGGGAGGGAGTGAGCATCGCCACGAGTTCCGGCTTGCGCAGATAGGAAGGGTCTTCCTTCAGGGTGTGGAAAGCCCACAGCCCGTCCGAGAAGTTGAGTATCGGGTCCTCCAGCTCCAGGAACTTCCTGAAAGGGGGATGCTTGGCGAATTTTCTCGCGGCCTCTTCCTTACCGCAGCCATATACCTCGCACCAGAAACTCAAAGGCACCCGTTCGGCGAGCTGCCTCAGGATGAATTCGGAATCGCCCTCTTTCTTGTTGGAGCTTACCTCGGACAGCCCCATGGCCTTCATCTCCGGGGTGTATCCGATCTCGTCGTATGACCATCCGGTAAGCATGTTGTGTCTGATATATCCACGCAGGAGTTCGCAGCAGCGCATCACCATGGCTGAATCGGGAATCATGCACAGAAGTTTCCGTGCCGTTTCCTTGACAATGGAGCTGCGGTCCGACTCCAGCACTTCCTGTATGAAGAGCTCGTCGGCCTTGCTGATGTTTATCCGGAGACATTCAAGCAGCTCGTTGCGCTGGTTGGCCGGTTCGCTCTTCCAGTCTTTCCGCAGCAGTTCAAGGGCTGCGGCAGAATCCTGCTGCCTGAATCTGGCAAGCATCTCCTTACGCTCGCCGTGGGTGGCCGTATCCCAAGAATCGGTGATCCCGCATTCCTCTCCGACAAGGCCCATCTGCCTGATCAGCCATAAGCCTCTGTTCCCGACGAGATTTTTCAGCAGCCTGCGTTCTTCAAACCGCAACGGATTGTTGCGGTCATAGGCACGCCGGATAAGCGGCTGGAGGTATTCGGGCGAAATGATTTTTCCCGACCCCTGCGCCAGACGGTAGGCGTAGGCTAGCATATAGCGTGTACCGTGGAGTCTGGAAAAGAGTTGACTCCGGTCCTTGTCGAAATACGGCAGTTCCTCTTCCGGGGCTGTTTTCACGGGGACAATGCCTTCCGCTCCGGCCGGTTCCCATCCGGCACGCCTGTAGGCGAAGGCGGATGCGGCTGTCATGTACAGGAACGATTCCGTGTCTTCGGCTTTCCCGTGGATCCCGTCAACCAGAGTCTGAAGGGACTCGGGAAAGGCTCCGGGAACGAATTCACGGTTGGCTGTTCCAAGCAGTGCAGCCTGTATGATAGGTTCAGTTACGTTCATCTCTCCAAGTATGATATTCTTTGTTGTACCAAATGGATTTCAGTTCCCATATATCCCCGTTTACAATGACCAGCGAGGCGAACGGATTGCCGCCGGTAATGGCGAGGATGTCGATGAAGGTTTCCTCGGGCATCGCCACACGGACGGCATTGCCCGCGTTGTCCAGCAGCGTGTAGTCTTTCCCGTTACGGGCAACCCTCACGTCATCCACAAGCAGGGGGGCGTCCTCGAAAAACGGATTCGTCAGCATGGCCGTGCGGTACACCGCGGCAGCCTGCTTCAGGTCAGGGCTGCACGCCGGCACAAAGTTTTCTTCCGCGAGTACGGACTCCCGGAACAATGCACGCCGGCATGTACCCGTGCCGTTGTAAAAGCATAGCGCCCCTTTATAGGCACTGCCCGGAATCCAGTTCTCGGTGGAAAAGGTACCGACAACGGCAAAACTCAGGTATCTGGCGAAAAGTCTGCTTTCCTTTCCGTAAAACCAGTAGATGTCGGTATTGATATCGTTGACTTTACGGGACTGCTTGTGAAGCACGAGCCAGCTGTCCGCCACCGGCTCTCCGGCAAGGACGTTGTCCTTGGACTGGGGATATCCGATCTGCGTGCGTATCTCGTCCTTCCATTCTTCGGGAAGGCCGTCCATGTTTCTGTAGCTCTGCATGAGCAGGTACAGCCTGCCCATGCTTTCCGTCAGGCCGGATTTCCAGCTTTCCGAGTCGAAGTCTATAGCCTCCATGGCTCTCAGTCTCCCCGCAAGTCCCGGTGCCTGGGCATCCACCATCCTCCGGGCCATGTTGTCAAACAGGGTATAGGCACGTTCCGGAACATTCAGGAATCCGTTGCGCACCAGGTCCTTCATCCATACCTCAAGGTCGGATATGCCTCCCAGTACCTTCTGGTGCCGCTTCTCCTGCCTCTTGGCCTGAGCCGCTTCATCCACAGGGGTTTCGCTTTTGGCTTTCTGCTCCTTCTTTTCGGCCTTCTCCGTTCTTTTGGCAAGCCACGCCGTCACCCATTCCGGCTCTTCCGCCTGCGTGAACTGGTCAGGCTGGCGGGCGTACAGCAACAGCAGGCCAAGCCCATGCTTGCACGGGAATTTGCGGCTCGGGCAGGAACACTTGAACGCAATGTCATTCAAGTCTATCACCGTCTGGTAGGGATTCTTTCCGCTTCCCTGGCAATGACCCCAGACGGCACGTCCGCTGCATTCCCTCAGTACCCATTTGCTCAAGGTCGCAAGTCCTTTGCCGGCCTTTACAGATGAGTCGTCGGGAGCGAGCTGCAATATCTGTTCTTCTGTCAAGTTCAATGGCATACGCAACAAGTTAATTGGTCATTGGTAAATCATTCCCTGTTCCCGGCTGCATATTCTCCCGTGTTGATGTCAAGTACGGGACGCTTGGGCTGTATCAGCGCGTCTTCGTATTGGCATTTCCACTGGATGCTGCGGTCCATATCACCGTCTTTGATTCCATCGATGGTTTCTCCCGAATCTATTTCGTTGCCGCTTGTAAGCAGATAGGAAGCCACGTTGTAGGCATGGTTCACTATCCAGTTCGGATCAAGTCCGCGGAAGTGGTACTGCAGGTCAGGCAGGAACAGCGTGTTCATCCCGAGTGTATCGACCAGCATGTCGTCGGAACCCTGAATCGTGAAGAAACGGACGTTTACGGCATAGCGGATGAACCGGTCAGGACCTTCTATCTGATTGCCGCGGATTTCCTCCGCCTCGAACAGTTTCCCGCTGCCGCTGAAGAAGAACGCTTCGCAGGACAGGAACAGTTCGGCGAGCACTTCAAGGTAGTCCATTTCCAGATTGGCACGTTCCAGAGAAGACAGGCCGCGGGCAAGGAAGTCCGTAGCGAGCATACTGTACCGGCATTCCTCAAGGATACGGTCACGGCTTTCCTGGCAGTCCCACATCTGGCTCATCAGGAAGGCATCAAAGCCTTTGCCCTTGAACTTGTCGCATTTCATCACCATCAGCTGCACCGGGCATTTTCCGTCCTTGAACTCTGCAATATGCTCCTGTGCGGCAAAGCCAGCCATTTTCTTATCATAACAGAAGCACTCTGTTGATCCGATGTGCTTCTCCATTACGGCAGTCATTTTTTCTTTATCCGGCATTTCTACCGGCTCTTTGAACAGCATCTGAATGAGATAGGGGCCACCGGGCTGGGGGCCTTTTTTGTCGTCCAGATTTTGCTGGAAAGCTTTATTGCTCATTTGGTTTCCTCCTTAATAATCAAGCAGGATAGGCACCTGCTGTTCCTCGGCAAACCGCATGGCCCGCCAGAACATGGAGAAGGCGAACTTGGCCAGGGATTGGGTGTCATACTGGGTGTGTTCCGGGATGTCTGCCTTGCTGTACTGTCCATCTGAGTCTACGGTTCCGTCTACCGGGTATCCCTCCGTGTCTGCCCAGCCAAGGATGGTGTCCTCATCGGCCTGCCATGCCAGCTGGTTCAGCTTTTCCAGCTCCTTCCGCAGTCCGCCCAAGGTGGCGATCATCGTCTGATCATCGGTGGGCAGAGGGCCTTGGAATAGAAAGCTGTCGGTGAGGGGAAGCCACCAAGTCGCGCCCCGAAGCAGGGACCACACCCGCTCCTCGTCCGATGCAAGGCGGGCAATCAGGGGATGCTCCCCGAAGTCCCAGTCCTTCTCCACGGTGAGAGGCACCGGTTCCTCGTATGTATGACAGGCAGCCACCAGCAGCATAGCGCCAAAGGCATCCCAATCCGGCTTATCGGTGTAATAGGGCCGCTCGTTGTCCTCCGGCCATGGAGTGTAGTGCGGCTGGTTCGGCTGGGAAATGGCGGCTAAGATCTGATCCCGCCAGTCCTCCACTGCCGCCTGGATCTCAGCCGGGGACAGCTCCTCCTCGTTGTCGGCGGGTTCTCCATCCGGGGTGATCCGGTTAAAGGTGTATCCGTTTTCCTCCGCCCACTGCTGAACAACAGTTTTCCAGTTGTGAGAATAGTACCGGGTCAATGTTCCGGCGTAGATGTCAAGTCCCATAGTATTGCCTCCTTTTCAATCAAAATCCATCCAGACCAGGTGCTTTCCGCAGTGGAGGCACCGGAACAGATAGCATTGCAGATGCCCGCCATTGACAGATTCCCGGATCATTTCCTTCTGTTCCTCGTCCCACATGGGATCGTCCAGCACTTCCTCCAGCACACCCAGTGCCCGCAGCTCTCTGGCCCCCACATAGCCCAAATAGGCGCAGTAGTCGCCGCAGTGGGCACGCCAGTATTCCTGCTGCCAGCCACAGTAGCCAGGAGTGCGGTGGATGAGCTCGTCCAGCTTTTCAGGATCGTCTACGCCATCGTCCACAGAGAAATCGTCCTGAAAGCTGCCGTCATATTTCCGGGCCGCCTCGCCGCTGGCGATGCACTCTGGGCACAGATATGCAATATCCTCCACGGAAAAGAACGGATTTGTATAGAAAATATGGGTCATCTTGCCGCAGCAGTCGCAGACAACACCCTCTTTGGACTCCTCAAAGGCGCCGGTTTCCAGCGGGTTCGGGTGATACCGGAAGGTGGGCAGGCCCAGCTGGGCCTGCCGCTCCCTCTCTTTCTGCTTTTCATCTGGTGTTTTGGGCTTGTGGATGGCGTATTGATTGCCCCAGTTCTCCGCGTAGTCCTTCAATGTGCCCAGCCGCTTGAGAGTCTTTTTATTGGAGCGATCTCCGATTTGGCAAAGCAGCTCGTAGGCGTCCTTTTTGAAGTCCAGGAGGTCATACACATCCACCAGCACTTCCTTGGCCTGCCGGTCCTCGCTCTGCTCCAGTTCCTCCTTAAAGGCATAGAGGGCACGGACACTGTCTGGATTTCCTTCTGTCTCCCGAAACTGCTTTTGTAGTTCAATATATTGCTTTAGGTATTTGTTCATGGTCACAACCTCCCATCAATCCCACCAGAAGTACCAGACAGTGGACTGCCACAGAACATCTGCTAAATTGCCCACCGTCGGGTCATCTTGCTCCTGATCCACAATGTCTGGGCAGAACCCATACTGCTCCGCGGCCAATTCCATGGCCTTCTCCTTGGAAACGGGGACCGGGAGCAGGAACTCCAGCTCGTCATGGGTCATAGCGGCAGGGACCGCTCCATGCTGTTCAAACCAGTATTTCGCCACCGCCATCAGCTCCGGCGTGTCGGGACACTCGTTCCAGTTTCCAAAGGGCAGGTAGGCGAAGATCTCCCAGGGGTTCTTTACCGGGATCTTGGCCAAAATGAGGGGATAGGTCATGTGGCTATCCGAATCCCAATAGCAGGAGAATCGGTCATTGTCATAGCCGCCCTCCATCTCTCCAAGAACTTCCTCCTCCCAGTCCATGTCATCGTCCTCGGCTTCTTCCTTGCGCTGGCCGGTCAATGCCTCCAGGACTGCCTTGCCGTCCTTGATGGGGGCGGAGAGCATCCTCTTCCGGTACTCCGTCACGGTTTTGAGGTCAAATTCATAGCAGTCCGCGTCGTGCTCCGGGTCGGCGTTCATCACCAGGCACTCCAGCAGCGTCTCGTCGTCCGCTCTGATCAGCACCGGCACGAAGCCCTCATGGGCGGCGTCCCGCCTGGCGTAGCTGTATGCCGACATGATGGGATCGTCATCTGCCATGGAAGGGAAATAGGTGCATTCACAGTCCAGATACTCCATGATGGCCTGAGCAACCTCGGAAGGCTCCAGCGTGTCCTCGTCGAAGTCCTGTCCCTGCCAGTTTTCAAAGCGTTCCTCAATCACTTGAGCCATGGTCTGATAGTATTTCTCATCAAATGGGATGAATAAGTATGCCTCCTGTTGAAATTCATTGGAGTGGTATCGGGACGGACCAAAATATTTCAGGGCATAGTCATCAATGTCGGCAGGATAGTAGGGGCTGTCGCCCTCTCCGTAGTAATAGCCTGCAAAGGCACGGCCTTGCTGATTGAACAGCACAAAGAACAGACAGCCGTCCAGCTCATCCCGGATAAACTCCCGCAGATCCACGCTGGCAGGGTCGGCTTTGACCTGTTTGGCCACTTCGCTGTATTCTTTCAGGAAGTCCTCGCCCATCAGGTCGTGCTCCATGCACCAGCGCAAGTAGATGGCCATGTGGTTATAAGCATTGATGGGGTCAATAGGCAGTTCCTTCTCCTCAATGCTCTCAAGGTGATAGGAAGCGTCGTCCATCTCACCGTCAAAATTATCATTGGAAAGGGTGCCACGGGTGATCGCATTCTGGCGAGTGGGGTTTACAACAAAACTGATCCCCCTCATCTTGTTCAGCAGAGCGTCTACATCATGTTCCAGTTTATAGTCCAACTCGTCCTCATAAAGCGGAATGACCTGATAGAAGTTGACCTCCTCGCCGCCCGGCAGGGTGCAGACCTCGCCGCCCTCCTCTGTACTTTGGGGGCCGGTGAGAATGGCGGCACACAGCTTCGTATTTTCCGCAAAGTTCTCCTTGTTATCCATGGTATGTCCAAAGCCCAGCCAGGTATCGCTGGCAATGGGAAGGCGGGCCAAGGATTTCAGCAGGCGGATGGGCCAGTACCACTTTTCGTCTTTCATGGACTCCTGATCCAGCTTCCAGTCCGCAGGCAGGGCAATGGCCAGCTCCGCCCGCTCCAGCTTATATTCCGCCAGTTCCTCCGGCACATTCATCCGGTGAGCGCCCATGCCCATGGTGACCAGGGTGCAGTAGTCCCGCTCCTCAGAGGGCGGCACCACGCAGATGTCCACATGGATGTCGGGAGAAACCAGCTCATGGAACACATTCTCGAACTTGCCGAAATACTGCTCAATGTGCTCCTCGACGGCTTCCATCTCCTCCTCGGTGTAGACTTCGGGATTACTGAATTCTTCCTCATCCTGCGTGTCATCATTGTCTGAGTGGTCGCAGCTGTCATCCTCCGGATCTCCCTTTATAGGCTCGTAACCGATCTTCAGGGTCATCTGTTCTTCTGGCAGAGAGATGCCGGGGCTGCGGGTGATGGTGTGTTTATCGTCCGCAGAAAAACCGATGGTCTCGCCGTCTTGCAGCGTCACATCACACGCCAGCACATAGGAGGCAAGGCTGGCCAAAAAGTCCCGCAGTTCCTCCGGCTCAGCGTCGGTGTTCAACACCTCCATTTCCTCCTTGCCAAACACATCCATGCCGTAGGTGTAGCCGTTTAGGCCCCCCTCGCTCCGGTACAGGCCGAACCAAACCCAGTTGAAGATGGGCAGTTCGTCCTCTTTGAGCATATCGGCAAGGCCCTCATAGAAACGAGGCTCAAATACCACGCCGCTGGTGTAGACACCGGTGGCGTATTTCTGCTTGCAGCACACTGCCATCGCCTTGGTGAACAGCTTACCTCGTTCCAGCAGTTTTTCCTCCTCGCCCAACACAGCCACCATGATATGGGCCTTGTGCGCTTTGGCCACTTCTACGGCCTCTGGCCACATATAGTTGTTTTCGGCGTTGATCTCTGCTTCATTGTCCGGGATGTGACCGTGGAATAGTGTCACAATCAGCATCATATTGCCGACCCGCATTACCACAGCGTCATTGCTGTTCTCAACATCTTCGTCGCCCTCATCCGGCTCCTCATCTACGATACCCCATTCTTCCCGCAGATCTCGAATCAACTGCTCCTTGTCCCACTCTGCTTTGGAGAGGAGCACAGATCCGGCAAAGGAACCCTTATGGTCGGTTTCCTCCTCGTCGGCGTCATCCTCAAGACCCCCTGCATCTTCATCCGGATCATAGAGGGATTCATGCTCCAGTCTGCGGATAAATTCCTCAAAGCTATCTGCCAGATGGGTAATTTTATAGTCATTTTCCTGATCCACATGGACTACCGCAGGCTCTCCCTGGGAACCGCAAGCCCGGTAGTCCAGGAAAATCATATCGTGTCCGGCGCTTGGACAGTCGCAGATGGCCACACCGATGGCAGGATACTCCCACTCATCGATCATAAACTGGCTGCCCAGCTCTCCACAGAGGGAGCAGCTCTTTTCTCGTCCGATGCCGAAAATGCCGGTGATGGCCACATGGTCATCTGCCCAGCAGGTAGGCTCATCGCAGGGATAGCAGGTGTTCACCGGAATGCCGCCGTTGTGCTGCTTCATCAGCCAGATGTAGGCGGCGGGCAGCTTGTAGCCCAGTTCCTCCTCCACGCTGGCAATCAGCTCATCGGAAGGCGGCTCACTGACATATTCTTTCAGTGCATACCAATTATCATCCCAGAAGTTGGTGAGGTCGAAGCCCTCAAATGGGGTATCACCGGGCACGAATTTGGCCTTCTTCTTCCGGCTGCGCTGGTGTTTCCGGATCTCCGCCTTACACTCCCGAATCACCGCCGGAGCATTTTCATCCTCCGGGTCCAACTCTGCCCACCGCTGGGCGTAGGGAATGGCCTTTTCCTCCTGGCCGTAGAGATACTGATAGCCATAGGCCATCCGCATATTCCACTCCGCCTTGTCCTGGCCTTCCTCCCGGACGGACTCCAGCACCTCAATGGCCCTCAGAAGGGCTTTGTCTCCCTTGGATTTCAAAGTACCTTCGTCATGGTCCCCGATGATGGCGTAGTTCTCCAGTGCACGGGCCAGGGCGTAGGCGGTGCGGTAGTTCCTCCAGTTCTCCGGGATGGCATTCAGTGCCTGGATACAGCGGGTGTACTCGTCTTCGGCGTTCCACTGCTCCAGCTGAGCGAAGAATGCTTCGGCGTTCTGTTGGGTATAAGGAATATAGTCCATGCCCGTCAGCGTTTCGTCCAACTCGTCATCCTGATTCTTAGTTTCTGGCCCATCATCTTGTTGCTTTAGGGGTACAGAACCTGCTTCACGGCGGAAGGTGTGGAAGATGGCCCAGGGGATGTCCGTGCCTTCAAAGAACTCTTTCGCCATGTTCAGCGCCTCTCGGATGTCCCAGGCGATGAAGTCCACATAGCCGCAGTAGAGGCCGGTTGCCCCGCCGGTGAGAGTGAGCACTTCCGAACCATCCCCGCCGGTGAGCACTTCCTCCAGTTTGTCCCGGAAGTCGAAAATTTTCTGACTGCCTTCCTCCTCCCGCAGGGTATCCAGGGGATAGCAGAAGAAGCCCGCCACCGCGCCGTCGGCATGGAGATCGTCCATAAAATCATTGTCGGCATTCAGATAGCCGTTGATGAGCGGCACACAGCAGGTGGAACCGGCCATTACATCCAGCCGCCAATCGGCGTCCGGGTCCTGTTTGGGTTCCATTTTGTAACCAAGGTAGCTCTCCAGATAGGCTTCCGGGTCGGTGGAGAGCTCCAGGCCCTGCTCCCGCAGTTTGTCGGGCAGCTGGGACAGGAGGAAGGACGGCTCTGCCTTGGGTTCCTCCAGCACATCAAAGCTGTCTATGTATCTCATGTGGGAGATCTCGCCCAGCACTTGGTCGGTGAGGGTAGTGAGCATCCACCAGGCCCGGCCTTCTTCCTCCCGGAGCATAGGCAGCAGCTTTTCGCAGTAGGCGGAGATGGCGAAGCTGTTTTCACCCTGCTCCTCCAGCCAGATCTGCACATCCTCCCCGGAGATGTCCCAGCCATCCTCAGTACGCAGGCCGATGTTCTGGAGAGGCTGACGGCCCACAAGGATATTCCAGTGCTCCAGCACCTCCTTGGGGGCGTGCTTCTGGAAGTAGACCAGCTCAAACAGTTTGACCTTATCCCCCTCCGGGGTGAGGATCAGCTCATGCTTTTCGCCGTTGAAGCCCATCTCGAAGGAAATCTCGTCAAAAACCAAATTCAGGGTTTCCTCCATTTGGGCCACGATCTCCGCACTGCGGGTGTGATCTTTGTCCTCGTCCATCATCTGGCGCAGCTCTGCTTCCATCTCGGCAAAGGTTTCCCACCAGTTCTCTGTCCGCTCCCGGAAGCACTCCCAGAACTGCGGCAGAGAAATACCCTTTTTGCACGAGTCAATTAGTTCCTCCATGTCCTGTCGGGTGTTGAGCTTAGGATCATCACCGGGATGCAGTTCCAGAGCTTTTTCAAAATGCCGCAGAGCGCGGCCCTCCTGATCCAGATAATAATAGGCATACCCCATACGGAAATTCCAGGAATAAGTATCTCCCAGTTCCTCCTCATGGGACTGCATCAGTTCCAGTGCCTGGTGAAGCAGCTTCCTTCCCTCCGGCTCGCTGGAGTCCGCCAGATTGTTGTAGGCGCGGGCCAGCTCCATATCCATTTCCGGGGTACGCTCCTCGGCAGAGATTGCCTCCAGTGCGTCAACGATTTTCTGGTGTTTGTCCTCCTCATGCCACTTCTGGCACTGCTTCAAAATATCCATATCAGGGTCCTCCTCGTCCTCATCTGGTTTCCAGTCTTTGATCTGCTGGAACACGCCGTTCTCATCCCGCTCAAAGGCGCAGGGGGCGGGGGTGTTCAGCAGAGGAATGATGTCGGGATCGTCGTTGCAAATTGTGTTCAGCTTGTAAATCCCGGCATTGTTGGGGTCGTCCATGTACTCGTCGCTCTCATCACCGGCGGTAAAGCGCCAGCCGCTGTCCCAGCCGCCGTCCGGCTCCTCCCTGTAGCAGTAGCCCACCTTGCGGCCCTCTACTGTGATGCGGTTGGTGGCGATGCAGCCATCGGCACCCTTCCAGTCAGGGAGCAGAGATTTCACATCCTCCGCTTTCACATGGTAGTCCCGGTTGCGGCCAGCGGCCTCGTACAGTTCCTTCCGCAGCGCCTCCACATCCCGAGCCATCTCCTGGATCTCCTCGTTGTCCATCATCTCACTGAGGTCATATTCCAGCGGATTCTGGGCAAAATCCGCCAGTGCCTTGTTCATGGCGTCATGCTCCTCTGGCGTGACGGTGATGCGGATGCGGCGGGCAGGGGTGTTGTACTCGTCCAGATCCTGAAGGTTTACACTGCCGCTGACGCTGCACTCCAGCAGGATGGCGGCCAGATCAGTGACCACATCAATGGCGAAGTGGAAGTCCATCTCCACGCCATCGGAGTGTGTAAACTCCAGATACTCCACGGTCTGGCGGAAGTCCCAGTTTTGTTTGTCCAGCCCAATCTTGGCAAATATCTCGCTGAGGGGGATCTCCTCTTTCTTCTGGTCTTCCAAAAATGCCACAAGGTTCAGACTGTCATCGGAACCGCCAATAAAGTTGCCCCAGTATTTTTTGATATACATTTGTCGTGCCTCCTGTTCTGAATCCAGTCGATCAATGAGCTGATTCAAGTGTTCCAACCACGCAGGAGCGATCTCACCGCTGTCCTCGTTCTTCCAAAGATCCACAATCTCACGGATGCCGTCCTCGTCCGGCACCTCGTTTTTGATGTCGGTGAGCTGCCGCAGCAGGAAAGCAAGGGCTTCTTTGGATGCTGTGAAACCGGTGACTTTATCCCATATAGCTTCTTCATGATCGTAGTCCAGTTTGCTGTTATCCTTCCATTGGAAATACAGCTCCGCCAGAGCCATCGCAGTATTGTCAAAGAGGAAGTCGATTTGTGAGAAGTCAGATCCCAGCATGACTTCCTCTTTCATCAGTTCGATCATCTCGCCCAGATCCATTACCGGATGCTCCGGTACATATTCATTTTTGAGGATGTCCAGTACATCCAACCCTTCGTCACGCTCTAATGCTTTTATGCCCCATGCTCCCATGTCGGCACCTCTCTTTCTTTATTTCGTATCAAGCTTCTATTGTCAATCATAGTTCTCCAACCGAATGATAGGCCGATAAAAGTCATAATCTCCGTTTAGTTCATTGTCCTCCTGCACTTCTGGCTTACAGTGGGGCGAACAGGGTAGGAAACCGAGAAATGGGCCCAGCCCACCGCAGATATTGCATCCGCCGTCACCGCCGCAGGTGGTAAGCCTATCAGCCTGCACCACTTCCCGCATATAGGGATCGTAGGCGATGGACAGGCCGAAGAAGTTGGGCTCCTCCATGTCATAGGGCCGGTTCTCATCCTCATCCATGTTCTCAAACCAGTGCAGACGCATGGAGTAGTCTAACCCATCTCCCCATGGAAACAGGGTCCGACACCCGCCGCCACACAGGTAGGCCCACTCGTCCGCCGTGGGCAGGGAGAAGCCCCTGTTTTCCAGCATGGCAAGAAGCGCATCGTAGTCTGTGTGGTTATAGATACAGATCTGAAAGCCCTTTTCCGTCCGCTCAATGCGGGCCGACTGATGCAAGGTAAGACTGCTGCTGTCACTCCAGGCAAAATCACGGAATTCCTTCAGCCAGTCAGGGTGGACAGTCAGTCTGGGATCATCCATTTTGACTGGCTCCCAGTTAATTTCCTCCAGCTCCCGGCCCACCAGCATGGGTCCAATGGCCGCCTGCCGAACAGGAGCCATGCTTTCCCGAATCATCTCCTCCGGGTCCCGCTCCATTTCCCATTCTCGGAACAGATACTCCAATTCCTCCCGGCTCTCCTGATTCAATCCCACGGCAAACTGCTCCCAGCCCAGGGTGACGGTATCGCCGGGGACAAAGACGAACTCCCGACCATCTTTCTTGAAGATGCCGGTGGTGCAGCTCTGGCCCCAGCGGTCAAAAGTATGTAGACCGAGAAAGGTCATATCATAACGGGCAGCCAGACTCTCCATCAGCACCTGTTTCTCGATGTTTTCCATTTGATTGAATTGGGTGCGGAATAGTCTTTTGTTCATAACAAGTCCTCCTACAGCCTATCCAGGTTTTCCTGTAAATCGCCCTGCATCAAGTGCTGGGCAATGGCTTGGTTCAGTGCCTTATGGG
>ENA-OQNA01000213-OQNA01000213.1-human-gut-metagenome-genome-assembly--contig:-NODE-213-length-18156-cov-5.507959_pt1 | contig 18156 bp, 14 predicted proteins | sample MGYA00242625_ERZ504872 | MGnify/ENA primary metagenome ERZ504872 (study PRJEB26092, sample SAMD00036425) | human gut metagenome | host: Homo sapiens | study: EMG produced TPA metagenomics assembly of...
GCCGTTTTCTGCTGTCGGCCAGGGCAATGTCCTCCATCCGCTGTCCGTCCAGGATGTGCTCCCGGATGAACTGGTAGTGGGGCAGGATGCGCGTTTCGGTCAGGCCGAGGCCGTTCAGCCAGCGGCAGTAGCCGGGGTCGGCGGCTTCGCCCGGCTCCTCCGGGGCGGCATACACCAGCCGGGCGGCGTTCATGCTGCCGGCGCTCACGCCCAGCACGATGCCGTGGTAATTGTGGAACAGCCCCGGCAGGCCCAGCTGGGCAAAAAAGTGGTTCTGGGTGGGCACATGGCCGCCGCACAGCATCACAAAGCCGCTGCGGGGCAGCAGGGTGCCGATCTCTTCCTGATTGCGGGCGTCGCAGGGCACAAGTTCGGTCAGGGGCAGGTGGGCGTCCGCAAAGCTCTGCAGGAATACCCGGCACATCTCGTCGTTCTGGGCGTAAGCGTGGGGGTCGGCCGCGATGGCAAGGCCCCGCACCGGGTGGTCCGGCCACACGGCCCGCAGGTTTTCCAGAAAATGATTGCGCTTGTCCAGCACGGGTATGGCCGGACCGGGCTCAAAGGGGCAGCCGCTGGGGCTGCTGGTCAGAAATAACGTCATAGTTCTTCCTCACAAAACGGTGAATAAAAGCTATGCCCATTCTAGCACGATTTTCACCCCGGCGGCAGAGCCAGAATCACCAAAAAAATCCCCTGCTTTTCGCCGTTTCGCAAAAAGCAGGGGAGAAGGTTACGCCTTGCGGTAATGGAATACCTTGTCTTTGGTGACGAACATGGCCGCGCTCACGGCCAGGGCAGCCAGTTCGGCGGCGGTCACGGCCAGCCAGATGCCGTCAATGCCCAGAATGGCGGGCAGGATGAGCACCGCCGCGATCTGGAACACCAGCGTGCGCAGGAAGGAGATCAGCGCACTGGTCACGCCGTCGCCCAGCGCGGTGAAGAAGGAGGAGGCATACACGTTGAAGCCCATGATGACAAAGCTCAGGGCGTACAGCCGGAAGGCTCGGCTGGTCAGGGCCAGCAGCTCCGGGTCGTAGCCCACGAAGAACCGCGCCACATAGGGGATGATGACCATGGATGCGGCGGTCAGGGTGACGGCCACCACCGCAATGAGCCGCAGGCTCTTTTCATACAGGTTGTGCACCTCGGCACGGTTGCCTGCACCGTAGTGGAAGCTGACGATGGGCGCACTGCCGAAGGCGTAGCCCACATACACGGCAATGAACAGGAAGCAGGCGTACATGATGACGCCGTAGGCGGCCACGCCGTTTTCCCCGGCAAGGCGCAGCAGCTGGTAGTTGTACAGGATGTTCACCAGCGACATGGACAGGTTGGTCATCAGCTCGGAGGAGCCATTGATGCAGGCGTCCAGCAGCACCTTGCTGTACAGCTGCGTTTTGCACAGGTGCAGGCGGCTGGTATTCTTGTGGTCGAGGAAGTAGAAGATCGGCAGCAGGCCGCCCACGATCTGGCTGAGGAAGGTGGCAATGGCGGCACCCTCTACGCCCCAGCCCCAGACGCCCACCATCAGCACATCCAGCACCATGTTGGTGCAGCCGGCAGCCACCGTGAAGTAAAAGCCGAGGTGCGGCTTTTCGGCGGTGACAAAGAAGCTCTGGAACATGTTCTGCAGCGCAAAGGTGGGCAGCGACAGCATCAGGATGCGGCCGTAGCGCACGGCGTAGTCCAGCAGCTCGCCCTTGGCACCCAGCAGGATGGCAATGGGCCGCAGCAGCACAAGCCCCAGCACGGCCAGCACCGAGACGGAGATGGCGGCGGCCAGCAGGAACATGGTAAAGTAGCGGTCGGCCTTTTTCTGGTCGCCCTCGCCCAGCGTGATGCCCACGATGGCGCTGCCGCCGGTGCCCAGCATGAAGCCGATGGTGGCCAGCAGTTGGGGCAGCGGCATGATCAGGTTGACCGCCGCAAAGGCCGTTTTGCCCACAAAGTTGGACACGCACAGGCCATCTACGATGCCGTAGATGGAGGTGAACAGCATGGTGCCCACGGCGGGCAGCACGAACCGCAGCAGGCGCGGGTAGGTAAAGTGATCCGACAGTTGGATTTTTTGCTTGGACACGAAAAACTCCTTTCGACAGGAAACAAAACGGGCCGGATAAGCTCCGCGAGTGCACGCCCGGCCTTCCTCTTCTTCCTCACTACGGCAAGGAAGCCTCCGGCGGGGCGCTGTCTGCACGGCATCTTATCCGGCCCGTCCAAATTACGTTGGAAACGGTCCTCCGATGACCGAAAAAGAGTATAGCAGAATCCATTTATTTGTCAAGAGCAAAAAATACGCCCAAAAGCGAAAATTCATAAAATATCTCTTTTCCATTTTTATCAGACCTGTTAGAATGATAAACAGTTTTGATTTTTCCGGAAAGGAGTTTTCCTGTTTTGCTGAAACGATTCTATACTGCCATCGTGCACCGGCGCAGAGCGGTGCTGGCCGCGTTCGTGCTGGCCGCCGTGCTGAGCGTGTTTGCTTCCCGGGCGGTGCAGGTGGACTACGACATCAACGACTATCTGCCGCCGGACTCACCCTCCACCCTTGCACTGGAGCAGATGAACAGCGCCTTTACCGGCGGCATCCCCAACATGCGGGTCATGGTGCGGGACGTCACGGTGCCCGAGGCACTGGACTACAAAGAAAAGCTTGCCGCCATCGACGGTGTGGAGGCCGTGACCTGGCTGGACGACAGCCTGGACGTGACCGTGCCGCTGCAGATGCAGGACACCGCCACGGTGGAGACCTATTATAAGGACAACTGCGCGCTGTTCACCGTGACGGTGGAGGATGCGAACCGTCTGGAGGCTGTGGCCGCCATCCAGGACCTGATCGGGGAGGACAATGCTCTGGCCGGGACCGCGGTGTCCACTGCTGTGGCTACCAATTCCACCGTCACCGAGGTGGCCAAGATCGCGGCCATTGCGGTGGTGTATGTGCTGTTCATCCTGATCCTGACCACCGACTCCTGGGTGGAGCCGCTGCTGGTGCTGGCGGGTCTGGGGGCGGCCATCCTCATCAACAACGGCACCAACCTGATGTTCGGCACCATTTCCTTTGTGACCAACGCCGCCGGCAGCATCCTGCAGCTGGCCGTGTCACTGGATTACTCGGTGTTCCTCATCCACCGCTTTGCCGAGTGCCGGGCCGCGCGCCCGGACGCCAGCGCGGAGGACTGCATGGTGGAGGCCCTGTGCAAATCCACCGGGTCCATCCTGTCCAGCGGCCTGACCACGGTCATCGGCTTTCTGGCGCTGGTGCTCATGCAGTTCCAGATCGGCCCGGACCTGGGCCTTGCGCTGGCCAAGGGCGTGGTGCTGAGCCTTGTCACCGTGTTCACCTTCATGCCGGCGCTGACGCTGGTGTGTTACCCGTGGATGGATAAGACCCACCACAAGCCTCTGCTGCCCAGCTTTGACAAGTTCGGGCGGTTTGTGTCCCGCATCATGCTGCCGGCGGCGCTGGCGCTGGCCGTCATCATGGTGCCCAGCTATCTGGCCTCCAACAACAACGAATACTACTACGGTGCCGCCCATATGTTCGGCACCAACACCCGTCTGGGTGCCGATACCGCCGCCATCGAAGAGACGTTCGGCAAGAGCGATACCTGGGTGGTGCTGGTGCCGGAGGGCGACACCGCCACCCAGGCCGAGCTTTCGGATGCGCTGCACGCCATCCCGGAGGTGACGGGCATCCTGTCCTATGTGGACAACGCGGGCGCATCCATCCCGCCGGAGTTCGTGCCCCCGGACACCCTGAAACTGCTGGTGTCCGGCGGCTACACCCGCATGGTGCTCACCGTGAACGCCGACACCGAGGGCGATACGGCCTTTGCACTGGTGGAAAAAGTGCGTGCCACGGTGCAGCAGTATTACCCGGATGCGTATGATCTGGCCGGGCAGGGCGTGAGCACCTACGACCTGATGGACACCATCACCGCCGACATGGTCAAGGTGAACCTGCTGGCCATCGGCGCCGTGTTCCTGATCCTGCTGCTCATGAAGCGTCAGCTGCTGCTGCCGGTCATTCTGGTGCTGAGCATCGAGACGGCCATCTGGATCAATCTGGCCATCCCGTATTTCCGGGGCCGCCATGTGTTCTACATTGCCTACCTCATCATCAGCACCATCCAGCTGGGTGCCACCGTGGACTACGCCATCCTGTTCTCGGACCGGTATCAGGAGTTCCGCGAGACGCTGGACAAAAAGCAGGCCATTGCCGCCACCGTGTCCACCGTGACCACCTCGGTGATCACCACGGGCAGTGCGCTGGCGGTGGTGGGCTTCCTGATGGGGGCCATCTCCACCAACCAGCTGCTGGGCCAGCTGGGCAACTTCCTGGGCGTGGGCGGTCTGGTGTCGCTGGCCATCGTGCTGCTGGCTCTGCCGGGCTATCTGTATCTGGCCGACCCGCTCATCATCAAACCGAAAAAACAGCCGAAGGAGGCTTGACGAGATGAAACAGAAGATTGTGCGCCGGGCATCGGCGCTGGTGCTGGCAGGCTGCCTGCTGGCCGGGGCGGCCCTGCCGGCCCTTGCGGCCTCCGCCAAGGAAGAGGTCATCTATGCCAATCTGGATGCGTCCGGCACCGTGACCGGCGTGTACGCTGTGAACAGCTTTGCCGTGCAGGCGGGGGACACCGTCACCGACCACGGCAGCTACACCGCCGTGCGCAACATGACCACCACCGACCCGCTGGAGCACAGCGGTGACACCGTCACTGCTACAGTTGCCGAGGACGGCAAGCTCTACTATGAGGGCACCATGGACACCGCCACCGCGCTGCCGTGGCTCGTGAAGCTGACCTACACGCTGGACGGGGCCGAGATCGCTCCGGAAGAGCTGGGCGGCAAAAGCGGCGCGCTGACCATCCGCCTGCAGGTGAGCCGCAACCCGGATTGCACCGGAGATTTCTTTGACCAGTATGCCCTGCAGGTGACCATGACGCTGGACACCGACCGGGCACAGAACATCGTGGCTGATGGGGCCACCATGGCCAATGTGGGCAGCAACAAGCAGCTCTCCTACATCCTGCTGCCAGGTTCGGACAGCGACGTGACCGTGACCGCCGACGTGACCGACTTTGCCATGAACGCCATCTCGCTGAACGGCGTGAAGCTCCGGCTGAACCTCGACCTGGACGGGGCCGACCTGACCGGCATGCTGGACCGGCTGCAGAGCGGTTCGGTACAGCTGGACGACGGTGCCAACGCGTTGGCAGACGGCATTGCCCAGGTGCAGGCGGGTCTTGACACCCTGAACGGCAAGTCCGGCGAGCTGACCGGCGGGTCCGCCAAGGTCAAGGCGGCCCTGACCCAGATGCAGACCGCCCTGAACGGCGTATCGGCCTCCACCGACCAGCTCACCACCCTGCTGGACGCCTCCACCCAGATCCAGAACGGCATTGCCCAGCTGGACGCCGGTGCCGCCCAGCTGGATGAGCAGGTGAGTTACGACGCTTACAAGGTCATCCTGAAGGAAAACGGGCTGGACCTGGACCAGCTGAAGGACGGCAACGCGAAAGCTATGGAGCAGCTGGAACAGCTGGCCAGGGTGATGCCCCAGCTCAAGGACGTCATCCTGCTGCTGAAGGGCTCCAGCGCCAACATCGACGCGATGGAGACCTACCTGAACACGGTGCACGACGGTGTGGCCCAGCTGCACGCGGGCAGCAGCACCCTGAACAGCCAGTACGGGCAGTTCGATGCCGGGGTGCGTCAGCTGGCCAATGCCCTGACCGGGATGCTGGGCAACCTTTCGGTGCTGACCGACGGAGTGAACCAGCTGGCCAGCCGGTACGGCCAGCTGGACAGCGGCCTGAACGCCTACACCGACGGTGTGGCCCAGCTGAAAGCCGGAGTGCAGCAGCTGACCGACGGTGCCGCCCAGCTGACGGCCGGCACCGGAGAGCTGCGCAGCAATGTTTCCGGGATCGACATGGGCGACCAGCTGGACAGCCTGCTGGCCGGCCTGAACGGCAGCAGCGAGGTGGAGAGCTTTACCTCTGCCGAGAACACCGATGTTTCCGCCGTGCAGTTCGCCCTGCAGACGGTGGCCATCGAGGCCCCGGCCCCGGCGGCAGAGCCGGAAGCCGCCCCCGTGGCGCTGACTTTCTGGCAGAAACTGCTGAAGCTCTTCGGGCTGTATAAGGGCTGATGGTTTGAAATGCCCTCCGCTTCGCTCTGGGCATATTCAGCGGAAAAATTATTTTTAATTTGTGCTCCGGAAACGACTGCGGTCGTTTCCGGAGCACTTTTTCACGAGAAGGGCCGGAACGGGAAACGACATCTTTTTTAGAACACAGAGTGGGGCGGTTTTCCCGAAGTATCCAACCCTGCTGCTGATTCAGGGATTTGTTGCGGGATAATCCGGAACCAGCAGCAACCGTTTGCCGATACATCCATTTCTCCGCTACGACCCCATCCCGTGAAAACGCAAGACCGGACAGCCCGCAGGCTGTCCGGTCTTGCTCTTATTTAGAATCTTTCCTTATTTCATGCCCAGAGCGAAGCGGAGGGCGTTTTCCATGAGACTCAATCAAAATGATACTCCACCAGCTCGCAGTTGCGGATGCCGGCCAGGGCGTATTCCTCGTTGGTCATGTCGTGGAAGTAGGATTCCACCACCCGGGCGATGCCGTTGTGGGCCACCAACAGGTAGGTCTTGTCCGGTTGGTCCCGCAGTTCGTCCAGCAGGTTGTAGATGCGCTGGGCCAGCTGCAGCATGCTCTCGCCGCCGTCATAGCGGTCGGCAAAGCAGGTCTTGGAAATGCGGAACTTCTCGCCGTTGCGGGGTGTGCCCTCGTACTTGCCAAAGCACTGCTCCCGCAGGCGCGGCTCACACCGGGCGGGGATGCCGGTGGCATCGGCGATGGCTTTTGCCGTGTCGGCGGCGCGGGACAGGGGAGAATACAGGATCTCGTCGATGGCATAGCCGCCGGCCTTTACCTTCTGGCCCAGGGCCCGGGCCTGCGCCCGGCCCCGTTCGGTGAGGGGACTGTCGGTCATGCCGCAGATCTTGTTTTCCACGTTCCACACAGTCTCGCCGTGGCGGGTAAAATACAGCTTGTGCATGGCAGCTCCTTACTCGGACTCTTCGTCGGTGCGCAGTTCGTCCCGGATCGTATCGCAGAGGTCCGTGATGTCACTTGTCAGATGGTCAGTGGTCAGCCGGTCCAGAAAGTCGTAAACGCGCTCGTCACCAAAAGCATGTCGCTCGTGGTTTTCGTTGAGGATATCGCCCCAGTCGCTGCCCAGAACGGTGCGGAATGTTTCCAGAGGGAAACAATGGACCAAAAGGAACACGTTCCGCATGGCAAGGTGGAATACAAAGCTGGCGCTCAGGCCGGTGCCGAGCAGCTTTTTTGCGCAGCCGGATGGGAGACACTCCATGGCTTCGTCTGCAAAAGCCCGCTCCAGAAGGGCGGGGATCTCATCTTCCGGAAAGCCAAGAAAACGCAGAGCGTGATTCAGGTCCATAAAGTCCTCCTTACTTGCAGTAGCCCGCTTCGATCTCCTGGATGCGGGCATAGAAAAAGTCGTTGGCGGGGTGGGCATGCCGTGCTTTTTGGCCCGGGCGCGCACCACACCGGCAAATTCCTCCACCTCGGTGGGACGCTTTGCCAGCACGTCCTGCCGCATGCTGGGCATGCCGTCCGGGTTGAAGGTGGGCATGGCAGTGCGCAAAAACTGCTCGTCGTTGTCGCGGGGCAGGGGCACGCCCTCCAGATTGGCCAGCCGGATGACCTCCTGCATGGCCTCGTGCATCTTGGCCTGTGCCTCGGCCGACCGGCACAGCCCGCCGTAGGTCAGGTCAAAGGCGGCGGCTGCCTGATTCAGACCGTCGTTCACCATCAGCTTGTTCCACTGCTTGTACAGGATGTCGCTGCAGGGTTCGTTGGCGATGCCGCAGGCGTCCAGATAGTCGGCCACGGCCTGCACACGGCCGGTCATAGCACCGTCCCGCTCGCCGAACTGGATCTTGCCTGCCTGGTTGAACACCAGTGTGCGGCCGCTGCGGGTGGCATCCATACCGATGGCCACGCTCCACAGGGTGCGGCCAGGGTAGGCGGTTTCGATGTGCTCCTCGCTGGTGATGCCGTTGAGCACGCTGAGGATGACGGTGTCCGGGCCCACAAAGTTCTTCATGTCGGCAATGGCCTGGTCCAGCACGGTGGCCTTCACCGCCACCAGCAGCAGGTCCACCGGCTTGCCCTGGGCCGGGTGACGTAAGAAAACCGGCATTCCTCGCCGTTGCACACCACCGGCTGGGCGGCGTAGCGGGCAATGCGGGCTTCGTCGGCAATCACCTGCACGCCGGGCATTTTGCGCCCGAACAGGATACCAAGGGCCCCCAGACCGATGAGGGCCGAAGTTCTGATCTGATTCATAACAGTTCCTCCGAGATCTTCTGCAGGGTGCCGTCCGGCAGCAGGTGCACCCGGCTGCCCTCGTCGATGCCCAGCCGGGTGAGTTCTTTGTCCGGGCAGGGCAGGGTGCAGCAGGCACCGTCGGTGCCCTCCAGCACCACATCGCACAGCACGGGCTGCCCGGCGGGCAGTTCCTCACAGCCGTACATCTGCTCTTCAATGCGCAGCACGCGGTATTCCGGCATGGCACAGCGCTCCTTTGCATTTATGGTAAGTATAATCGTATTATAGCGCAACCGGCTGCCGCCGTGCAAGAGGTTCCTTTGCCGGGTCTTTGCCGCTCCGGCGGCTTGACAGTGCGGTAGGGGAATTGATACAATAAACAGTATCACACAAAACGGGGGAACAGCATGAATATTACGGAACTTCGTTATCTGGTGGCCATCATGAAGTGGGGCTCGGTGAGCGCGGCGGCAAAGCAGATGTACGCCGCCCAGCCCAACGTGAGCAAGGCGCTGAAGAACCTGGAAGAGGAATACGGCATCCGCATGTTTGAACGCTCATCCACCGGCATGATCCCCACCGAACAGGGACGGCACTTCATCGAGCAGGCCCAGCGGGTGCTGCAGGAGGTGGACCGGCTGGACGCTGACGCCCGCCGTCGGCAGGGCGAGTGCGCAGAGCTGCGGGTGGCCCTGCCCCATGCCACCTATGCGTCCTATGCGGCGGTGGACTTTCTGCAGCAGGCGGCGGGCAGCGAGCAGCTGCGGGTGCACATCCGGGAGGCCGGTTCCATGGAGGGGCTGGACTTTGTGCTGCGCCGGGGCTACCATCTGGCCCTGCTGCGCTACGCCGAGGAGGACGAGGACTACTACAGCCGCTACTGTGCCCGGCGCGGGCTGCACCGGGAGCAGATCATGGAGTTTGAGTGCCGGCTGCTGGTGAACCGCGACAGCCCTCTGGCCCGTCACGAGGTGCATGACCTGGCCGAGCTGAACCGCTACACCGAGGTGCTGCACGATGACTTCCAGCTGCCGGGCGAGGAAGGCAGCAGCCTGCGCTGGCAGGTGAACGAGAACCGTCGGGTGCATGTGTACGAGCGGTGCAGCCAGTTTTCCATTCTGCAGAGCCTGCCCACGGCCTATATGTGGGCGTCGCCCATGCCGCAGCGGGCACTGGAACAGTACCATCTGGTGCTGAAAAAATGCCCGGCCCAGAACCAGCGTATGCGGGATGTGCTGGTGTACCCGGACAAGGGCGGGCTGCGCCCGGAGGAAGAAAAGTTCATCGAGCTGCTGCGCCGTCAGGCGGCCCTGACCGTAAAGTAAGGGGCAGACCGGTTAAGAACTGGTAAAAACCAGGACCGCAAAAACCGCCGGGATCGGCAAAGAAATTTGACCCCACAGCCGGAACGATGTGTCGTTCCGGCTGTTTTTGTGTGCAGAAAAGCGCAAAAAAGAAACGGAGCTGCAACTAAAAAACTTTGCTGGTATATCAATTTGGATATGCCGGTATGCCGGAACCGGAGTATCGCTTTTATGAAAAATATGTTAACATGAGCACAGAAAGTTGGCTGTCCTGCATGGAAAAGATGGGATGATTTTCCAGACGGAACAGCAAAACCGAAAAGGAGGTTTCTGGTATGATCAGTTTCTTACTCTGTCTTGCAATCCTGATCGTGGGCTACTTTGTCTACGGTAAGATCGTGGACAACACCTTTGGCCCGGACGACCGCGAAACGCCCGCTGTGCGCATCAACGACGGTGTTGACTATGTCGTGATGCCCCAGTGGAAGCTGTTCCTGGTCCAGCTGCTGAACATTGCAGGTCTGGGCCCCATCTTCGGTGCCATGCAGGGCGCTTTGTGGGGGCCGGTGGTCTTTTTGTGGATCACCTTCGGCACCATCTTTGCAGGCGGTGTGCATGACTACTTCTCCGGCATGATGAGCGAGCGCAACGACGGCGCTTCCATTGCCGAGATCACCGGCAAGTACTTAGGCCCCGTGATGCAGAACGTCATGCGTGTGTTCTCGGTGGTGCTGCTGATCATGGTGGGCACCGTGTTCGCCGTGGGCCCTGCCGGCCTGATCGTGGAGCTGTGCAGCCAGAGCGGCGCTTCCGGCGTGCTCACTTCGTTGCTGTTCTGGCTGATCATCATTCTGGTGTACTACTTCATTGCCACCTTCATCTCCATTGATGCGGTCATCGGCAAGATCTACCCCATCTTCGGCATCTGCCTGATCATCATGGCTGTGGGCGTCATCGTTGGCATCTTCACCAACCCCGCCTACACCATCCCGGAGATCTGGGATCACTTCGGCAGCATGCATCCGTCGGGCACCCCGATCTGGAGCTTCATGTTCATCACCGTTGCCTGCGGTGCCATTTCCGGCTTCCACTCCACCCAGTCGCCCCTGATGGCGCGCTGCATGAAGAGCGAGAAGCAGGGCCATTTCGTGTTCTACGGCGCCATGGTGTGTGAGGGCGTCATCGCTCTGATCTGGGCCGCAGCCGGCTGCAGCCTGTACGAGGTGACCGGCGGCCTGAACACCGGTCTGGCCGAAGCACTGGCCATGGGCCAGTCCAAGGCCATCTACGATGTGTGCTCCAAGACCATGGGCGGTGTGGGCATTGCACTGGCCATGATCGGCGTGGTGGTGTGCCCCATCACCTCTGGCGATACCGCGTTCCGTTCTGCCCGTCTGACCCTGGCCGACTGGTTCAAGATCGACCAGGACAGCTACGCAAACCGCCTGAAGCTGTGCATCCCCGTGCTGGGTGTGGGCGCGTTCCTGGGCATCGGCAACGCACTGGGCTTCATCAACTACACGGTCATCTGGCGCTACTTTAGCTGGACCAACCAGACGCTGGCCATGATCGTGCTGTGGGCCGCCTCCATGTACCTCTTTAAAGAAAAGAAGAACTTCTGGATCACCGCTGTTCCCGCTGCCTTCATGAGTGCCGTGTCCAGCACCTACTTCGTGCTGGCACCTGAGTGCCTGGGCGGCCTGCTGAACAGCAAGACCGCTGAGGGTGCCACCATTTACAATACCGCTCTGGCGTACCCCGTAGGCGTCCTCTTTGCCGTGGCCATGCTGGCTATCTTTATCCACGCGACCAAGAAGAGCGCGGCAAAAGCCTGAAAAATTTCGTAAGCCGTAAAAAGTTTCCGTTTTCTCCTGAAGCCCCTCCACCGGTCCCATCCCGGTGGAGGGGCTTTCTTGTGCAACAAAATTGCACGAATAGGAGATTTTTGGACAAAATTGAACGTTTTGCACAAAAACGACCCTGAAAATTTGGAAGAGGGTGGTTTTGCACGATTCCGGAAAAGATCTTTTGCCATCGGATAAGAAATTTTGCCGTTGATTCGTTTAAAAACGGCTGACAATATTCCAACGAAGTATGGATATATATACTTTTTGATATGGGAACCATACCAGAAAAATATTAACACATTTATGAAATAAGTGTTAACATGAAGCCAGAGATTGGTCAGAGCCCCGGTGAGGTCGCAAATACGAACACCGGCGGCTTGAAATCAAAAAGGAGGTTTCTGGTATGATTAGTTTCTTACTCTGTCTGGCGCTCTTGATCATCGGCTACTTTGTCTATGGCAAGATCGTTGACAACACGTTCGGCCCGGACGACCGTGAAACGCCTGCTGTGCGCATCAACGATGGTGTTGACTACGTTGTGATGCCCCAGTGGAAGCTGTTCCTGGTCCAGCTGCTGAACATTGCAGGTCTGGGTCCCATCTTCGGTGCACTGCAGGGTGCTCTGTGGGGCCCCGTGGTGTTCCTGTGGATCACCTTCGGCACCATCTTTGCAGGTGGCGTGCATGACTACTTCTCCGGTATGATGAGCGAGCGCAACGAGGGTGCTTCCATCGCTGAGGTCACCGGCAAGTACCTCGGACCTGTCATGCAGAACATCATGCGTGTGTTCTCGGTGGTGCTGCTGATCATGGTGGGCACCGTGTTCGCCGTGGGCCCTGCCGGCCTGATCGTTACCCTGTGCAAGAACGGCGGTATGTCCGGTATGCTGACCACCACCCTGTTCTGGCTGATCATCATCCTGATCTACTACTTCATCGCAACCTTTATCTCCATTGATGCCATCATCGGCAAGATCTACCCCGTGTTCGGCATCTGCCTGATCATCATGGCGGTGGGCGTTATCATTGGTATCTTCACCAACCCCGCTTACACCATCCCCGAACTGTGGTCGAACTTCCACAGCATGCATCCGTCGGGCACCCCGATCTGGAGCTTCATGTTCATCACCGTTGCCTGCGGTGCTATCTCCGGTTTCCACTCCACCCAGTCGCCTCTGATGGCTCGCTGCATGAAGAGTGAGAAGCAGGGCCACTTCGTGTTCTACGGTGCCATGGTCTGCGAGGGCGTCATCGCTCTGATCTGGGCTGCAGCAGGCTGCGCTCTGTACACCATCACCAACGGTAAGATGACCGGTCTGGCCGAGGCTCTGAGCGCCGGTCAGTCTGCCGCCATCTACGACGTCTGCCTCAAGACCATGGGCAATGTGGGCGTGGCTCTGGCAATGATCGGCGTGGTCATCTGCCCCATCACCTCTGGCGATACCGCGTTCCGTTCTGCCCGTCTGACCCTGGCCGACTGGTTCAAGATCGACCAGGACAGCTACGCAAACCGCCTGAAGCTGTGCATCCCCGTGCTGGGTGTGGGCGCGTTCCTGGGCATCGGCAACGCACTGGGCTTCATCAACTACACCGTGATCTGGCGCTACTTCAGCTGGACCAACCAGACTCTGGCTATGATTGTGCTGTGGGCTGCTTCCATGTACCTGTTCAAGGAGAAGAAGAACTACTGGATCACTGCTGTGCCTGCTACCTTTATGAGCGCTGTGTCCTGCACCTACTTCGTGCTGGCTCCCGAGTGCCTGGGCAAGATGATCAACACCTATGCAGACGGCAAGCTGGTGGCTTACAATACCGCCGTTGCTTACCCCATCGGCATCGTCTTTGCCATTGCAATGCTGGCCATCTTCATCTATGCCACCAAGAAGCACACCGCTTCTCAGAAGGCATAAGGCTTTGACCGCACTGCTCAACTGAACCATCTGCGCCCGCCGCTGCCCGACCAAACAGCGGCGGGCGCTGTTGTTTTTTCAGCGCAGAAAGTTTGGGAAAACGCACAAACCTTTTTGGCAAATCTTAGCGGCCAAAGGGGTTGCATTTGCACCGGTAAGGTGCGAAAATAGAAGCAAATCTAAGCAAAGAAGGGAACGACCCATGATTTTCAGACCCGCACAACTGGGCATGGCAAAACTGGACCGACTGGAGCTGGAGCAGGACAAAAAGGCCTGCCGCAAGATCGGCCCCTGTGGTGTCGGCAAAAAGGCCCTGTACCTCAACAGCTTTTACATCGACCGCCGCTATTATCTGCCCTATGGCAGCATCTCCCGCGTGTTCAAGCGGGTGGCCATGAGTTCCGGCGGCTTTACCGGCAAGGGCATGTTTGCCTCCATGGCCTACCTTGTGGTGGAGTACGACGGCGGCGAAGCAGAAACAGTGCAATTTCAAGGATGAACGGGACGTGGACAAGCTGCTGGAGGTGCTGGCCAAAGAGCAGCCGCAGATCCCGCTGCTGAGCGAAGCCGGTGAGCAGGCCCTGCAGAAAAAGGAGGCCGAAAAGGCCGCCCGCAAGCTGCCGGAGCTGACGGATGAAGCAAAGCACAGCGTGACGGTGCTGCGCAAGGCCAAAGAATATCTGGAGGAAAAGCCGGAGCTGGCCGAAGAGCTGAGCGCCGCCGAGCGCCGCAAGCGCGCCCAGCTGCAGAGCAAGCCGGTGTACCGCTATGTGGCGCTGGCCATCTTCGTGTTCGGCATCGTGTCGGCAGCCTACGGCCTGTATGCGGTGACGAACCATGTAGGCAACTACGGCATCTACTTTGCCTTGTTTGGCTTTGCGGCCATCTTCCTGTTCTCCAGCTACAACATGCTGCCCACGGCCCGCAACAACAACAATGCCATCATGAAGCGCGCCGACAAGGCGGAAGCGGCCATGGCGGAGTATGTAAAGCACTACCCCAATGGTGCTTTCCCGGTGCCCAGCTGCTACGCCCATCCCATCGTGCTCAAGCAGATGACCGACGCCATTGAAGAGGGCCGTGCCGTGACCGTGCCCGAAGCACTGGACGCTGTGGAAAAGCGCCTGCAGGCCCTGAATGCGGACGTGCAGGTGGAGCAGGAGGAATACGACGAGGTGGTGGTCATCAAGGCCATGTTCCTGAACCACGACTATCAGTGAAATCTTTTAAGGGACGGCTGCATGGTTGATGCGGCCGTCCTTTTTGTTGAGGCTAACTTCTTGCGCGGCCGACAGCGGCGGCCTATAATAAAAACAGGAATGCAAATTACCCCGGATGGAGGAAACAGCTATGGATATGGTCACCCTTGGCAGCACCGGCATCACGGTGAACAAAAACGGCTTCGGCGCACTGCCGATCCAGCGCATCTCGCAGGAGGATGCGGTCTATCTGGCCCGCAAGGCCTACCGGGCGGGCATCCGCTTTTTTGATACTGCCCGCGCCTACACCGACAGCGAGGTCAAGCTGGGCGAGGCCTTTGACGGCATCCGCACGGAGGTGTACATCGCCACCAAGACGGCGGCGCAGAATGCAGAGGACTTCTGGAAGGACCTGCACACTTCCCTGACCAACCTGCGCACCGATTACATCGACCTGTATCAGTTCCACAACCCGGCCTTCTGCCCGAAGCCCGGTGACGGCAGCGGCCTGTACGAGGCCATGCAGGAGGCCAAAGCCAAGGGCATGATCCGGCACATCGGCATCACGAACCACCGGCTGGCGGTGGCCCACGAGGCCATTGACAGCGGCCTGTATGAGACGCTGCAGTTCCCGTTCAGCTACATTTCCGGTGAGCAGGAGCTGGAACTGGTCAACAAGTGCAAGGCCGCCAACATGGGCTTTATCGCCATGAAGGGCCTTTCCGGCGGGCTCATCACCAACAGTGCCGCCGCCTACGCCTTTGAGGCCCAGTACGACGGGGTGCTGCCCATCTGGGGCGTGCAGCGGGAAAAGGAGCTGGACGAGTTCCTCTCCTACATCGACAACCCGCCCCGCATGACCGGAGAGATCAAGGCGGTCATCGACCATGACCGCGCTGAGCTGTGCGGCGAGTTCTGCCGGGGCTGCGGTTACTGCATGCCCTGCCCGGCGGGCATCGAGATCAACAACTGTGCCCGCATGAGCCTGCTGCTGCGGCGCTCGCCCTCGGCCGAGCACCTGAGCCCGGCGGGTCAGGCCAAAATGAAAAAGATCGAGGGCTGCCTGCACTGCAACCGGTGCAAGGCAAAATGTCCCTACGGTCTGGATACGCCCGCTCTGCTGGCCCGCAATTACGAGGACTACAAGCGGGTCCTGGCCGGAGAAGTAAAAGTATAAGGCAAGCAAAAAGCGCCCCGTGTGAAACTTCACACGGGGCGCTCTGCGTTTGATGCGGTCAGGCCGCCTGCGGCTCTTTGAAGAGAGCCATGGACTGCTTATAGCAGTGCACAAAGTACAGGATCTCGGCAAAGGCGGTCAGGGTCCAGCTGCAGGGGTACAGCAGGTACAGCGCCGGGATGGTGTGGAAGTGGGCAAAGATGGTGTACACCCAGATCACACGGAACACGCAGGAGCCCATCACCACGATGATGGTGGGCACCACGGTCTTGCCCAGCCCGCGGGAGGCGGCAATGGTGCAGTCCATGAAGGCGGAGATGCAGTAGGCAAAGGCCATCACGGCCACGCGCTTCATACCGGCGTCGATGACAGCGCTCTCGGTGGTGAACAGCGCCAGGAAGGTGCGGCCGAAGAAGAACAGGGCACTGCCCAGTGCAAGCCCCACGCCGAAGGAGTAGCCCAGACTGATGAAGTAGCTTTTCTTGACGCGGTCGGGTTTGCCGGCACCGTAGTTCTGGCTCATGAAGCTGGCGCAGGCCATGTAGAAGGCGGCCATGCAGTCGTAGATCATGTTGTCGGCGTTGGCGGCAGCGCTGTTGCCCTTGACCATGAGGGAGTCAAAGGAGTTGACGCCGGCCTGGATGAACAGGTTGGCAATGGCAAAAATGGCGTTCTGGAACCCGGCGGGCAGGCCCAGGCTCAGAATGCGCTTTGTCATGGTGGGGTCCAGGTGCAGCTGGTGTACATCCAGCGCGTAGCAGTCCTGTGCGCGGGTCAGTGCCCGCAGGATCAGCGCGGCCGAGACGCACTGGGAGATGGCACTGGCCAGCGCCACGCCCACCACGCTCAGGCGGCAGACGATGACGAAGAACAGGTTCAGCACGATGTTCAGCGCGCCCGCAAGGGACAGATAGATCAGGGGCTTTTTGGTGTCGCCGATGGAGCTGAACACCGCATTGCCGAAGTTGTACAGTGCCAGCGCCGGCATGCCCAGAAAATACACCCGCAGGTACAGGATGGCACCGGGCAGCAGGTCGTCCTTGGTGTTGAGCAGCCGCAGCATGAAGGGCGAACCCAGCAGGCCGATGAACAGCAGCGCCACACCGGCGATCAGGCTGACGATGGCGGCCGAGTGCACCGTCTTTTGCACATCGGCGGTGTGCCGGGCCCCGTAAAAGCGTGCCACCAGCACGTTGATGCCGTTGCTCAGGCCGATGAGAAAGCCGGTGAACAGGGTGACCAGAATGCTGGTGGAGCCCACGGCACCCAGCGCCGTGGACCCGGCAAACCGGCCCACGACGGCCACGTCCGACATGTTGAACAGTACCTGCAGCAGGTTGGACAGGGCCAGCGGCAGGCTGACCAGCAGGATCTGCTTGGCCAGAGGGCCTTCCGTCAGGGTTTTGGTGGTTGATTTCATAGTCTCTTTTTCCTTTTCCGCTTCCAGACACCGTGCCCGCGCACACCGGGGCACAAGCTCTATTATAAAGCCCGGCGGCGCTTTTGCAAGATGAAAAATACAGAAAAACAAAAAGAGGCTGCCGCACAGCGCACTGTGCAGCAGCCCCGGGCTCAGCCCAGGTCCTCGCCGTTGGTGGCTGCGGCGTCTGCCCGCACCGCGTTGGTCATGTAGTAGCTGAAGCCGATGTAGTCCACCGTTCCGGCGGCCAGGATGGCCTCGTCGCCGCAGCCGATGATCTGTTGTACCGTAAACAATTCCATGGTGGTCCTCCTTGTCCGTGTGATGCTGGCTTTATTATGACAAAAGGAAGGATGGAAAAACAGGGCGAACATTTCTGTTTGCATTTTTTGCGCGGCTGTGCTATACTACTCTATACTGATGAATGTATCAGCCCTCGTGCGATCGTAGCTCAGCTGGATAGAGCGTTCGGCTCCGACCCGGAAGGCCAGAGGTTCGAATCCTCCCGGTCGCACCAAACAATGAAAATCCGAACCTTTTCTCGATAGGAGAAGGGTTCGGATTTTTCGTTTTCTTCGGAAATGAAAATTCAGGCTCTTCCCTGACGGCTGTGTGTCCGAAACCTTATCAGAAAAAAGACCGTATCACAAAGGTCACAACTGTAAAGGTGCCGTAAGGCAGAAAGGACACGAACATGAAGTACGATGAAAGAGCCTGCAAATTCAACATGGATACCGGCTGCGTGGAGCTGCTGCTTCGGGATGGGAGAATGATCTTCATTGACTGCACTGGGGTCGAGGATGAATTGGACGTGACCATGGCGCAGAGGTCAGAACTGGATTATCTCATCTACAATGACCCGCTGGGCTACGCGGATTTGATTCTGAATGGCGATCCGAAGGAATATTTGAAAAATGTAACT
>ENA-OQNA01000216-OQNA01000216.1-human-gut-metagenome-genome-assembly--contig:-NODE-216-length-18034-cov-4.262914_pt1 | contig 18034 bp, 19 predicted proteins | sample MGYA00242625_ERZ504872 | MGnify/ENA primary metagenome ERZ504872 (study PRJEB26092, sample SAMD00036425) | human gut metagenome | host: Homo sapiens | study: EMG produced TPA metagenomics assembly of...
TTGGAACCAGTACGATCTGCTGGCGGAGCGCGACAAATACGGGGCCAACGGATGTCGCGCCCCGGCCTCTGACCGGCTGGGCGCAGATCCATGGCCGCGACGAGCTGGAGATCGCGGAGAAAGCAAAGCTCGACGGCTGGTATGTGGAGCACTTGAGCTTCGGGTTGGACGTGAAGTGCTTCTTTGGCACCATTGCCGCTGTGCTGAAACACGACGGTGTGGTGGAGGGCGGCACCGGCACCCTGCATGAGAACAATAAAAAATCTTGATTTATCCCCGGAAAAGCGTATAATAAAACAGTACAAGACTTTAAAGGAGGATTCCTATGGAACGCACCTATATCAATGAGGTCCAGAAGGAAATCGGCAGCACGGTCAAGGTGCAGGGCTTTATCGAGAACCTGCGCAACAGCAAATACATGGCCTTCATCGTGCTGAAGGATATTACCGGCAAACTGCAGATCACGGTCGAAAAGGCCGATCACCCCGATCTGGTGGATACCATCGACAAGCTCACCCCGGACTCCGTCATCACCGTCACCGGCAAGGTGATGGAAAACGACTACGTCAAGATGGGCGGCATCGAGATGATCCCCGAGTCCATTGAGATCGAGAGCATTGCCGACCCGCTGCCCATCGTGCGCAAGGAGATCGCAGCCACCAAGAAGAAGAAGGCTGTGGAGCGCTCCAGCATCGACCAGCGCATCGACTACCGCTGGATCGACCTGCGCACCGACGAGAACCAGCTGATGTTCAAGGCACAGAGCTGCTTCGTCAACGCCATGCGTCAGTTCCTGCTGGAACGCAACTTCATCGAGATCCACACCCCCAAGCTGATTGCTGCAGCCAGCGAGAGCGGCTCTGAAGTGTTCAAGGTGGATTACTTCGACCGCAACGCGTATCTGGCCCAGAGCCCGCAGTTCTACAAGCAGATGGCCATGGCTGCCGGTTTTGAGCGTATCTTCGAGACCGGCCCTGTGTTCCGTGCCGAGAAGAGCTATACCAACAAGCACTCCACTGAGTTCTCCGGCTTTGATCTGGAGTTCAGCTATATCACTTCCTTCAAGGATGTCATGAAGATGGAGGAGGAGTTGCTGACCGCCGGCCTGAAGGCCGTCAAGGAGAATTACGGCGACCAGATCAAGGAACTGTTCGGTCAGGAAGTCATTGTGCCCACCACTCCGTTCCCGGTGGTCAAGCTGGCCGACCTGTACAAGGGTCTGGAAGAAGAGTTCGGCTACAAGGTCGATGAGTCCGAGAAGGGCGACCTGACTACCGAGGCCGAGCGTCTGAGCTATGAGTGGGTCAAGAAGCACTACGGCCACGAGTTCCTGTTCATCACCGACTACTCCGCCGAGAAGCGTGCGTTCTATCACATGCGCGACGAGAACGGTGTGCCCCAGGGCTACGACCTGATCTGGCGCGGTGTCGAGATCACCACCGGTGCCCAGCGTGAGCACCGTTATGAGGTGCTGAAGAAGCAGGCTGAGGAGAAGGGTCTGGCCGAGGATGTCAAGTTCTATCTGGAGTTCTTCCAGTATGGCTGCCCGCCCCACGGCGGCTTCGGTCTGGGCATCGACCGCCTGACCATGCTGCTGTGCGGCCTGAGCATCAAGGACGCAGAGTTCCTGTTCCGCGGCCCCAACCGTCTGACCCCGTGATTTATCCCATCTGAAGCTGCAAGCCGGAACGATCTGCGGATCGTTCCGGCTTTTTTGGACCCGAAAAAGGAGGAAAACGATGAAGCGTCTGATCGCAGACATCCACATGCACACCCTTGCCAGCGGCCATGCCTATGGCACCATCCGGGAGATGGCAGCGGCCGCAAAGGAACAACAGCTGCAGCTCATCGGCATCAGCGAGCATGCCCCGGGCATCCCCGGAACGGTGGACCCGTTCTATTACGGGAACCTGCGCGTGATCCCCCGCGTGATCGACGGTGTGGAGATCCTGCACGGGTGCGAGATCAATGTGCTCAACGGCGGCAGGCTCTCGCTGGAACAGAAGTATATCGACCAATTGGATTATGCCATTGTGGGCATCCATGGGCTGTGCTACCAGAACGAAGGCACTGACGGCAACGCCACGAACCTTATCGAGTGCATGAAAAACCCGAAGGTGAAGCTGGTGTCCCACCCGGACGACGACCACACCCCGCTGGATTACCCCCGGCTGGTGCAGGCTGCCCTTCAGTACCATGTGGCGCTGGAGGTCAACAACAGCTCTCTGGTCAAAAAGGACCAGCGGCTCAACTGCTACCAGAACTACCGCACCATGCTGGCCCTGTGCCAGCAATACCGGGTGCCTATTGTTGTGGACTCGGACGCGCACGACCCCAGCTGGGTGGGCCGGCAGGACCTGGCCTGTGCGCTGCTGGAGAGCGTGGGCTTTGACGAAGAGCTGGTCCTGAACGCGGACCTTGCCCGCCTGAAGAGCTTCCTCGGCGTGGAATAAGAACGCCGCCCCTTTCATACGATACAACGAGCGGACCGGCACAACGTCCGGTGCACGGCGCAAACGGGAAGGGGAGAGCAGGTTTGGACAAACAGGAGCAACAGGGCATCTGCCGCGAGATCGGCGCACGCACCGGCGGAGACATCTACATCGGGGTGGTGGGTCCGGTGCGCAGCGGCAAGTCCACCTTTATCAAGCGCTTTATGGAGCAGCTGGTGCTGCCCGCCATGGGCACCGAGTCGGCCCGTCTGCGGGCACGGGATGAGCTGCCGCAGTCGGCGGCAGGGCGCACCATCATGACCACGGAACCAAAGTTCATTCCGGAAACGGCGGTGCCGCTGCAATTAGAAGGCGGTGGTGTCTGTCGGGTACGGCTCATCGACTGTGTGGGCTATATGGTGGAGGGGGCCATGGGCCACGAGGAAAACGAAAAGCCTCGCATGGTCAAAAGTCCGTGGTTCGACGAGGAAGTACCCTTTGACCTTGCCGCTGAGACCGGCACCCGCCGGGTGATCCGGGAGCACTCCACCATCGGCATCGTCGTCACCACCGACGGCACCGTCAGCGACATCCCGCGTGCGGGGTACGCCAAAACCGAAAAGCGGGTCATTGAAGAGCTGGATGCACTGGGCAAACCCTACGTCATCCTGCTCAACAGCACCCGCCCGGACGCCCCGGAAACAAAGCAGCTGGCCGAGGGCATGGCACGGGACTACCACCATGCCGTTTTGCCGGTGAGCTGCGTGGATCTGGACGCCGCCGCGCTGGGGGATATTTTGCGGCAGGTGCTGTACGAATTCCCGGTGCGGGAACTGGATCTGGCCCTGCCCCGGTGGGTCAACCGGCTGGAGAACGGCCACTGGCTGCAGGCACAGGTATATACTGCCGCGATGCAGCTGGCGGAGAACATCGCCCGCATGAAGGACGTCCCGTCCGGCACAGATGGGCCGCTGCTGGACTGCGATGCCGTGCAGCGCTCCGCCGTGAGCGGCATGGATCTGGCACAGGGCAGTGTGCGGGTGGTTGTGGAGCTGAAGCCGGAGATCTTCTATCAGGTGCTCAGCGAACAGACCGGGCTGGAGATCGGCGACGAAGCGGGCCTGATGCCCTGCATTCTGGAGTTGGCTCATGCCAAACGGGAGTACGAAAAGGTGCGCAGTGCGCTGGAACAGGTGGAAGCCACCGGCTACGGCATCGTGATGCCCTCCATCGGGGAGCTGCAGCTGGAGCAGCCGGAGATCGTGCAGCAGGGCGGGCGCTACGGCGTCCGGCTGGAAGCCTGTGCGCCGTCCATCCACATGATGAAGGCCACCATCCACACCGAGATCAGCCCCATTGTGGGCACCGAGAAGCAGAGCGAAGATCTGGTGCGCAGCCTGCTGGCAGATTTTGCGGATGACCCGGTCAAGCTGTGGCAGTCCAACATCTTTGGCAAAAGCCTGCATGAGTTGGTGAACGACGGGCTGCAGAACAAGCTGCTGCACATTCCGCAGGAGGCCCGCACCCAGCTGCAGGGCACGCTGGAACGGGTCATCAACGAAGGCTGTACCGGGCTCATCTGCATTCTGATCTGAACACAAAAAAGGCCGCCTGCCGGACAAAATTTCCAGCAGGCGGCTTCTGTATGCTTATGCGTTTTCTTCGGTCAGTTTGTTGACCAGAAGCTGATAGATCTCGTTGCCTTTCAGGATGAACTGCTTTTTCACCAGTTCGGCCGACAGCCGGTCCGGGGTGCCCAGATCCAGGCAGAACAGCGCCTCATCCAGGCCCTTTACGGTGCAACGGACGCTGCAATGGCCGTCCGGCTTTTCGGTGATGCTGGCGCTGTACTTGGCCTCTTTGCGGGCCCAGGTCTGGCAGCGCAGCACAGCGGCCACCGCACGTTCCCGCACGCTGCGGGGCAGGTCGTAGGCCAGCTCCTGCGCCACTTTGCGGCCCTTGTCGGTAATGGAATACACATTGTCCTGCACGGTCACGAGCTGCTGCCGCGTGATGTCGTCCAGGCAGGAACCGATCTCAAAGTAGTTGACCAGTGCCTCTTCCATCAGGGCGTTCTCGATCTCCTGCCGGGCAATGGGTCCGGCATTTTTTACCAGATAGCACAGCAGCAGCCGGATCTCGGTGCTGCTGGTCAGTCCGCCGGGGCGTACACCGGCAGTAAAAGCATCATTGGCGGGCATCGTTCATCCATCCCCTTTGCATTTTCACATTCTCAAACGACAGGTTCCCTTATAGTATAAAGGGTTTCACGCCGGATTGCAAGCCGCTGCGGCAAAATCCGTCTCAATGCGCTTGCTGCTGCCGGGCGTGGAGTAGACCCACCGGTCCAGATGTCCCTCCGTGATGAAGTACCGCAGCTCGAACCGGTGGCGCTGGTTCAGGCTGTGGTTCACGATCACCAGCTTGATCTTCATCTTTTCCGGCAGGATGTTCTTGATGTAGACGCTCACGGCCTGCCCAGGGGCAAGGTCGGTGCAGCTTTCGGCAAGACCGGCCAGGTTGGGCGCGATCTCAATGAAGGTACCGTACTCCTCCACGCTGCGCACGATGCCCACCACTGTTTCACCCACCGAAAAATGGGCGGCGTTCTCGGCCCAGGTGCCCAGCAGTTCCCGGATGGTGAGCACAAAGCGGCCCTGCACGTCCCGGTTCTTGACCGCGCACAAAATCTGCTGCCCCACGCTCACCCGGTCGGCGGGGGAGGAAATACGGCTCACCGACATACAGTCGATGGGCAGCAGGGCACTGATGCCGCACCCCACATCGCAGAACGCACCAAATGGCTCAATGTGAGTTACGGTGCAGGGCAGGATATCGCCGGGAGAAAGGGTATCGAGATAATCGGCCTTGCACATCCGCTGCGCTTCTGCGCGGGAAAGCCGGTAGAAGGGCTGCCCGTCCTCGTCGGTGTCCAGAGCCTGCACCACAAAGCAGGTGGGGCGGCCCACCCGCGTCAGCACGGCAATGTCCCGCACGGTGCCGTTTTCGGCTCCGTCGGCGCACTGCACAAAGGGCATCACGGCCCGGACGCCGCCCAGGTCGAACCGCAGCTGCCGCTGGGTGTCAAAGGCCAGAGCGGTGGCCTGCAAAATCTCGTGGCTGGCCATGGCGGCCCGCAGCTCTGCAGCGGACAGCCGGGCGGCGGAACGGTAATTGCCTTCGGTACGGTATGCTTGCATCATCTTTCATTCCTCTTTCTCTGTTGATTTTTGGGTTCTGCGCTGCGCGGGGCAAAGCACGCTCCCATTTTCAACGATATGCATCCGGTGCGGCAGATATTTGCATTTTGCAGGCGTTTGCATTATACTATATCTGTATGTGCGGCAGGGCCTGTCCGCACAGTTGCCGCCGACCATTCTGAGGGGCGGCAGAAGGGAGCGACCAACGCTATGGATATCGCTGTGGGAGATACCATCCTCACCCGCAAGAAGCACCCCTGCGGGGCTTCCAGCTTTGAAGTGCTGCGTGTCGGCATGGATTTCAAGATCCGCTGCACGGGCTGCGGGCGCGAGGTGATGCTGCCGCGTGCAAAAATTGAAAAGAACATCAAAAAAGGTGGTCAAACCTGCACAGCAGGCGGAGTGACCGCCCTTGTGCCCATTTCCATCTGAGAACGTTTGTAAGGAGAACTGCCTGTTATGCCCGATCTTTCTGCCCAAATGGATGCCGTGTGCCACCGCTTTGAGGAGCTTTCCGTCCGCCTGAACCAGCCGGATGCCGCTGCCGACCCGGCACTGTTCCGCAAACTGATGCGGGACTACCACGAGACGCAGCCGGTGGTGCAGGCCTACCGCGACTGGCAGACCGCCCGGGACCATCTGGCGCAGGCCAAAGCCCTGCTCGAAGAACCCATCTCCGATCCGGACTTCAAGCAGATGATACAGCAGGAAATCAGCGAAAAAAGTCAGGATGTGGCAGAGCTGGAAAATAATCTCAAAATTCTGCTGCTGCCCAGGGACCCGCGGGACGAAAAGAACGTCATCATGGAGATCCGGGGCGGGGCAGGGGGAGAGGAAGCCGCCCTGTTTGCCCACAGTCTGCTGCGCATGTACACCATGTATGTGCAGAGCCGCGGCTGGACGCTGGAACTGCTCAACCTCAACGAGACCGAGCTGGGCGGCGTGAAGGAAGCCATCTTTTCGGTGGAGGGGGCCGGGGCCTACAACCGCCTCAAGTACGAGAGCGGGGTGCATCGGGTGCAGCGCGTGCCCGAGACCGAGACCCAGGGCCGCATCCACACCTCCACCGCCACGGTGGCCGTGATGCCCCAGGCAGAGGAAGTGGACTTTGCGCTGGACATGAAGGACCTGCGCATCGACACCTTCCGTTCCTCCGGTGCGGGCGGCCAGCACATCAACAAGACGTCCAGCGCCATCCGGGTGACGCACATCCCCACCGGCATGGTGGTGGAGTGCCAGAACGAGCGCAGCCAGTTCCAGAACAAGGACAAGGCTCTGGAGATCCTGCGCAGCCGCCTGCTGGCCCAGAAGCAGAAGGAGCAGCAGGACGCCATCAACTCCGAGCGGCAGGGGCAGGTGGGCACTGGGGACCGCAGCGAGAAGATCCGCACCTACAACTTCCCGCAGGACCGCTGCACCGACCACCGGATCGGCCTGACGGTGCACAACCTTGCAAAGATCCTGGACGGCAACCTCGATGAGGTCATCGACGCCCTTGCTACCCGCGAACAGGCAGAAAAGCTGCAGAAGCTTGATTTGTAAAACGAAACGAATCAACGAAAGAATTTGCCGAAAAGTAAAAACACTTTACACATAGAAAGAACGATAAGACGTATGAAAATCAAAACTGAAGTTCTGTCTGCCGACCAGGCAGAAAGCATTGTAAAGGCCGCCGAGCTGCTGCGCAGCGGGGAGTTGGTGGCCCTGCCCACCGAGACGGTATACGGCATTGCCGCCGACGCCCGCAACGGCGAGGCAGTGAAGAAGATCTTTGTGGCCAAGGGCCGCCCGCAGGACAATCCCCTGATCGTCCATGTCACCGGCCCGGAGATGCTGCCGGGTCTGGTCAGCGAGGTACCGGAGCGTGCCCAGCTGCTGATGGCGGCCTTCTGCCCCGGCCCCCTCACCATCATCATGCCCCGCGGCCCGGAGGTGGCAGCCGAGTGCTGCGCCGGTCTGGACACGGTGGGCATCCGCATGCCCAGCCACCCGGTGGCCCGTGCGGTCATCGAGCAGAGCGGCTGCGCCTTTGCAGCCCCCAGTGCCAACCTCTCCGGCAAGCCCAGCCCCACCAATGCGCAGGATGTCTTTACCGATATGGACGGTCGCCTGCCCCTCATTCTGGACGGCGGCGAGTGTGACGTGGGCGTGGAGAGCACGGTAGTGTCGGTGGTGGGCGACAAGCCCACCCTGTTCCGCCCCGGCCACATCACGCTGGAGGATCTGGAGCGTGCCCTCGGCGAAGAGGTAGAAGTGTCCAAGGCCATTCTGGAAAAGCTGCCGGAAGGCGCTGTGGTGCGCAGCCCCGGCATGAAGTACAAGCACTATGCCCCGAAAGCAGACGTAACCCTGCTCAATGGCACCTTCGAACAGTTCAAGGCCTATGTGGACGCCCACATGGACCAGAACCCCAGCTGCCTGTGCTTCACCGGCGAAGCTGAAAAGCTGGGCGTGCCCTGTGTGGAGTATGGCCGCGAGGGCGACGGTGCCGACCAGGCAAAGCACATCTTCCGCTCACTGCGGGCACTGGATGAGCAAGGCGACGGCATTGTTTATGCCCGCTGCCCCCAGAAGGACGGCCTGTCCATGGCGGTGTACAACCGCCTGATCCGCGCGGCAGCCTTCCGGGTGATCGACCTATGATCACGCTGGGCATCACCGGCCGCAGCGGCTGCGGCAAGTCCACGGTCACGGCAGTGTTTGCGGGCCACGGCGTGCCGCTGGCCGACGCTGACCAGATCAGCCGCGAGATCCTGCTGCCCGGCTCGCCGCTGCTGCCCGCGCTGGCAGAGCGGTTCGGGGCAGACATCTTAAAAGCAGACGGCACACTGGATCGCCGCCTGCTGGCAGACCGCGCCTTTGCCACGCCGGAAGGCAAGGCCGCGCTGGACGGTCTGACCCACCCGGAGATCGTGCGCCGCATCCGGGCGGCAAAGCAGGCGGCACAGGAGGCCGGGGCACCGCTCTTCGTGCTGGACGGTGCCGTCATTGTGGGCACGGCGGCACAGGCGGAGTGTGACCGGCTATGCGTGGTCACAGCACCCTTTGAAACCAGTGTGGCCCGCATCGTAGCACGGGACGGCATCGCGCCTGAAATGGCCTGCCGCCGTCTCAACGCCCAAACGCCGGAAGCAGAGCTGACCGCACAGGCGGATTACGTTCTGCACAACGACGCAGACCTTGCCGCCCTGCAGGCTGCTGCAGAGCAGCTGTGCAGTGCACTTCGGACAGAAGGAGGTGCGTCCCACCGGTTTTGAACGAACGATTTGAAAAAGACTCCAACGGCATGCCGCAGTATGACCCGGCTGCCGCCCATGAACGCCGCATGGCCCGCGCAGCAGCCCGCCGCCGTGCGCAGCAGCGACGCCGCAAGCGTCGGCTGCGCCTGCTGATTTTGTGCCTGCTGGCGCTGGTGCTGCTCGTGGCGGCCCCGCACCTGTGGCACCTGGCCGAACAGCTGCTGTACCCCCGCAAGTATGAACAGCTGGTGGACCAGTGGGCGCAGACTTACAACCTGGACCCGCTTCTGGTGGATGCCTTTATCCGTACCGAAAGCGGTTTTGACCCGGCGGCCACTTCCAGTGTGGACGCCCGCGGACTGATGCAGATGACCGAAGAGACCTTCCTCTGGCTGCGCAGCAAGATCGCGGCGGACGAGGATCTGGCTTTTGCAGACCTGTACGACCCGGACACGAGCATCCGTTTCGGGTGCTGCTACCTACATCTGTGTCTCGAACGCTACAACGGTGATGTGGCCACCGCTGCAGCCGCCTACCACAGCGGCTGGGGCACTGTGGACAATCTGCTGCGGATGGAAGAGCACTCGGCCGACGGCCAGACGCTGCAGGGCTTCCCCTACAGTCAGATGAACCACTATGTAAACAAGATCACCTCCTGCTATGGTGCGTATCAGCGCATCTACGCGGGAAATTGATAAAAGTAAGGAGAATGTCAACCATGAGTGAAAAACTTTCTGCCAAGCAGTATGCAGAGCAGCTGCTCTATAAGCCGGAATACGCTGCCGACAAGCAGCCGGACGTGAAGGAAAAGGCCGCCGCTTTTGCGGAGGGCTACAAGAACTTCCTGGACCATGCCAAGACCGAACGCGAGGCTGCTGCCGCCAGCGAGCAGATGCTGCTGGCTGCCGGTTACAAGCCCTTTGAGCCGAAAAAGACCTATGCACCCGGTGAGAAGATCTACTTCATCCAGGAGCACAAGGCCGTCGTGGCGGCTACCATCGGTCAGAAGCCCTTTGAGGAGGGCTTCCGTCTGGTGATCGCCCACATCGACAGCCCCCGTCTGGACCTGCGCCCGAACCCCCTGTATGAGTCCGACCACCTGAGCTACTTCAAGACCCACTACTACGGCGGCATCCGCAAGTATCAGTGGGGCACCATGCCGCTGGCCATCCACGGCGTGTTTACCCGCGCCGACGGCTCCAGCGTGCCCTTCAGCGTGGGCGAGGACGAGAACGATCCTGTGTTCTGCATCACCGACCTGCTGCCCCATCTGGGTGCCGAGCAGAACGACCGCAAGCTGAGCGACGGCATCAAGGCCGAGGAGCTGAACGTGCTCATCGGTTCCGACGCTGTGGAGGAAGAGGACGTCAAGGAGGCTGTCAAGCTGAACACCCTGATCCTCCTGCACGAGAAGTACGGCATCACCGAGCGCGACTTCACCCGCGCTGAGATCGAGGTGGTGCCTGCTCACAAGGCCCGCGACGTGGGCTTTGACCGCTCTATGGTGGGCGGCTACGGCCATGACGATCGTGTGGACGCTTACCCCGCCCTGGTGGCCGAGATCGAGACCAAGGACCCCATGCACACCACCGTCTGCGTGCTGACCGATAAGGAAGAGATCGGTTCTGACGGCGTGACCGGCATGCAGAGCATGTATGTGTTCCACTTCCTGCAGCTGCTGTGCCGTGCCGCCGGCCAGGACGACATCATTGCCTTCCAGAACAGCGTCTGCCTGTCCGCCGACGTCACCGCCGCTTACGACCCGTCCTGGGCCGGTGCCTTTGAGCCGAAGAACGGCACCTATGCAGGCCGCGGCGTGGCTTTCTTCAAGTACACCGGCAGCCGCGGCAAGAGCTCTGCCAGCGACGCCAACGCCGAGCTGGTAGGCGACATCACCCGTCTGCTGGACGCCAACAATGTGGCATGGCAGATCGGTGAGCTGGGTCGTCTGGATCTGGGCGGCGGCGGCACCATCGCCAAGTATGTGGCCAACCGCGGCATCCCGGTGCTGGATATCGGCGTGCCGGTGCTGTCCATGCACTCTCCCTTCGAGGTCATCCACAAGACCGACCTGTACATGGCTTACCGCACCTTCTCGCTGTTCTGCCAGGCTGAGCAGTAAGTTCTGTGCCTGAAAAAATATCCGCAGCGCTTCCCGGTTTGCAAAAACCAGCGGAAATACTGCGGATATTTTATTTTTTGGCGCAAAAAGCTTGACCTTCAACCGGCTTTCAGGTGTAATGTAAGGGCGGAGGTGAAGCAAATGAACATCAAACAGGCTTCAGAGCAAAGCGGCGTGTCCGCCCCGAACATCCGCTTTTACGAAAAAGAAGGGCTTCTTACACCGGCACGCAGACAGGGCAATGACTACCGCGATTACACCGCCGGGGATGTCCGCACCCTCAAGCTCATCCGGATGCTGCGGATGCTGGACGTTCCGCTGCCCACCATCAAGGCGGTGCTGCGCGGGGAACAGCCCCTGCAGCAGGCGCTGAAAGCCCAGCAGACCGTGCTGGAGCAGCAGGCCGCGCATCTGGCGGCAGCCATGCAGTTTTGTGCCGACCTTGCCCGGCAGCAGCCGCAGGCAGAAACGCTGGACGTGGATGCCTGCCTGACCCGGATGGAACACCCCGCCACGCAGCAGGGCTTCTTTACGGGCTGGCTGCAGGATTACTGCACGCTGGCACAGGTGCAGCACCAGAGGCATTTTTCCTTTATCCCGGAGGGCAGCATCAACACCCCGCAGGAGTTCACAGCGGCCCTGCAGACCTACGCAGAAGAGCACGGAATGCAGTTCGCCCTGACCAAGGAAGGAATGTACCCGGAGTTTTCGCTGGACGATATCCCGTATAAAGCTTACCGCAACCCGGGCAAGTACCGGGATGAGATCTGCTGCGATGCCGTGCATCCCGAGCAGCTTGACACCGGGCTTCCCTCCCGGCGGGAGAAGCTGCTGCGCATCGCGCGTATCGTGCTGCCACCGGTGTGCATCTTCGCGGCTATCATGGCGGCAGGGTGGGTAGTCACCGGCGGTGCAGGCTGGCTCTGGCTGGCGGTGCTGGCATCCGGCGGGATGCTGCTGGGGCGCTGCATGGAAAAGTGGCTGTAAGGCGCATCACCCCAGCGGCAGCGCCTCGGCCACAGTCAGGAACGTGTAGCCGTTGTCGGCATACCACCGGATAATGTCCGGCAGGGCCTCTGCCGTGGTGCGTGTAGTGGAGGAATCGTGCATCAGAACAATGCAATGTGTCTGCTCGCCGGTCTCCCGCACGACGTTGCGGTAAATGGTGTCCGCACTGGGGTGGCCGCCCACGGCGTCCTCGGCGCAGACGTTCCAGTCCACCCATTGCCAGCCTTTTTGTTCCACTTCGGCTTTCAGCTGCTTCATCAGCCCCTTGCCACCATAGCGGCGGCTTACCGTGTTGGTGCTGCCGCCCGGGAAGCGCAGATAACGGATGCTCTCTGCGTCCACATAGGGCGCGATGCGCTCCTTCAGCAGGGCGATGTCCGCCCAGTAGGCTTCGCTGCTGCGGTAGATGTCGCTGTATTCGTGGGAAGCAGAGTGCAGTGCAATCTGGTGCCCGGCGGATGCAGCTTCGGTGAGCAGGGGCAGATATTTCTCGTTGTAGTCGGTAGCCACCACAAAAAAGGTGCCGTGCACCCCGGCGGCATTCAGGGCTGAGAGAACATCCGGCGTGGTCTTGCTGGGGCCATCATCAAAGGTCAGACAGACCCACTTTTCCGGCAAGGCGGCATTGGGCTGCGTTTCCGCTGTGGCCACCGTGGACACAGCAGGGGAGAAGGGCACTGCATCCGGCCAGACGGTCAGATCCGCCTGTGTGCAGACAGCCGGACTGCGCGCCGGAAAACACATTCCGGCCGCAAAAGCAGCTGCCATACCCGCAAGGAACCCCGCCCCCAGAAGCACCCGCCGCAGACGTGGTACAGACAAACGCATGCTAAAACCTCCCTCGCACGTTGTTTCTGGATTTTTGTTGGCTCTATTAAGATATGAACGCCGAAAAAATCTATGAAAAAGCCGAAAAACGCTTGACGATTTCCGGCAAATGTGGTACTATATTCAAGCAGTCCGCACAAACGGCTTCCCACCTCAGATGTCCGCAGGGCTGCGCGAACAGAATATGCGAGGGTGGCGGAACTGGCAGACGCGCACGTTTGAGGTGCGTGTGGTTTATCCTTGGGGGTTCGAGTCCCCTCCCTCGCACCAGAAAAACTCTACGAGATATCGAAGAAAATTCGATGCTTCGTGGAGTTTTCTTTTTGCCGTCGTGTCAGATACTGCCAGATACTGCCGCAAAATGCCTGATTTTGCGGTGCCATTGTAGGGAGACTGCAGGGTGAAAATGTCCGTTTTGATGGGCGACGACTTCTGTCGGATTGTCCTGTCGGCCGCTTGCGCAATGGGCGGGGGTGTGGTATGCTGAAACAAAAACAGCGGGCATCCGGCCGAAACTGCGCCGGGGAAGGGAGCAATTCGATGAAGATCACAGTATATCTGGGAGCCAGCGAGGGCAATGACCCGGCGCTGAAAACAGCCGTGCAGGAGCTTGGCCGCTGGATCGGTCAGAGCGGCAACGCGCTGGTCTACGGCGGCTCCCGCAGCGGACTGATGGGTCTGCTGGCCGACAGCGTATTAGCCGCCGGCGGGCAGGTGACTGGGGTGGAACCGCGGTTCTTTGTGGAACAGGAGCTGCAGCACAACGGTCTGACCGAACTCATCGTCACGGAGAATATGGCCCAGCGCAAGGCGAAGATGATCGAGCTGGGCGATGCATTCGTGGCGTTTCCCGGCGGCACCGGGACGCTGGAAGAGATCGCAGAGGTCATGTCCATGGCGTCGCTCCGGCAGCTGGATGCGCCCTGCATCCTCTACAATCTCAACGGCTACTACGACAGCCTGAAAGCCTTGCTGAACGAGATGATCTGCAAGGGACTTTCCTCGGCCCAGCGGCAGGCAGGAATCCATTTTGCGGAAGACCTTGCCCAGATTCGTGCCCTGCTGGAATCAGATAAAAACCACTGAACAGGAAAAAGCCTCTGCACCGGAAAACCAGTGCAGAGGCTTTTTGCAAGATTTCAAGCAACCTGTGTGAGTGTTCAGACTCAGGCGGCAGTGGTAGAAGCAGCCTCGCTGGATGCAGCTTCGGAAACAGCAGCCTCGCTGGATGCAGCCTCAGAAGAAGCAGACTCGGTCTCCGCCTCGCTGGAAGCGGCCTCGGAAGAAGCAGCCTCGGAAGAAGCAGCAACAGAAGAGGACACAGCCTCAGAGGTAGAAGAAGCAGCGGTGGAAGAAGCAGAACCGCCGCAAGCAGTCATGCCGACAGCCAGAGCCAGAGCAACAACAGCAACAGCAACATTCTTGAGTTTCATATCTATAATCTCCTTGTTTCTCAAAAAATATCTCCGCAGAGGGCCTTGTGTACGAGGCCTGTCTGCAAGGCTAATATTCTAAGTCTTTTTTACAAAAAAATCAAGAGGTTTTTAGACAAAGATTGCAATATTTCGGGAGAATCTACGCTTTTGTTATAATTTTGCACCAAAAGTCGAACACTTTTTGGCAAACTGCTTTCGTAAAGATTCCACCTTTGGAGCTCGTGGAAAAGAATCTTAGTGGAGATGACAGTTCTGTGACGATTTGTCGTGCTGCTTCCCGTAAAATATGTCCGGCCTATGGAATGAAACCAAAGCGTGGGAACAGGGGAACACCGGGCTGCTCAAGGTACTTGTGCAAAATCGTCGCCGAGGCCATCCGTGCCGAGCTGCCGGGCCTTGGCAAGGTGGGCTATGTGGCCAACAGCACCCACACGGTGGTGGGCAACTGCTGCAGCGCCGGCCGCCTTTACGACAAGATCGGCAATGCTGCCACCGCAAAGGTGAAGTATGTGCTGGCCAATGCCGTAGTGTGCAAGGTGAAGGTGCCGCTTGGGGCCGAACCCGCAGAGGACGGGGAAGAGGACATCTCGTTCTGACATTCGCAAACCTCTTTTTGTAGTTGTTGCATGAAGAAGAGCCTGCGGGGAAACCTGCAGGCTCTTCTGCCGCGCGTTCACCTTTTGCGCTGCCGGAACATAAAATGGGCAAAGGGGGAATGCGTTTTGAACCAGATCGTTTTTGCGGCCGGGGTGCTGCTGTTCCCGGCGGTGTGCACCACACTGGGGGCGGCCGGGGTGTTCCTGCTGCGTCGGTCGGCGGCACCGCGCACCCAGCGGGTGCTCAGCGGGATGGCGGCGGGCATCATGCTGGCGGCCAGCGTGTGGAGCCTGCTGCTGCCGGCCATTGAGCGCACCCGGGAGCTGGGCGTCGCGGCGTGGGTGCCGCCCTCGGCAGGGCTGGTGCTGGGGGCGGCAGGCCTGCTGCGTCTGGAGAGCATGGCCGGGCAGCTTTTGCAGCGGGGCAAGAGCCGCATGGTGCTGGCGGTAACGCTGCACAACATGCCGGAAGGTATGGTGGTGGGCCTTGCGGCGGCGCTGGCCCTGAGCGGGGAACCGGATGCCGTGAGCGGTGCGCTGGCGTTGAGCCTGGGCATCGGGCTGCAGAACATCCCGGAAGGGGCCGCCGTCAGCCTGCCGCTGGCGCACAGCGGCCGCACCCGCCTGCAGGCGTTCGGGGCCGGGGCGGCATCCGGTCTGGTGGAGCCACTGGGCGCGTTGGCGGCATTCGCATTGGCCGGGTGGGTGCAGGCGGCACTGCCCTGGCTCATGAGTGCAGCGGCAGGCTGCATGGTGTGCGTGACGGCGCAGGAGATGATCCCGGAGGCCGTGGAGCAGGACGAACCCGCCGGGGTGGTGAGCATCGTGCTGGGGTTTGCCCTGATGATGGCGCTGGACGTGGCACTGTAAAAAAGTCATACCGTAACAAAATTCAGTCTGCCTGGCACAGAGCTGAAATGCTCGCAACGGGAACCGGGAGCTCTTGCACGGCCGTGAACGAATAACAGAAAAGCAGAAGAGCCCGCTTCCGGATAAAACGGAAGCGGGCTCTTTTTGCGCGTGGATGCGCTCAGTTCTTTTCGATGTAGACGCTGGTGGAGGGAAAGGCAAAATCCACGCCGTCAGCCTGCATGATGTCCATGATGTTCAGGTTCAGGTCGTTCTGCATCTGCAGAAACTCGGCGTAGACGTTGGTCAGCAGGTAGGCCGAGATCAGGATGTTGATGCTGGAATCTCCGAAGCTGGCCAGCTGCACGATGTTGGTGCCGTGGTTGGTGAGGGGGCTTGCATCCAGCATGGCCTGCAGGTCCTGCATCAGCTTTTCCAGCTGCGGGCGGGTGGTGCTGTAGGTGACACCCAGCGTGAATTTGTAGGGGCGCATGGTGCGCAGGGCGGCGTTCTGCACGGTGGCAGAGCAGATCTTGCTGTTGGTGATCACATTGACGGTTTTGTCCGGCGAGCGGATGCGGGTGGAGCGGAAGTTGATGTCGATCACTTCGCCTTCCACATCGCCCACGGTGATCCAGTCGCCCACCGAGAAGGGTTTGTCCAGCAGGATGACGATGCCGCTGAACAGGTTGCTGGCGCTTTCCTGCGCCGCCAGCGAGATGGTCAGGCCGATGAGACCGGCACCGGCAACGATGCTGCCGATGGGGAAGCCCACCTCCTGCGCACCGGCGGCCACGCCCACTGCAATGACCAGTACCTTGTAGGTGGTGTTCAGCAGGGAGAGCAGGGTCTTGTTGGAGCGGATCTCCGGGCTGCAGGATGCCAGCACCAGATCGGCCAGCTCAGAAGCTGCATACAGGCCCTCGCACACCAACAAGGTCATGACCAGCTGGAATGCCATCAGGAACAGCTTGCGCACTCCGGGAATGGCCCACGGCAGGCTGGACGCAGCCAGATAGATGCCCACCACCGTGCACATGCGCTGCACCGGAACCGCAAAACTGCGCAGCAGGATGGGCGTGCCGGTGAAATGCCAGCTGCGTGCCTCCAGGGCGGGGAAGCCCTTGTGGGTCAGCCAGCGGCGCACGAGCCATGCCGCAAGCAGAATGAGCAGAGCGCATACGGCCCGGGCAGCAAAGGCGGGCCAGCCCTCCAGCAGCATCGAGCCGAGCTCAAAGGAAAGATCACGGATCGAGAAAATCATACAAAACCTCCGGTATTTTTACACAATGAAACTATGATAACATATTTGAGCGATGCGGGCAAGCGCGTCGAGCGGTACGCCGGGAACACTGCCTAAAAGAATGGCTTTGATAAAAGATGCACAAATCGTGTGCTGCCCTCTTGACAAGACCGGTCCGTCACGCTATACTTTATGCCAGAAAGTTCGTTTCAGGGCGGGGTGCGATTCCCCACTGGCGGTAAAGTCCGCGACCACCCGCAAGGGTGCTGACCCGGTGCAACTCCGGGACCAACGGTATAGTCCGGATGCAAGAAACGGCAGACAACGTTTGTGTCTACGCGCCCTGTTGCAGTTTTTTTGTTGCAGCAGGGCGCTTTTCTGTTTGTCTTACCCGTTCCGAGTTCCATGCGAAAAGGGCTTTCCAATCAATTTTTTGAACGGGGCGAACCCCGGGGGAGGACAAAACCTATGCGAAAGAATACGACCCACAACCTGACCGTTGCCGCCATGCTCAGCGCGGTGGCCTTTATCCTGATGTTCATCGAGTTTCCCATCCCGATGCTCATTCCCAGCTTTGTCAAGATGGACTTTTCCGACCTGCCGGCCCTGCTGGGTGCCTTTGCACTGGGCCCCGTGTACGGCGTAGTGATCAGCTTCATGAAGAACCTGCTCCACATCGTCATCAAGGGCACCTCCACCGCCTGTGTGGGCGAGCTGTGCAACTTCATGCTGGGCGCGGTGTTCTCGGCGGTGGCGGGCTTCATCTACAAGCACCGCAAGAGCCGCAAAACGGCCATCCTTGGTGCCATTGCCGGTGCCGCAGCCATGGCGGTGTTCAGTGTGCCGTCCAACTACTTCATCACTTACCCGGCCTATGTGGAGTTCTACCACATGCCGCTGGAAGCCATTCTTGGCATGTACCAGGCCATTCTGCCTTCGGCCAACAGCCTGATCAAGTGCCTGGTCATCTTCAACATGCCCTTCACGCTGGTCAAGGGCCTGCTGGATGCCGTGCTCTGCCTGCTGATCTACAAGCCGCTGTCTCCCATCCTGCACGGCCGCAAGTAATTTTTGCTTTCTC
>ENA-OQNA01000217-OQNA01000217.1-human-gut-metagenome-genome-assembly--contig:-NODE-217-length-17960-cov-8.549711_pt1 | contig 17960 bp, 16 predicted proteins | sample MGYA00242625_ERZ504872 | MGnify/ENA primary metagenome ERZ504872 (study PRJEB26092, sample SAMD00036425) | human gut metagenome | host: Homo sapiens | study: EMG produced TPA metagenomics assembly of...
CCAGCGTCTTTTCGCTGACGGGCAGAACCTTGACCTGGGTGGGAGCCAGCCAGGTGGGGAAGCGGCCTTTAGTCTCTTCGATCAGATAAGCCATGAAGCGGTCCAGAGAACCCAGGATGGCACGGTGCAGCACAACGGGGGTCTTCTCGCTGCCGTCCTTGTCGATGTAGGTCAGGTGGAACTTGGCAGGCAGGCAGAAGTCCAGCTGGCAGGTGGACAGGGTGTACTCTGCACCGACAGCGGGCTTAACGTTGACGTCCAGCTTCGGGCCATAGAAAGCAGCTTCGCCGATCTCCTCGGTAAAGTTGATGCCCAGCTCGGTCAGAACTTCGCGCAGAGCGTTCTCGGCATGGTTCCACATGGCGTCGTCGTCATGGTACTTCTTCTTGTCGGCGGGGTCACGCAGGGACAGCACGCAGCGGTAATCGGTGATGTTGAAATCCTTGTAGACGTCAAAGATCAGGCTGCAGACATTGGCAACTTCGCTCTTGATCTGCTCCGGGGTGCAGAACAGGTGGGCGTCGTTCTGGCAGAAATGACGGCCGCGCTCAATGCCTTTCAGGGTGCCGCTGGACTCATAACGGAAGTCGTGGGCAATTTCGCCAATGCGGATGGGCAGCTGGCGGTAGCTGTGCGGGCGGTTGGCGTAGATCATCATGTGGTGGGGGCAGTTCATCGGGCGCAGAACATAGCTTTCACCCTCCATCTCCATGGCGGGGAACATGTTCTCACGGTAATGATCCCAGTGGCCGGAAGTCTTGTACAGGTTCACGGTGCCGATGCAGGGGGTCATAACGTGCAGGTAGCCGCGCTCGCGCTCCTTGCCCTTGATGTAATCTTCCAGCTGCTGCCAGATGATGTAGCCGTTGGGCAGGAACATGGGCAGGCCGCGGCCAACCAGGTCATCGGTCATGAACAGGCGCATTTCCTTGCCGATCTTGCGGTGGTCGCGCTCGCGGGCTTCCTGCTGCTGCTTTTCCCAGGCTTCCAGCTCTTCCTGGTTGCGGAAAGCAACGCCGTTGATGCGGGTCAGCATCTTGTTCTCTTTGTCATTCTTCCAGTAAGCGCCGCTCTGCTGGGTGATCTTGAACGCCTTCAGAGCCTTGGTGTAGGTCAGGTGGGGTCCGATGCACATATCAACGTACTCGCCCTGCTGGTAGAAGCTGAACTCGGTCTCATCGGCCAGGTCGTCCATATGCTCCAGCTTATAGTGCTCCTGGCGCTCGGTCATCAGCTTCACAGCTTCATCGCGCGGCAGGATGAACGGCTTGATGGCAAGGTTTTCCTTGCAGATCTTCTTCATTTCCTTTTCAATGTTGGCAAGGTCTTCATCGCTCAGTTTGGTATCGCCCAGGTCAACATCATAGAAAAAGCCGTTTTCGGTAGCGGGGCCAAAGGCAAAGTCGGCCTGCGGATACAGGCGCTTGATGGCCTGTGCCATAATGTGGGCAGCCGTATGGCGCAGAACGTGCAGTTCTTCTTCTTTCGGGCATTCGGCAACAGTGCCGTCTTTGTAAATGATTTTCATTGGTAAACGCTCCTTTGGGTAAACAAAAATGCTCCATCCCATTCTTGACCATAAACGGGATGAAGCATACAAATTCATACTCCACGGTTCCACCCGAATTGGACGCGGCAAAGCATCCCACTCGTAAAACAAAGGCCCAAAGCCCTGTTTTGTAAGCGCCGGTAACGGGGCGCTACCCCGGCGAAGGTTCGCCTTCGCACTCGGCAGTGGTAACTGTGCTGCCCGCCTGCAAAACCGCTTGCACCACGCCAAATTCGGCGGCGGTTCTCTCTTTTGCGCGTTCCAGCATGTATTGTCTGCCTCAACGTTTTATTCAGGATGAAGTTGCCTTTACTATATACCACCCCGGCGGGGAAGTCAAGGGGGCGGCGCAAAATTTTACACCGTAACAAAAGATGACCTTTGCCCAAAACTGCGATATGATGGAAAAACGGGCCGCACCCGGCAGGGGCTCCCGGCCCGCTTTGCCATCGGCTACTCCCAATTCTACAGACAGGGCCCCTGCTTTGAAGCTGGCAGGCAGGCCCTGCCTGTGTTTTTTCGGTGTTTGTGCGTCAGGTGGGAACGTTCACGGTGTTGTAACAATTCCTTGACAATTTCCTGCAATGTAGCTACAATATTAGATAGGACTTAAGGGTGTCGCCCATCGGGAACGCCGCTTTTCAGATATTTGTTTTACCGCCGCAAATTTGGCGTTTTTTCGTTTTATTTGTGTATATGGGGTTTGAGGTGTATCCGCTTTTGGGTATGCTTTGGATTATCGCCCCATTTTGTATAGAATATCGCAGGCAGTATTTGAACCGCAAAGGTCAGCCCCTTGCGCTGTAAGATGCTGGCAGTGTACCCATGGTAGCTGCCAGATAAAACAGGCGCGGGCTGCCCGGGCTTTTCAGGTATGCCAGAAATAAAAGCGTTCCGCTTGTGCTGCGCCCTCCTGCATTTGATTTGAGTTTTGTAAGGAGTGAAACTGCCATGCCCCCAATTTTGATGTGGGTGCTGGTTGTCGTTGCCGCTGCCGTGTGCGGGGCGCTTGGCTATTATTTTGGCGGGGAAAACCGGAAGCGTACCGCCGAAGCCAAGATCGGCTCTGCCGAAGAGGAAGCCAAACGCATCGTGAACGATGCCATCAAGGCTGCCGAGCAGAAGCGCAAGGAAACCATCATCGAGGCCAAAGACGAGGCGTTCAAGCTGAAAGCTGACGCCGACAAGGAAATCAAGGACCGCCGCGCGGAGATCAGCCGCCAGGAACGTCGCATGGACCAAAAGGAGGAAGCGCTGGATAAGCGCACGCGCATGAGCGCAGGAAGAGGACCTGAAAAAGCGCGGCGAACTGGTGGAAGCCCGCCTGGACGAGCTGGAACAGCTCAAGCTGCGCCAGACCGAAAAGCTGGAAACCATCGCCGCCATGACCCAGGAAGATGCCCGCGCCGTGTTGTTGAAGAACATTGACGATGAGCTGACCCACGAAAAGGCCATGAAGATCAGCGCCTATCAGGCTAACATGAAGGACGAATGTGATGCCATCGCCCGTGAGCTGGTCGGCCAGGCCATTGCCCGCTGCGCAGCCGATGCCACCAGTGAAGCCACCGTCAGCGTGGTGCCGCTGCCCTCTGACGAGATGAAGGGCCGCATCATCGGCCGCGAGGGCCGCAACATCCGCGCTCTGGAAACTGCCACTGGCTGTGACCTCATTATTGACGATACGCCGGAAGCCATCACCCTTTCCAGCTTTGACCAGACCCGCCGTGAAGTGGCCCGCATGGCCCTGGAGCGCCTGATCGCCGATGGCCGTATCCACCCGGCCCGCATTGAGGAGACCGTGGATAAGTGCCGCCGCGAACTGGAAATTCAGATGAAGCGCGAGGGTGAAAAGGCTGTGATGGACCTTGGTATCCACAGCCTGCATCCCGATTTGGTCAAGCTGATCGGCCGCCTGAAGTATCGCACCAGCTATGGCCAGAATGTGCTGAGCCATTCTCTGGAAGTGGCATGGCTGGCCGGCCTGATGGCTGGCGAGCTTGGCGTGAACGTTCAGCTGGCACGCCGCGCAGGCTTGCTGCATGATATCGGCAAGGCCCTTGACCATGAGATTGAGGGCAGCCATGTGCAGATCGGTGTGGATATCTGCAAGAAGTACCGCGAGAACCCGCAGATTATTCATGCAATCGAAGCCCACCACGGCGATGTGGAGCCCAAGACGGTGCTTGCCTTCATTATTATGGCAGCGGATGCCATCAGCGCAGCCCGCCCCGGTGCCCGCCGTGAAAACATGGAAAGTTATATCAAGCGTTTGGAAACGCTGGAAGCCCTGTGCAACGGCTTTGAGGGCGTTGAAAGCTCTTACGCCGTGCAGGCAGGCCGCGAGGTCCGCATCCTGGTCCAGCCGGATAAGGTTGGCGATGATCAGGTCATCCTGTTGGCCCGCCAGGTTGCCAAAAAGATCGAGGACGAGCTGGATTACCCCGGCCAGATCAAGGTCAGCGTGATCCGCGAAAGCCGCGCCACCGAGTACGCGAAATAACCAAAGCGAATAAAACAGATGCCGCACCTGGTATGGGTGCGGCATTTTGTATAAGCATTGATGTATCCCGTGGATGCTGCCATATGTTTAAGACAACACCGCACAATTCCCGCCTTGCGGCTTAAGCACCGCTCCGGCAGCTGCGGCACGGCATCTGCGTTGCCAAAATGCTCGATAATGTCGGGTTGCGGTACCCGCATCGTGCTTCGGGGGCAAAAGCCCCTCGCACTCTGCGACCGCTGCCCCTGCTTCGGTTCGCTGTTTCCGCCACTGGCGGCGCTCACCTTTGCAGCATCCAGTATTATCTGCGCTTTTGGCTTGGCATCTGCCGCACCTCGCTCGCCGTATCGGCACTTAGAATTATGCGGTATTGCCTTTACGTTTTCTCTCGCAAATCTTGTTGGCTCTGCTCCCTCAATTTTCCCTCTTGCCAAGGGGCATAGAATACGATATAATAGAAAATAATTGTGCGGATTTATGCCCCTGTGGGATGGGCGGTGACGCACGGCAAATCAGGCGGCGCGGTATAGGCGCTGCCTATAGTTCGCCGCAACTGCGGTCACTGAAAAGGAGCGTCATCATGAAAGGTATCATCCTCGCCGGCGGTGCTGGTACCCGCCTGTACCCGCTGACCATGGTCACATCCAAGCAGCTTCTGCCTGTGTATGATAAGCCCATGATCTATTACCCGCTGTCTACTCTGATGCTGGCAGGCATCCAGGATATCTTGATCATTTCCACCCCAACCGATACGCCGCGCTTTGAAGCGCTGCTGGGGGATGGCAGCCAGTACGGCCTGCACCTGCAATATAAAGTGCAGCCCTCCCCGGACGGTCTGGCACAGGCCTTTATCCTGGGTGAAGAGTTTATTAACGGTGAGCCCTGCGCTATGGTACTGGGCGATAATATTTTCTACGGCGCAGGTTTCTCCAAGCGGCTCAAGTCCGCTACCGCCAACGCCGAAGCCGGCCGCAGCACTGTGTTCGGCTACTATGTCACCGATCCCGAACGCTTCGGTGTGGTGGCATTTGACGAAAACGGCCAGGCAACTTCCATTGAAGAAAAGCCCGCACAGCCCAAGAGCAACTATGCGGTTACCGGCCTGTATTTTTACAGCAAAGATGTGTGCGAAAAGGCAAAACAGGTAAAGCCCAGCGCCCGCGGCGAACTGGAAATTACCACCCTGAATGAGATGTACCTGCAGGAAGGCAAGCTGGATGTGCAGCTGCTGGGCCGCGGTTATGCCTGGCTGGATACCGGTACGATGGACAGCCTGGTGGAAGCCGCCGACTTTGTGCGCATGATCGAACAGCGCCAGGGCATTAAAATTTCCGCCCCGGAAGAGATCGCCTATAAATACGGCTGGATCAACCGCGGCAAACTGTTGGAAAGCGCCGAGCGCTATGGCAAAAGCCCCTATGGCCAGCACCTGCGCAATGTTGCCGATGACCGCCTGAAATATTGATGCGGTATAAAGAAAGAGGCACAAGATGAAAATTCTGATTACCGGCTGCCATGGACAGCTTGGAACCGAGCTGCAAAAACAGCTGGCTGATGAAGAATGCGCCCTTGGCCCGCTGCCGGAGCGCCTGCGCAAAGCGACGGTGATCGCCGTTGATGTGGATGAGCTGGATATTACCGACCGCGAAGCCACTGTGACCTATATCCGCCGCACCCAGCCGGATACCGTCATCAACTGCGCTGCTTTTACCAACGTGGATGGCTGCGAAACCAACCGCGATGCCGCTTACCGCGTCAACGCCCTTGGCCCGCGCAACCTGGCATTGGCATGCGAAAAGATCAATGCCCGCCTGATCCATATTTCTACCGACTATGTATTCTCCGGTACAGCCAACGGCGGTGTGGCGTTGGATGAAAGTGCCCTGCCCGCCCCCATTTCGGCCTACGGCCAGACCAAGCTGCTGGGCGAAACCTATGTGCAGCAGTTCTGCCGCCGCCACTTTATCGTGCGCACGGCTTGGCTGTACAGCTATTACGGCAAAAACTTTGTCAAAACTATGGTCAACCTGGCCAAAACGCATGACACCCTGAATGTTGTCAACGACCAGCTGGGCAACCCCACCAATGCGGTGGATCTGGCCTACCATATCTTAAAGCTGGCAGTCAGCCATGATTACGGCATTTACCACTGCACCGGCAGCGGCATTTGCAGCTGGTATGATTTCGCATCCGAGATCATCCGCCTGTCCGGCCTGCCGTGCACCGTAAAGCCCGTTACCAGCGCACAATATAAAGAGATGAACCCCAAATCCGCAGACCGCCCGGCATGGAGCGCACTGGAAAACCGCGCCCTGCGGTGCAGTGTCGGCGATGACATGCGCGACTGGAAAGATGCAATTCAGGACTTTTTCAATAATTGGGATGGTAAATAAATGAAAACTTATCTTGTTACCGGCTGTGCCGGTTTTATTGGCTCCAACTTTGTCCACTATATGCTGGAAAAATACCAGGATATCCGCCTGGTCAACCTGGATAAGCTGACCTATGCCGGCAACCTGGAAAATCTGGAAGATATCAAGGACGATGCCCGCCATATCTTTGTTAAGGGCGATATCTGCGATAAGGCTCTTGTCACTGACCTGATCGCCAAATATGACCCGGATTACGTCATCAACTTTGCTGCCGAAAGCCACGTTGACCGCAGCATCCGCAACCCGGAAATTTTTGTTGAGTCCAATGTTCTGGGCACCGTTAACCTGCTGCAGTGCTGCAAGGATGCCTGGTACGATGCCGACGCCAAGACCTGGAAGGAAGGCAAAAAGTACCTGCAGGTTTCCACCGATGAAGTATACGGTGCCCTGGGCGCCGAAGGCTACTTTATGGAAACGACCCCGCTGTGCCCGCACAGCCCGTACTCCGCTTCCAAAGCCAGCGCTGATATGTTCGTGAAAGCATTCCATGATACCTATGGCATGCCCGTCAACATCACCCGCTGCTCCAACAACTATGGTCCGTATCAGTTCCCCGAAAAGCTGATTCCGCTGCTCATCAACAACGCCAAACACCACAAGACCCTGCCGGTTTACGGCGATGGTATGCAGATCCGTGACTGGCTGTATGTCATGGACCACTGCAAAGCCATTGATATGGTTGCCAACGGCGGCAAGGACGGCGAAGTTTACAATGTCGGCGGCCGATAACGAGCGCCCCAACATCTTCATCGTCAAGACTGTCATCGAGCAGCTGCATGACCGCTGAAGGATGAGGGCATCAGCGAAGAGCTGATCAAGCACGTGGCGGACCGCCTGGGCCATGACCGCCGTTACGGCATTGACCCCACCAAGATCAAGAACGATCTGGGCTGGTACCCTGAGACCCCGTTCGAGAAGGGCATCGTGCTGACCATCGACTGGTACCTGAACCACGAGGAGTGGATGAACCACGTCACCAGCGGTGATTACCAGAACTACTATCAGGATATGTACAAGAATAAGTAACAGTCTGTAAAGCACTAAAAACAAAGAAAAGCACCTGCTGCAGAGATTTTCTGTGGCAGGTGCTTTTTGTGTCGTGCGTTCAGTCGGTGGTGGTGTCCATCACGAAATCGGCGGCATCCTCAATGTTGTGCTGGGTGAAATAGGCTTCTTCCAGCGGGATCCACCGGGCGGCAAAGTCCGGGTAGCGGTCGCCCTCCCGGGCCTGCAGGCGGCGGGTCTGCTCGGCATCCGAGCAGGTCATGAACACCCGGAAATCCTTCATACGGGGCCAGCAGCGGGTGGTGGCTGTAGCTGCCCTCCAGGATCACCAGCGGCTGTGCGGCAAGCTGCTGCACGGGCAGATAAGCACCCTCTCGGCAGGAGTAGGCCCGGTAGAGCACGGGCTTTCCGGCGCGGGCCGGGGCCAGCACCTCGTCCCGCAGGCGGGCAAAGTCCATATTGGCGCAAGGCGTCTGTTCCCAGCCGGGCACACGGTCGGCAGGCGGCAGGTAGAAATCGTCGGTGTGCAGGACGATGCTGTCCGGAAACTGCTCTGCCAATGCGGCGGCCATCGTGGTCTTGCCGCTGCCGCAGCGGCCATCCAGTGCCAGCACCACCGGCGCAGCGGCGTTGGCCAGAAGCGGCTCCAGACAGTGGATGATGTAGGGGTGAATCGGGTACTCTGCCATGAAAACAACTCCCTTGCTCTGAAAAATGAGATATACAGCATTATAGCACAACCCACCCCAAAAGGACAGACCAACGTACAATAAAAATCGACTGGTTTGCTGTGAATAACTTTTTTGCAAAAAAGTGTTGACAGGAGGCTTTGCCTGTGGTAAGATACAGTCACGTTAGGAACGACTAACCAAAAGACCGGAACGGCAGACCCTGCAAAACGGGCGCGCCGATTCTTTTTGAATTACGGGTTAGAAACATCTAACTCATAAAACCGCCTGTTTCCGGCCATACTGGCAGGGAAGCACGCAGAGGAGGGAACAGCCCATGGAGCGCAATTTTGAGACTGTGATGATCGAGCAGTGCGCGCCGGTGCTGGCCAGCCTGAAACCTGCGGGCCTGTTCCGCTACGAGACCCGGGACTGCGCCGACCTTGCCCGCCGGGTGAAAAACTGGAACGAGCAGCTCCAGCCCAAGGGCCTGCGGGTCCGGGTGCTGAAGGGCTGCGTACGCACCCACCAGTATCTCGTTTATGTGTACCGCGAGAGCATGCTGCGCGCGGTGCTGACCGACGAGACCGTGCAGGGCTTTCTCCGGCAGGAGGGCTACCATCTGCCGGCAGAACGGGCCGACTGCACGGCCTGGCTCACCCAGCTTTCGCGCAGACTGTGCTGCTCGGCCGAATTCCCGCATGAGATCGGCGTTTTTCTGGGCTACCCCCTGAGCGACGTGGTGGGCTTTATTGAAAACAGCGGCCGGAACTTTACCTGCTGCGGCTGCTGGAAAGCCTACGGGGACCCGCAGGCGGCACAGCGTCACTTTGCACAGCTGCGCAAGTGTACAGCCGTGTATCTGCGGCTGTTCCACAGCGGTACCCCCATTCTCCGCCTTGCTGTGGCGGCTTAACACGGACATTCTCTTTTCAAATACTCTCTTTTTATCCTGGCACCCGCCGGTGTCCACGCACCGACGGGAAGAAATCCTCCTTTTGACACGCGGCCGCGCGGCGCAGACTGACCACTGCACCGTGCGGCTGTGTCACTTTCCGGAAAAATTTTTCACGCCGCACCGGCCGGTCGGCGCAATATTTCCCGGCGGAACAACGCTCCGGAAACCGGCTTTGGCAGAGTGCACAGCCGGTGACCGTAAAACGGGCGCTTGGATGTTAATATGCACGAACTTTGTGTCAAAAAGCTGAGTTAGTTGTTGTTGATTGTGATAAAATCCGGAGGATTGCGGACATAAAATTTGTTTGTTTATATAAACTAACTTTGAATTATGAAAAAATTATTGACAAGAGCGGTTAGTGAGTGTAAACTATCTATGCTGATAGTTGCGGCTGACTAACCGCCGCACATCTCCGATTCAATGAGAAGGGAAGCGGAATATATGATGCCTCTGACGATGGCAAAAGCAGGAGAGACGGTCACCATCAAAAAGATCACCGGCAAGGACGAAGTCCGGCTGCATCTGGCAGAGCTGGGGTTCGTGGTGGACAGTGAGGTGACCGTGGTCAACGAGATCGCAGGCAACTTGATCATTCAGGTCAAGGAGAGCCGCATCGCGCTGGACAAGACCATGGCAAACCGCATTATGATCGGCTGATTACAGACTGAACAGTGCCCGCAACACTGTTTGGGAGACACTCCGAAACTGGACTGGTCTCCAATAAAGACAAGCAGAGGAGGATGATTTGCAATGAAAACTCTGAAAGACGTTAAGGTCGGTGAGACTGTCACCGTGGCCAAGCTGCATGGCGAAGGCCCGGTGAAGCGCCGCATCATGGACATGGGCATCACCAAGGGTGTGGAGATCTATGTCCGCAAGGTGGCTCCCCTGGGCGACCCCATGGAGCTGACCGTGCGCAACTACGAGCTGAGCGTGCGCAAGGCCGATGCCGAAATGATCGAAGTAGTCTGATTCCAAAGGGAGGAAGGATTAAGCAATGAGCATTAAAATTGCACTTGCCGGTAACCCGAACTGCGGTAAAACGACCCTGTTCAACAACCTGACCGGCTCCAACCAGTACGTCGGCAACTGGCCCGGCGTTACCGTGGAAAAGAAGGAAGGCAAGCTGAAGGGCGACAAGGATGTCATCATCCAGGACCTGCCCGGTATCTACTCGCTGTCTCCGTACACGCTGGAGGAAGTCGTCTCCCGTACTTATCTGGTCAAGGAGAAGCCCGACGCCATCCTGAACATCATCGACGGCACCAACATCGAGCGCAACCTGTATCTGACCACCCAGCTGATCGAGCTGGGCATCCCGGTGGTCATGGCTGTGAACATGATCGACCTGGTGCGCAAGAACGGCGACAAGATCGACCTGAAGAAGCTGAGCGCCGAGCTGGGCTGCGAGGCGGTCGAGATCAGCGCCCTGAAGGGCGAGGGCACCGAGGCAGCTGCCAAGGCTGCCGTGGCAGCTGCCCAGGGCAAAAAGGCCGGCGAGCTGCCCCATGTGTTTACCGGCAGTGTGGAGCACGCCATTGCCCACATCGAAGAGTCCATTCAGGGCAAGGTGGATGACCGCTTCCTGCGCTGGTACGCCGTCAAGCTGTTCGAGCGCGACGACAAGGTCATGGAAGAGCTGAAGCTGGATAAGGACCTGATCGCCCACATCGACGAGCACATCAAGGACTGCGAGAAGGAAATGGACGACGATGCTGAGAGCATCATCACCAACCAGCGCTATGCCTACATCAACACCGTGGTCTCCAAGGCCGTTAAGAAGAAGGCCCGCGTGGAGCACCTGACCATCTCCGACAAGGTGGACCAGATCGTCACCAACCGCATTCTGGCGCTGCCCATCTTCGCGCTGGTCATGATCCTGATGTACTCCCTGTCCATGGGCACCTCCATTGCAGACGGCGGCTGGTCCATCGGCACCTTTGCCACCGACTGGACCAATGATGTGCTGTTCGGTGAGATCGTGCCGGGCGCACTGGGCGGCTTCCTGGAGAGCATCGGCGTGGCAGGCTGGCTGTACGGCCTGATCATGGACGGCATCGTCGCCGGTGTCGGCGCAGTTCTGGGCTTCGTGCCGCAGATGCTGGTGCTGTTCTTCCTGCTGTCCATCCTGGAGGACATCGGCTATATGTCCCGTGTGGCCTTCATCATGGACCGTATCTTCCGCAAGTTCGGCCTGTCCGGCAAGAGCTTCATCCCCGTGCTGGTGGGCACCGGCTGCGGCGTGCCGGGCGTCATGGCTTCCCGTACCATCGAGAACGAGCGTGACCGCCGCATGACCATCATGACCACCTGCTTCATCCCCTGCGGCGCAAAGATGCCCATCATCGGCCTGATCGCAGGTGCCATGTTCGGCGGCTCTCCGCTGGTGGCTGTTTCTGCTTACTTCATCGGCATGGCTGCCATCATCTGCTCCGGCATCATCCTGAAAAAGACCAAGATCTTTGCCGGTGACCCTGCTCCCTTCGTTATGGAGCTGCCCGCTTACCATGTGCCTGCCTGGGGCAACGTGTTCCGTGCTACCTGGGAGCGCGGCTGGTCCTTCATCAAGCGTGCCGGTTCCGTCATTCTGCTGGCGACCGTCGTGCTGTGGTTCCTGCAGGGCTTCGGCTTCGAGAACGGTGTCTTCGGCATGGTCGAGGATCAGGACAACTCCGTCCTGGCTGCCATCGCCACCAAGATCGCATGGATCTTCGCTCCTCTGGGCTTCGGCAACTGGCGTGCAACCGTTGCTTCCGTGTCTGGCCTGATCGCCAAGGAGAACGTTGTTGGTACCTTTGGTGTCCTGTATCACTTCGGCGGCGAGCTGTCTGAGAACGGCGACGAGATCTGGGCCGCTGTGGCACAGGATTACACCGCGCTGTCTGCTTACGCCTTCATGATCTTCAACCTGCTGTGCGCTCCCTGCTTCGCAGCCATGGGCGCTATCAAGCGTGAGATGAACAACGGCAAGTGGACCGCCATCGCCATTGGTTATATGTGCGCTCTGGCTTACTGTGCTGCTCTGGTCGTGTACCAGCTGGGCGGCCTGATCACTGGCGAGATCGGCTTCAACTTCTTCACCATCGTGGCTGCTGTGGTTCTGGTGGCCTTCATCTACCTGATGGTGCGTCCCAATAAGTATGCGGGTAACAACGAAGTCAAGATCGACGTGACCAAGATCTGATCAAACTGCATGACATGTGAAAGGGTGTGTATTGTATGATGGAATTCCTCGCTGCAAATTTTAATCTGCCCACGATCATTGTGGCAGTCATCGTGTTTGGCGGTGTGGGCTGGATCACATGGCACTCCCACAAGCATGGCGGCGGCTGCAGTGGGTGCAGCGGCTGCGGCGAAGGCGGCTGCAATGGCAGCTGCAGCGGTTGCAGCGGCTGTCACTGAGCATTGAAATGATCCGCAAAGGGCGCGGGCTGGAACATTCGGCTCGCGCCCTTTTTTCAGAAACAAAAAGTTAGCTTTGGATAACATTGGAAAATCTATCAGAAAAGAGAGTGATCGGCATGGAACTGACGTCGGCACATCTGCGCTATCTGCTGGCGATCTATGAGGTCTCGCGCACCCACCTGGACATCAGCTCCCGCAGCATTGCGGAAAAGCTGGGGGTGACCAAACCCTCGGTGGTGCGCATCATGAATCTGCTCATGGAGCGCGGCATGATCGTAAAGGAGCACTACGGCAAGATCTATATGACCGACCGGGGCATCTGGGTGGCCAAACAGGTGCATGCGGAGATGGAAAGCATTCTGGAGCATTTTCCGCCGGTGAGCCAACCCCTGACCGAGGAGGAAAAGACCGCTGCGGCCCTGGCCATGACCAGCGCCCTGCCGGACCGCATTTTTACCGGCGAATACGACCGTCTGTTCGGCGCTGACGTCGACCGGACAGAAAGGGAGAAGAATCCGTGATCAACAAAAAACTGCTCTCCTTTGACCGTGGGGCCCTGCGCTTTGTGGGGGCCAACGTGGCGTTCCAGTGGCTGGGCATGCTGTGCAACGTGATCTTTGTGCGGGCCATCGCCCGGCTGGTGGGGGCGGCCTTTGCGGGCATGCTCACCACTGGGGTGCTGTGGCAGAACCTTCTGCTGTGTCTGGGCACGGTGCCGTTCCGGTTCGCGTTCACCCTGCTGGCATCCGGCATGAGCGACCAGGCTTCCAAGAATATCAAGCGCACTCTGCGCAGCAACATTTACGACAAGCTGACTCGTCTGGGCCCCAATTACACCGAGACCGCCGCCACCAGCGAGGTGGTCATGCTGGCCAGTGAAGGCGTGGAACAGATCGACACCTACTTTGCCAAGTACCTGCCCCAGCTGGTATACAGCCTGCTGGCCCCGGTCACCCTGTTCGTGCTGCTGGTGGGAGTGCACGCACGGTCGGCCATCATCCTGCTGTGCTGTGTGCCGCTCATCCCCATGTCCATCGTGGCGGTGCAGAAATTTGCCAAAAAGCTGCTGGCAAAATACTGGGGCGAGTACACCACCCTGGGCGACAGCTTTCTGGAAAACATCCAGGGCCTGACCACCCTGAAGATCTATCAGGCCGATGGCTGGAAGCATGAGCAGATGAACGCCCAGGCCGAGCGCTTCCGCAAGATCACCATGAAGGTGCTGACTATGCAGCTGAATTCGGTGACCCTGATGGACCTGATGGCCTACGGCGGGGCCGGGCTGGGCATCATCAGTGCGGTGTCCGCCTTTGCCAAGGGTCAGCTGAGCCTGACGGCCACGTTGACCATCGTGCTGCTGGCGGCAGATTTCTTCCTGCCGCTGCGGCTGCTGGGCAGCTATTTCCACATTGCCATGAACGGTGCTGCCTCGGCAGAAAAAATCTTCAAACTGCTGGCAGCAGAGGAACCCGCCGATGGCGAACAGACCGTGCCGGAACAGGCTGCCCTGCAGCTGGAGCACGTTACCTTTGGGTACGAGAAGGACCGCACCATTCTGCAGGACGTGTCCCTGACCATCCCGCAGGGCAGCTTTGTCTCGCTGGTGGGTGAGTCCGGCTGCGGCAAGAGCACCATTGCGGCGCTGCTGTCCGGCAGCCGCACCGGTTACACCGGCAGCGTGACGCTGGGCGGTGTGCCGGTGGAACAGCTGCAGCGGGCCCAGCGCCTGCGTGCCCTGACGCTGGTGCCCCACAATGCCACCATTTTCAAGGGCACGGTGGAAGCAAACCTGCGCATGGCAAAGCCCGATGCTGCCGAGGCCGAGCTTTGGGCCGCGCTGGAACAGGTGAATCTGGCCAACTTCTGCCGCAGCCAGGACGGCCTGCAGACGGCCCTGCATGAGGGCGGCAGCAACCTGTCCGGCGGCCAGCGGCAGCGCCTTGCCATGGCCCGCGCCCTGCTGCACGACACCCCCATTTATCTGTTTGACGAAGCCACTTCCAACGTGGACGCCGAGAGCGAAAACGACATCATGGCAGCCATCCGGAGCCTGGCGGGCCGCAAAACGGTGATCCTGATCTCCCACCGGCTGGCCAACGTGGTGGACAGCGACTGCATCTATGTGCTGGACAAGGGCCGCATCGCAGAGCGGGGCACCCACGCGGAACTGCTGAAAAAGCAGGGCGCCTACAGCCGTCTGTACACGGCCCAGAAGCAGCTGGAAACGCTGGAAACGGAGGATGCCTGATATGAACGAACCCAAGCATCGCAGCCCCTTTGTCCTTGTGGGCCGCCTCATCGTGCTGGTCAAGCCCATGCTGCCCATCATGCTGGCGGCCATCGTCATGGGCGTGGCGGGGCATTTCTGCGCCACCTTCATCACCATTTGCGGCGGCTTTGGCATCCTGCGGGCGCTGGGGCTGGCCAGCCCGCTGCGCTCGGTGGGCGTAGCCTTTGCCTGCATTCTGGTATTTGCCCTGCTGCGCGGCATCCTGCGCTATGCAGAGCAGGCTTCCAACCACTCTATCGCTTTCAAGCTGCTGGCCCTCATCCGGGATCAGGTGTTCGGCGCGCTGCGCCGCCTGACCCCGGCCAAGCTGGAGGGCCGTGACCGCGGCGACCTGATCTCCCTGATCACCGCCGACATCGAGGCACTGGAAGTGTTCTACGCCCACACCATCTCGCCCATCTGTATCGCCTGCATCTGTGTCATCGGCATGACCGGTTTTGCGGCCAGTTACCACATCCTGCCCGCGCTGGTGCTGCTGGCCGGGTACCTGCTGGTGGGCGTGGCCCTGCCGGTGTGGAGCGCAAAGCGCGGCGACAAGGTGGCCCGGGAGTACCGGCAGGCCCTGGCCGACACCAACAGCGATGTGCTGGAGAGCCTGCGCGGCCTGCGTGATACCCTGCAATATCAGGACACCGCCGCCCGTGCGGCCGGCATCACGGCCCACAGCGAGACACTGGGCGAGAAGCAGAAGGCCCTGAAATACCGCGAGGGCCTGACCGTGGCCATCACCAACACCCTGATCCTGTTTACGGTCATCGCGGTGCTGGGAGTGAGCCTGCAGCTGTACCGGAACGGGCAGATGGGCGAGGAAGGGGTGCTCATCTGCACCCTGTCGGCTCTGAGCTCTTTTGGCCCGGTGGTGGCACTGGCCAACCTTGGTGCCAGCCTGACCCAGGTGTTTGCCAGCGCCGACCGTGTGCTGGACCTGCTGGACGAAGAGCCTGTGACCGCCGACGTGACCGACGGTGCCCACACGGCCTTTGCGGGGGCGCAGGCGGAGCACGTGAGCTTCTCCTATGCGGACGAAGAGGTGCTGCACGACCTGAGCCTGACCATCCCGGAAAAAAAGATCGTGGGCATCACCGGCCGTTCCGGCAGCGGCAAGTCCACCTTCCTGCGGCTGCTCATGCGTTTCTGGGATGTGAACACCGGCACCATCCGCTTTGGCGAGGAGGACATCCGCCGGGTGAACACGGCCACTTTGCGGGCACAGGAGAGCCTTGTGACCCAGGAGACGGAGCTGTTCAACGACACCATCGAGAACAATATCCGCATCGCCAAGCGGGATGCCACCCGCGAAGAAGTGGAAGCGGCCTGCAAAAAGGCTGCGCTGGACGGCTTTATCCGCAGCCTGCCCAAGGGGTATGACACCCCCGTGGGTGAGCTGGGCGGGGCCTTGTCCGGCGGCGAGCGGCAGCGCATCGGTGTGGCGCGGGCATTCCTGCACGATGCACCCTTCCTGCTGCTGGACGAGCCTACCTCCAACCTCGACAGCCTGAACGAGGGCGTGATCCTCAAGGCAGTGCGGGCCGAGTGCCGGGACAAGACGGTGCTGCTGGTTTCCCACCGCAAGTCCACCATGGCTGCCGCCGATGTGACCTACTCGGTAGAAAGCGGCCGACTGAGCTGAGAAAACAACTGCAACCCCCAAAAAAGGGCCTGTCTCACAAGAGACAGGCCCTTTTATGCTGCATGTTTATGGATCAGTGATTGACGGCTTTGAGGATCTGGCGGCCAATGTACTTGTGGCCGGAAACGGTGGGGTGGCCGTCGTTGGCAGTGCGGGTATAGGGGATGGGCACATAGGTCACATCATACTGGGCAGCCAGCTTGGCTGCGGCGGTGTTCAGCCGACGGAAGTGGCGGCTCCAGGAGGGCATCAGGGGCACCGGGTTATTGTAGCTCAGTACCAGGATCTGGGCCTCCGGGTTCAGCTCACGCAGGTCCTTCATCACACGCTCCAGCTGGGTCACAGTGTCGGCGTAGGTGGAGGTGCAGATCTGGCCCATGCCGGTGGTCAGCAGATGCATCACGGCACGGAACTCCGAGGGGGTCAGGGTCAGCTGCTTCAGGCAGTCCATAAAGTAGTCGATGTTGTCCGGGGTCAGGTTGCGGAACATTCCGGTGACCATGCTGTTGGCCAGCTTTTCACTTTTCCAGTTGGTAGCCTCGCCCAGGGCCACGATGGTACGGATCAGGGCGTCGTTGGCACCGATCTGCAAGGTGATGAGGTCCGCTTTCTGGATGTACTCCTTCAGTTCCGGCACCGAGGTGTACTGCACGCCGGAATACTGGTTCATGGCGGGCATGGCACCGGTCTCGATCAGGTCGGCCAGGTCGCGGGTCATCACGGCGGGCAGGCCCAGGTTGATGGCGTGGTCACGATCCAGGCCCAGCTGGTCGGCCACATAGCCCACAAAGCACTGGCCATCGTAGCCTTTGTAATTGCCGGACATATCGAAGCCGTTCTGGACCAGCTTGTACTGCAGGCCGCTCAGGCCCACACCGGCAGTCACGCTGTCACCGATGGCGACATAGGTGTACTCTTTTTTGGCGGTGGGCTCTGCAACAGGCGCCACAGCATCGTCTTCGGTAAGAGCTTCCGGCTCCACTTCCTGCACGGCGGTTTCCGGCTCAGCAGTCTCTTCGGTGGTGGGGTTCTCTGCAAAGGCAGGAACGGCCAGCGACAGCAGCAGCGCGGCCGACAGCAGCAGGCTTGCAATGCGTTTTGTTTTCATGGTCATCATTCCCTCTTTCCCCGCAACATCTCAAGGCTGCGGAACTGCTTCCATGATAAGGAAATAAAGGGGAAATGTCAATTGACAAAACGTGGAAAATCGCAGGAAAAAGTTGTCAAAATAGAAACTTTTGAGGCTGAATGCCGGAAATAAACGCAGGAACGCAAAAAGACCCTGCCAGACAGGCAGGGCCTTGAAAAAACGAGACGTTTACTTGCGGACGGCCTTCAGGATCTGGCGAGCGATGTACTTGTGACCGCACACCGTGGGGTGACCGTCGTTGGCAATGGAGGTATAGGGGATGGATACATAGTCTGCACCGTACTGCTGGGCCAGGGCCTTGACGGAGCGGTTCAGCAGGCGGAAGTGTCTGCCGTAGTGGGCAGGAAGGGCAGGGGGTTGTAGTAACCCGACC
>ENA-OQNA01000218-OQNA01000218.1-human-gut-metagenome-genome-assembly--contig:-NODE-218-length-17951-cov-5.020422_pt1 | contig 17951 bp, 17 predicted proteins | sample MGYA00242625_ERZ504872 | MGnify/ENA primary metagenome ERZ504872 (study PRJEB26092, sample SAMD00036425) | human gut metagenome | host: Homo sapiens | study: EMG produced TPA metagenomics assembly of...
GTGGTTTTTGTTCATGGCGTTGTCCTTTCTTAATGCGCGCCGAATATGCTCTTTGCCACCGAGCCAGTTTTGAACAGGGTGAAGCACAGCAGCACCGTATAGCCGATGCAGCTCCAGATCGCCCCGATGGGATCGCCGCTTGTGGCAATACCCCTGTACCAGCACCGCATAGATGGCCACGCACACAAGGATCAGCAGACCTTGGAAACCGACAGCAAACAGGGACTTGATATAGTTCTGGCCCATACTGCCAATTTCACGGTTGGAGAGCGTAGCCACGGGTATGGGGGCCAAGCTGGTGAGCAGATATATTTCAATCATGCGCCCATACACCACAAGCATAATGCAGATTGACAGGGCTTTCATGGTAAGCCCTACAAAGAGGGATTGAAACCATAACCCCAAAAGACCGCCCACGCTCATAGCGTCGAGTTTTGCTTCAATGTCGGTAATGACGGTGGTAACGTCTATGCTTGTATCGGATATGATAACCCCCGCGCTCTGATTGACGACGCTCTGCGTAACGTCGAAAACTCCCATGACGATGTTCCAAGTGTTTGTTACCAGCAGCACCGCAACAAAGGTTTTGAAAATCCACTTGAAGAAAATCCAAGTGTCGAGATCGTGCAGATTGTTTTTCTCAATTACAAGCTGGATTAGTTCGTAGCACATGACAAAGGTAATGATAACGCCCGCAATCGGCACAATGACGTTTTCCGATAGGCTGCGTATCATATTGAATATGCCCGCGTTCCACCCGGCGGGGGTTGTGCCGACTTGCGTTGCGATTTCTCCAACCTCTGTATTTACGCTGTCGAACAGCCCGGAGAGATTAGAGAGTATTCCGTCTGTCAAAAATGCCGCGAAACCAATCTTCAATCATCTGCCATATCAAAAGCTAATCCCTCCTTTCCCGCGCCCTCCCGCGTGAAGCGGGAGAGCGCGGCGGGTAGTGTTAGTTTGTGGCATTATCCAAACAGGCCGGAGAGCAGCGGGACAAGGGTAAGGCCGATAAGGGCAACGCCGCCGCCCGCCATCAACTGTTTCATGCCCTGCGACTTCGCGCCGGGGTTATCGTTGCCGTACCCCTCCATGAGGTTAATGCCGCCCCAAATGCCAAGTCCTGCGCCAAGCGCGATTACCAAAGTCTGCAATACGTCAACTGCGCTGTTGAAAAAATCCATATAAACCTCGCTTTCTGCCGCTAAAACGGCTCAAAAAATGTTGTTGGAAATAAAAATGCCGCCGTTTTTATTCGGCGGCTGCGTCCTCGTCGGACAAATCTATTTCGTATATGTCAAAGGGTTCGTCGGGCTTTACGATTGCCGGACGGGTGGACATATACCGTTCAACGTCAAAAGCGTTTTTCTTGTCGAAGTCGGAAAGGTATTTGTAGTTCGGGTGCTGCGTTATATCGTACTTATCGCTGAAAAAGGGGCGCACGCCGCGCAACTGCAAAATACATTTTCCTCCGTCCATAACTGCGATTTCGTCCTGTGTCATCAACTCCTTTCCCAATTTCTGATAATTGAGGCCATGAGAAACCTGCGTGCCGCGATTTTCGGAAGTGTTGAAACTGTCGATTGTTTCACGTCCCAAGTTCTCCGAAATATCCTTTGCATTTTTCCCGCGCCCTCCCAAAAACAAGGTGCTGTCGCAGTTGCCGACGATGGTATCTGCCGCGTCCTTGTAGATGGTCTTTAGCTGGCTTTGCGACTGCAAAATAATAGAAGCCGATATCTCACGGCTTCGGATGGTCGCGATTAACTTATCAAAATTCGGTATCTGGCCGATGTTGGCAAATTCGTCCAAAAGGCACCGCACGTGAACAGGCAGCCGCCCGTTATAGAAATCGTCCGCCTTGTCGCAGAGCAGGTTGAAAAGCTGGCTTTGCAGCATAGCAATGACGAAATTGAAGGTGGTATCCGTATCGCTCATAATGAGGAACAGCGCCGTTTTCCGGTCGCCCATCGTGTCCAGCTCCAATTCGTCCTCCGTCATAATGTCTCGCAGCTCCTTGATATCGAAGGGCGCGAGGCGGGCGCCGCAGCTCACCAAAATGCTTTTGAGAGTTTTGCCCGCCGCCATTTTGAATTTGACATATTGCTTGACGGCGAAGTGTTCCGGCTGCTTTTTTCGCCAGATCGTCAAAGAGAATATCTACGGGGCTTTTATAGGTCTCGTCGTCCTCTCTGGCTTCGCAGGCGTTCAGCAGGTCCAGAAGCGTGATGAAGTTCCGTTCCTCTGGCTCCGCCTCATACCAGATGTAACCGATGAGAGCGCAGTATAAAAGGCGCTCGGCTTTGACCCAAAAATCTTCGGAGGATTTTTCGCCGTCGCCCTTCGTGTTGGCAATGATGACATTGACCAGCTTCAAGATATCCTTCTCGGAGCGCACATAGGCCAGTGGGTTATATTTCATGCTCTTGGAAAAGTTGATGGTATTCAGAACCTTGATGCGGTAGGGCTCATAGATGACCTTGCCGCGACTGTCCCGCACCGGCTTTCCGTTCTCGTCCAGCTTCGGCGCGCCGTGCAGGAGCATTTTCCCCGTTTCCTTCAAAAGCTGCCCTTTGGGATCGGTGATGACATAGGAGCTGTGCATCTGCATGATGGACGGTTTGACAAAGAACCGCGTCTTGCCGCTGCCGGAGCCGCCGATGACGAGGATGTTTTTATTTCTCGCATACTTTGGCTGCTTTGGGCGGCTGGTCATGGTGAGGCTTTCTGTCCGGGTCAGGGGGATGTTCCAATCGGGAACAGGGTCTACGTAGGGCGCGATATCCGCCGCCGTGCCCCAGCGGGCAGAGCCGTATTCGATGCCCTTGCGGTATTTCTTCGCGTTCTTGCCCTTGACATACACCGCCAGCCGGACAAGGACCGCGCCGAGGATACCGACGCAGATATCCAGTGCATGAAAGCTGGGTGCGGAGCTGGCAAAGGCTGTCTGGAAGCCCTGCCCGATATGCAGCAGCTTTTCCGAGGCATCAAGCCCCGGCGCCAGCCGGACCGCCTGGCAGAGCTTATCAAAGAGATACACGAAGAACAGATACGGCAGGTTTGGCAGAAGATATTTTTTGAGTTTGTCCTTCATCGCTCCACGCTCCGTTCTCTGGTCTTGACCTTTTCGCCGCGCTCCTGCTCCTTGTGCTGCGTTTTGGACTGCTCCTGCGCCTTTTCCAGCTTGCGCCGGATGGAAGGGGCTTTCTCGCGGCTCAGGTTTTTAGCGGAAAACTCCCGGAAGGCCGCCGTAATGACATCGGCATCCCGGCCCTTGAAGAACACCAGGTAACGGGTATGCTCCCCGGAGGTGTCTTTCTTCAAAGCAAAATCCAGGCCGTACTTCTTCGCCGTGGAAGAAAAGGCCCGGATGTTCTGATCCGTGATCTCGATGTTGGAAACGCCGGTGTTGTGTTTCATAAGCTGCCGGAGCGTCTGCTTGCCGTGCCGGAGCTGGGGATTTTTCTTGTGCTTCTCCATGTCTGCCAGCACCTTCTTCATGGCCTGCTGCAAGAGCTGTGCGGTCATTTTGCTGGCCTCCACACATAGCGCAAGAGTTTTCTGCGTGATTTCTTCCTGCAAGGCGTTCACCTCCGATCTCCGCTGCCGTACAGGTCATGGCTGACAAGGGATGTGTAATAGCTATCCATCGTGACCGGGGCGTTATACAGCGCCGCCAGCAGATATTTCTTGATGTTGCGGACATAGGTGGTGTTCTCCCGCATCCGGTCAAGGACATACTCGATGTGCGAGGCGTTCAGCTTCAGGAACCGCGATCGGACGACCTCTGCCGGGTAGTCGTCCCCGGCCACACGGATCATCTCCCGGTTGGAGCAGACGGTATCCACCATGAGCTCCACCAGCTCGTCCAGCCGGTCTTTATCCAACTGGACGTTCTGCGAAAGAACATCATATTCGATGTTCTCCAAGATCAATGCCCGATAGCTTTCCCGCTTTCGCATCCCGTCCTGCCCGCTCCGCTCCCTGGGGACTGGGGGACTTGATAGGATAGGACTTGATTCTTGCGTAATTGATAAATCTGTCTTTGATGGATAGTTACTTGATTCTTCTTTATTTAATTGGGCGGGGTTCTCCTGAATTGGAGCGCCCAACATTGGATTTGCCTGTACGGGATTTTCCCGTATAGGTTTTTCCTGTGTAGGTGACGGCGCTTTAGGCTGTTCCAGAATGGTGTATTCGATAGAGCCGAGCTGCCCGTTTGCGCTGCGGACACGCGAACGGATCAGATAGCCGTGCGCCTCCAGCTCCCGGATGCCGCCGCTGATGCTGTCAATGCCATCCTTGCAGATACGGGCAAGGCCCTTCATGGTGTAGTCCCAATTCTCCGGCAGGGACAGCATGAGAGATAAAAGCCCTTTCGCTTTCAGCGACAGCGACATATCCCGCAGATGGTAGTTGGACATGACCGTGTAATCTCTGGTCTTTTCGATACGGAATACAGCCATCTTCGCACCTCCTTCCTGTGAAAATGAAAAGTGTTGATTTTGGGCGGTTTGTCCGCCTGTACGCCTCCGCAGCCTCCCACATGGGAAAACACCCGCGCCCTGTTCGGAACGCAAGCCACAGCGAATGAAACAGCAGATTTTCCGCCCTAATCACAACACTTGAATTTGGGTATAGAAAAAAGGCGGCTGTCTGAAAAACAGTCGCCCAAAAAGGGGATATATACAAGTTATTTGCTACTCGTCCGCCTTGAAAACCGTTGATATTACTGGCTTTTTCAAAAAGTTCTGTATCACCACTCACACCACCAAGCGTTCTGAGATTTCTCAGAACGCTTTTTTGTTGTGTTTTACGGCAAAAGGATCCCCCGGTCACGCTGCAGGCGGACCGGGGATCCTTTTGCCTTATACATTATAAATGTTCTGCCAGTTCAAACATGGCGCGCACGCTGGCGCGGCTGCGCTCCCGGCGGGAAATGAGCAGGAAGCTGAAGTTCCACTGCGGGCCGTCGATGGGCACGCTGCACAGGTCCGGGCGCAGGTAGCCGGGCACGGAAGAGGGCAGCAGGCCGATGCCCACCCCGGCGCTGGCCAGCAGGAACAGCTCCTCCAGCGTCCGGGTGTGAAGGACCGGGTTTCCTTTCAGACCCAGTTGATTGTAGTACTGGCGCAGCAGCTCCTCGGTGTTGCCCCGGGGGTCCTCTTGAGTCAGGATCAGCGTTTCGCCCTGCAGCTGCTGCGGCGCGATCTTCTCCGCTCCGGCAAGGGGGTGGCCGGTCGGCAGCAGCCAGGTAGCGTGCACCTGCTGCAGGATGATGCTGTCCAGCCCCTCCAGATCGGGTAGGTCAAAATCCATGGCGACCAGCAGGTCGATCTTCCGGTCCACCAGCTGGCTGACCAGCTGCTGCCGGGAGCCGGCCACGGTGGAAAGCTGCACTTCCGGGTGCAGGCTGTGGTACTGACGGAGCAATTGGGAGATGGCGTGCTGCTCCAGGATGGTGGGGATGCCCAGGGTCAGGTGGGTCTGCTGCTCCTGGGCGATGGTCTGGGTCCGGGTCACGACCTCTTCCAGCCGGGCCGTGAGCTCGTTGACCTGCTGGAAGAAATACTCCCCGGCCAGCGTCAGCTTGACATGGGCTGTGTCGCGCTCCAGCAGGGTGACATGCAGCTCCTCTTCCAACGCGCAGATCTGGCGGCTGATGGCCGTCTGGGACACAAAGCAGGCTCGCGCCGCCTTGGTAAAGCTGCCGGAGCGGGCTACCCGCTGAAAGTACATGATCTGCTGCAATGTCATACGCTTTTTCTCCTGCCTGCATTAAAAATTGTGAAACCTTGCCAAGAGTATAACAAATTTCTTGTGCAAACTCAACCGCCTTATGCGTCTAAGTTATAAGTGGGCGAATTATTGGTATTTCAAATCTTTGCCGAAACCTGTTAAACTTGTAACAAGAGCGCCGGGCCTACACAAGACCGGTGCAAAAGAAGAAAAGAGGTAACCAAATGAAGAGCAAGATCTCTCGCCGCAGCTTCCTGCGCAACATTGCTGCCGCTGGCAGCGGTGCCGCTGCGCTGGGTCTGCTGGCAGGCTGCAGTTCCAGCAGCACCGCCGCATCCTCCGGCAGCACCGCAGCCGCCGAGGACAAGTACACCCCGGGCACCTATTCTGCCTCCAAGACCATCTCCTACTCCGAGATCGGTGTCTCCATGACCTTTGATGCCAACAGCATCACCGCCTGCGAGATCACTTCCTCCGGTGAGCAGGACCTGCTGACCGACGACAAAAAGACTGCCATGGCCAAGGCCATCGTGGAGGGCCAGAGCGCCGATGTGGACGCTGTGACCAGCTGCACGCTGGTGGCCTCCGTGGGCGCCATCCAGGAGTGCGTAGCCGACTGTATCGCACAGGCTACCGGCACTGAGGTGGAAAAGCCTGAGACGACCGAAGTGACCGGCCGTGTGCCCGGCTACTGCGGCCCCGGCGACTGGCTGGGTGAGGCTCCGGCTGACCCCGACAAGTACGAGGATGCAGGCACCTATGATGTGGTCATCGTGGGCGGCGGCCATGCCGGCGTCGGCGCAGCCTTTGGTGCTGTGGATGAGGGCGCTACCGTGGCTGTCATTGAAAAGCAGCCCTGGGGCAACTTTGTGGACCTGGACGGCACCGGCACCAACATGGGCGGCTGGTACGGCGAGGACATCGGCCACGTCAACTCCAAGCTGCTGATCGAGCGCGGCTATGGCCCCTATGACACCGGTGCCATCACCTCCGAGTTCTGCAAGCGTGCCGCAGGCCGTGTGAACCCCGAGATCATCAAGAACTTCGTGCAGTATTCCGGCCAGATGTTCGACCGCTACGAGGAGATCTACGACTCCTATGAGGAAGAGCGCAAGGCCAACGACAGCGACGTGTATCTGGCCGATACCGCTGTCATCGTGCCCAAGGCTACCGGCGACGGCAAGACCGGCGACCAGTGGGTGGACGGCGAGCCCGCAGGCGGTGCCGGTCACTACGACATGAGCGATATGTTCCAGTACCCGCTGTGCAACACCCAGGCAGCCTACGGCCAGCAGAAGGCCAGCTACCCCATCAGCTGCGGCGGTTACCTGACCTGGCCCTGCAATGCCCAGTTCTACGGCTATCAGGGCAACAACATCGAGTACATCCACAAGTACATCGTCAAGTATGTGCAGGAGACCCCCAACTGTGCCTGGGACTTTGAGCGCGAGGGCATCAAGCTCATCCAGGACAACAGCGGCAAGGTCACCGGCGTGTACGCCAAGGGCGCAGACGGCACCTACTACCGCTACAACTGCAACAAGGGCGTCATCCTGTGCGCAGGCGACTTCATCGGCAACCCCGAGATGTGCTGGGCGCTGCTGAACGAGGGCATGGAGTGGGCTGAGCGCAGCGGCGCGACCGCTGACAGCTGGGCCTCTGCAGGCACCCGCAACGGCCAGGGCCACAAGATGGCCTGCTGGGCAGGCGGCATGATCGAGCCCACCCCCCGTGGCTGGATGGCCATCGGCGGCGGCGCTTCCGGCCCCTGGGGCACCGCTCCCATGCTGATGCTGAACAGCCGCGGCAAGCGCTTCATGAACGAGGGCGCCATTGCTCAGATGCAGGCCACCTGCCTGCGTCAGCCCGCCGGTCTGGCCTGCTACGTCACCGACGCCAACTGGGCCAAGACCCTGAAGGCTGCTCCGCTGGACCACGGCGCACCCAACTTTGGCATGCAGGACTACTGGGATAAGATCGAGCAGGACATGAACAACACCGTGTCCGGTCAGGCCAACACCATCACCATTGCAAACCTGGCCGAGCGCACCCAGATGGCCGGTACCGTTTACCGTGCCGACACCCTGGAGGAGCTGGCAGACCTGCTGGGCTACAAGGGCGCTGCCAAGCAGAACTTCCTGGACAGCATCGCACACTACAACGAGCTGTGCTATGCAGGCGTGGACAGCGACTACGGTAAGGACGCACCGTACATGGTGCCCATCGACACCGCTCCGTTCTTCGGCGGCACCAGCTCCACCGGCCACTCCTCCAACCCGATGATGGTCACCATGAGCGGTGTCATCACCGATGAGACCCAGAACGTCCTGAACAAGGACTGGGAGCCCATCGAGGGCCTGTATGTGGCTGGCAACTGCCTGGGCGGTCGTTACGGCTTTGGCTACAGCACTCCGTTCGCCGGCAACTCGGTCGGTATGGCCATGACCCACGGCTGGACCGCAGGCCATCAGGTGGCTTCCGACAAGAAGTTCCTGGGTGAGCCCGTGGAGGCCATGGAGGCACCCGCAGGCGGCCCCGGCGGCCCCGGCGGTCCCGGCGGTCACCACTGATCTCTTCTGACGTGTTTCTTTCTCTTCTTCTCTGGGGAAGCCCCGTTACAGGGCTTCCCCTTTTGCATGAATGCGTGTATACTTTATAAAAAACGACAAGGAGCATCACCATGGCAAAACCGCTCGTGCTTGACCTGCACATCCCTTACTGCATCCGCCCGGAAAACTACCTCGCGCACTTCAACGCGGTGGGCTCCAATGCGGAAAAAAACGCCTATATGGACGCCCTCAAGCGGGAGGCGCTCTCCTATGAGGGAGAACTGGACGGTTACGAGATCCGGGCCGTGCACCTCAGCGGCGGCAGCGCCAGCGTGATGGCCCCGGACTTGCTGGGCGATGTGCTGCGCACGGTGCGCACCCATCTGCCGGTGGCGCAGGGGGCAGAGGTCAGCTACGACTCGCTGCCCGTCACCATCGGCACGCCGTCCCTCACGGGCATCGCGTCCGGCCACCCCAACCGCACCGAACTGATGATGCGCTCGGACAACGACGCCGAGCTGAAGGCGCTGGGCTGCACCCACAACGCGCAGCATATCCGCAACGCCATGCTGTTTCTGGCAAAGTTCCACCTGAACAATGTGGGCCTGACCCTGAACTACGGCATCCCGGGGCAGACGATGCAGAGCTGGCACAACAGCCTGCACGCGGCGGTCATCATGCAGGCCGGGCACATCACGGCAGAGCCGCTGGCCGTGACCGACGCCGAGGGCATGCCCAACGCGGTGGAGCGGTTCGAGATGTTCCGCTATGCCTGCGAGTACCTGCCGGAGAACGGCTACAAGATGTATGCTGCCGGGTGCTTTGCCCGCCCCGGCTACGAGTACCGCGCCCGTGCCATGGAGTGGAACGGGGATGACGTCATCGGCATGGGCGTCAACGGCGGTTCGGTGTACGACGGCTATGCCGTGCGCAACACCAACAGCCTCAAGCTTTACATCAAAAATGCCGGTGACTTTGAAAAGCTCACGGCGCAGGCCGCGCAGCTGGACGAGAACGCGCTGATGCTGCGCTACCTGCGGGGCCGCATGAAGCTGAACGACGGCGTGGTGGAGCCGCTGTTCCGGGAGCGGTTCGGGCAGGAACTGCCGCAGGAATTTTCCACCCTGCTGGATAAGGCGGTGGAAAACGGCCTGGCCCAGCGCACGGCCGACGGCTGGATGCCTACCCTGGAAGGACTGTTCCGGGGCGAGGTACTGTAACACAAAAAGCGGGAGCTGTCCCATGGGAGAGACGGCTCCCGTTTTTTGTATGCCAAAAGTCCCCACGGCGGGCCGATTTGTGGTATACTGGTAGAAAACACGGACCCGTGAAGGAGAAAAGCATGCAATACAAACTTCTGGTAAGCGATTTTGACAATACACTGGTGCCCTTTGGGGAGCCGAAGCCCCGCCCGGCGGTGGTAAAGGCCGTGAAAAAGCTGCAGGCCGCCGGGGTGAAATTTGCGCTGAGCACCGGCCGCGCCTATCCTTGCGTGCACAGGGAGCAGCTGGGCGGCATCCGGCCGGATTACATCGTTACCTGCAACGGTGCCTGTGTGACCGACAGCAAGGGCACCGTGGTGGCGGAACACCCCCTCACCAACGAGGAAATGTACGCGTTGGTGGATTTCTGCGAGGATTACAACTACCCACTGCAGTTCAATTTCCGGGATGCCTGCTATGTGTACTGTGAGTACGAGGCCCTGCGCAACAACTACGCAAAGATGGGCAGCAGCGGCCTGACCTGCGTGGACGGCGAGGACCAGGACCGGCACCTCATCGACATGCCGCATTCGGCGTTTGCCGCGGTGCCGCCGGAACATGTAGCAGACTTCATGAAAAAATATGGTCACTTGAACCTGAACTGGATGCAGGTAGGCGCGAAAAACGCCGACGGCTATGGCTTCTACGACATCGTGCGCGGCGGCATGGACAAGGGTGTGGGCCTGACCGACCTGTGCGCCCGGCTGGGTCTGCCGCTGGAAGAGGCGGTGGCAGCGGGTGACTCGGCCAACGACCTGAGCATGCTGCGCACGGCCGGCTTGGGCGTGTGCATGGACAATGGAACCGAGGATGCAAAGGCCGCTGCCGACCGGGTCATCGGTGATGTGCGGGAGGACGGCCTGGCGGCGCTGATCGAGGAACTCTGGTTTGATGGCCCGAAAGCAGAGCCCTCCGGCCGGGACCTGGGCTCGGCCTGGGCACAGATCGAAAGCGCAGGCGGCCAATGAGCTTTGCGCCGGTGTACAATGAGCATAGCCGGGCGCTGATTCTGGGCACCTGGCCCAGCCCCAAAAGCCGGGAGATGGCCTTTTATTACGGCCACCCGCAGAACCGCTTCTGGCCGATGATGGCCGCCCTGACCGGGGAGCCGGTGCCGAAGCGGGAGGACATCGAAGCAAAAAAGCAGATCATCCTGCGCCATGGGTTGGCCCTGTGGGACACGCTGGAAAGCTGCACCATCACCGGGGCGTCGGATGCATCCATCCGGGACGTGGTGCCCAACGACATCGCCGCTCTGCTGCAGAGGGTGCCCATTGAGGCGGTGTTCTGCAACGGGGCCACGGCCTATCGCATTTATACAAAGTATCTGCAGCCGGTCACCGGCCTTGCGGCGGTCAAACTGCCCAGCACCAGCCCGGCCAATGCGGCCTGCCGCCCGGAGATGCTGCGGCAGGTGTGGGGCACGGCGCTGGCAGACTGGATCGCCAAATAATTGCCAAGCTGTAAATTCTTCATGAATCCGCTTGCGTTTTTCGCAAAGGGTTGTATTATGGGTACTATAAGGGGCACCTGCCCCGGAAAAGGAGAACGACCATGAGCAAGATCATCCGCACCCGGAAGCCCAGTGTCCTGCCGTACTACGCGGCGGCGCTGGTGTTCGTGGTGCTGTGCGCGGTGCTGCCGGTGTACCGGCTGTGGGCCCTTGCGGCGGCGCTGGCAGCCGCTGCGGCGGCATTCCTGGCGGCCAAAAAGGTCTGCCCGCCCCGTGTGGTGGAAACCGAGGTGCCCTTCCACACGGGTGTGGAGGACGTGGACGCCATGCTGGCAGACATCCAGCAGAAGCTGGACACTCTGCACAGCCTGAACGAATCCCTGCCCGACCCGCAGCTGTCCGCCGCCATGACCCGCATGGAAAAGGCCGGACGCTCCATTGTGGAAGTGGTGGAGGCCAACCCCGCCAAGGCAAAGCAGGTGCGCCGCTTTGCCAACTACTATCTGCCGGACGCCGTGAATGTGCTGCAGCAGTATGCGCAGCTGGCCCGGCAGGGGGTGCGCGGCGAGAACGCCGCCGCCATCCGTGCCGAGGTGGAGCACAATGCGTCCTCCATTGCCACGGCCTTTGAAAACCAGCTGGATGCACTGTACGCCGCAGAAAGCATGGACCTGTCGGCAGACCTGACCGTGCTGCAGAACATGCTCAAAGGGCAGGGACTGAGTAAATAAACGGATATACTGGAAAGGAAGGAATCTCCTATGGCAGACAACACGTTCAACTTTGACCTCGACGCACCCGCTGTGCCTACCCTGACGCTGGACCCGGCTCCGGCACAGGAGCAGGCCCAGCCCAAACAGCCGGAACCTGCCGCTGCCCCCGAGGCACAGGTCAAGCTCAGCCCGGAAGAGCAGGCCATGGTGGATCAGTTCGCGGAGAAGATCGACATCACAAACAGCCAGCAGGTGCTGCAGTACGGCTCCGCCTGCCAGAAGAAGATCGGTGACTTCTCCGAAGCAGCTCTTTCCAAGGTGTCCACCAAGGACCTGGGCGAAGTGGGCAATATGATCACCGACCTGATCGGCGAGCTGAAGAGCTTTGACGCAGGCGAAGAGCAGCAGAAGGGCATTCTGGGCTTCTTCAAGAAAAAGGGCGACCAGATCGACGCCCTCAAGACCAAGTACAACAAGGCCGAGACCAACGTGGAGAATATCCAGGGCATGCTGGAGGCCCATCAGGTGCAGCTGCTCAAGGACATCGCCATGCTGGACAAGATGTATGACCTGAACATGGCCTACTTCAAGGAGCTCAGCATGTACATTCTGGCCGGGAAAAAGAAGCTGGCCGAGGTGCGTGCAGGGGAGCTGCAGCAGGCCATGGACAAGGCCAAGGCCTCCGGCCTGCCGGAGGACGCCCAGGCAGCCCGCGACCTGGCCGACCAGTGCGAGCGCTTTGAAAAGAAGCTGTACGATCTGGAGCTTACCCGCAACATCAGCCTGCAGATGGGCCCCCAGATCCGCCTGCTGCAGAACAACAATACCATGATGGCCGAGAAGATCCAGTCCACCATCGTGAACACCATCCCCCTGTGGAAGAACCAGATGGTGCTGGCCCTGGGCCTGGCCCACAGCCAGCAGGCCATGCAGGCCGAGCGTGCCGTCACCGACATGACCAACGACCTGCTCAAGAAGAACGCCGAGGCGCTCAAGCTGGGAACCATCGAGACGGCCAAGGAGTCCCAGCGCGGCGTGGTGGACATCGAGACCCTGCAGCAGACCAACAAGAGCCTGATCGAGACGCTGGACGAGCTGAACAAGATCCAGACCGAGGGCCGCGCAAAGCGCGCTGCCGCCGAGCAGGAACTGACCCGTATCGAGGACGAACTGAAATCCAAAATGATGGAGATCCGGAGCTGAAATGGCAAACGCAGATTTTAACCCCAAGCAGACCGGCACCCCCGGCGGCTTTGACGCGGGCAGCTACCGCGAAAAGGCCAGCCCGGAGCAGGCCGTGCAGCTGACCCCGCTGCAGCAGAAGCTGGCCGGGCTGGAAGCAAAACTGCCCGCCGCCCTCACCCGGCAGGCCGTGGCCCTGGCGTTGAGCATCGTGGTGATGCTGGCGGCCTTTGCAGGCTTTGGCAGCGCCAAGGTGCGCAGCAAATACAACACGGCCCGGCAGTGGTTCACGGTGGGCGTGTCTGCCGACAACGGCTACAACCTCAGCGAGGAACTGACCGCCCGGGCCAATACGGCGGCAAACGTCATCACCACCGCCGGCAATACGCTGGGGGCCGACAATGCGGAAGTACAGACCGCGCAGGCGGCGCTGGATGACTTTTCGGCCTGTCTGGACGCCGTGCAGTCTGGCGGAAAGAGTCAGGCGTTGACCTCCCTGAGCTACTACAACGGCAGTTCCATGCACGCGCTGTATCAGGCCAACGAGACGCTGGGCAAGGCCATCGACCAGCTCTATGCCAAATTGCAGGAGCAGGCCGCCGACCCCATGAAGATGGGCGCTGTGCAGGGCCAGTATGGCCAGTTCAACAGCGCAGGCACCATCATCGGCACATTGAAATACAACGAAGCAGTCTACAACTATCAGAACGAAGTCGGCGGGTTCCCGGCCAATGTGCTGGGCGGCCTTGCCGGCGTGAAGGAGGTTGAACCCTTCGCATGAAAAACATTGCAAGAAAACTCAGCGCACTGCTGCTGGTGTTCGTGGTCAGCATGGCGGCCCTGTGCCCGGCCTTTGCGGCCTCGGCCAGCCTGCCCTCGCTGCCCAGCGGCCAGTGTGTGGTGGACGATGCCAACGTCCTGAGCAGCAGCACCGTGCAGACCATCACCGACCTGAACGCCCAGCTGGAAAGCAGCTGCAGCGGGGCGCAGATCGGCGTGCTGACGGTGGATTACACCGGCAGCTGCACCACAGAAGAATATGCCCTGCAGGCGGCCAATGCCTGGGGCATTGGTTCTTCTACCGGCAATAATGGTGTGCTGATCCTGTTGGTCATGGAGACCCAGCAGTACGCCGACGGCGATTACTACATTGCCACAGGTGACGGTTTCCGCAACACCACGCTGGAAAGTCAGGCCAGTGCCCTTGCCCAGACCATGGAGGACGACTTCGTCCGGCAGGACTATGACGACGCCGTGACCACCTGCGCCCGGAACGTGGCCCAGACCATCGCGGACATCTACGGCGTGAGCCTTTCGGGCGGGAACACGAACAACGGCTCCTACAACGAGCCTGCTTATGATGACAACAGCAGCGGCGGCGGTTTTGGCGACATTCTGCTGGGCTTTGTCACCATCCTGTTCACGATCATCCTGCTGCTCATCATCGTGTCGGTGATTGTGTACACCTTCTCCGGCCCGCTGGGCGGCCTGTTCTGGTGCTTTGGCGGCCCCTGGCACAGAGGACCCCGTCCGCCGCGCGGACGCCGCAACCCGCCCCCGCCCCCGCCGGGCGGCCCCTATGGCGGCTTTGGCGGTCCCGGCCCGCGCAGCTCTCCGCCGCCGCGCCGTACCCCGCCCCGCAGCGGCGGCTTCGGTGGTGGTTCCTTTGGCGGCGGCAGTTTTGGCGGTGGCGGCTCCTTTGGGGGCATGGGCGGCGGCAGCTTCCATGGCGGCGGCGGCGGACGCGGCCGTTGATGCCAACAACATAACCGCATAAAAACAAGGCAGAGAACTGCTGTGGACGAAACGTCTGCGGCAGTTCTCTTTTTATGTGCTTCTATCGTGAACGAAATTCATTTGACAAAACAATTTTGGTAACATATACTGGATGACATCACGGAAACGAAAAAGGGAAGGAATCGTCATGCTGACTCTGGATAAAATCTACCACGCCGCCTTTGTCCTCAAGGACGTAGCCCGCAAGACCGACCTCATCGAGGCCCCCAAGCTGTCCAAGGACTGCCAGCTCTACCTGAAAACCGAGAACCTGCAGGCCACCGGCAGCTTCAAGGTGCGCGGTGCTTACTATAAGATCAGCCAGCTTTCGCCCGAGGAAAGCGCCAAGGGCGTCATTGCCTGCTCGGCCGGCAACCATGCGCAGGGTGTGGCGCTGGCCGCCACCCGCCGTGGCATCAAGAGCATCGTTTGCATGCCGGACGGTGCGCCCATTATGAAGGTGGAAAATACCAAGAACCTGGGTGCAGAGGTCTGCCTTGTGCCCGGCACCTACGACGACGCCCACGACAAGGCCGTGGAGCTGCAGGAAGAGACCGGCATGACCTTTATCCACCCCTACGATGACGAGCAGGTCATTGCAGGCCAGGGCACCATCGGTCTGGAAATTCTGGACCAGCTGCCGGATCTGGATGCGGTCATCGTGCCGGTGGGCGGCGGCGGCCTGATCTCCGGCGTAGCCTTTGCCATCAAGAGCCTGCGCCCGGAAGTGAAGGTGTACGGCGTACAGGCCGAGGGCGCCCCCAGCATGTACCGCAGCCTGCACGAGCACAAGTACCAGACCCTGAAAGCCGTCTCCACCTTTGCCGACGGCATTCAGGTCAAGACTCCCGGCGAGCTGACCTACCAGCTCTGCGAGCAGTATGTGGACGACGTCGTGACGGTGAGCGAGGACGAGACCGCCGCCGCCATCCTCTCCCTGATGGAGAACCAGAAGCTGGTGGCCGAGGGTGCCGGTGCGGTGCCCGTGGCCGCGGCCCTGTTCCACAAGCTGCCCATTGAGGGCAAGAAGGTGGTGTGTGTCATCTCCGGCGGCAACATCGACGTGAACATCCTCAGCCGCGTGATCACCCGCGGCCTGGTCATGAGCGGCCGCAAGGCCAACCTGACCATTGCTCTGGAGGACAAGCCCGGCCAGCTCCAGCGTGTGGCCGAGATCGTCTCCCGCTGCGGCAGCAACGTGGTGTCGGTGCTGCACGACGGCTCCGACCCCAACATGCCCATTTCCAGCTGCTTCCTCAAGTTGACGCTGGAGACCCGCAACGCGGCCCAGATCGAACAGATCCGTGCTGAACTGACCAAAGAGGGCTTCCAGCTCGTGAGTGAGCGTGTGTGAGCCGTTTATTGCTATAGAAGGAGGATCCCTATGAAAGTCGTATCTACCCCCAACGCACCTGCCGCCATCGGCCCCTACAGCCAGGCACTGGACCTGGGCAATATGGTATTCGTGTCCGGTCAGATCCCGGTAGACCCCGCCACCGGCAAGATGGCCGATACCGTGGAAGAGCAGGCCGCACAGAGCCTGGCAAACCTCAAGGCTATTCTGGCCGAGGCCGGCCTGACCATGGCCAATGTGGTCAAGACCGTGATCTTTCTGGCCGATATCAACGACTTTGCGGCTGTGAACGCAGAGTATGCCAAGGCCTTTGCAGAGCCGTTCCCGGCCCGCAGCTGCGTGCAGGTGGCAGCCATCCCCAAGGGTGCAAAGCTCGAGATCGAGTGCATCGCGGTGCGGGGCTGATCCCAAAAGCAACAGATAGACAAAAGAGGCTGTGCCCACCGGCACAGCCTCTTTTGTCTATTGAGAAGAAGGAAGAAAAACGCAAAGTTACGGGCGCTGACCCATGCCGCCCTCCAGCGTGAGGGTCTCGCCGGACATGAACTTGAAGTCCGGCATGGCCAGCTGGACGCACACGCGGCCGATCTCCAGTTCGGCGTTGCCGTAGTGGCCCATGGGCGGCATTTTGACGTTGGCCTTGAAGGCCTCCGGGTAAGCCTGCTGGAACTGCTCCAGCTTGGCGGTCCAGGCCAGCGGGCAGACAACGTTGACGTTGATGTCATCCGGGCCCCACTCGGTGGCGGCCACGCGGGACAGGCCGCGGATGCCCTCCTTGGCGGCAGCGTAGGCGCACTGGCCGTAGTTGCCGAACAGGCCGGCACCGGAGGCAAAGTTGATCACGCTGCCGTGGGACTCCTTCAGGTAGGGGTAGCAGGCCTTCATATAATAGAAGGCTGCGTATAGGCCCGAATACAGGGCCAGGTCGAACTGCTCGGTGGTGTGCTCGGCCAGCGAGACGCCGGAAGCCGAGGCCTGTGCGTTGTTGATCAGCACCTGAATGCCGCCAAAGGCGTCAACGGCCTGCTTCACCACGCGCTGCACGGTGGCTTCGTTGTCGCCGCCGGCGCACACATCGGCCTGCACCGGCAGCACCTTGATGCCGTACTTGCTCTCCAGCTCCTGCTTGGCCTCTTCCAGTTTTTTCACATTGCGGCCGGTGATCACAAGGTTTGCACCCTCTTTTGCGTAGGCCGTAGCAATGCCGTATCCAATGGAACCGCAGCTGCCATCCTGCAGGACTGCGCGCCCTGCACCGGTGATGAGTGCGGTCTTGCCCGTTAAAAAGCCCATAGTTATCCTCCAGAATGTGCCCGGAGGAGCTGCGCCCCGCCGGGCTGATTTTGGCCATATTATAGTCCGCTATTTGCCGGAAATCAAGCCTTTTTGCCGATAAATAAAAAATAGACAAAGATTCTTGAAAAAGTCAAAATTTTCACGAATTCACGGCGCTTTTGTGAAACTTTTGACGGGAGCTTGTCGTTAAAATAACGACAAACTAATTGCGGCGTTCATGCGACTTTTTTGCGGGAAACTGCGGCAGAAAAAAGGCACCCGCAAGGGCGTTTTCCGGCGCTGGAAACGCGGAAAACGTCTGCGGGTGCTTTGCTGCGTGCCGGGCAGAAGTGTTACTTCTGCACACCGGCCTCACACTGCTCGATGAACTGCTTGGCGACGCGGGGGCTGCGGCCTCCGGCACGGATGGCGAAGGCTTCGGCCTTGACCAGCAGCTGGTCCATGGGCATCTGGATACGGTGCTGCCGGGCCAGCTCCTCCAGGATTGGTCTCGAACCGGGCCTTCTCCGGCCGCTCGGAAGGTCACGGGTCAGGGCCGAACCGGGCCGAAAGGCTCGATGAGCTCCGTGCCGGGTGTCGGCTTCGTGGCTGTCGTCGCCGGTGCGGTCGGTCAGGGGTCTCCTTGGA
>ENA-OQNA01000219-OQNA01000219.1-human-gut-metagenome-genome-assembly--contig:-NODE-219-length-17896-cov-4.913501_pt1 | contig 17896 bp, 14 predicted proteins | sample MGYA00242625_ERZ504872 | MGnify/ENA primary metagenome ERZ504872 (study PRJEB26092, sample SAMD00036425) | human gut metagenome | host: Homo sapiens | study: EMG produced TPA metagenomics assembly of...
AGGTGCGGAACTTGTTATCGTCCGAGAAAGTATACTGCATCTCATCGGAAGCATAACGGGTGGAAAACGAGAAATATAACGATCATGTGCCATTGGTCGGGTTTTCCTTTCTTACAGCATGTCTTACAGTTTGAAGTAGTTCACGCCGCCTTCAAAAATCGGCTGGTACTTGTCGCCGGTAACGTTTTTTGTACAGGCTGTCGCCGCTGCGCTCAGAATGGCCCATCTTGCCGAACACGCGGCCGTCCGGGCTGGTAATGCCCTCAATGGCCAGCACGGACCCGTTGGGGTTGTAGCGCATATCCATGGTGGGCACGCAGTTCAGGTCAACATACTGGGTGGCAACCTGGCCGTTGTTGATCAGCTGCTGCAGCAGGCCGTCATTGCAGACAAAGCGGCCTTCGCCGTGGCTGATGGCGATCAGGTGTTCATCATCCACATTGCATTCGCTCAGCCAAGGGCTCTTGTTGGAAGCTACGCGGGTGCGCACCAGCATGCTCTGGTGGCGGTGGATGGTGTTAAAGGTTAGGGTCGGGTCGTTCTCGGTAATCGGGCGGATCTCGCCATAAGGCACAAGGCCCAGCTTAATCAATGCCTGGAAGCCGTTGCAGATGCCAAGTGCCAGGCCGTCACGCTGGTTCAGCAGACGGTTGACGGCATCGGCCACAGCGGGGTTGCGGAAGAACGCCGCAATGAACTTGGCGGAGCCGTCCGGCTCATCGCCGCCGGAAAAACCGCCCGGCAGCATCAGAATCTGGCTCTGGTCAAGCTCTTTCACCAGGGCTTCGCAGCTGGCGGCAACGTCGGCAGGGGTCAGGTTCTTCAACACCAGAATGTGCGGGTCGCCACCGGCGCGGCGGAATGCGCGTGCAGTGTCGTATTCGCAGTTGGTGCCGGGGAACACAGGGATGATAACGCGCGGGGTGGCCAAGCGCACAGCCGGGGCAACGCGCTGGAAGCAGTTGACCTTGTATTCCAGGGATTTAACTTCCTCGCCAGCCTTGAGGTAGGGGAAGACAGGCTGCAGCTTTGCTTCCCATACATCCTGCAGGTGCTGCAGGTCGATGTTTTCGCCGTTGACATTGATGACGTAATCCACGGTGGTGGAACCGAGGAATTCACCGGCAGAAGCATCCAGAAGCTCCAGAATAACTGCGCCATAGCAGGGCTTGAACAGGTCGTCCAGGTTGATATCGCGGCTCAGGGACAGGCCCACGTGGTTGCCGACGCACATCTTGAACAGTGCTTCGGCAACGCCGCCGTAACCCGGCGTTGCTGCGGCCAGCACCTTGCCTTCGTCGATCATCTGCTCCACGATCTTGTAGATGGAAAGCAGGCTGCCGATCTCCGGCATGCCGTCCTTGTACTGCGGCTTCAGGATGACAACAGAGCTGTTGGCTTTCTTGAACTCAGGGCTCATGACGTTGGCGGTGTTGCCAATGGCGGTGGCAAAGCTGACCAGCGTGGGGGGAACATCCAGGCCTTCAAAGCTGCCGGACATACTGTCCTTGCCGCCGATGGAAGCAATGCCAAGGCCCATCTGGGCATCCAGCGCGCCAAGCAGGGCGGCCAGCGGCTTGCCCCAGCGTTCGGGGGCAGTGTTCAGGTGCTCAAAATATTCCTGGAAAGTCAGGTACATATCCTTGTGGCGGAAACCGGCGCAAACCAGTTTGGTCACGCTTTCCACAACGGCCATGTAAGCGCCGCGGTAGGGGTCCGCTTCAGTCAGATAGGGGTTAAAGCCCCAGGCCATGCCGGAGCAGGTGGTGGTTTCGCCATCCACCGGCAGTTTGGCAGCCATGGCCATGGTGGGGGTCAGCTGGTATTTACCGCCGTAAGGCATCAGCACGGTGGAAGCGCCGATGGTGGAGTCAAACCGCTCGCCCAGGCCTTTCTGGCTGCAAACGTTCAGGTCGCCAACCAGGTTTTCCAGCTTTTCGGCAAAGGTGGAACCGGCCCACTGGGGCTGCCATACCGTGCCGGGCAGAACATGCACATCGGCATGGCGCTCGGCACCGTTGGAGTTCAGGAACTCGCGGGAAAGGTCCACGATGGCAACGCCGTTCCAGTTCTCGCGCATCCGCTTTTCCTCGGTAACGGTAGCAACCACGGTGGCTTCCAGGTTTTCCTCATTGGCAAGGGCAATGAACTTTTCGGCATCCTCAGCGGCAACGGCAACAGCCATGCGCTCCTGGCTTTCGCTGATAGCCAGCTCGGTGCCGTCCAGGCCCTCGTACTTCTTGGTAACTTTGTTCAGGTCAATGTTCAGGCCGTCGGCCAGCTCGCCGATGGCAACGGAAACGCCGCCTGCGCCAAAGTCGTTGCAGCGCTTGATCATGCAGCAGGCGTCCTCGCGGCGGAACAGGCGCTGCAGCTTACGCTCAATGGGGGCGTTGCCCTTCTGCACCTCGGCACCGCAGGTTTCCAGGCTGGTCAGCTTGTGGGCCTTGCTGGAGCCGGTAGCGCCGCCAATGCCGTCACGGCCGGTGCGGCCGCCCAGCAGGATGATCACATCGCCGGGCTGGGGCTCTTCGCGGCGGACATGGCTGGCCGGGGTAGCACCCACAACAGCGCCGATCTCCATCCGCTTTGCCACATAGCCGGGATGGTACAGTTCAGCAACCTGGCCGGTGGCAAGGCCGATCTGGTTGCCATAGCTGGAATAACCGGCAGCAGCAGTGGTAACCAGCTTGCGCTGGGGCAGCTTGCCGGGCATGGTTTCGGCAACCGGCTTGAGCGGGTCGCCTGCGCCGGTGACGCGCATGGCCTGATAGACATAGCTGCGGCCGGACAGCGGGTCACGGATGGCACCGCCGATGCAGGTGGCAGCGCCGCCGAAGGGCTCGATCTCGGTGGGGTGGTTGTGGGTCTCGTTCTTGAAAAGGAACAGCCAATCCTGCAATTCGCCGTCCACATCGCACTTGATTTTGACGGTGCAGGCATTGATCTCTTCGCTCTCGTCCAGGTTCTGCAGGATGCCGCGCTGTTTCAGGGCCTTGGCGCCGATGGTGGCCAGGTCCATCAGGGTGCGGTTCTTTTTATCGCGGCCGGTCTCGGCACGCAGGGCCATGTAACGGTCAAATGCAGCCTGCACAACTTCGTCGTCAATCTTGACATCGTTCAGGATGGTGCCGAAGGTGGTGTGACGGCAGTGGTCAGACCAGTAGGTATCGATCAGGCGGATTTCGGTAATGGTCGGGTCGCGCTGTTCAGATTTGAAGTAGTTCTGGCAGAACACAATGTCGGCGTGGTCCATGGCCAGGCCCTTTTCATTGCGGAAATTCTCCAACGCAGCGTCATCCAAAGCGCAGAAGCCGTTCAGGGTTTCCACAGCGGTGGGCACGGCAAATTCCATTTTCAGGGTATCGCGGGTGTCCAGGCTGGCCTCGCGGGCTTCCACCGGGTTGATGACGTACTTCTTGATGGCTTCCAGATCCTCTGCGCTCAGCTCGCCGTCCAGCAGGTAGATGCGGGCACTGCGCACAGACGGACGCTCGCCCTGGCTCAGCAGCTGGATACACTCGGAAGCAGAATCTGCACGCTGGTCAAACTGGCCGGGCAGATACTCCACAGCAAACACCGTCTTGGCGGTGGGCAGCTCGGTATAGGTCACATCGACTGGCGGTTCGCTGAACACGGTGGGGATGGCTTTCTCAAACAGGTCACGGTCAATGCCTTCCACATCATAGCGGTTCAACAGGCGCAGAGCTTTCAGGCCCTTAATGCCAACCAGCTCAACCAGTTCATGCTTCAGGCCCTGGGCTTCGCCGTCAAAGCCGGGCTTTTTTTCTACATAAATGCGGTAAACCATTCTTGTTCAACCCTCCTGTGCTTTCATTGCCGCAAGGGCACGGGCACCAATATCACTGCGGCGGTGCAGTTTGTCAAAATGGATGCAGTCAGCAGCGGCGTAAGCCTTTTTCAGGGCTTCGGGCAGGGTGGCGGCGGTTGCCGTTACACCCAGCACGCGGCCGCCGTTGGTAACCAGCTTGCCATCCTTGATGGCGGTACCGGCATGGTACACGGTCACATCGGCAGCACCGGGCACCTGGCCATTCTCCAGGCCGGTGATCTCCTTGCCCTTTTCATAGGCAACGGGGTATCCGCCGGAAGCCAGTACCACACAGGCGGCAGCGCCATCGCTGAACTTGACCTCGGTCTTGTCCAGTGTGCCGTTGGTGCAGGCCTGCATCACGGTCAGCAGGTCGCTTTCCAGCAGGGGCAGTACTACCTGGGTTTCGGGGTCGCCAAAGCGGCAGTTGTATTCAATCACCTTGGGGCCGTCCGGGGTCAGCATCAGGCCAAAGTACAGGCAGCCCTTAAAGGGGCAACCCTCTGCCTGCATGGCGGCAACCGTAGGCAGGAAAATCTTCTCCATGCACTCGGCGGCAATGGCGGGGGTGTAGCAGGGGTTGGGGGCAACGGTGCCCATGCCGCCGGTGTTCAGGCCCTCGTCATGGTCCAAAGCGCGCTTGTGGTCCATGCTGGAAACCATCGGCTTGACGGTTTTGCCATCACAGAAGGACAGCACGCTGACTTCCGGCCCGGTCAAAAATTCTTCCACCACAACATGGTTGCCGGAAGCGCCGAACTTTTTGTCCAGCATGATTTCCTTTACGCCATCGGCGGCTTCCTGCTCATTCTGGCAGATCAGCACGCCTTTGCCCAGCGCCAGGCCATCCGCCTTGATAACAACCGGGTACTTGCCCTTGCTGCGGATGTAATCCATCACCTTGGCGGGGTCGTCAAAGGTTTCATAGCCGGCGGTGGGAATGCCGTATTTTTTCATCAGGTCCTTGCTGAACACCTTGCTGGCTTCAATGCGGGCGGCAGCGGCATCCGGGCCAAAAGCAGGGATGCCCACCTTGGCCAAAGCATCCACCATGCCAAGGGCAAGGGGATCGTCCTGTGCAACAACAACATAATCAAAGGCTTCTGCCTTGGCAAAGGCGACCATGGCGTCTACATCCGTTGCAGGGATGTTTTTGCAGGTGGCATCGTAACCAATGCCGCCGTTGCCAGGGGCACACCAGATATCGCCGCAGTCGGGGCTTTTTTTCAGCGCGCGGATAATGGCGTGTTCACGCCCGCCGCCGCCAACAACCAGAATTTTCATGGCAAACTCCTTAGCTTGAAATGAAAAAAGAATAATGAATAAAGAATAATGAAGGTGGACCGCGTTGCTGCGCACCGCTTAAAAAATATTAGAACTCTAATATCCAAAACCGTGCCGCTTGCGGCACACCTTCATTCTTAATTATTCTTTATTATTTATTATTTAGCAAAAACTTCGTTTTTGCTTAGTGGTGGAACAGTCGGATACCACAGAACGCCATGGCGATGCCGTACTTGTTGCAGGTGGCAATAACCTGATCATCGCGGATGGAGCCGCCCGGCTGCACAATGGCGGTCACGCCGCTGCGGCGGGCGCGCTCAATGTTGTCCCCAAAGGGGAAGAATGCATCACTGCCCAGGGCAACATTCGTTACCTTGCTCAGCCAGGCTTTCTTTTCCTCGGCAGTCAACGGGGCAGGCTGCACAGTAAAGGTTTCGGCCCAAACGTCATCCCCAATCACATCCTCCGGGGTATCGCCGATGTAAACATCAATCGCGTTATCGCGGTTGGGCTTGGAGATATCCTCGCGGAACGGCAGGTCCAGAACCTTGGGCATATGGCGCAGCTGCCAGTTGTCGGCTTTCTGGCCTGCCAGGCGGGTGCAGTGGATGCGGCTTTGCTGGCCTGCGCCCACACCGATGGTCTGGCCGTCCTGCACATAGCAGACGGAGTTGGACTGGGTGTATTTCAGCACGATCAGGCTCATGATCAGATCGCGCTTCTGGGCATCGGTCACCGTCTTGTTCTCGGTTACAAAGTTTTGCAGCATGGTATCCACGCTGATCTCCAGATCCTGGCGGCCCTGCTCAAAGGTGACACCGAATACGGTGCGGCGCTCCAGCGGAGCGGGAATATAATCCGGATCAATGGCAACGATGTTGTAGTTGCCTTTCTTTTTGGATTTCAGCACTTCCAGGGCATCGGCGTCATAGCCGGGGGCAATGATGCCGTCCGAAACTTCGTGCTGGATCAGCTTTGCGGTGGCAAGGTCGCACACATCAGACAGGGCGATCCAGTCACCAAAGCTGGACATGCGGTCCGCACCGCGGGCGCGGGCATAAGCGCAGGCCAGGGGAGAAAGCTCAGCCTCTGCACTAATATGATACATCTTTCTCAGCGTTTCGTCCAGTGGCAGGCCAATGGCGGCACCGGCGGGGGAAACATGCTTAAAGCTGGCAGCAGCAGGCTGGCCCAGGGCTTTTTTCAGGTCGCGCACCAGCTGGTAGCTGTTGAACGCATCCAGAAAGTTGATGTAGCCCGGCTTGCCATTCAAAATGGTAACGGGAAGATCAGAACCGTCTGCCATAAAAATGCGGGCAGGCTTCTGGTTGGGGTTGGTGCCGTATTTCAGCTGGAATTCGTTCATAAGTTCAGCCCTCCACCGTGTTGTATTTGTTCAGGATCACATCTTCATAATCGCCGGTTTCCAGCGTGATGGCACGCACAAACAGGCTGACCTTATTATCTTCGTTCAGGGCTTCCCACAACTTTCCGGCAAATTCGTCGGCATCGTTCTGGTCCAGTGTCACGCGCAGCGGCTCACCGGCAAAGCTGGGAATGGGGGAGCCGTTTTCCTGGTAGGTGGTAATCAGCTGGCCTTCGCCTGCAACGGGCTGCGGATAGTCAAAGGTCTGGCGCTGCACGCTGGCGGGGTTGCCATCGCAGCTTTTCAGGATGCTCAGCTTGTAGCCGCCGCGACGCATATCCACAACGCCGGAAATGCGGGGGGTAAAGTTGGGGGCATCGTCCTCAAAAGTGCGGGTGGCAAGGGCTGCTTCAAAGCCGTAACCGGGGAACAGGTTATCCCGCATGTAGCGGTAAATGGTATCCGTCTGGTCACCGTTGGTCACAATGGTGGTATCGTTCAGGGTCAGAACCGGGTTATAGATGATCAAGTGGGGATCTTCCAGCTTGGCGGGGTCTGCGGCTACCGTGCGGATGCCGCCGGGGATGGCGTCAAACACGCGGTTGCGGCTGTTGGCGCTGCGGCCCATGATCCAGTAAGCAATCATGGCCTTGGTGCCGTCCGGCGAACGGCCGATGCAGATGCCGCGGCCGGGATATTCGTTACCGGCCAGATAAGTATAAAGATTCTTTTTCATGCGGGAATCCTCCTTGTTCGGTCAGGCTTCGCCATTGCACACCATGGCAATGGCCTGGGGCAGCAACTTCCATTCGGCTTCCACCATCACGCGCTTCTGCAGCACTTCGGGGGTATCACCGGGCTGCACTTCCACGGCTTTTTGCAGCAGGATGGGCCCGCCGTCACACACTTCGTTGACAAAGTGGACGGTAGCGCCAGTCACTTTCACGCCGCGCTTCAGCGCTTCCTCATGCACTTTCAGGCCATAGTAGCCGGGGCCGCAAAAGCTGGGAATCAGGCTGGGGTGGATGTTCAGGATGCGGTTGGGGTAAGCGGCAATCACGCTGGGGCCCAGCACGCTCAAAAATCCTGCCAGAACCACCAGCTCAATGCCATGGTCTTTCAGCACACTCAGCAGGGCAGTGTCAAACTCCTCGCTGGTGGCGTAATCCTTGCGGCGCACCACGGCGGTTTCCACGCCGAAGTTTGCAGCGCGTTCCAACGCATACACACCAGGTTTACTGGCAACCACCAGGGTAACCTTACCGTTGGGGTTCTCCCCGCGGCGTTCGCTTTCCAGGATGGCCTGCAGGTTGGTGCCGCCGCCGGAAACCAGCACAGCAATCTTCATCATACCAGCTGCACCCCGCTGCCTTCGCCAATCACACCAAGGCGGTAAGCATCCTCGCCGTTGGCTTTCAGGATCTCAATGGCCTTGTCGGCATCCTCGGCAGCCACGGTCAAAATCATACCAACGCCCATGTTGAAGGTGTTGAACATATCGCGCTCCGGAATGTTGCCCTCTTTAGCCAGCACATCAAACAGCACGGGGGTGCGCACATCGCTCTTCTTGATCACAGCGCAGCAGCCGGCTTTCAGGCTGCGGGGAATGTTCTCGTAGAAGCCGCCGCCGGTGATGTGGGAACGCCCTTGACGGTAACTTCCTTCATCACGGCCAGCACAGGCTTGACATAAATCTTGGTGGGGGCCAGCAGGGCTTCGCCCAGGGTCTTGTCCATGCCGTCAAAGGTCTTTTTCAGCACATCGGGGTTGTTCTCCAGGTCAAAGATCTTGCGCACCAGGGAGAACCCGTTGGAGTGTACGCCGGTGGAAGGCAGGGCGATGATCACATCGCCGGGCTGCATGGTGGAGTTGTCCAGGATCTTGCTCTTGTCCACAGCGCCAACGGTAAAGCCGGCCAGGTCGTACTCGTCCTCCGGGTAAAAACCGGGCATCTCGGCGGTCTCACCGCCAACCAGGGCACAGCCAGCCTGCACGCAGCCTTCGGCTACACCGGCAACCAGCTCGGCAATGCGCTCCGGCACGTTTTTGCCGCAGGCGATGTAATCCAGGAACACCAGCGGCTTGGCACCGGCGCAGATGACATCGTTCACGCACATGGCAACGCAATCAATGCCAACGGTGTCATGTTTGTTCATGTACTGGGCAATGCGCAGCTTGGTACCAACGCCGTCCGTGCCGGAAATCAGCACGGGGTGGGGCATATCGGTGCAGTCCAGCTCAAACAGGCCGCCAAAGCCGCCCAGCCCGCCGATGCAGTGCTCGTTCATGGTGCGGGCAACGTGCTGCTTCATCAGGTCAACTGCCTTGTAACCGGCGGTAATATCCACACCAGCGGCAGCGTAACTTGCAGAATAGCTTTTTTCCATTATGTTTCTCTCCTTATCAGCTTACAGGCGTTTTTTGGTCTGGGACTGGCTCAGGGGTTTATCGTATACAATGTCCATCGTCTCGTTGGGGGCGGGCACCGGGTAATGGCCGGTAAAGCAGCCGGTGCAGAACCCGCACTTGCTGTGGATGGCCAGCTGGGTCACATGTTCAATGCTCAGGTAGCCCAGGGAATCGGCCCCCACGATCTGGCGGATCTCCTCCACCGTATGGCCGGTGGCAATCAGGTCTTTTTCGTCCGGGATGTCGGTGCCGAAATAGCAGGGGTGGGCAAACGGCGGGGCCGAAATGCGGTAGTGTACTTCCTTGGCACCGGCGTCGCGCAGCAGCTTGATGGTGCGGGCGCTGGTGGTGCCGCGCACGATGGAGTCATCCACAAGCACAACGCGCTTGCCCGCAACGGTGGAGGAAATTGCGTTCAATTTGATGCGCACGCTGCTTTCACGCTGGGCCTGGGAGCCCTGGATGAAGGTGCGGCCCACATATTTGTTTTTAATAAAGCCCACGCCATAGGGAATACCGCTTTCCTGCGCATAGCCAAGGGCGGCATCCAGGCCGGAATCCGGCGCACCGATGACGACATCGGCTTCCACCGGATGCTCCTGTGCCAGAAAGCGCCCGGCCTGCAGGCGGGCGTCATGCACGCAGGTGCCCTCGATGATGGAATCGGGGCGGGCAAAATAAATGTACTCAAACACGCACATCGTGTGCGGCGCGGTGCCGCAGTGGGTGCGGATGGTGCGCAGGCCGGTGTAGTCTGCCACCACGATCTCGCCGGGCAGTACATCGCGCACAAAGCGGGCGCCTACAGCATCCAGCGCACAGGATTCCGAAGCAAAAGCCCAGCCGGAGCCATCCGGCAGCTGGCCAATGCAGAGAGGGCGGAAGCCATTAGGATCGCGCGCGGCGATCAGTTTGGTGTGGGTCATAATGACCAGGCTGTAAGCACCCACGATCTGCTCCATCGTGCGGCAGACAGCTGTTTCAATATCCGGGCTGATCAGGCGGTTCTGGGTCAGCAGATAGCCGATGACCTCGGTGTCCGAAGTGCCGTGGAAGATCGAACCGTTCATTTCCAGCTTGTGGCGCAGCTGGGGGGCATTGGTCAGGTTGCCGTTGTGGCAGATGGCCATAGTGCCCTTGCAGTGGTGCAGAACCATGGGCTGGGCGTTGGCGCGGGTGCGCTGGCCGCTGGTGGCATAGCGCACATGGCCGGTGGCCATCTTGGCATCCTGCGGCAGGTCAGCCAGCACGCGCGGGGTAAATACCTCGCTGACCAGGCCAAGATCGCGGTAGCCGGTCAGCACACCGTCCACGTTCAGGGCAATGCCGCAGCTTTCCTGGCCGCGGTGCTGCAGGGCATACAACGCGCTGTACACGGCGCTGACCATGTTGGTTTTGCCGGTGGAATCATAGATACCGAACACGCCGCATTCTTCATGCAGTGCTTCGGCGGGACAAAGCTCCTTCATTCAGTTCTCCGTTTCCCGTTTCAAACGATGGCAGGGTGCACCGGAAGAGCGAACGGCGGTTCCAGTACACCCTGAACATTGGCTGGACTAAGCTTGGTTCAATCAGCCCAGCAGGCGCTTCATAACTTCCTGGTAGGCATCGGCCTCACCGCCAAGGCTGCGGCGGAACAGGTCTTTATCCAGGTGGGCACCGGTGGTGGCATCCCAGAAGCGGCAGGTATCCGGGCTGATCTCGTCAGCCAGAATGATGGTGCCGTCAGACAGGCGGCCAAACTCCAGTTTGAAGTCAATCAGGCGGATGTTGGCATCCAGCATGATCTTCTTCAGCACTTCGTTGACCTTGAAGGCGTACTTGGCAATGGTGTCCAGCTCTTCCTGGGTGGCAAGGTCAAGGGCCAAGGCGTAATAATGGTTGATGAACGGGTCATGCAGGTCGTCGTTCTTGTAGCTGTACTCCAGGATGGGGGTCTTGAACACCTTGCCCTCGGGCACGCCCATGCGCAGGCTGAAGTGGCCGGCGGCAACATTGCGGATGATGACTTCCAGAGGAACGATCTGAACCTTCTTGACCAGGGTATCGCGGTCGTTCAGCTCCTCAACATAATGGGTGGGGATGCCTTCTTTTTCCAGCTTCTGCATCAGAGCGTTGGACAGCTTGTTGTTGACAATGCCCTTATCGCGGATGGTGCCCTTCTTTTCGCCGTCGCCGGCGGTGGCATCGTCCTTGTAATGAACCATAACGATTTCGGGGTCAGAAGTTGCGAATACCTGCTTAGCTTTGCCTTCGTACATCTGTTCTTTAATTTCAACGTTCATTGTAATGCGCTCCTTTATATTCTTTCATGAATTGATTTATGGAATCCTTTTTATAAAAAGGAATAAAACAACAGCAAATAAACCGGGATTTGAAGTTACATAGCTGCGGCTTCGGCAGCGATGGCGGCGTCCTTTTTGGCAATGGCGGCGGCGGTGTCGGCACGGAACTGATCCAGCTTAGCGGCAAGCTCATCATCGGCAACAGCCAGGATGGCAACGGCCAGGTAAGCGGCGTTCTTGGCACCGTTCAGGGCAACCGTGGCAACCGGGAAGCCGGAAGGCATCTGCACGGTAGCAAGCAGAGCATCCAGACCGTCCATGGCACCGCCCTTCATCGGGATGCCGACCACCGGCAAAGTGGTGTTGGCGGCAAAGGCACCTGCCAGGTGGGCCGCCATACCGGCAGCGCACAGGATAACACCGTAACCATTGGCGCGGGCAGATTTGGCAAAGGCAGCGGCGGCTTCCGGCGTACGGTGGGCGGAAAGAATGTGCGCCTCAAACGGTACATCGAAATCTTTCAGCACCCCGCAGGCACTTTTTACAACCGGCCAGTCACTGTCAGAACCCATGATGATGGCAACCTTTTTACGGTTCGGCATGTTACAGATCCTCCTTCAAAAAATAAGAGCGCGGTGTACACGGGTACACTGCGCTTATACAAGGTTATTATGCTTATAATACACCGCATGAAGAACACAGCTGCGCAAACCGACCGGGAATGGTCCGAAAAGATTCGTGTAATGCACAAAGTCGCCCTCCATCCTTTAATGTATGGCTGGATCCCCCGGCGGGCTGTGTACAGAATAACACACAAAACACCCGTACGGAAAATCTCTGTAATTAAAGTGTAAAGCGTGCAGCGCAAAAAAGCAAGAGCCAAAACTTTTTTTGGCGCACTTCCTATTGTGTTTAAAATAAGATAGGGCTTTTTGTCAAAGTTGATGGAGAAAAACGGGGTGAAGTATGACTTTTTTGATAAGGATTTTTGTGCTATAATAACCATACCAGAAAATACTGCCATAAGGCAGGATGGGAAAGGGGTATCGCAATGAAATTGTTCCACACAGCCCTTGTGCTTGGCAAGGGGGGCTTTGGCACACAGCTGGGAGAAATGCTGGCGGAAGCCGGCGGCTATTCCCGTATTTTGTACCTGGATGACCAGGCACCGGACGCTGCGGGCAAACTGGCAGATTACCTGGATCCCACCATCAGGGAACGCTGCACCGCGGCTTTTGTGGGCCTTGGCAACAATGAGCTGCGGCTGCAATGGCTGCAAAAGCTGGTGGCTGCGGGCTACCAGACACCGGTGTTTGAACACCCGGCGGCAGAAGTATGCAGCAGTGCAGCCCTGGGGGCAGGGACCGTGGTGCTGCCATTTGCCTTTGTGGGCGCAGGAACCAAAGTGGGGGCAGGGTGCATCATCAATGCCGGTGCCATTGTGGACCATAACGCCGTGCTGGAAGACGGTGTGCACGCCGCCCCCCGTGCAACCATCAAAGCCGGGGCGACCGTGGAGCGCTGCATGAAAGTGGACAGCGGCGAAATTATCCGCAGCCCATGGGAAAAATAATGCAGCTGCGCGGAACCGGCAGCCAAACAATGCAGGCAGAATTTTGAAAAAAGCGGCCCCGCAATTTGGGTATATTGCGGTGTTGCCCTTAATAATAAACGAACGTAAAAACCAGCCGCCTGCCGTGCAAATGCACAAAGCAGGCGGCTGGTTTTATAAGTCGTAAGCAAAAGGCGAAAATCAAGCAGGGAACAACCTGCCAAAAGAAGCAAAGCGCTTACCCGACGTTTTCAACATTCTCCTCACCATCCACCGGCAGGGTGGTGCGCGGGGTTACGCTGAGGGGGTCGGGCAGGGTGTTGTTTTCAACATCCTGCAACACCTGCGGCACACCGGGGAAGAACTTGGCGATGCCGCAGCCCTTGCAGTGCAGGCCATCGAAAAAGTCGGTCTCATCCAACCCCTTAATGCAGGTGGGGTCATAACTGCCGTACAGCGGAATATTGTAGTCATGCGCATACTGGCGGATCCAGTTTTCGGTTTCAAAAAAGCCCTGGTGCTGGTCGGCTTCCGTCAGCAGAAAGTCATACAGGTACGGGTGCCAGGGGGAGAGGGCCAAAATCACCGTGGTGCCCTGGTTTTGCGCATACTGGATGAACTTGCCAAACGCTTCTTCCTGCTTGGGGGAAAGCGAGTCGAACCCTTCCATATGTACGCTGTTGAACGTGGGGCAGGCTTCGGCGGCAAGGGCGCGCACCTGGTCGGTGTTGGCATCCCGGAATGCGGGGTCATACAGCACACTGCCGTCAGAGCGCTTGATGGTGGTGGGCTGCTCGTAAGGGTCGCCGTCCACCGGGTTAAAGTCAATGGGGTTGCCATCGTCATCCGTCACAACGCTCTGGCCGCGGTTCTTTAAGTAATAGTCTACGTTGCCCTGAAAGTAAGCCGGTTCCACCAGCGCTTTCCACAGCGCCACGCGGTCCTCTTCCTCATAGTCGGTTTCAACACCGAGAACCTTAGTCAAAAATTCGTTGTACAGCTCCACATCGGCGCGCTTGTCAAAGGCGGCTTCGTCCCCATACAGCACCCAGGGATCCACGCTCCAAATCAGCACCTTGGGCACTTTGCCGTAACAGACCATCTTATAATAGCTGGTCATGTTATCGCGCACATCCGCGCCGGTAACGCCCATGTTGAAAAAACTGTCGGTTCCGACAAGTTCCCGTGTGAACTGTAATACGCGGCTGGAGCCAATGCCGATCACTTCCGGGGTGTCCGGAACATCCTGTGCAAACAGCTGGACAACCTCGCGCTCAATTTCGTTCATCTGCTCAAAGTTGCTCACATCATAGCCCTGCAGCATCAAGTCCACAATGCGGCGGGGGGCAAGCTCACCCTGGAACAGGCCACTGCGGTCTACCGTATAGCTGAACCAGACCATGAAAACCAGAATGGGAATGAACAGGGCAAACTTGAACAACGTTTTGCTGCCAAAGTATAACCGGCGGACCAAACCATGCAAAAAGCGAACGAAGATATTTGGCTTTTTGGGGCGTCTGCGCGGTGAGGGAGCGGATTTTTTTTGCTTTGTGGTGGGCTTGCGGGCCGGGGCGGCAACAGCACTGCGGCTGACCTTTTGGGTGCCGCGCGGGGCGGAAGCAGGGGTCTGTGTTGGCATAATTGATCTCCCTCCCCCGTTAAAATTGCTGGTAAATGAACGCCGACTGCCCGAACGCGGCAAAGAACAAGATGGATACCGCAGCGGCATAATAGACCGTCCAACGCAGCACAAAGCACTGCTTGCGGATCCAGCGGGCAACATTGTTGCCGTTGTGCTCCATGGCCAGCACAATGGCGGTACCGCAGGTCAACACCACCGGCAGGCGGCCGTCAATGCCGCTGCTGGTGGCCAGATTGGTAACGCTTTCCCATCCAGCCGCAAAGCCGCCCTGCCAGCCCTGCAGTATTCCGGCGAATACCTCGCCGGGGGCAGCGTTGTAAATGGCAGAAGCAAAAAACACCATTGTAAAACTGAACAGCAGGTAGGTGATGCAGCGCTGGAGGAATGTCTGCACGGCAGGCTCGCGGTACAGCGGGTTATAGCGCCACAGCACTTTGCGTGGAGCTTTGCTCAGCTGGGCAATGACTGAAATCACGCCGCAGGCAATGCCCCATTCCAGATAGCGCAGGTCAGCCCCGTGCCATAGGCCGCTGACGGCAAACACGATCAGCGTGTTCAGCATATGGCGCACCACGTTGCAGCGGCTGCCGCCAAGAGGAATGTAGATATAATCCCGCAGCCAGCCAGTCAGGCTCATGTGCCAGCGCTGCCACAACCCGGCAAAGCTGGTAGCCTCGAACGGGCTGTGAAAGTTTTCCAGCAGGTCATATCCCAAAATGCGGGCAGCACCGATGGCGATATCGCAACAGCCGGAAAAATTCCAGGTAGAGCCGCAGGCTTAGACGATTCCGCGGCAAAAATTGGATCTGTATGATGCCATATATCGCGACTTTTCTTTTCTTGTGGATTTCGCCAGCGACGGTGACCGTTGAAGGCATACGTTATGTTCTTCCGATGATTATCATGACGCCGTTAATGTTCGGTATGCTAAGTAATAAAAAAAGATATTTTTCGGAGTAGCCATTCAGTGATGGATAATTATACGTCTGAGTCTTCTGGGACGACTGCAAAACGTATTCCTGATGAATAGCCGCATCGTGTTGAGGCAAAAGAACGGCCACCGAAATAATAATGCAATGGCCATTATCAGGTAATACCTGTCCCTAAGATTGAATCGGAAAATGTCCAAATCCCTTTATCGGGCATGGTAATCGGTAGTGCCCGCTTCTTTGCGCAGATTGGCTGTTGGCCAGCTGTTGGCGTGACTTTCATGCCGCTGCGCCTAGGTTGTCATCGAGCCGGGACATGTCCATGTATCGCCGGTCCGGCCACGAGCGTGAGGTGACGTAGCGGATTCTGGCGCATACGAGCATGGGCGCGCTGTTGGAGTCGGGGAAGCTGCCCACGACCCGGGTGCGCCGGCGGATCTCCTTGTTCAATCGCTCGATCATGTTGTTCGTGCGCAGCTTGATCCTATGGTTCGCGGGGAACTCCGGCAGGAGATAGGTGGTGGTCTCGCCGACGCCCTCGCGGAGGCAGTTCGCGGCCGCCTTGAGCTGGTAGTGCCCGAAGGTTTGCGCACTTAGGGTCGTCCCATGGACGGGCACGACCCTAAGTGCGCAAACCTTCGGGCACTACCCGTCGACTGACGGGTGCTCACTCCCGCCAGGTACATCTCCATCAACGCCTCCTCGACGCTGGACTCCCGCCTGCGGTAGCGTTCGATGACCGCGGATTCGAAGACCGCGCCCTTGAGTTTCGGCACCCTGAGCTCGAGCCTGCCCGCCTTTGCCGTGAGCGTGCGTTCGTAGTGGCCGGCCCTGTACGCCTTGCGCCCCTCCTTGCGTTCGTATCTGGCGGCCCCGGTGATCTCGTCGGCCTCGGCGTCGAGCATGGCGTTGATGGTCTGCTCGACCTTGACTCGAACCAAAGCATCGAGCTTGGACTCGAACATGGCGTCGTCGAACTGTATGATTTTATCGGACATGGCTTCCGGCCTTCTTTCCAATCGCGGTTTTCATGTGTAAGCGACTGAAAATCGTACCAAAGCCGGGCCATGTCCTTTTCATCGGAACTCACAACCGAATCTGCGCAAGAAGACGGGCGTTATCCTTGGCGCATGCAGAAAATAGAGAGTTGTGTTTCCCCCATATAAATCAATCTGATCAAATATGGCCTGAAAGTATGAATAGTCGGCTGTGCCAAGAGAATGGCCATAAAATTTGATAAGGGGATGCTGGCGTTTTCTTGGAGACTGAATGAGAGAATCTTCGTATGTCCGGTCCCGAAGAACGACAGCGTGCGGTGGAACTGTATTCCGCCACGCCGAGGCCAACGGCCCAGGTGGTACGGCCCAGGTGGTCGAGCACCTGGGTTATCCGACCAGGCAGTGACTGGAACGTTGGCTGGCAAAGGATTCCCGGTATGCTGGCCATATGGCCAAACGGGGGGCGGATGCTTTCTTGGAGGTAGCTTCGCAGCCATTCGCTGGCGGCACCATCTCCAGGTGCTGGCACATCCTGTTTACGCGATGAGATATCGCGAGGAACGTCCTTTGCCCTCATGCATCAGTTTGCCCTCATCCTCCATCTTCTTAAGTAGCCGGTATGCGCTGATATAGCTCAAGCCCAATAAATCCATGACTTCCGAAGATGTCACCTCGCCGTCGTTCTTTTCGGCTAGCTCAAGTACCAGTCCTCGCTGACGTGTCGCTGAGATATTGTTCTGCCTGACGTATGCCGGTAATGCATCGTCTGCCTTGTACACCTTGGAACTCAGAATGTACGAACGGGATATGCCGCTGCCGGACGCCTCCACAACGCCAGCCTCCACCAAATCCTCCACTGCGCCAACTACCCGACGTTCTTCCAATCGGGAAAACTCGTGAAGCTGCGACATAGTCAGACGACGATGCTCTTTAAGCAAAGAAAGTATGATAAGCGCCCATACCGAGAGACTGCTGCCACGTCGCTTCTCTTCTTCGGACACCATCCTGATGAACGACTCGTCTGGCACGGCACGGCGAATGAACAAATTGACCTCGGTGCTGGTGGATTGCGAATAATCGGGCATTGCGCCTCCATTGGCCAATGAGCCGATATAAATCTTATCCACTCCGCGTCCGGTCTGCTCGGCATATCCAGCGGTTTTCAGAATCAAGGCCAGTCGGGGATTCCTCGATCTAGGCTGTGCAGACAGGAGGTTGTCTTCGCTTATGCCCTCGATGAAGCCGCCCGGGTTGGAAATGGTCAGGCCATCGGTGTCAATCATGAACCGCACGCTGCCGATCCGTGCATAGTCGCGATGGCAGAACGCGTTTACCATGGCTTCGCGGAGAGCCTGAGGGTCGAAATCCGGCACGTTCATATGTATCAATCCGCTCATGATTTCGTGCCGGGGTTCCATGGTTGTATTAAATCGCTGATTTTGCCGAACATGTCAACCAGCGGCAGCACAAATTACGGATGTAGTCCGACAGGAAGAACGTGGTGCCGCCGCCCGGCGTCCATGACGGCAGGCCCGGATTGCCGCCGGACGAGCGGGAGAAGAACGTGAGCGCGATGCTCGCGCACGAGGAGCCGAGCAG